>Ga0209742_10000991_pt1 | contig 13756 bp, 11 predicted proteins | sample DeeMarSeWOR38_10_FD_187462 | JGI IMG/M metagenome (GOLD analysis project Ga0209742, IMG submission 187462) | Marine sediment microbial communities from White Oak River estuary, North Carolina - WOR-3-8_10 (SPAdes) (version 2) | ecosystem: Environmental > Aquatic > Marine > Intertidal zone >... | reverse complement strand
AGCAACGACCGCTCGTCAAACTGCAGACGCGTCTAAGTCGTTGAAGAAAATGGAGGCTGGGGTCGGAATTGAACCGGCGTACACGGATTTGCAGTCCGCTGCATGACCACTCTGCCACCCAGCCGTATCGGGGGCGAACAAAAAAGGGAGGACGGATCCTCCCTTTCAGAGACTGGAGCGGGAAACGAGGCTCGAACTCGCGACCTCAACCTTGGCAAGGTTGCGCTCTACCAACTGAGCTATTCCCGCGAAAGAACAGGCATTTTACGGTCCACCACCCGACTGTCAAGCGCGTGTGTCTCACCGCTGATTCAGTGACGGCCAAGCGGCCTGGACGTAAACGAACATGGACCAGAGGGTCAGCCCGGCTGCCACATAGAGAAGCAGTTCCCCTATCCGGAAGATTGGCAGGCCTGCGAGCGGCGCCTGCCAGAGCAGAAACGGAATGGCCACCATCTGTGCGCCGGTCTTGATCTTGCCAATCAGGGAAACCGCCACATGCGAGCGCTTGCCGAGTTCCGCCATCCATTCGCGCAGTGCCGACACGGCGATCTCTCGGCCCAGGATCACAAGAATCACGAACGCGAAGAGGCGCGCATCAACCACCAGAGACAGCACCTGCGGATCGGACACGAGCAGGATCAGTGCGGCGGCGATCATGAGCTTGTCGGCGACTGGATCGAGAAATGCCCCAAACGGCGATAGCTGTTCGAGGCGCCGGGCAAGATAACCATCAAGCCAGTCCGTCACAGCGGCCAATATGAAGATTCCCGTCGCAAGCTTATGCGACAACGGATGAGGCAAATGGTAGGCGATAACGAAAAGCGGGATCAGAACAATCCGCAATAACGTCAGAATATTGGGCGCATTCCAGGGCATACGTCAGGCGGACTGCTCATGAAAGTGATCGTAGATACGCTGCGCCAATTCGCGACTTACGCCCGGCACGCGCGAGATATCCTCAACCCCGGCACGCGCGAGCTCGCGCAGCCCGCCGAAATTCTTCAAGAGTGCCTGGCGGCGGCGCTCGCCAACACCAGGAATACCTTCCAGCACCGAAGTTGTGCGCGACTTCGCACGGCGTTGCCGATGACCGGTGATTGCAAAGCGATGTGCCTCGTCCCGAATCTGCTGGACCAGGTGCAAGGCCGAAGAGTTCGCCGGCAGTATAGAGGGCCCTGTCTGGCCCGACAAGAAAAGCTGCTCCTTGCCCGGCTTGCGCTCGGGACCCTTGGCAACGGCCACCAGACGGACACCCCCCAACTGCAGCTCCTGCAGCACCGCCACACCGGCCGCGAGCTGCCCCTTGCCGCCGTCGATCATGAGCAAATCGGGGAGCTTGCCCTCCCCCTCCTTCAGGCGACGGTAGCGGCGCATCAGGGTCTGGGTCAATGCCCCATAGTCGTCACCCGGCTGAATACCCTCGATGTTGAATCGCCGGTAATCGCTCTTCAACGGTCCGTTGACATCGAATACCACGCACGCACCGACGGTCGCCTCGCCCATCGTATGGCTGATGTCGAAGCATTCGATACGCTCGGGGCTCGCATCCAGGCCGAGCGCATCACGTAGCGCGTCGAGCCGTTCAGCCAGACTGGTCTTGCTCGCGAGCCAGCGCCGCAAATGATCAGCAGCATTGATGGTCGCCATTCCTACCCAGCGACGCGGTTTGCCACGCGCGGCAACGCCAACCGAGACGGAATGGCCCGACTGCTGCGAAAAGGCGGAGGCCAGCCACTGCATGTCCGGAACCGTGCAATTCAGATAGATCCGTGGCGGGATCGCCTTGCCGAGATAGTACTGCGGGAGAAACGCCGCCAGCACAGTTGCAGCCGAATCCTCGGCACCCATTCGGGGATAGAACGTTTTGCTGCCCAGATTTGCACCGTTGCGAATGAAAGTTACCTCCACGCAGGCGGCATCACGCTGCACAACCACCGCCAGGACATCGGCGTCTCCACTCGTTCCAATGATGTACTGCTTTTCCTGTATCCGGCGCAACGCGGCGATACGATCGCGATAAAGCGCCGCCCGTTCGTAGTCCAGGTTCTCGGACGCCCGCTCCATGCGCTTGACGAGTTCCGTGACCACCGCCGAGCTGCGGCCTTCCAGAAATAGTACGGCATCCTTCACATCCTGTTGGTAGCGCTCAGGGTCAATGAGGCCGACGCAGGGCCCAGAGCACCGCTTGATCTGGTATTGAAGACACGGCCGCGAGCGGTTACGAAAAAAGCTGTCTTCGCACTGACGCACCAGAAACACCTTTTGCAGCAAGTGCAGACTGTCGCGCACCGATGCCGAGGACGGATACGGACCAAAATAGCGACCTTTGGCGCGCTTGGTGCCCCGGTGAAAGCCGATGCGCGGGAATGGCTCGCCGTCACTGATGAATATATAAGGATAGCTCTTGTCGTCGCGCAGCAGGATGTTATAGCGAGGATGCAGCGTCTTGATAAGATTGTTTTCAAGCAGCAGTGCCTCGTTTTCCGTGTGCGTCACGGTCGTCTCGATTGCCGCCACCTGGCGCATCATCGAGAGCACCTTGGGCGGCTGCCCACTCACGCGAAAATACGACTGCAAACGCTTGCGCAGATTGCGGGCCTTGCCGACGTAGAGAACGTCCCGATCCGCATCCAGCATGCGGTAGACACCGGGGGTTGTGGGAAACGAGGGAAGGAGCTGCTTTGCGTCCAACATTCTGTTACGACGCTTGAAGCGAGACCGCCTTTCTCAGCACCGAGCGAAACATCGCGGGCGTGAGGCGACGCGTCTGAGTGTTATAGCGACTGCAGTGGTAGGAGTCGAGAAGATTCAGCGATGCCGGCAATCGATGTCGTGCCCCGTGTCGAAACGGAAATGCTCCGGGCCGCAGGTCGCGTGCCATCAGGATTGCCTGATGCGCAACGCGCCCAAGCGCCAGCACGACCGACCCAGGCCGCAGGGCACGCAACTCTTCGCGCAAATATCGGTTGCACTCCCTCACTTCGGCAGGTAGCGGCTTATTGGCGGGAGGCAGGCACTTTACCGCATTCGTGATTCGGCAACCGCGTAGCGCGAGACCATCCCGGCGGCTGACGGCCTTGGCGCGAGTCGCCAGCCCCAATTCATGCAGGGTTTGATACAGCAGGATCCCCGCGTAGTCGCCAGTAAAGGGCCGACCAGTGCGATTCGCTCCATGCATTCCCGGAGCCAGGCCGACAATAAGCAGCCATGGCTGGCGCGCCCCGAACGGCGCCACCGGGCGGGCATGGTAAGCCGGATACTCGGCCCGCACGTCGCGAAGATAGCCTGCCAGCCGTGAGCAGCGCTCGCATCTTGGGTCAAACTGAACCATTACACGCTTCTATGCCATCTAGAATGCAATCGCAAAAAAATTCACACTTTGTTGTATTACCAAGTAAATCCATGATTCTGTCATAGTCGCAAGATAGCCCACGCGTTTTGCCATCTTTATCTAGGCGGGATGATCAGCAAGGCCCAGCACGACTGACCCACTTCCCAAGCCACTTCGGCGCAGGAAGATTCCGTCGGGAGAGGGAAATCTGGGGCGACACGCCGAGGCGCCGCCGGTCGCGTGTCAGCCGACACGGACCATATTGGTCCCCGAGAAGATCTCGGCAATCTCGTGGTGCACCCGCTGACCAGCAACTTTTTGCTCCTGCGGCGAGAGATCGGCCTCTTTCACGCCAAACAGGTAGTTATCCAGCTTGGAGTCCTTGAGCATCATCTTGGTGTGGAAGATATTCTCTTGATACACATTCACATCAATCGCCTGGTAGCGGGCCAGGGTCTGCTTGTCCACAAAATTCTGGATCGAGTTGATCTTGTGATCGATGTAGTGCTTCACACCCTTCACATCCCGTGTGAATCCGCGAACACGGTAGTCAATGATGACGATGTCCGACTCCAGGCTATGGATGAGGTAGTTCAACGCGCGCAACGGCGAGATTTTCCCACAGGTCGATACATCGATATCTGCCCGGAAAGTCGCGATGCCGTTGGCCGGATCCGGATGTGATTCCGGGTAGGTGTGCACGGTGATGTGGCTCTTATCGAGATGCGCCACTACCGACTCCTTGTGGGGTGCTTCCAACTGGAGCTCCAGGTTGTTCTCGCCGCGTGCGCTGGCATCCGGCAACGGTCCAGGCGCCTCAGGATTAAGGGGCTCCTCGGTGATAGGAAGCTCCGAAATCAGCATAGTCACACTCGCGCCCTGCGGGTCGTAATCCTGGTGCGCGATATTGAGAATGTTGGCGCCGATAATCTGCGCGACCTCGGTGAGGATCTGGGTCAGCCGGCGCGCGTTGTAAGCCTCGTCGATGTAGCTAAGGTACTCGCGCTGTGCCTCTTCGTTGGGGGCATAACAGACATCATAGATATTGAAGCTCAGCGTCTTCGTGAGATTGTTAAAACTCTCGAGCCTGAGCTTCTTGAGCGGCTTGAATAGATCCAATGCAGTTGTCCTCTCCGACGGCGGGGTGCGGCTGGCCGCGCCGATTAGCGCATATTCTAGTTCAATTCAGCCGCCATCTGTACCGTCACCGCGTCGATGCTTCACTACATTTCAGGCGATGGCGACCTGGGTAACGGCATGTACGGCCTCGCGATAACCATGGTCGCGCGCCAGCTCCAGAAGGCCGGACGCGGGCCGACCATGCATTCGCACCAGCCGCAGGTGCAGCACCGGGTCGTCGTGCGGACCCAGCCCGGCAAGCAGATGATCGGCTGCGGCCGGATCGTTGCAGACCAGCACCATGTCGCAACCAGCGTCGAGGGCTGAGCGTGCACGTGCCACGACGTCGCCGGCACCCTTGGCGCCCTCCATCGACAGATCGTCGCTGAAAATGACCCCCTGGAAGCCCAGTCGACCGCGGAGGATCTCCTTAAGCCAGAAGCGCGAAAACCCTGCTGGCTGGCGATCGACGCGCTCGTAAACGACGTGAGCAGGCATGATTCCCTCTATTCCGTAGTGCACGAGCCGTTCGAAGGGCCGCACGTCCTCGGACAGGATATCGGCCAACGGCCGTCCATCCACGGGCAATGCCAGATGCGAGTCAGCAGGCACGCCGCCATGGCCGGGAAAATGCTTGCCGGTAGCGGCCATTCCGGCGCGGTGCATTCCATGCACATAGGACTGTGCCAGATCAGCAACCACGTCCGGATCGGCATGAAACGCCCGATCGCCGATCACAGCGCTTAAGCCACGGTCGAGGTCGAGCACTGGAGCGAAGCTGATATCCACGCCCACCGCCCGCAGTTCTGCCGCCATCAGCCAGCCGGCAAGCTCCGCCAGCCGGCGCGCGCGCTTGGCATTGTCGTCGTAGATCTCTCCAAGCTGGCGGGCAGCTGGCAGGCGGGAAAAGCCCTGACGAAAGCGCTGGATGCGCCCACCCTCGTGATCAACCGCGACCAACAGCTGGGGTTCGCGCAACTCGTGAATCTCCCGCACCAGCGCCTCAAGCTGTGTCAGGGACTCAAAATTGCGCGAGAACAAAATCACCCCGCCCACCAGCGGGTGGCGCAGACGCTCGCGGTCTTCGCCCGTGAGGGCGACCCCCGCAATATCCAGCATGACGGGTCCGAGCGACATCATTACTCCTTTATCAGAACGCGTGTACCCGCATCGACCAGGTCGAACAACCGCACAAGATCGTCATTTCGCATCTTGATGCAACCTCGCGAGGACGGCACGCCCATCGGATCATCGTCTGGACAACCGTGGATGTATATGTAGCGGCGCATCGTATCGACCCGGCCAAGTCGGTTTCGCCCAGGCTCGCAGCCGCACAGCCACAGGATCCTGGTCAGAATCCAGTCGCGTTCAGGATACGCGGCGCGTAGCGCTGTCGAGTAGATCTCGCCAGTTGGACGGCGAGCCACGAATACCGAATTGCTCGGTTCGCCCGCGCCGATCTTGGCGCGAATATAATGCATGCCGCGCGGCGTGCGTTCGCTGCCAGCTGTCTCCCCAACCCCGTTACGGGCAGTAGCAACGCTACTTCTCATAACGAGCGTGTCACCCGCACCGAAGACGCTGAGCGTCTGGTGCGATACATCCACCTCAATCCGAAGCCGACTAAGTTCCATTGCCGGATCGCACGAACAACGCAATCGATTCGACATGACTGGTGTGTGGGAACATGTCCATGACACCGGCCGTCTTGAACTCGTAGCCAAGCTCAGTCACGAGATGGGCCGCGTCGCGGGCCAGAGTCGACGCATAGCACGACACATAGACAATGCGCGCGGGAAGCGGAGGCCTGAGGCGTTTAATGACTTGCATGGCACCGGCGCGCGGCGGGTCGAGCAGCAGTTTGTCGGCCCGAAAGTCTGCCCACGGCGCCTCCTGCTGCTCCGCGTAGAGATCGGCCCGCCGAAACTCCACATTGGATATGGCGTTTTGCCGGGCATTACTACCGGCTGCCGCGACCAGCGCCTCATCGACCTCGATTCCGAGCACGCGGGCGCTGCGGCGCGCAAGCGGCAAGGTAAAATTGCCGAGCCCGCAGAACAGGTCGAGCACCCGCTCGTTCGCCGAGGGGGCAAGCAATTCCAGCGCTCGCGAAACCATGAGGCGATTCATCGCACTGTTTACCTGGACGAAGTCCACCGGCCCAAACGCCAGTTCGACATCGAAGTCCGGAATGCGGTAGGACAGTGCCGGCGGGAGCGCCGGTGACAATGGCTCAATGGAGTCGACTCCCCCGCCCTGCAGGAGAACATGCACACCATGATCGTGGGCAAATCGGGATAAGCTCGCGCGATCGCGCTCAGTCAATGGCACTAGATGGCGAAACACCATCGCCAAGGCATCGTCACCCGCGCTCAGTTCAATTTGCGGAATCCGGTGCGGGCAGGAAAGCGCTTCCACGATCCGCTTCAGATGCGGCAGCAGAATCATGGCGCGCTCGTCCAGCACCGGGCAGGTGTCGAGTGGCGTAATGAGGGATCGGCGCCGCTCGCGAAAGCCAACCAGCACGCCACCCTTCTTTTCCACCCAGCGGACACCGAGCCGCGCACGCCGACGATAGCGCCAGATCGGGCCGGCAAGCGGCGCGAGCCACGACTCCGGCTGAACGCGCCCGATATGTTGCAGTGCATCCGCCAGGATGCGCTGTTTGGCGGTTATCTGTGCCTCGGGGCGCAGGTGCTGGAGACTGCATCCACCACAGCGCCCGAAATGCGGGCAGACCGCGTCAATTCGATCCGGGCTCGGACGAAGGACTTCGACCAAAACGCCGCTGTCATGCCGGCGGCGACGATCAAGCCGGCGAAAACGCACCGTTTCGCCCGGCAACGCGCCATCGATAAAGGTGGCCTTCCCGTCGATGCGCGCGACACCACGCGCATCATAGTTCAGCGATTCGACATCAGCGGTAGCAAGATGGTCGTCGACCGCGCGATTCACGCGCCGTCTTCCGCTGCGCGCCAAACGGCCACGCGCCCCTACTTCGCTGCGGTCCACTCGGCGAGATACTCACGGAAATGCGGCTTTTCGGCCGTGGCCAGGGTTTCCCGCATCAGGCCGAGCTCGCGCTCGTAAACCGGACTGTCGAGATTGCCCCGCATCAGTTCATAGCGAAGGTACACAAGATAGGTGTTTACCACATCGATCTCGCAATAGTTGCGAATCGCCTCCAACCTGCCGGCCAGAAAATTACCCCAGACCGCAGAACCGTCCATACCAAGCTTGCCTGGAAGGCCGATCAGTCGCGCAATATCATCGAGACGCGCAGTCGCACGTGGTTGGTAGCCAGACAGCACATCCATGAGGTCGGTATGCCGCTCGTGAAAACGCGACAGATAATTGTTCCACCGAAAACTCTGATCATCCGCACCGGTCTCCCAGTAACGTGACGCCGCAATCCCGTGCTTGAGCGCCCGATAATGCAAGACCGGCAAGTCGAAGCCCGATCCGTTCCACGACACCAGCGTGGGCGTGTACTTTTCGATGCCGTCGTAGAATCGCTGAATGATCTCCGGCTCGGAGGCCTGCAGATCGCCGAGCGACCAGATCCGCAACGTGTCTGCGCTGCGCAATACTGCTGAAATGGCAATCACCCGATGCAGGTGATGCCGAAGAAAATCCGAGTCACCCGTCTGTTCGCGACGCAGCGCCGCCAATGCCTTGGCGACATCTTCGTCATTGATATCCTGCAGCCCGTAGAGCCGCCGGCCCGTCTCGACGTCCGGCACCGTCTCGATATCAAACACCAGAACATTCATATGCGTGCTACGCCGAAAAAACACCAGTTGAGAGGTAACGATCGCCCCGATCACAGATGATCGTGACAATGACGGCATCGCGCAGCTCGTTCGACAACCGCAGCGCCGCCAATGTGGCACCGCCGGAGGAAATTCCACAGAAGATTCCTTCCTCACGCGCCAGACGCCGCGTCATGTCCTCCGCATCGACCTGCGATACCTCCATAATGCGGTCCACGCCTCGGGCATCGAAAATTTTCGGCAAATACTCCCTGGACCAAGCGCGAATTCCTGGAATCTGCGAGCCGGGAGATGGTTGCACGCCGATGATCTGGACTGCAGGGTTTTTCTCCTTCAAGAATCTACCCGTACCCATGATGGTGCCAGTGGTGCCCATCGAACTCACAAAGTGAGTGACCTTGCCCTCCGTATCACGCCAGATCTCCGGTCCTGTCCCTTCGTAGTGGGCAAGCGGGTTGTCCGGATTGGCGAACTGATTTAGCACCTTGCCCTTGCCCTCGCGCTCCATCGCCGCTGCCAGATCGCGAGCCCCTTCCATCCCCTGCGCCTGCGTAACCAGTACCAGTTCCGCACCGTAAGCCTTCATGGCCGCGCGGCGTTCGGCGCTTTGGTTCTCCGGCATGATCAGTATCAGACGATAGCCCTTGATGGCAGCCGCCATGGCCAAGGCGATACCGGTGTTGCCGGAAGTGGCCTCGACCAGGGTATCCCCCGGCTTAATAGTGCCGCGGGCTTCGGCGTGCTGGATCATGGAGAGCGCGGGTCGGTCCTTGACCGATCCGGCAGGATTATTTCCTTCAAGCTTGGCGAGAACCAGGTTCGACGTCTGACCCGGAACGCGCTGAAGCCGCACGAGCGGGGTGTTGCCTACAAACTCTTCCAGTGTTCGGGTTCGCACAAGCGGATTCTAATGGACTGCGGATAGCGGGAGAAACCGTAAAGCGCCGCACCGCAGTCCATAATATGCCGCTAAAGAGTACAGTGCCCGCATTCCCTTCACGAAGGCCCCGTGCACAAGAACCCCCGGGGTCAGCGCAGCAGCGAGCGATCGAGCTGAGATCCTCTGCTCGGGTCGAGTGCCGCGAAGTGACATGGAACAAAGCCGGCCTCGCGCGCCCTGTCCGAATCCGCGCCTTCCGGGAGCATGCCCAGCGACCCGGTAGGTAATAGAAGGTCCGTAACATACTGTTTCTACGTGCTTATTTACGATCCGGCCGCGGCAACCGAAAATCTCAGCGGGCGGCATGGAAGTTGCCTTGTGTTGCCGACACGACTGTCACAACATCACCAACCATAAGGGCCTCACGGTCAATCCATGTCCGATCCACTGCTGCAGTCCCCGATCCCGCACCCGGCCGGTTTCCGCCTGGGCCCGTATACGATCGAGCGACAGATCGGCGAGGGTGGCATGGCGCTCCTCTATCTGGCCGTCGACGAGAATGGCGCTCAGCATGTCCTGAAGCTTCCGCGGACACCTGCCGAGACGGACCCGGCCAGTCAAGTTGCGTTCGAGAACGAAGTTCGACTCGCTCCGTACCTTGGGGACTTTGCGCGCGTATCCCAGTCGCGCACCGGCGAATCCGATGGCGAACGATACCTGGTCCTGACCTACATCGACGGCACCGATCTCTGGACACACCTTCGTGCGCACGGGTGCCTCGGCGAACGCGAGGCGGTGGCGCTGGCAAAGAAAATCGTGTCAGCGCTTGCAGAGCTACACGAGCGACGCATTCTGCATCTCGACGTCAAACTATCGAATATCATGCTCACACCCTCGGGCGATGTGCGCGTTATCGATTTCGGGTTGGCCAATCATCTCGACTTGCCCGATCTGATACTCGAGTCGTTCCATGAACCAAAGGGCACGCCCGCCTATATTGCCCCGGAGCAGTTCCTGGGCGTTCGTGACGAACCGCGTAGTGACATCTTTTCAATTGGCACCCTCCTGTTCGAGATGACTACCTCGCGCCTTCCGTTTCTCGAGGCACACAGTGAGCTGGACGTAATCAATCGTATCAAGCGCGAACCGGTCTCCCCCCGGGTTTACCGACCTGAATTGAGTAGCGGGTTCGAATCCATCATCATGACCTGCCTCGAAACCGTTCCCGACCGGCGCTATCCCAGCATGCGGGAGCTCCACGCGGCGCTGGAAAAACTGGAACAGACACTTGAACAGCGCGCTGCGGCGCTCGCGGCCGAGGCGCCCGGGCGCCCCGCCATGCCCGGCCGGGTTGTGGCTCTGGCGTCTCGCCTCATGCGCCGCTCCACCGATCTGCGCGTCGATCGGCTTGAGGGTCTCAAACGTTGGGTTGCAGCGCATCGCGGCCGCCGCCCGGCGGCCCCGTATCGCATTGTAGTGGCACTCGATAGCGCGAGCGGGGGGCGCGTCGAGACGATCAACCGCGCGCTACTCGATGCCACATTGCGTCTCGCGCGCATGCAACCGTCGATGATCACGGTTCTGACCGTACTCGCTCCTCAGGATACCGGCATGGCCGACGGTGCGCGTGAGGCACAGATCATCAATGCAAGCTATCACAGTGCCCGGAACCGCATTAATCGGCTGCTGCCGCCATCAGGCAGCATGTCGGCGCCGATCGGAATCAATGTGCGCACAGGAAATGTCGTGGAGGCAATCAGCACCTGCGTCGCCGACTATGGCGCGGATTTGCTGGTCATCGGTGCGCGCGAGCGGAATGCATTAAGCCGTTTCCTGCTTGGCAGCACGACCTACAAGGTCCTGACAACGCTTTCCTGCCCGGTGTTCGTCGTTCGTGAACGCCGTAAGCCGGCCAAGCCCAGGGTTGCGGAACCAATGCAGGCCGCAGAACTCTCTGGCGAAAGCGCACAAAGCCCGAGTCCGTGACCGATGCCGCGCCGCCTAGTGTCCCCGCGCAAGACGCTCGGCAAAGAACGGATGCAGGCCCGCGGCGAGGATCTTGCCCGCCGTGGCAGCATGATCGTACGGCGCACGCCGAAATGAAATAGTCCGTGCCTCCTCGTCATAAACCACGAAGCACGCCGCATTGATACCGTCACGGGGTTGGCCCACCGAACCCACATTGACGAGATAGCGACAGCCGTCATCCAGCGGATAGGACTCCCCCGCCAGTGGATCGATTATCTCGATATCACCTGAAGTCGTTTGGACGAAGACCTGAGGCCAATGAACATGGCCGAAAAACATCAACCTTGCCGACACGGCGCTAAAGGCACGCTTGGCCTGCTTGCGGTCCACCACGTACTCCCAGTTGTCTGGATAATCGAACGTTGCGTGGGCAAATGCCGCTCCATGGGCATGCTGGACGTAATGCAGATTCTTGAGGAACTCGAAATGCTCCGGTCGCAGCTGACCCCGGGTCCATGCAGCCGCCTGTTCCACTTCGCCGGAGCTCGACCACATTGGCTCGCGGAACATGGCTTCATCATGATTACCGAGCACCGCGATCAGCCCGGGGAGCGCCATGATCCGGTCGAGCGTTGGGCCAGGGTCGGGCCCGTAGTTCACCATATCACCAAGGCACACATACGCCTCGACACCCTCGCGCAGCGCCTCTTCTCGACACGCATCGAGCGCCTCGAGGTTGCTGTGAATGTCAGAAATAATGCCGATCTTCATTATTCGGTGGCTGCCAGGCGGCTTCTTCTATAGCAATTATAACGTCACAAGATCCGCTGCCTACCCGGTGATCCGCGCCTCGACTGCGGATTCTGCAGTGAAGTGCTCGATCACGAGCTGCAGCGAACGCGTACCACGATACTCGTTCACGACTAGACGGTAGGCCGCGCGCACGCGCGTGCCCATCAGGGCCGGATCTCGGTCACCGGTGTTGAATGCAATCGCTTCGAGAGTGCGGCCATCGTCTTCGGTACGAAGGATGAACTTGAGGTGTCGCTCACCCACAGTGCGCTGCGCAACAACCGTAAATACCCCATCAAACAGCGGCTCTGGAAATCCCTGTCCCCATGGCCCCGCGCGGCGCAGGGCTTGCGCAAGATCAAGGGTAAAGTCAGCCATGCCGAGCTCACCATCGGTGAACAGCGCTCCCGGCACGGAATCCTCTCGCCGTTGATTCTCCACCTCCTCGGCGAATGCCGCGCGAAAGCGCTCCAGATCGCCGCGTCGCAAACTGAGGCCGGCCGCCATCGCATGCCCGCCGAACTTCACCAGCAGTCCCGGATGTCGCGTAGCGATGGTATCGAGGCAATCGCGTATGTGCAGTTCCGGTACAGACCGCGCGGAACCCTTTAGTTCCTCTGGCTCCGGCCCCGGCGCAAACGCGATCACCGGCCGCTGGAGGCGCTCTTTGAGTCGCGACGCGACGAGTCCGATGACACCCTGGTGCCAGGTCTCGTCGAATAGGCATAGCGCGCTCGGGACGTCCTGTTCGTTGACGTGCGCTGTCTCAACGGCCTCGATCGCCTGCTGCTGCATGGCTGACTCTATCGATCGTCGCTCGCGGTTCAGACGATCAAGCGCCCGCGCCATCTCCATGGCGGCCGTTTCATCGTCGGTCAACAGGCACTCAATCCCGAGCGACATGTCTTCGAGGCGTCCGGCGGCGTTGAGCCGTGGCCCCACGACGAACCCGAGGTCGGCCGCAGTGAGTTGGCCTGCCCAGCGGCCACCGACCTCGAGTAGCGCGCGTATACCGGCACAGCCAGAGCCGGTGTTCAACCGCATCAAACCCTGGGCAACGAGAATGCGATTGTTGCGATCGAGCGGCACCACATCCGCCACGGTGCCGAGCGCCACCAGGTCCAGCAGCCGGGCGAGATTGGGTTCCGCGAGATTCCTTTCTTCGAACCAGCCGTTTGCGCGCAGACGGGCGCGCAACTGCAGCATCACGTAGAACGCGACACCCACGCCGGCTATCGCCTTGCTCCCGAAACTGTCACCGGGCTGATTCGGGTTCACAATCGCGTCAGCGGGCGGAAGCGTTTCGCCTGGCAGGTGATGGTCGGTGACCAGGACCTCCATCCCGCTCGCCCGTGCAGCGCGCACTCCCGCGATGCTGGAAATGCCGTTATCCACTGTCACGATCAGCGCCGGTTCGCGCTGCGCCCCGAGCGCGACGATCTCGGGGGTCAGCCCGTAGCCATACTCAAACCGGTTCGGTACCAGGTATTGTACGTTCCGGACGCCGAAGGCGCGGAGCGCCCGCATCAGCACCGCGCAGGCACTCGCACCATCGGCGTCGTAATCGGCAACGATGAGAATTCTGCTCCCGTTCCTGAGATGCTTCTCAAGCAACGCAGCTGCGCCATCTATGCCTAGCAGCCCGCCCGGCGGGAGCAGGTGTTCGAGAGAGTGATCGAGTTCTCCGGCGCTCGAAACCTGTCGTGCGCGAAAGACTCTTGCCAGAACGGGATGAAAACCGGGGAATTCGACTGACCCGGAATCGGAACGACGAACAATGCGGCGTGCGGCATTCACGCGGAGAGTGGCGCAACCGGTGCAAAGCTGGACAACGGACGGCGCCGGCGCCACCAGCGCCCGAGCTGCCAACCGGAGGCCCGCAACGCCAGG
>Ga0209742_10000989_pt1 | contig 13778 bp, 13 predicted proteins | sample DeeMarSeWOR38_10_FD_187462 | JGI IMG/M metagenome (GOLD analysis project Ga0209742, IMG submission 187462) | Marine sediment microbial communities from White Oak River estuary, North Carolina - WOR-3-8_10 (SPAdes) (version 2) | ecosystem: Environmental > Aquatic > Marine > Intertidal zone >... | reverse complement strand
GGCGCCTTGATGTCGTGGGCGCGCGCAGCATCCAGAAACTCGGAGTGGCTTGCGACGTGCGGATCGAGTCCCGCGTGCAATTGGAAGGCATCGCGGTACGAAAGGCGCTCGACCGGCCCCAGTTTGAGACGATTCACCAGCACGGCGCTCACGAGCGCCGCGACCTCGTCCATCAGTTGATGATGGTCGTAATCGACGCGGTACCACTCCAGCATGGTGAACTCGGGGTTATGGAGCCGACCCGACTCGCCGTTGCGGAATACCTTGCAGAGTTGGTAGATCGAACCGCTGCCGGCAGCCAGCAGCCGCTTCATCGAGAATTCCGGGGAGGTGTGCAGGTAGAACGTGTCGCCTTGAGCAGCGCCCGGCCCGGTATAGGTAGTGGAGAAGCTATCAAGTGCGGGATCCGGCGTGGCCGCCTGAGAAAGCATCGGCGTCTCCACCTCCAACACGCCGCGGGCGGCAAAAAAGGTCCGGATGTCGCGCAACATCCGCGCCCGGAGCTTCAGCACCCCGAGCGTAGCGGTGGGTCGCCAGTCGCTCGCGGGGGCGTTAGTCATGCGGCGGGTGAGCGGCCGCGCGCGTCAAGCGCGCGAGAGGTACTCGCCGGTGCGGGTGTTCACCTTGATGGTCTCGCCGTTCTGCACGAACAGCGGCACGCGCACCACGGCGCCAGTCTCAAGCGTGGCCGGCTTGCCGCCACCACCGCTGGTGTCGCCCTTTAGGCCGGGATCGGTTTCGACGATCTTGAGCGTCACGGTGTTGGGCGGTTCCACCGCAATCGGCACGCCGTTGAAGAGTGTCAGCAGGCACACGTCCTGCTCCTTCATCCACTTTGCATTGTCGCCCACCACAGCCTTGTCAGCGGCGAGCTGCTCATAGCTCTCGGGGTTCATGAAGTGCCAGAACTCGCCGTCGTTGTAGAGATACTGCATCTCCACGTCCATTACATCGGCGGCCTCGATGGTGTCACCGCTCTTGAAGGTCCGCTCGATCACGCGGTTGGTCTTGAGGTTACGGATCTTCACGCGGCTGAAGGCCTGGCCCTTGCCGGGCTTCACAAACTCGTTCTCGACGATCACGGCCGGATCGCCGTCGAGCATTACCTTGAGACCGGATTTGAATTCATTCGTACTGTACGTCGCCATGACACACCTGACTGTCGGATAAGGGTAAAATCGAGCGCGCTATGATACCTGAGACGAGCGCGATTCGGCAGACGCCGGCGTGGCAGCAGGAGCTGGCGTGTGCCATCAGTGACCCGGCGGAATTGCTCGCGGCGCTCCATCTCGACCCCGCCTGGCTGCCAGCCGCACAGGGCGCGGCGCAGCTGTTTCCGCTGCGCGTGCCGCGCGGCTTCGTGGCCCGCATGCGGCGCGGCGATCCGCGCGACCCGTTGCTGCGCCAGGTCTTGCCGCTCGCCGAGGAGCACCTTGCCGCGCCCGGATTCAGCACCGACCCGGTCGGTGATCTCGCTGCGATGGCATCTCCGGGCGTGCTGCACAAGTACCAGGGCCGCGTGCTGCTCACAGCGACGGGCGCCTGCGCGGTGCATTGCCGCTACTGTTTTCGCCGACACTTCCCCTACACGGAGTCGAGCGCCGGGACCGACCACTGGCAGGCCGCGCTCGACTATCTCGCGCAGGAACCGTCGCTCAGGGAAGTCATCCTGAGCGGCGGCGACCCGCTCACGCTTTCTGAGCGGCGCCTCGCGGAGTTCATTCGCGCCGCCGCCGGCATTGCGCATCTCGAGCGCCTGCGCATTCACACACGCCTGCCGGTTGTGTTGCCCGAACGCATCACGCCCGAGCTCGTTCGCACACTCAGCTCGACGCGTCTCAGTACAGTAGTGGTCATTCATGCCAACCACGCCAACGAAATTGACGACGCGGTCATCGATGCACTCGCGCCGATGCGGGCTGCAGGCGTGACGTTGCTTAACCAGTCGGTGCTGTTGCGCGACGTGAATGACAGCGCGGGTGCCCTGGTAGCACTTTCGGAGACTCTGTTTGCAGCCGGCGTGCTCCCCTATTACCTGCATCTGCTGGATCGCGTGCAGGGTGCCGCCCACTTCGAGGTGCCCGAGGACGAGGCGCGGGCGCTGATGCAGCAACTTACTAGTCGGTTGCCAGGCTATCTCGTGCCGCGCCTGGTTCGCGAAATTGCCGGCGCTCCCGCCAAGCAAGTGGTTGCGTAGGCTACCCGCTCGGGCGTGCCGGCCAACTCTCTCGCGTAAATGAGCGCGACCATGCCCGGTTGACTTCACCCGGCATGACCTTTCCCGTAGAGTTGATTTCACCGGGTGGAATTAGGCGCGAGGAGGCTGCATGGCACGTGGCGAGTCGAGGACTGCAGCAGAGGACCTTTGGGGCGACGAGCTCCCGACCATCAAGGCTTGCGCGACGAGCCGGCAGTTCAGACAGGGCGAACTCATCTTTTCGGAAGGTGACGTTGCCGACTACGTTTACTTCATTGAGTCCGGTAAGGTTCTGATCTTCATTAAGAAGTTCACTGCCGAAGAGGAAATCAAGACGCTGGGTCCAGGTGACTACTTCGGCGAAATGGCGGTGTTCTATAAAGACCGTCGCACGGCCTCGACCCGGGCGCTCACCGACGTTTCACTCTTGTCGGTCGACAAGAGCACATTCCTGACGCTACTCAAGAAGGAACGCGCCATCGCCGACAAGATCAACACCATTCTTGCACGGCGCAATGAAGAGCTGCTCCTCAAGGAAAGCGTCATCGACAGCACCGGCATGAAGGGTAGGCACTTCCACGTCAGCATCAAGGGCGACCCGTCCCTGCGCGAGTCGGCGTTCACCCGCGAGCGCTTTCTGAACATTGTTGATGAGGTAATGCCGCAACTGCAGCCGCGACTCGAAGACCTCCTTATCAATTGCGGCGTATATGAGCTGATGGTGCACCTGAACAGCGGTGAAGTGCACGCAGCCTCCGTATTCAATCCCTTTTTTGAGGAAATCCATCCCGCTAACAAGATTGTGGATGAAAGTTATGTGGATCGGCACTTTCCGCGTATCGCCTATCAGGACAAGATTGACCTGATCCGGCGACTGTACGACGTGATTGCGGCCGATCAGCGTTTTACTGGCTTGCCCGATCACTTCCGGAAGATTTGTACGGCGTTCTATGGCAACTGGGAGGCCCTGACGCCGGATGAAATCCGTACCGCGCTGTCGCGGCTTTCAATGCTGCGGAACATTCCGAATTTCTACCTGCGCAATTTCACGATCAGCGTGGCGCTGGACGCCATCCGACTCCAATTCAACTGCGACGGGACCCACATCGTCAGTGCCGCGGACTACGAGCGTTTCGTCGAGGAGAATGTGACGCTGGTGTAGTTGGCGGGCCGGTCTCGAGGGCTGTCTCGCTCGACTGTCGGGTGTGCCGCGGCGGCGAACACCCACCCGGCAATCAGTTGGTCAGTACGATCAGCACGCGGTATGGCCCATGCGCGCCGAGCGTGACTGTTTGCTCGATATCCGCAGTACGCGAGGGTCCGGAGACAAAGTTGACGGCGCGTGGCGGCGCGCGGTGCTCGCGACGCAGCAGCGACCAGGCGTCTTCCATGCGCGCCACGAGGCGTTTGGCTGGCAGCAGCGCGACGTGCGTCTCCGGCAGCAGGCTCACCGTCGCGGGGGTCTGGTCGCCGGACAGTAGCAGTAGCGTGCCGGTCTCGGCGATCCCGCAAAACGCGCCCGTGATTCCCACCAAGTCGTCGCCGCGCGCGGCGCGCGCAGAAGTCTCGATTCCGGACGCCCTCCAATGCAGCGTCGCGAGCGCCGGCCAGCAGACTGCGTCTAGCGGGAGATGGCGCGAGCGCAGGTAGTCGGCGACGGCCCGCGGTGCGTCCGCCTCCGCTAGGGGGCCGACCACGTCACTGGAGAGCAGAACCGCGCGCTCGGCAAAGCGTGCCGCGAGATCACCTTCTATCTTCGGCAGTGCTGCGGTATTGGACGCACGATCGAGGCGGGCCGCGCGCCGGCCAGATGCCGAACGAATGCGGTCTAGAACCGTAGCGCGATCGTCCTTCATTTGTGTCTTTGCTCGCTCGCGCGGTGCTGGCCGCGCTTCGCGCTCGGCGAAACTGCGAAGGGAGAGTGATCTTCTTGTGGCCGGTTGATTTGCCGGGTGTGGCGCTCCGCATAGAGATCGCGGAAGGTGCGGCCCGCGGGTGCGGGAAGGTCGCGCACCCGCGTCCAGCCGCCTCCAAGAGGAAGCACTTTTATACTTTGTCTCCGCCCCGCCATGAGTTGCAGCAGCCGCGCAGCGACTCGAGTTGCAAGCGCGTAAAGCCGTGGTCGCATCGCCATCGCGGCCCAGATCGCAAGTCCCAACCGCTCGCCGCGCGAGCGCATTTGCCCCTGCCACTGGCGCGTGCGCAGCGCACGCATGAGATCGGGCAGGGGAATCTTTACCGGACAGACATCGGCGCAGGCGCCGCAGAAGGTCGAGGCATTTGGCAAATCGATGGTCCCGCTCATGCCGGCCAGGCTCGGGGTGAGCACCACGCCCATCGGGCCTGGATACACCCAGCCATACGCATGGCCGCCGATGTTCTGATAGACCGGGCAGTGGTTCATGCACGCGCCGCAGCGGATACAGCGCAGCATCGGCTGAAGCTCGCTGCCGAGCAGATGCGAGCGGCCATTATCGACCAGGATCACGTGGAAGTGTTCGGGGCCGTCGAGATCGCCGGCCCGTTTCGGACCAGTGAGTACCGAGACGTAATTGGTGATGGATTGGCCGGTCGCCGAGCGTGGCAGCAGCCGCAGCAAGAGCGACACATCCTCGAGCGTCGGCACGACCTTCTCGATTCCGGTGATGGCGACATGCACACGCGGCAGGGTGGTGCACAGCCGGCCATTGCCTTCATTGGTCACGATCAGTGCCGAGCCGGTCTCGGCGATCAGGAAATTCGCGCCGCTAATGCCCATGTCGGCCGCGAGGAACTTCGGACGCAATATCTCGCGTGCCTCACGGCAGAGTTCCGGGATGCCCGTCTGGCGCGGACGCTGATGATGCTGCGCGAAGAGATCGGCGATTTCCTCCTTGTTCTTGTGCACCACAGGCGCGACGATGTGCGAGGGCGGTTCGTTGGCCAGCTGCAGGATGTACTCGCCAAGATCGGTTTCGACAACGTCGATACCGGCAGCGCCGAGTGCCTCGTTGACTGCGCATTCCTCGGTGACCATCGACTTGGATTTCGCCACCCGCCGCACGCCGTAGGCGCGGGCAATGTCGAGCAGGATGCGGTTCACGGCAGTCGCATCCGACGCCCAGTGCACCTTGCCGCCGGACTCCTGCACGCGTTGCTCGAACTGTGTGAGGTAGTGATCCAGGTTTTCGAGCGTATGCGCGCGGATGTCAGCCGCCGCATCGCGCAGCGGCGCCACCGCCGGCAGCTCGGCGAGCGCCTTGGCGCGGGCGCCGACAAAGCGTTCTTGCAGGCGCGTCAGTGCGCGCTGCAGTGAGGGATTGGCGAGGTTTGTGGCGGCCTTGCTTTTGAAATCAGCGGCGGCAAGTTTCATGTGCGTTCACCCGTGGCCGCTTCCGAAATCCGGTCTCCCCCGGCACTTGTGCGTCCCCGCACATCGCCCGCAAGCACCTCGGCGATGTGTAGCACCCGGGTCCGGGTGTCGCCCTGGCGGCGCAATCGCCCTTCAAGGTGCAGCAGGCAGCCGAGATCGCCCGCGACGATCGTGTCGGCGCCGCACGCGACAACCTGTGCGCACTTGTTGTCGGCCATGCGTGCAGAGATGTCACCGAACTTGACCGAGAAGGTGCCACCGAAGCCACAGCAGCTCTCCGGTTCGGTAAGTTCCACCAGTGTCGCACCGGGGACATGGGCGAGCAGTACGCGCGGCTGCTGCTTGACGCCAAGCTCCCGCAAGCCTGAGCAGGAATCGTGATAGGCAATGCGACCGGAGAAACGTCCCGGCACGTCGCTGAGCTTCGCCACGTTCACCAGAAAATCAGTCAGCTCATAGGTGCGGACCGCGAGATCGTTAATTGCCTCTCGCTCGGGCAGGCCTTCGAACAGGCGAGGGTAGTGGACGCGGATCATTCCGGCACAGGAGCCCGAAGGGGCGACGACATAGTCGCAGCCCGAGAACTCCTTAAGTAGTTTGCGCGCGAGCGTCCGCGAGGCGTCCACATCGCCGGAGTTGTAGGCGGGCTGCCCGCAGCAGGTCTGGGCAGCTGGAACTACTACCTCGGCGCCCGCGCGCTCGAGAAGCGCCAGCGCGGCGAAGCCGATGCGCGGGCGCATCAGGTCTACGAGGCAGGTGACGAACAAACCGACGCGCAGGGGACGTGGGGCCGCTGGGGTCTCAATGGGTACGCTGACCATGGGCGCCCCATACGCTACGCGCAGCGCAATGGCAGCGCAATTTCGCGGACAGACCAGTGCGTTTCGTCAGGTGAAATGCATTGCGCGGGCTGTGGTCATGCCGCGAAATTGGGGCTAGAGTAGCCCGCTCATGATAAAAATCCACCGGCGCGGAGATAGCGGGGCCGACGGATCGCTGTACGCTGGTTGTTGTTGCACCATCCAAGAAACCTAGCCACAGGAGGATGTCATGCAGGTGAAGCAAACCAAGAAGTCCGAAATCAAGTCCGATTCGCCCTCTACCGGGCGACGCAAGTTCCTGGCGAGCGCGGCCGCAGGCACCGCCGGCGCTGCTGTAGCCGGCTTCCCGATGATCTCGGTACCCGCAGCACCCATTGTCATCAAGATGCAGGGTGCCTGGAGCGCCACCGACATCTTCAACGAGTTTGCGCAGGAGTTCGTGACGCGCGTGAACGAGATGGCGGGTGGGAGATTGCGCATCGACTACCTAGTTTCCGGCGCGGTGGTCAAGGCCTTCGAGGTGAACGACGCGGTGTCCAAGGGCGTGCTCGATGCCGGTCATACGGTGCCGGTGTACTGGTACGGCAAGTCCAAGGTCGCCTCGCTTTTCGGTTCCGGTCCGATCAACGGCATGGACGCATTCCAGACGCTGTCCTGGATCTATCGTGGCGGCGGGCTTGAGCTTTACCAGGAATTGTTGAAGAAGATGAACTTCAACTACGTGGGCTTCTTTGCCATGCCGATGCCGACCCAGCCGCTCGGCTGGTTCAAGAAGCCGATCATGGATGCCAAGCAGTTGAAGGGTCTCAAGTACCGCACCGTGGGTCTTGCCGCCGACCTGTTCCAGGAAATGGGCGCCAAGGTGACACAGCTCCCGGGCGGCGAGATCGTCCCGGCACTGGAGCGCGGCGTAATTGATGCCTTCGAGTTCAACAACCCGACCTCCGACAGTCGCTTCGGCGCGCAGGACGTGATCAAGAACTACGAGCTCGGTTCGTTCCACCAGGCGATGGAGTTCTTCGAAATCTTGGTCAACAAGAAGAAGTGGGACGCGATGGGGAAGGACCTGCAGGCGATCTGGCGCTACGGTGTCGAAGCGGCGTCGCAGGCGAACTACTGGACCGCGATGGCGAATTACCCGAAGGACCTCAGGAAACTGATCGACAAGGACAAGGTCAACGTGCTTCGTACGCCGGTCTCGGTTTTCCAGGCGCAACTCAAGGCTTGGGACGTGCTTTCCGCTCGGCTCTCCGCGGCAGATCCGTTCTTCAAGAAGGTCGTGGACTCGCAGAAGGCGTGGGCGAAGGACGTCGTCTACTACTGGGCGGCCAACGATGCCCCGTTCAATATGGGGTATGAGCACGTCTTCAAGACGAAGCTTCCTGGCGCCGGCGCAGAGTGCAAGTAACCTAGAGGACGTTAGGCGGGGCGGCACCCTCTGGTGCCGCCCCATTTCGTCGTACGTGCGGGAGCGCACATGATTGACAAGATTATTTACGGGATCGACCAGTTGAACAGAATGGTTGGTCACGCATTCGCGTGGTGCATCATCATCCTAACATTCGGCACTTCGTACGAAGTATTCGTACGCTACGCGCTTAACGACCCGACGAGCTGGGCGTTCGACATGAGCTATCTCATGTATGGCGCGCTGTTCTTCATGGCTGGTGCCTACACCCTGTCGCGCAACGGCCATGTTCGCGGCGACTTTATTTATCGCATGTGGCGACCGCGTACCCAGGCGATCGTCGAACTCGTGCTGTATGCCCTGTTCTTCTACCCGGGCGTCCTCGCCCTCGTCTATGCCGGTTGGGGCTACGGTGCCGAAGCGTTCCGGATCCGCGAGGTGAGCTCGAACAGCCCGATCGGTATCCCGATATGGCACCTGAAGATGCTGATTCCGTTCGGCGCGGCATTGCTCGCCTTGCAGGGTCTTGCCGAGGTGCTCCGGTGCATTTCGTGCATCCGTGAGAACCGCTGGCCCCCACGGCTGCACGACGTCGAAGAGACGGAGACCGTGCTTATGCATGCAACCGAGACAAAGGCGGAGGGCGCCAAATGAGTGATCCCGTTGTCGCCCTGATGATGCTCGGGATATTCATTTTTCTTATCCTGCTCGGCTTTCCGATTGCCTTTACCCTCATGGGCATGGGCGTTGCCTTCGGTTTCTACGCCTACTACCAGCCCGGCCAGGAGTTGTTCGAGAACCGGTTGTTCTACCTGCTGACGCAGAACACCTGGAGCATCATGAGCAACGACGTGCTCGTTGCCGTACCACTATTCCTGTTCATGGGGTATGTAGTTGAGCGCGCCAACATCCTCGATCGCCTGTTCTACAGCCTGCAGGTCGCGCTGCGTCATGTCCCGGGCTCCATGGCGGTGGCGACGCTTCTGACTTGCGCGATGTTCGCCACCGCGACCGGCATCGTGGGGGCCGTGGTCACCCTGATGGGCCTGCTGGCGTTGCCGGCCATGCTCAAGGCAGGCTACGACCAGAAGCTGTCCTCCGGCGTGATCTGCGCCGGCGGCACGCTCGGCATCCTAATTCCGCCCTCGATCATGCTGATCGTATACGCGGCCGCGGCCTCGGTTTCGGTGGTGCGCCTGTACGCGGCTGCCATGCTGCCGGGGCTTCTGCTGGCCGGACTGTATGTCGCTTATGTGATTACCCGCGCGACTCTAAATCCGAAGCTGACTCCCAAGCTGCCTGAAGACGAGGCGAACGTCCCCTGGACCACGGCGGCGATCCTCCTCGCCAAGGCGTTCGTGCCGCTCGCGGTACTGATCGTCGCGGTGCTTGGCTCGATTATCTTTGGCCTGGCGACGCCGACGGAGGCGGCAGCGATCGGCGCACTCGGCAGCCTTGTGCTTGCCGCGGCGTACCGCGCGCTGAACTGGGTGCGTCTTCAGGAGGCGGTATACCTCACGGCGCGCACCTCGGCCATGATCTGTTTCCTGTTCGTCGGCAGTTGGACGTTTTCGTCGGTGTTTTCGTATCTGGGCGGGGAAGGCATCATCAAGCAGTTCGTGCTTGGGCTCGACCTGAATCCGATCCTGTTCCTGATCCTGTCGCAGGTCATTATTTTCCTGCTCGGATGGCCGCTGGAGTGGACCGAGATCATCATCATCTTCGTGCCCATCTTCTTGCCGCTCCTGCCGCACTTCAACGTCGACCCGATGATGTTCGGCATCCTGATCGCGCTCAACCTCCAGACATCGTTCCTGACTCCACCGATGGCGATGTCGGCTTACTATCTAAAAGGCATTGCCCCACCGCACGTGCAGCTGTGGACGATCTTCAGGGGCTGTTTCCCGTTTCTGGCGATGGTCTTCGTGACCATGTTCGCGGTCTACATGTTCCCGCAGATCATGTTCTGGCTGCCGGGCCTGTTCTACGGTTGAAAATGGACGCGTCACAGCTCTACTGGCTCAGCGCGGCGGATGCGGCGCGCGCGATCCACGACGGCACAATGGGCTCCGAGCAGTTGATGGAGAACTGCCTGGCGCGCGTGGGCGAGGTCGAAGATCAGGTTCAGGCCTGGCAATTCCTCGACCCGGAGTACGCGCTCAATCAGGCGCGTGCACGCGACGAGGACCGGAGCAAAGGCCAGCCGGTTGGGCTGCTGCACGGCGTGCCAGTCGGTATCAAGGACATCATTGACACGGAAGACATGCCGACCGAGGACGGCACGGTTCTGCACGCCGGGCGCACGCCGGCGCACGACGCCACCGTGGTCTCGATGCTGCGCGCCGCGGGCGCCGTGATCATGGGCAAGACGGTGACGACGGAATGTGCGACCTATACGCCCGGCAAGACGCGCAACCCCCACAACCCGGAGCATACGCCGGGCGGCTCGTCGAGCGGGTCTGCCGCCGCAGTCGCCGCTGGCATGGTGCCGCTCGCGCTCGGCAGCCAGACCAACGGCTCGGTAATCCGGCCGGCGGCATATTGCGGCGTGTACGGCTTCAAGCCGACACATGGACTGATTTCGCGCCACGGCGTACTCAGGCTGTCGCGCACACTCGACCAGATGGGCGTCTTCGCGCGCACGATAGAGGACATCGCGCTCGCCTGCGAGGTGCTCGTGGGGCACGATGAGCGCGATCCGGATACGCGGCCGCGCGCACGCGTTCCATTTCGCGACATCGCGGCCGGCGAGCCGCCATTGCCACCGACGATTGCTCTCATCAAGACGCCGCTGTGGGAGCGCACCGATGAGGACACCCGCGAGGCGTTTGCGGAGTTGGTTGAGGTTCTGGGCGACCGTGTCGTGGAAGTGAACCTGCCCGGTAGTGCCCTCAATGCGTTGGAATTGCATCGCACGATCATGGAGGCGGAGATGGCGGCGGCCCTGGTTGATGAGTACGACCGCGGTCGCGACCAATTGAGCGATGCGCTTCGCGCCCAGCTCGAGCGTGGGCGCGCCATCACCGCGCTCGAGTATCAGGCCGCGCTCGCGCGCATTCCGCTTCTGAACGAGGGCTTCGACGAGCTGTTCGAGCGCTGCGATGCGGTATTGACCCCGGCAGTGGCGGGCACGGCGCCGAAGGGACTGACATCGACGGGCGACCCCTCGTTTTGCACGCTTTGGTCGCTCTGCGGCATGCCGGCACTCGCGCTACCGTTGTTGCACGGCGCGAATGGTTTGCCCCTCGGCGTTCAGCTTGTCGGCCAGCGTCACCGCGACGCGCGCCTGTTGCGCACCGCGCGTTGGCTGACTGCGCAAGTTGCCGACGACTAATTGCGAGACGGACAAGGAGACCCAGAAAATGAAATACAAGCATTTTGCAGCGATCGTGGCCGCCACGCTCGTGCTCGCATATCTCGCAGCGCCCGTGGTCAAGCTTAATGAGGTCGCGCTTACAGTCGTGGTACTGATCGGTGTCATCATGCTGCTGGTCGACCTTTGGCAGTCCTTGCACTCGAAGGGCGACTGACACTGCCGGGCGTCTGCAGGAGCGAACGCATGGTGCAGATGGAACTAAGGCCGCGCGGGGAATACAAACGTCGTGTAGTGTGTATGTGTTCCGCGGGGGCCGTGGTTGGCCGAATTGATTCCCCGCCAGGCGCTATATGAAGCCGAGAGTACAAGTCACGCGCGAGGTGTTCGACGAGGTCCTTGACTACCTCGCCGAGCACTTCGAGGTATCCGCAAACCAGTCCGATGCGCCGTTCACGCCGGTGGAGCTTGCCGAGCACCTGGCTGACAAGCACGGCGCCCTCACGGTGCTGACCGATCGGGTCGATGACGCGTTGCTCGCGCGCTGCCCGAATCTCAAGGCGGTATGCAACATCGCGGTCGGCTTCAACAACATCGATCTCAAGGCGTGTTCGGCGCGTGGGGTGCTGGCGACCAACACCCCCGGGGTGCTCGACAGCGCCACCGCCGATTTCACCTGGGCACTAATTCTGGCGACGGCGCGGCGGTTGACCGAGGCCGAGGCGTGGTTGCGTGCTGGCGAGTGGCACGGCTGGAAGCTAAAGCAATTTCTCGGGCAAGACGTGGCGGGCGCGACGCTCGGAATCGTGGGCTTGGGCCGGATCGGACAGGCGGTGGCACGGCGCGCGCGCGGCTTCGACATGAAGGTCCTCTATTTCAACCGCAAACGTGTCGACGCTGACATTGAACGGGAGTGCGGCGCGACCTATGCCCCGCTCGACACGCTACTTGCCGAGTCAGACATCGTGACCTTGCATACGCCATATTCGCCGGCCACCCATCATCTGATCGGCGCCCAGCAGCTCGCGCGCATGAAGCCTACCGCCATGCTGATCCACGCGGCGCGCGGCGGCGTGGTCGATGACGCGGCGCTGATCGAGGCGCTCAAGTCCGGCAAGATTGCCGCCGCCGGCCTCGATGTGTTCGAAAGCGAGCCCAAGCTCAACCCGGCATTCCTGCGCTTCAAGAATGTCGTGCTGGCGCCCCACATCGCCAGTTCGACGCACCGTACGCGCTTCAACATGGCGATGCTTGCGGCGCGCAACCTGGTCGCGGCGCTCACGACCGGCAAGCCACCCAATCTGCTCAACCCGCCCGCCAACTGATGCAGTTACGGCGGCTTGGACCCGGCCGGGCAGTCGATCGGATTCGCCCACGACGGTCAGGCGGTATTGCTGGTCGATCGTACCGAGGCCGCTGGTCTGATGATTGACTGGAGCGCAGTGCTGTCCCCGTTGATCCTGCCGCTGCGGCTGACACTATTCGCCTGACACCTAAAAGGAGACTGACAAATGTCCACCAAGATCGGATTCATAGGCCTCGGAATCATGGGTCGCCCCATGGCGCAGAACCTGATGCGCGCGGGGCACAAGCTGTGGGTGCACGGACGCCGGCCAACCACAATGGAATCGCTGGTTATGGAGGGCGCGCAGGGCTGTGGCTCCGCTGCGGAGGTCGCCGCACATGCTGACGTGATCTTCGTCATGGTATCGGATACGCCGGACGTCGAGCAGGTGATTTTTGGCACCGGCGGCGTCATCGAGCGTGCCCGCGCTGGCCAGGTGGTGGTGGACATGAGCACGATCTCGCCGGTTGAAACGCGGCGCTTCGCGCACGACCTCGCGGCCAAAGGCGTCGAGATGCTGGACGCGCCGGTTTCTGGTGGCGAGGTGGGCGCGGTCAACGCCACGCTCTCGATCATGGTGGGTGGCAAGGAGGAGAGCTTCCAGCGCGTGAAACCGCTGTTCGACTGCCTTGGCAAGAACATCGTGCATGTCGGCGCGCATGGTGCCGGCCAGGTTGCGAAGGCCTGCAACCAGATCGTGGTCGGCGTCACGATCGAGGCAGTGAGCGAGGCGCTGTCTTTCGCGCGCCGCAACAACGTCGATCCGGCCAAGGTGCGTGAGGCGTTGATGGGCGGCTTTGCCGGCAGCAAGATCCTCGAGGTGCATGGCAAGCGCATGCTCGATCACGACTTCAAGCCGGGCTTCAAAGTGAAGCTCCACCAAAAGGACCTGCGGATCGTGATGGAAACGGCTCATACGCTTGGCATGTTCCTGCCGGGCGCGGCACTCGTCGCCCAGCAACTGAACGCACTTATCGGACTGGGTGACGCAGAGCTTGATTCTGCCGCCATCGTGAAAAACGTTGAGAAACTTTGCGGGCTTGATACGCCGCGGAGCTGACACAACACCGCGGCACGGCTGGTACGCACGTTTGCCACGCTAGCCCAGGCGACCGCTGCCGGCGCGGCTGACGCGCTGCGCCGCCAGCGGCGCATGCCTTAGAATTCGGCCATGAGCACCCGGTCAGCCCTGCTGCGCCTGTTGGCGGATGGCAGCTTTCATTCCGGCACCGATCTTGGCGCGAAATTGGGCGTCACCCGCGCCGCTGTCTGCAAGGCGATCCGGGCGTTGGGTGCCGAGGGGCTTGATATCCACCGGGTATCGGGGCGCGGCTACCGGCTC
>Ga0209742_10000988_pt1 | contig 13781 bp, 9 predicted proteins | sample DeeMarSeWOR38_10_FD_187462 | JGI IMG/M metagenome (GOLD analysis project Ga0209742, IMG submission 187462) | Marine sediment microbial communities from White Oak River estuary, North Carolina - WOR-3-8_10 (SPAdes) (version 2) | ecosystem: Environmental > Aquatic > Marine > Intertidal zone >... | reverse complement strand
CTCGCCGCCTTCCTCACGTGCGCGACGAAGTCGGGGTTGATCTCCCAGTTCGGCCCGTCGTTCCAGGGCACGAGAATCGCGCCGGTCGGGTGGCCGACGAAGAGATACTCCATCTCGCTGCGGCAATCAATGAAGATGGTGTTGGGGTTCTTCTTCAAGAACTCGTAAGCTTCTTTGGGTTCGAAGTGCTTCATCGCCGTTTTACGCTCTGCGTGACGGGAGCGGAATTATAGTCGCAACTGCTGGCGGGCAGCCAGTCTGCAGCCGTTTCGAGATAAAATAAACGCCTTTTGCATCAGGGGTTTTGCGCGTCGCATGTCCGATCGCCACTCACAACTTGACGCCCTCACGAAGCGCCGGATCCTGATCCTCGACGGCGCGATGGGCACGATGATCCAGGGCTACCGACTCGCGGAGAGCGATTATCGCGGCGAGCGCTTCGCCGAGCATCCCCACGATCTCCAGGGCAATAACGATCTGCTTGTTCTTACGCAGCCGAACATCATCCGCGAGATTCATGCGCAGTATCTTGCGGCGGGCGCCGATGTCATCGAGACCAACACGTTCAACTCGACGTCGGTTGCGCAGGCCGACTATCACCTCGAGCCGCTGGTCCATGAGCTCAACCTCGAGGCGGCACGGCTCGCTCGCGCTGCGGCGGACGAGTACTCCGCGAAGGATCGCGGGCGGCCGCGCTTCGTCGCCGGGGCCCTGGGTCCGACCAACCGCACCGCGTCAATTTCGCCGGACGTCAACGATCCGGGCGCGCGGGCAATTACGTTTGACGAGCTCGTCGCCTGCTACGGCGAGGCGGTGCATGGACTGGTCGAAGGGGGCGTGGACCTGCTGCTCATCGAGACGATTTTCGATACCCTGAACGCGAAGGCTGCGATCTTTGCGATCGAGGACTATTTCGAACGGCGGGGGTTGCGGCTGCCCGTAATGATCTCGGGCACGATCACGGACGCCTCGGGCCGCACGCTGTCCGGACAGACGCCGGAAGCCTTCTGGAATTCCGTGCGTCATGCAAGGCCGTTCGCGGTGGGGCTCAATTGCGCGCTCGGCGCGAAGTTGATGCGCCCCTACATCGAGGAGCTATCGAACGTGGCGGATACCTACGTTTCCGCCTATCCCAATGCGGGGCTGCCCAATCCGCTCGCGCCGACGGGCTACGACGAGACACCGGAGCAGACAGCCGGCTATCTGCTCGACTTTGCAAGAAGCGGCTTCGTCAACATCGCAGGTGGCTGCTGTGGCACGACGCCGGAGCACATCAGGGCGATTGCCGACGCGCTCGAGGGGATACCGCCGCGGGCGGTGCCACAGCTCGAGCACCGGACGCGGCTCTCGGGCCTGGAGCCGCTCAACATCGGCGACGACTCGCTCTTCGTCAACATCGGTGAGCGCACCAACGTGACCGGCTCGAAGGCATTCGCACGGATGATTCTGGCCGGGGATTATCAGGAAGCGCTGTCGGTCGCGCGCCAGCAGGTCGAAAACGGCGCGCAGATGATCGACGTCAACATGGACGAGGCGATGCTCGATTCGAGGAAGGCGATGACGACCTTCCTGAACCTGATCGCCTCCGAGCCGGATATTTCGCGCGTTCCCGTGGTGATCGACTCCTCGAAGTGGGACGTGATCGAGGCCGGTCTGAAGTGCGTGCAAGGCAAGTGCGTGGTGAACTCGATCAGCCTCAAGGAGGGCGCGGACGAATTCATGAGGCACGCGAAGCTCGCGCGCCGCTACGGCGCCGCGGTCATCGTCATGGCATTCGATGAGAAGGGCCAGGCCGACACGCTCGCGCGCCGCGTCGACATCGCCAAGCGCTCCTATCACATTCTGGTGGACGAGCTGGGTTTCGATCCCGAGGACGTGATCATCGATCCCAACATCTTCGCGATCGCCACCGGGATCGACGAGCATGCCGACTACGGCAAGGACTTCATCGAAGCGACGCGCGTCATCCGGAGCACGCTGCCGTACGTCAAGGTCAGCGGCGGCGTCTCCAACATCTCGTTCTCGTTCCGCGGCAACGACCCGGTGCGCGAGGCGATCCATACCGCGTTTCTCTATCATGCGGTGAAGGCCGGCATGACGATGGGCATCGTAAACGCCGGGCAGCTCGGCGTATACGAGGACATCCCGAAGGACCTCCTCGAGCGCGTCGAGGACATCCTTTTCAACCGCCGCGCCGATGCCGCCGAGCGCATGGTCGCCTTTGCCGAGACGGTCAAGGGTGGCGCCAGGCGCGTGGTGGAAGACCTGGAGTGGCGCAAGGCCCCGGTAGCGGAGCGCCTCAAGCACGCGCTGGTCCATGGTGTCGCCAACTGGATCGTCGAGGACACCGAGGAAGCGCGGCAGCAATACGGCCGCCCGATTCAGGTGATCGAAGGGCCCCTGATGGACGGAATGAACGTCGTGGGCGATCTCTTCGGCGCCGGCAAGATGTTTTTGCCACAGGTGGTGAAGAGCGCGCGCGTCATGAAGCAGTCGGTGAGCTACCTGGAGCCGTTCCTCCAGGAAGAGAAGAAAAAGCTCGGGGACGCGAGAGCGAAAGGCAAGATGGTGATCGCCACCGTCAAGGGCGACGTCCACGACATCGGCAAGAATATCGTGGCCGTGGTGCTTCAGTGCAACAACTACGACGTGGTCAATCTTGGCGTGATGGTGCCGGCGCAGAAGATCCTGCAGGTTGCGCGCGAGGAGCGCTGCGACATCATCGGGCTCTCGGGCCTCATCACGCCTTCGCTCGAGGAAATGGCGCACGTTGCCCGCGAGATGGAACGCGAGGGCTTCGACGTGCCGCTGTTGATCGGTGGCGCCACAACTTCGCGCACGCATACCGCCGTCAAGATCGCTCCGCACTATTCCGGCCCGGTGATCTGGGTGCCGGACGCCTCGCGCAGCGTCTCGGTGTGCAGCAACCTGCTCTCGGACGATTTGCGCGAGGGTTATCTCAACGACGTGAAAGGCGAGTATGAGCGTGTCCGCGGCCAGCACGAAGGCAAGCGCGGGCTCGAACTCGTGTCGCTGCCGCACGCGCGCGCCAACGCGCTCAAGACCGACTGGACCGAATACGTGCCGCCGAGGCCCGAGGTGATCGGCACGCGCATGCTCAAGAACTACGACCTCGCCGAGATCGCGGGTTACATCGACTGGGGGCCGTTCTTCCAGACGTGGGAGCTCTCCGGCCCGTTTCCTGGAATCCTCGAGGACCCGGTGGTGGGCGAGGCCGCGCGCAACGTGTACCGCGACGGCCAGGCCATGCTCAAAAAGATCGTCGAGGGCCGGTGGCTCAGGGCGAGCGCGGTGTTCGGGCTCTTTCCTGCCGCCACCGTTGAGGCGGATGACATCGAGATCTACGCCGACGAGAAGCGCTCGCGGGTGCTCATGACCTGGCACAATCTGCGCCAGCAGAACGTGAAGCCGACCGGTCGGGCCAACCTGTGCCTGGCGGACTTCGTGTCGCCCAAGGGCTCCGGCGTTGCCGATTACATCGGCGCTTTTGCGGTCACGGCCGGCATCGGCATCGAGAAAAAGCTCGCGGAGTTCGAGAAGAAGCACGACGACTACAGCGCGATCATGCTCAAGGCGCTCGCCGACCGCCTGGCCGAGGCATTCACCGAACGCCTTCATGAACGCATGCGCAAGGAATTCTGGGGCTACGCGCGCGACGAGAGCCTGGACAACGCTGCGCTTATCGCGGAGCAGTACCGCGGCATCCGGCCGGCGCCAGGCTATCCCGCCTGCCCCGATCACACCGAAAAGGGGCCGCTCTTCGAGATCATCGGGGCGGAGCGGATCGGCATGCGCCTGACGGAGTCCTTCGCCATGCAGCCGGCCGCCGCGGTGAGCGGCTTCTATTTCTCCCATCCGCAATCGCAGTACTTCGCAGTGGGTAAAGTAGGGCGCGATCAGGTGGAAGACTACTCGCGGCGCAAAGGCTGCTCGCGCGAAGAGGCGGAGCGGTGGCTGGCGCCGTATCTTGCCTACGCACCGTGACTCGGTAGCTGCAATAGCCTGTCTCTAAAGTTGAAAACGGCTCGTCAGTCACTTAGTTACTTGGTCGTCCAGTCACTGATCCGATGAAGCCGCAAACGCAACGCTACCTTGACCTTGCCGTCCCGGGCTACAACGCGTGGTGGCGCTACGTCCTCGGCGCACTGCTCATCGCTGGAGCATGGCTCGGGTTCGGCATGGTGCCGTACGCGCTGCTGAGCGGCGCGAATATTTTCGATCCGCGGCTCGATTTCATCGCGATCAATCTCTCGATCTTCGTCATGCTCGGCGGCCTGGCGGTGACCATGAAGTGGCTGCATCGCCGCCCGCTGTTGAGTCTCATCACACCGGGGGCCCGTATCGACTGGCGGCGGGTGTGGCGCGGAGCAGCCGTCTGGCTTGCGATTGCTGCCGCGCTGTCGGTGCTCGAATTCCTGCTGTTTCGCGACCGCTTCTACCTGAGCTTCGATGCGGCGCGGTTTGCCCCGTTTCTGCTGCTCGTGCTGCTGCTCACGCCCTTGCAGGCCGCGACGGAGGAGCTCGTCTTTCGCGGCTACGCCATGCAGGCGTTCGGGCGGCTGACGCGCGATCCCGCCATGATCGCGATCCTGAGCAGCGTGGTGTTCACGGCGCCCCACCTCCTGAACCCGGAAGTGCATGAGCACGGCGTGCTCCTCATGGCGGCGAATTACTTCGCGATCGGCATGCTGCTCGCCACGATCACGCTGCGCGACGGGCGCCTCGAGCTCGCCGTCGGGCTGCACGCAGCCAACAACGTTTTTCTCGCTCTGCTGGTCAATTACGAGGGGTCCGCGCTCATGACCGAGTCGATATTCACCGCGCGCGAGCTCGATCCGTATTATTCGCTGATGGCGCTGGTCGGTGGCGCCCTTGTCTTTCACTGGTGGGTGTTTCGCCCTGCGCGGGACGTGGACTACCCGCGCGGCGGCGCTGTTTGACGCGACCTCGGTTAAACTGTTGCCACGGTGAGATTTCTCGCTTTCTTCGAATACGTCGCGGTCGTCGTCGGCATCATCGCGATCGTCGCCGGGCAGTTCTTCGCGCTGCCCAAGGGCGTACACCTCGGCATCTTTCTGGTCGGCGCGGGCATCGCGCTCGGCGGTTTCGAGTCCATCTGGACGCGCCGCATGTGTTTCCGCACCTCGGAGGACCAGTACGAGGCCTATGCGGGCACGCCGGCGATAATCGTCGGGCTGATGGCACTCATTATCGGCGCGGGGCTCGTCGGGAGCGCCTATCTTCTCGACGATGGCGCTTGGTACTCGACCGTGCACTATCTGCAGCGCCGCCCCGCGCTGGTGCTGGTAGCGGCGGGATTGCTGCTAATCGGCGCGGGCGTGCTGATGATGCTCAACCCGCGTGGCCGCAGGGGCCTCGCCTGGACGCTCCTCGTGCGCGTGCCACGGTGGCTCTTGGGCCTTATTCTGGCCCTGGCTGGCCTTACGGGCATCGGGCTGGGCGTTTGGGAGTCGCTCGACCCGGTCGCGTTCGACCGATTCACGAGAAGTCTGCCGCAGCAGCTCGACTGGCAGGCCTGGGACCGCTGGTGGCGAACGCTTCTCGGTCTGCGCTAGTGAGGATCGCCAGATAGCCGCCGATGAATATGGCTGAGCGCGGAGACGAGAATGACCCGGAAAAATTGGCAGTGAAGCCGGTGTTTTTTTCGCCGGTGTTAACGTTAGCGGCGTTCATCGGCGGCTAAAAGTTTCTAACGATGCATCTGCACATCCTCGGCATTTGCGGGACCTTCATGGGCGGCATGGCGCTTCTCGCGCGCGCCGCCGGACACCGCGTGAGCGGCTGCGACGCAAACGTCTATCCCCCCATGAGCACGCAGCTTGCCGCGCAAGGCATCGAATTGACCGAGGGTTGGGCTGCGGAGCAGGCCGCGCTCAGGCCCGATGTCTTCGTCATCGGCAACGTCGTGACGCGCGGCAACCCGCTCATGGAAGAGATCTTGAATCGCGGGCTGCCCTACGTCTCGGGCCCACAATGGCTGAAAGAAAACGTGCTCGCGGGGCGCTGGGTCGCGGCGGTGGCAGGCACCCATGGCAAGACCACTGTTGCTTCCATGCTGGCCTGGATCCTGGAGCACGCCGGGCTGGCGCCGGGATTCCTGATCGGAGGAATACCGAATAATTTCGGGGTGTCGGCGCGTCTAAATCCCCCCCAACCCCCCTTTGACAAAGGGGGGCAGGGGGGATTTTTCGTCGTCGAAGCCGATGAGTACGACACGGCCTTCTTCGACAAACGGTCGAAGTTCGTTCATTACCCGTCCCGAACGACCGTCCTCAACAACCTCGAGTTCGACCACGCCGACATCTTTCCCGATCTTGCCGCCATCGAGACGCAGTTTCATCATTTCGTCCGTACGCTCCCGGCAAACGGCTTGATCGTCGTCAACGGCCTGGATCGGAGTCTCGGGCAGGTGCTCGCGCGCGGCTGCTACACGCCTGTCGAGCGCTTCGGGGTAGGGGACGGATGGAGCGCGGGCACGCAGCAGGGCGACGGCTTCGAAGTGCTTTTTCAAAACAAGATCGTGGGTCGCGTGGTGTCGTCGCTTGCCGGTGCGCACAACCAGGCGAACGCGCTCGCGGCGATCGCGGCGGCGCGTCATTGCGGGGTTGCGCCGTCGCAGGCGATCGAGGCATTTCGCGACTTCAAGGGCATCAAGCGACGAATGGAAGTGCGCGGCGTGGTGAACAGCATCACTATTTACGATGATTTCGCCCACCATCCGACCGCTATTCAGGCCACGCTCGCCGGGTTGCGCGCCAGAGTTGGCGCGGGGCGCATCGTTGTAGTCGTCGAGCCGCGGTCGAACACCATGAAGCTGGGCGTCATGAATGACCGGCTTGCGCCCAGTCTTGATCGCGCCGATCGCGTCTTTTGCTACAGCGCCGGTGTACAGTGGGATGCCGCTGCCGTTCTGGCGGCTCTAGGCGCGAAGGCCGAGGCACATGCCGATTTCGATGCGCTGCTGGAGCGGCTGGCAGTTTCGCTTGTCCCGGAAGACCATGTCGTCGTCATGAGCAATGGCGGCTTCAATGGCATCCACGAAAAACTCTTGGCCCGACTGGCCCAAAAACGGTGAGTGGTGAGTCGTGAGTCGTGAGTCGAAAGAGGCGCACGGCACTCTCTGCAAGGTTTGGCGAGGTTTTTGGATAAACTCGAATCACGAATCACGATTCACGAATAACGGCCTCGAATGAACGAAATCGTTTCCAACGACCAACTCGGCGCGTTCTGCCGCCACACACATGTCGAGTTGAGCGGGACGGCCGGCGGTCCGCTTGCCGGGCGCACCTTTGCAGTGAAGGACATTTACGACGTGGCGGGGCAGAAGACCGGCTTCGGGAGCCCGGATTGGTTGCGCACGCACGAGCCGGCCGCGCGCACGGCATCTGCGGTGCAGGCCCTGCTCGACGCCGGCGCAAATCTCGTCGGCAAAACCCTGACCGACGAAATGGCCTGGAGCCTCACAGGGGAGAACGCGCACTACGGAACGCCGGTCAACGTCAACGCGCCCGGCCGCATCCCCGGCGGGTCCTCGAGCGGGTCGGTCTCCGCGGTAGCGGCTGGCGTCGTGGATTTCGCGATCGGCAGCGACACGGGAGGGTCGGTCCGCCTGCCCGCAAGCTTTTGCGGCGTGATCGGCCTGCGTCCCACGCATGGCCGCATTCCCATGGATGGCGTGCGCCCGCTCGCGCCCAGTTTTGACACGTGCGGCTGGTTTGCCCGGGATGCGGCGCTGTTCGAACGGGTCGGCCGCATTCTGCTGCGGGAAGAAGGTAGCGCGCCAAAGCCGCGCAGAGCGCTGCTGGCGCAGGATGCCCTCGCCCTTGCGGGGGACGCAGTTGCGCATGCGCTCAAACCCGCGATCGCCCGAGTAGAGATGCTGATCGGCGCGCTCGAGGCGGTGACGGTGGCTGACGAGCCGCTCTCGCAGTGGATGAATTATTTTCGGCTGCTGCAAAGCGCCGAGGCCTGGGCGCAGCACGGCGAGTGGGTGAGGCGGGTCAGTCCGCAGCTTGGGCCCGGCGTGAAGGAGCGATTTGCCTGGGCTTCCAGCGTCGATCCGGGTGCGGTGGCGCGGGCGAAAATGCGGCGCGAGGACATCGCGCGCCGCATGGCAGCGTTGCTGGAGGGTGAGACGGTGCTCGTGCTGCCCAGCGCGCCCGGCATCGCGCCGTTGAGGAACTCGCCGCCCCAGGTCCTCGACGATCTTCGCGCCCGCGCGCTGGCGATGCTGTCCATCGCGGGACTGGCGCGGCTGCCGCAGGTGAGCCTGCCGCTCGCCTCGCTCGAAGGCTGCCCCCTGGGCCTGTCGTTGATCGCCGCACGCGGCAATGACACGATGCTCCTTGCGCTCGCGAAGACGCTCACTTGAACCGCCAAGCCGCCAAGCACGCCAAGAGGACTTGATATACAACTTGAACCGCGGAGACGCGGAGAGTAGCAGGCTGCAATTCAAGGTTCACGGTTTGCAGCCGAACGCGCATCACCCGTCACCCATCGCGCCTTCTGAGCAAAATGCTGCTCTACATCCACGGGCTCAACAGCTCGCCGGCTTCATTCAAGGCCAACCTGTTAAAGCGCAAGCTCGATGCGCTGGGGCGGGGGGCGGAATTCCTGGCGCCCGCGCTGCCGGACCGTCCGAAGGCTGCTGCCGCACTGCTTGAACGCGAGTTGGCGAAGCATCCGGGAGCCGCCCTCGTGGGCAGCTCGCTCGGTGGGTTCTATGCCACCTGGCTCGCGGAGAGGCACGGGCTCAAAGCCGTACTCGTCAATCCCGCCGTGCGGCCTTACGAGGGACTGCGGCAGTATCTCGGGCCGCAGCAAAATCTTCATACCGGGGAGCGCTACGAGCTGACGCCGGCGCATCTCGAGGAGCTCCGGGAAATGGACGCAGCGGCCATCACACATCCCGAACGCTACCTCTTGTTGGTTGAAACCGGCGACGAGGTGCTCGACTATCGGCAGGCCGTAGAGCGCTATCGCGGCTGCGTTCAGATGGTCATTGAGGGGGGCGATCATGGCTTCAGCGATTTTGCCGAGTATCTCGGGCCGGTGCTCGAGTTCTGCGGTGTTAGTCCGTCAAATCAATGACTCGGCCGCTTCGATTGCCCTCCGGGTTGCGATCGTCGTAGTATGCACGGGCTCGAGCCTCGAGTAGAAAAGTGTCCGGGGTCCCCCGCGCACAAGAGACAGACCTGCAAACTGGAGGAGATCAGATGATTTCGTTTTTCAAGTTGTTGCGTTTTGGCCTCGCGGCGCTATTGGCGGCGTCTTTGGGTATATCCACCGCATACGCGCAGAAGTGGAGCATGAAAGCGCCGTTTCCCGAGCCGGCCGAGGAAGTCTACGGTATAGCCGCAGGCGGTAAGTTCTACGTATTCGGCGGGATTGCGCCCGGCTGGAAACCGAAGGGCATGGTCTACGAATACGATCCGTCGAGCGACAAGTGGACGAAAAAGAAGGGCATGCCGCTCAAATCGCATCATGTCGCGCTGGCAGAGCTGAACGGCAAGATCTACGTCATGGGCGGTTTCAAGTACCCCGACGAGGGCAAGCCTTCGTGGGTGCCGATCGACAACGCGTGGGAATACGATCCGGAGAACGATAGCTGGAAAGAGCTGGCGCCGATGCCGACCAGGCGCGGCTCGCCGAACGCAGTGGCGCACGATGGCAAGATCTACGTCATTGGCGGCGCGGGCGTGCATCCCGGCTCGAAAGCAACCGATATCCATCCGGCGCGCCCGCACCGCTCGCTTGACACGAATGAGGTCTACGATCCCGCAACCAACACCTGGGAGGCCCGCAACCCGTTGCCGACCGCGCGTAACCATGCGATAGCCGGCGTGGTCAACGGCAAGATCTACATCATTGGCGGCCGGTTGGGAGCCGCGTTCATCACCCGCGCGATGAACACCGGAATCGTCGAGGAATACGATCCCGCCAAGGATCAGTGGGGTTCGTTGAAGGCGCCCATGCCGACTCCGCGCAGCGCCACGGGCTGGGGCACCTACGATGGCAAGATCTACGTTGCCGGAGGCGAGGAACGCTTCGGCGCAGGAGATTGGCAGAGAACGTTCCGCAGGGTCGAGGCCTTTGACCCCAAGAAGAACGCCTGGTCGGTACTGCCCCCGATGAAATACCCGCGCCACGGACTGGCGGGCGACATCCTGGACGGAAAGTTTCATCTGGTGAGCGGTGACGTTGCCTCGGGTGGGGCTCCGGGAACGGAACTCCACACCAACGCGCACGAGGTGCTCGACCTTACCGCGAAGTAGTTTGGGTTAGTAAGCGGCGCGCGCGATCTTTGCGTGGCGTTCCGATTTGCGGGCGCAGTCGATTCGACTGCGCCCGTTTTATTTGCCTGGCTCGATCGTGCCGTACGCGTTGCCGTCAGAAAATTTCTAGCCGAAAACACCCCGGGCAACCTACTGTTGCCGTGCTTATGAACGCCGATATGCGCTCGCAGCAGTTACACTGAACGGTGACCCGTCAACAGTGGTTTCCCGAGCTTGCTGCGCGCCTCTAAGACGGTGTGCCCGGGGTTCCGAATTGAACCAGCGGCTCGGCCATCACCAGCAGGCTGATGACTGTAAAGACCACCATTAATACGGTGAGCGGCACAGAGGCCATTACGGCTTCGCCGGGCGTGCGGTACTCGCGCAGCGCAAGACGGTGGGCGAGCCATATCGAGATGATGTGGCCGACCACGATCGAGACGATTGCCAGATGCCAGGTGGCACGAGCGCTAACGATGCCGATATCCGGGTAGAAACGGATGGTGCCGAAAAGATCCCATCCGCGTCCCAGCGGATCCGAGATGAGCGGAATGATCAGTTGCCCGTGTACGACCAGGTAAGTGAAATAATGCGCCACGTTGTAGGCAATGGCGATCGGCACCAGCGTCAAGGCGAAAAGGCGCGCGACCGCGCCCGCCGGGCGATCGGGAACGAGACGCGCCGTGGCGAAGCTTGACAGGAGATAAGCGCCCAGGAACGAGAGCCACACAAAGAGCAGGCTGGCCGTGCCGAGGAAATAGCCGCGGTCATTGGCAAGCTGTGGCAGCCAGCCGATCGCGGCGCGGCGGACAAGTATCAATGCCTGCGTTCCCAGCAAGCCGTCGAACAGCACGGTGGCAAGCATGGTAATGACGAATGCCACCATCGCAAAAGACTTCACCGGTGACGCGATTAGCCCGGAGCCCGGCAGACGCAACACGATGCTGCGCGCATCGGGTCCGGCGCCAACTGCTGCAAACCGCCCAATCGCGGAAAAGTAGAGCGAGAAGACATCTGCATTACGGCGCCAGGCAGCGCTGCCGAAGCACATCATGCCGAGCAATGTCACCGCTGACCAACCCAGCACCATGCTCGCGAGCCGATAGGGCATCACTGAGTGCGGATATAGCACCTCGATCCAGACGAACAGCAGGAGCAGGAATACGGCGGGCCATGCGCCAAGCGAGGCGGGGTAGTTAAAGCCAAGGAAGAGGCCTCGCGCAAACCCCGCGCGCCGCGCTGCGGCGTTGCCCCACTCGTATATGGCGCGCCATGGGTCGAGCGCCGACCAGATATTTCCTGTGCAGGCAACGAGGAAGGACAAGCCAACCCACCAGACGATCCAGACGAAAACGGGAGCCAGGTTCATCTCCGGATTGCGGGTTCCGAACAGACCCGCAACCACGACTGCGCACAGCAGGGCAACAGATAAGACCTGACACACGATACGCAGTGCAGGCAGCACCGGCCCGAGCGATACAACGAGCCCTTCCCCTCGCAGCTTTCCGGGCTCGGCGCGCATGAACAGCGCGGCGACGACAAACGACAGCGCAACCGCCAGCGCCGCTCCCACCAGGAAATAACCGAGCGGGACGGGCAGGTCGTAGCGTTCCCCGAAAGCATGCGCCCAAGCGGGCACGGGGAGGCTCAAACACGTTGCGAACCAGAAACGCGCAACGCGGCAGCGCAACCGCCGAGGCGTCATTTCGGCCGCACTTCAAGTGTTGCGAGCGGTGGAGCGTGATGCCCCTTCTTCGCGGCGTTGCCCGCGGGGTGCCACTCGATGCGGAACCGGCCCGTAGCACGGGCCTTGAAGTTGAGTTCTGCGGGGACGCCGGGCGTAACTTTTGCGTCGATCCGGTAGGCGTGAAAATGGATCTCCCCGGCGGCCTCGCTCGTGATGATCAGCTGCACGCGATCGTCTTTCTCGACGCGCAGCACGCGGGCCTGAGGCGCAGCCGTGGACTGCGGAACGGACAGCTCAAAGCGCTTCACCGAGGGCTCGGCCGCCACCGCGGACGCGAGACACGAGGAGAGCGCCGAGGCGAGCAGCACGGACGCAGCGATCCGCGAGCAGAAAGACGTTTCGGCAATGCGACCCGCGTTTTTCATCATCGATAGCCTAGCGTGCCTGCGATGGCAGCACAATAAAAAAAGCGCCGTATTTTTACCGCAACCGGCGCAGCTGCCATGCATGATCGCATATAATTATTCCGGCATTCGAGACAGATGGACTTCAGGCCCGCCTTTCAACGCGCATTTCGCCGATCCTGATCGGACACGCGCGCCCCCTGCCACGTGAGCAAGAACGTCTTTTACGACGAGGAAGGCGACTTCAAGGTCGGCGCCATACTCGCTGACAACGAGACTTCGCTCCAGGTCGAGGCCCCTCACGGCAAGCGCTCGAAGGTGAAGGCGTCGCACGTGTTGCTTCGTTTCGAGGATGCGCGGCTCGTGGACTTCATGAGCACAGCGCATCAGCTCGCTGAGGATCTCGATGTTGATTTCCTCTGGGAATGCTGCGGAGATTCCGAATTCTCATACGAGTCGCTGGCACGGGAGTACTTCGGGCGCCCGCCCAAACCGGTCGAGGCAGCCGCGCTGCTCATCAAGCTGCACGGCGCGCCGATGTACTTCTACAAGAAGGGCCGGGGGCGTTACCGGGCAGCGCCGAAGGAGGCGTTGAAAGCGGCGCTGGCTTCCGTGGAGCGCAAGCGCCGTGAAGCGGAGAAGCGCGCCGAATACGTGGCCCAGCTGAAGCGCGCCGAGTTGCCGGTGGAATTTGCCCCGCGCCTGGCAAGCCTGCTCTACAAGCCCGAGAAGGCGAGTCTCGAATGGAAAGCGCTCGAGGAGGCATGCGAGGCGCTCAAGCTGACGCCGGTCCGCCTCATCGAGCGCTGCGGCGGCATACCGTCCACGCACGCTTACCATCTCGATCGTTTCCTGTTCGAGTACTTCCCGCATGGAACTGCATTCCCGGAGTTGCCGCCGTTGCCGGAACTGGCCGACCTGCCGCCGGCGGGCGTGGAGGCGTTCAGCATCGACGACGTCAGCACGACGGAGATCGACGACGCGTTTTCCGTGAGCCCGCTTGCCAACGGCAATGTGTCGGTGGGAATTCATATTGCCGCGCCGGCGGTCGGCATTACGCCGGGCTCGCCGACGGACACGATCGCGCGCGAGCGTCTTTCGACCGTGTATTTCCCGGGCGCAAAACTCACCATGCTGCCCGAGGCGGCCGTGGAGCGATTCTCGCTTACCGAGGATGGCGACCGGCCGGCGCTATCGCTGTATCTGGAAATCGCGCCGGATGCGTCGGTAATCTCGTTGACGACGCGTGCCGAGCGCATCCCGATCGCGGCCAATCTTCGGCACGCCGAGCTGGAGCGGGTGCTCGACGAGGACGCGCTTGCGGCCGGGAACGTGGCGCACCACTACGGGAAGCCGCTGGTGACGCTGTGGCGG
>Ga0209742_10000986_pt1 | contig 13805 bp, 17 predicted proteins | sample DeeMarSeWOR38_10_FD_187462 | JGI IMG/M metagenome (GOLD analysis project Ga0209742, IMG submission 187462) | Marine sediment microbial communities from White Oak River estuary, North Carolina - WOR-3-8_10 (SPAdes) (version 2) | ecosystem: Environmental > Aquatic > Marine > Intertidal zone >... | reverse complement strand
TGGCTGGTAGGCAGCCCGACGGCAGCTTCGGATGCCTGAATCAGGGTGTGCGGATAATGACTCCATAGGCGGTCCCAGGTTGGTTTCCTGGCGGCGGCGATGGCGTTGTATTGAGGTTCTTCGCGATAACCCCAGCCATCCATCACGATGAGGACGACGGGTTTGGGCGTTTGTGACATACCGTATTTCCGTTCAACCGGCTGATTTCTCTCTGATCTTTTCTGGTCCATCATTATTGTATAATGTTTTTATATTATCCGGCAGCGGAAGTCGGGAATTCCGCAAATAACGTCTGGGATTTTGTCGTGCCGAATGCACGTGGCTAACGGGAGGTCATGACCCAATGGTAGCAGCAGCTGAAACATTGACTCAGGTCCTCATTACCAACGAAGAGGACATACATACGGCATCTCGGGCACTAAAAGCCATGGCGCACCCGCTGCGACTGAAGATTCTCTGTATTCTCGGTGGCAGCGACGAAGTGAGCGTGCAGGACATCGTCGAGCATGTGGGCACCTCGCAGAGCAACATCTCCCAGCATCTTTCCATCCTGCGCGACAAGGGCATCCTGACCGCGCGCAAGGACGCCAACAAGGTTTACTATCGTATCGGTGATCCCAAGATTCTCAATTTGATCGGCTCGATGCGCGAGGCCTTCTGCAGCTCGCACCGCTGACCCTCTCGCCCGGTTTTTTCCATCTGCCCGGTTCGCCGGGCCAATAATCTTGCTTCTGCACTGAGAATTTCCCCATGGATTTCGTTGTAAGCAACTGGTACCTGTTTGTCGCGCTTGGCGTGATCGTTGGCCTGCTAATGATGGGCCCCATCACCCAGATGTTCTATGGCATCAAGGGCATTACCCCTGCGGAGGCGATCCAGGTGGTGAACCGGGAACAGGGCGTAATCGTGGACGTGTGCGAGCCCAACGAGTTTCGCGAGGGGCGTCCGCCAAATTCGATGAATGTGCCGCTGTCGAGTCTAGGTCAGAATCTCACGCGTCTCGAAAAGTACAAGAGCCGACCGGTAGTGGTGAGCTGCCGAAGCGGCAACCGTTCGGTGCGCGCCGCGATCAAGCTGCGCAGGCAGGGCTTCGAGAAAGTCTTCTCCCTGTCTGGCGGCCTGCTCGGCTGGCAGCGTGACAACTTGCCGGTGGAAAAGGGCTGATGGCGCAAGTCACGATGTATTCGACGCGCATTTGCCCTTACTGCGTGATGGCCGAGAAACTGTTGGCGAAGAAGGGTGTGTCGCCCGAGAAGATCCTGCTCGACGATGATCCGGCGCGGCGTGAGGAGATGGTCCGGCGTGCCGGACGCACGACCGTGCCGCAGATATTCATCGGCGAGCGCCACGTCGGCGGCTACACGGATTTGGCGGCGCTCGACCTGAAGGGCGAGCTTGAATCGCTGTTGCGCACCTAGCCGCCTGCCACTTCAACTGATCCAGTGAGGACGATGTGACTTCCGAAACCCCCAATGCCCCATCGCTTTCCATCGAGAAGATCTACATCAAGGATCTTTCGTTCGAAGCGCCTTCTTCGCCGCAGGTCTTTCTTGAGCAACAGGCGCCCGAGGTGCATATCGAGCTCGGCATCACTCATCACCAGTTGAACCCGGAACAGGGTTTGCACGAGGTGGTGCTGGCGCTCACCGCCAATGCGCGTCGTGGCGACAAGAACTTCTTCCTTGCCGAGGCGCAACAGGCTGGCCTCTTTCGCATTGCCGGTCTGGCAGGCGAGTCGCTCACCAAGGCCCTCGAGATTGCCTGCGCGCACGTGCTTCTGCCGTTCGCGCGCGAGGCGATCAACGAACTCGTCACGCGCGGTGGCTTCCCGCAGCTGCTGGTGAATCCGATGAACTTCGAGGCACTCTACGAGCAGAAGCGTGCCGCCCAGGCGCAGCCGGCGCCGGCCACCACGCAGTAGACGCGCGCCTTCGGACCTTTCGACGTTCGGGTTACCATTGCCGCCCGAACGTATGTCGTCCGCTGCAAGACAAACCATCGCCGTGCTCGGCGCCGGCTCCTGGGGAACGGCGCTGGCTTTGCTGCTGGCGCGCAACGGCCATGCGGTGACGCTCTGGGGACATGACGCGTCGCAGGTGGCGCGGCTGCGCGCGGCAGGCGAGAACGCGACCTACCTCCCGGGCTTTCGCTTTCCGGACAATCTCACGGTAACCGATACGCTGGCTCCCCTCGTGCGCGAGACAGCACAACTGCTCATCGCGGTGCCCAGCCATGCGTTCCGCGCCACGCTTGCCGCGCTCGCGGGAGCGTTGCGACCGGAAGGCGTGATCGCCTGGGCGACCAAAGGTTTCGAGCCCGGCAGCGGCAAGTTGCTCAGCGCCGTGCATGACGAGGTGCTCGGCGCGCGCGGCCGTTTCGCCGTGATTTCCGGTCCGACTTTCGCGATCGAGGTTGCCAAGAGTCTGCCGACCGCATGTACGGCGGCCGCGCCAACGGCCGAAATCGCCGAGCGCGTGGCGGGCTGGCTGCGCAGCGAGCGCATGCGCGTCTACACCAGTACCGATGTCGCCGGCGTGCAACTGGGCGGCGCGATCAAGAACGTCATGGCGATCGCCGCCGGCATTAGCGACGGTCTCGGATTTGGCTCGAACGCACGCGCAGCATTGATCACTCGCGGGCTTGCCGAGCTGACGCGTCTTGGCGTGGCGCTTGGCGGGCACGCCGAGACCTTCATGGGGCTGAGCGGCGCGGGCGACCTGATTCTCACCTGCACCGACAACACCTCACGCAATCGCCGCGTCGGGCTTGGGCTTGGGCAGGGCAAGAAACTCGATGCGATCCTTGCCGAGCTCGGGCAGGAGGCGGAGGGCGTGGCGACCGCGCGAGAGCTTTATCACATCGCAACCCGCATGAAGATAGACATGCCGATCACCGAGCAGGTCTATCGCGTCCTGTACGAAGGATTGCCGCCGCTCGCGGCGGTGGAAGCATTGTTTGGGCGCGAGCCGCGCCCGGAGAGCGGCTAGAGCCTTACGGTCACAGCCGTGCCGCCGAGCGCACTGCGCGCGAACCCGAGCTCCCCCCCGTAGAGAGTGACGGTGTCGCGCACCACGGCGAGACCGATTCCCTGACCGGCGACGCTCGTGTCGCCGCGCGCACCGCGTTTGGTCAGGCGCTCGGCTTCCTCCGGGGCAATCCCCGGGCCATCGTCCTCCACGATTATTTCGAGTCTCGGGCCGCTGGCGGCATCGCTGATGCGTCGTGCGCGCACCGCGACCTGCTCGCGGCACCACTTGAACGCATTGTCGGCGAGATTGCCAAGCAGCTCGGTGAGATCGCCCTCATCGCCGTGGAACGTGACATCGCCGCCGACGTCGACCGTCGTGCGTACCGGCTTGTCGGCGTAGACGCGAGACAGCGCGCGCACGATCTTTTCGGCGTGCGGGGCGACCGGGATCGGTGCTGAGAGCGCTGCCCGTCCGGCCATGGCGGCGCGCGCGAGCTGAAACTCTATCAGCTCGCGCATGCGTTCGATCTGCTCTTCCATCACCTTGCGTTTTTCGGTGTCGTCGCCACGCACACCAAGCGCGCCGCGCAGCACGGCAAGTGGCGTCTTCAGGCTATGCGCGAGATTGCCGAGCGCATCGCGATAGCGCGCAAGGTGCGCGTGGGTGCTCGCCAGCAGGGTGTTCAGATTGTCAGTGAGACCGCGCAGTTCTTTCGGGTAGTCACCGCGCAGGCGATCGGTATCGCCGGCCTCGATGCGGGCGAGATCAGTGGCGACCGTGCGCAGCGGCTTGAGCCCCCAGCGCAGGATCAGGCCCTGAACAGCGAGCAACAGAAGCGCTGCACCGGCGAGCCATCCCCACAGGCTTTGGCGGAACGCGGTGATCTGGCGATTGAAACCTTCTAGGTGCTCGGCGACCCGGAACACATAGTGGCGGGTGGCGCCTCGGCTATCAGGCCAGGCGATACCCTGACTCAGTGCATAGAGTGGCTTGCCGTCCGAACCTGCAAGCGTTTCGTAGAGGCGCTCGCCCACTGCGGGACGAGCGCTGAATTCCAGCTTGAGACCGAGGGCGGAGCGGGAATGCCAGCGGTCGCCACCGTCGGTGCGCGCCAGCTCGGCGTACAGGCCAGAGCCGGGCAGGCCGAGGCGCGGCTCGGGGAGATCCGGCGGCAGCTGCATGCGATCCTGTTTGTCGAGCTCGGCGGCGGCGAGCAGGGTATAGAGGTACGCCTGCAGGCGTTCACGCAGCGCGCGCTCGGCGGCTTCATGAAAGGCGCGGTCAAGTGCCCAGCCCGTCGCGCCGAGAAACAGCGCGAGCACGATGCTCGCAGCGAGCAACAGGCGCGCATGCAGGGAGAGATTTATCCCTTGGCGCATTCGAGGGTAAAGCGGTAGCCACGCCCGCGCAGCGTTTCGATGGGCGTGAGCCGGTTGTCGGGATCGAGCTTGCGGCGCAACCGGCCGATGAACACCTCGATCACGTTGCTGTCGCGATCGAAATCCTGATCGTAGATATGCTCGGTGAGTTCGGTCTTGGACACTACCTTGCCGGCATGCAGGATGAGGTATTCGACCAGGCGATACTCATAGCCGGTCAACTCGAGGGCTGCTCCATCGAGCGTCACGCTCTGGCGCGCGGTATCAAGCGCGATGGGCCCGCAGCGAATCACCGGCTGCGCGAGCCCCGCGGCGCGGCGCAGCAGCGCCTTGGTGCGCGCCAGCAGTTCCTCCATCTGGAAGGGCTTGACGAGATAATCGTCCGCGCCGGCATCGAGCCCCTCGACCTTGTCCTGCCAGCGCCCGCGCGCGGTAAGAATCAGCACCGGGAAGCGCCGCTCGGCCGCGCGCCATGCGCGCAGCACCTCAACACCATCGCGCTTCGGCAAGCCGAGATCGAGTACCACCAAATCGTAAGGGTTCGCCTTGCCGAGGTGCAGCGCCTCCTCGCCATCGGACGCGGTATCGATCGCGTAGCCGGCATCGCGCAGCGCGGACTGCAGTTGCCCGCGTAGCGCTGGCTCGTCCTCCACTACCAGCAGGCGCATCGCTCAGCCGCGCTCGGCGTCGACGTGCACGATCTGCACATGCCCCGACGGCAGGAGCACCTTGACGCGATGAACCGCGCGACCGCCACGGTTGATGGTCTCGGCCGACAGCACCCGACCGCCAGTCTGGGCGCGCACCTGTCGTACGGCCTGGTCGAGTGACACACCCGCGCGTGTCTCGTGCCGCGCCCTGTCGGAGGGGGCAGCGAAGTTTTCGCGCGCCTGCACTGGCGCGGTCCCGAGGAACAGGGCGGCGAGCAGGATGGCAAGAACGGTTTGGATGTGCATGGTCACTCGTAACTAAAGAAAAAGGCACCGGGCGGTAAACCGCCCGGTGCCAGTGTAGCAATGCCTCGGGCCCGAGCGCCTAGTGGCGGGCCACTTCGTGGCCGATCACCGAGCCGATGATGGTACCGGCTACGATAGGCCCCGGTTCGCCCTGGCCGACACTGTGCCCGATGACACCACCGATTACGCCACCGGCGATGATCGGCACTAGGCCGATTTGATGGCCGGACTGGTAGTAATGGTAGTGCGGCTGCGGCTGGTACCGGTAATAGTGCCCGTAGCGATATCCGCGGTCGTGGTCGTTGCGGTAGCGCACCACCGGCGCCGGGTAGTAAACCTTTTTTACCACGACCACGTTTCGACCGCGGTCGTGACCACGATCATGGCCGCGGTCGTGACCACGGTCACCGGCTTCGGCCACGGCGGCCAGACCAAGCGCAAGCGGCGCGATAAGCAGGGAGGTAAAGGTACGCGTCTTCATTTTCTGTCTCCTTCGGGTCAGGGTGTTGGCTGACCTCGTAGTGTCAGATTAGGTGGGGTACGCTGAACCCAAGCTGAACGACATTCGGGTGCCAAATCGCAGAGAGAAAGGCTGTTTTTCCCAGCGTGGCGCGGCCAGCACCCTGCAAAATCCATGAGCCGGAACCCCGATCTTTTTGCACGCACCCTTTCCTGCCTGCGGGATCCTGATCCTGCTGCGAAGGCTTCGCAGACGCGCGCGCTGCGCGCAGCGTGGCTAAACGGTGAGCTCGAATTCGGCGGTCGCGCGCCGGAGCCGCTCACCGAGCCGGGTCGGCCGGCACGCCCCGCGCTGGTCTCGCCGTTCGAGGTCGAGCGTCGCAGCCTCGCGACACTCGAGGGCCGGGCGGCACTGGTGCATGCGCTGGCGCACATCGAGTTCAATGCCATCAACCTAGCGCTCGATGCGGTCCACCGTTTTCGCGGCCTGCCGCGCGTCTATTACGACGACTGGCTGAAAGTGGCTGCAGAAGAGGCGCATCACTTCGAGCTGTTGCGCGATCACCTGCGTTCGCTCGGCTACGACTATGGCGATTTTCCCGCCCACAACGGGTTGTGGGAGATGGCCATGAAAACGGCCGGCGACGTGCTGGCACGCATGGCGCTGGTGCCGCGCGTGCTGGAGGCGCGCGGCCTCGATGCGAGTCCGGCGTTGATGGCGAAGTTCCGCGGTGCAGGCGATGCGCGCATGGTCGGGATCCTCGAAATTATCCTGCGCGATGAGATTGGTCACGTCGCGATCGGCAATCGCTGGTATCTGCATCTGTGCAAGCAGCGTGGGCTCGACCCGCTCGCGACGTTTGCGCGGTTGATCGAGGAGTACGATGCGCCGCGTATCCGCCCGCCGTTTCACGTCGAGGCGCGCCGGGCGGCGGGATTCAGCGATGCCGAGATCGAGTATCTGGAAGACTGCGCAACCCGGCGCGCAGACTAGCGGCGCCTAGTGGCCGCCCGGGAATCCCTGCTGGCGCCACGCTTCGTAGACCGCGACGGCAACCGCGTTTGAAAGGTTGAGGCTGCGGTTTCCGGGCACGAGCGGCAGGCGCAGACGCTGGTCCGGGGGCAGGGCGTCCAGCAGGGCCTGGGGTAACCCACGTGTTTCCGGCCCGAACAGCAGGGCGTCCCCTGGGCGGTAGGCCACCGCGCTGTAGAGATTCCCTCCCCGGGTCGTGAAGGCCAATACCCGGGCCGGACGGACCCGGTCCAGGAAGGCCTCGTAGTTGGGGTGGGTCTGCACCTCGGCCCATTCCCGGTAATCGAGCCCTGCCCGGCGCAGGTCCTTGTCCTCCAGCCGAAACCCCAGCGGCTCGATCAGATGCAGGCGCGTGCCGGTGTTGGCGGCGAGCCGCATCACGTTTCCGGTATTGGGCGGAATCTCGGGCTGGTAAAGCACGACATGGAACATGACGGTTCTCTGGCGCTGTCGGGACTACAGGATAGCGAACGACGGATTGTCGTCAGGCGGCAGTTAATCTTCCACTTCATTTGTGGCAATTAGGCGATTGAAGAGGCTTGCGAAGCGGTGGTCCGTTGCTATGTTTCGAGGGCTGGCCCGCATGGTCTTGTCGCTTGCTCCCATTGGGGATCGTTGGCACGGGTCATGCATATACGCAGACAAGCGGGCTGTGGTACTGAGCGGTCGATAGCGGCTGCCACGGTTTCCGGTCCGGGTTCAATGGCCAGTCTGTGGCGCCCGGGATGGCGCGGTTTCCCTTCGGGGAGAGCCGCAGACACGTTCTTACTGACGGAGGTTTTTTCGAATGCGTACTAACAAGATTCTCTTGGCGACGATTGCCGCAATGGGTGCGCTTTCCGCGCCATTGGTGCAAGCCGATACCGCAACCTGTAGCACGGCAGCGTGTGCGGCGGGTCCGCTCACTGTAAACTTCAGCATCAACATTCCCTCGGTAATGCGCTTCTCGCTTGGCGCCACTGGCTCCAACCCGACTGTCACGTGGTCCGCCGGCACGATCACCTCGGCCAACCTCGGTTCCGGTACGGATGTTAATTCCGACACCGTCAGCAACGGCGGTGCCGGCGCCAATGGTACCAATCAGGTGCGCTACGCGCTGCTCAGTAATCTGGGAGGCACCAACGTGACAATCAGCGCCACTGGTACCGGCGGCACTTTGACCGATGGTGGTACGAACACCATGCCATACAGTGAAATCATCTCGACCCCGACGGCCGTCACCGGTGCGGCGGTCAGTATGCCGGCGGCTGGCGGCTCTACGCTGGTGGGGTACACCTCCAACTTGATCAACCGGGTTGGGTACTGGAACTACGCGTTCGACAATACGACGGTGTATGCCGCGGGCACCTACACGGGCTCGATCACATATACCGCGACGGATGACTAGACCATAGCGAAGCGACCGTCGGTCCGTAGCATGTGCAAAGGGGGCATCGAATGGTGCCCCCTTTGTGCTTTTATGGTATCGCGAGCGGCGGTTGCCGGATCCCACGACTAATGTAACCTGATAGCAATGGCCTCGAAGGCACTACACACATGACGCGAGAATCGGTTGGCCTCAAGCGTGGCGAGCATCGAGCGTTGGGTTGCGACGCGGCTGTATTTGTTGCCGTGTGCGCCGTGATCACGTACAGCGCCGGCGCGCAGGCGGCCTCGCTGGGCCTCAATCCACCGCCGGGGAATTTGATTCTCGTGGTTGGCCCGGAAGCCACCCCGAGCGCTGCAGGCCCGGTTTCGGTCACCTTCACGCTCACCGCTCCTCAAATCGGGACGGGGCAGATTGATGGATCGCCCGTCGTTCAGATAGAAATGGTGGGGCGGCGGCCCCCTAGCGGGCCGAATTTCACCGCCGAGCTGCGCGCGAACGCGCCGGCATTCGTGACGTCCGGTGGTAACCAAATTCCAATATCTGATTTCAGCTGGACCAGCGTGGCGCTCGCGGGTGCGAGCTACCCGCAGGTGATCCCCTCCGGGGTCTTCGCCGCCGGCGGCGGCATACAGCTGATCGACACGTTATCGGTAGTAGGAGGACCAACGCGCACCACCGGTGGTGCACTTACGTTCCACTACGCCAACAGCGCGATCTATCCGGCCGGGAGCTACGGGCCGACGGCGATCACTTACACCGCGGTATGGGTGCCATGACGAGAATTCGACGCGTGTGTTGCGTCGCCATGACGCTCGTCGCGGGGCTCACGGCGACGCTCGCGCACGGAGGACAGGCAATCGAGGCGCGCTTCTTCCCGAGTCCCGACCTGCAGCTGGAGGGGCGCTGGGCCGCTCCCAAGCCGAGTTTGCGCAACGACCCGGCTTTCAACAATCTTGTTATTGGCGAAACCCCGATGACTGAATTGCGCTTGATCGTGCCGCAAGCGTTCGTCGGCAAGCGAGTTCGCGTGCACATGGTTGTGCCGAGTGCGACCCAGGGCCTCGCCGGCAACCGCGGTCTGGAAGTCCAGTGGACCACTCAGGGGATTTTTAGGTCCGGTACGGCGCGCCCCGGCGAGCGCGTACTGTTTTACGAAGGCACTGCGACTGGCGGATTGCTAAGAGATTTCGTCGCCTACACTCTTCGAGTGGATGCTACCTATATGAACGGCCCCCTGCGCTTTGATCCCGTCTATGAAATCGAGGAACGCTAGCAAGTTTGCGTGGTTCGGCCGTTGGCTGGTTGGCGCCACGATCGCGTCGATCGCGGCGTCGCCGGCCGGCGCCACCTTCGACGCGGCGGTTAGCCCGCCCCGCTTCGAGCTCGAGGGCAAGGCGGGCGAAATCATCCGTCAGGTACTGACCATTACCAACGGAGGCGAGCAGGCAGCGCGCTACGACATTAAGACCGCAGACTGGTATCTCGATGCCAATAGCCGAGTGGCCTACCATGAGGGTGCGCCTGCTGCCGGTTCGTGCCGTCCGTGGGTGAAAATCGAGCGCCACCAAATCAATCTCGCACCGCGTGCGAGTCGTGGCTATCGCTTCGAGGTTCACGTTCCGCCGGATGCAAAGAGCGGAGAGTGTCGTTTTGCCCTATTAATCGCCGGCGCGGCGGCCACGGTGGTGCAGCCCGGTGCGCAGCAGATCCGCATACCGGTTGTCGGTCGGCTCGGCGTCATCGTGTATGTGACCGTTGGCGCTGCGCGCCCGGACCTTCGGCTCGCGAGCCTCGCCATCAAGAAGGTGGACGGAAAGCCTATGGTAGCGGCGGAATTTGTGAATCTGGGTGATGCTCACGGGAGGGTGTTTGGCAACCTCGAAGCGAAGGATGCCGCGGGTCGCACGTTCGAGCTGATCGTGCAGCAGTCGGCGATTCTTCCCAAGGGGCGGCGTACTCTTCGCCTGCATCCGGTCGACTACTCTACCGGTGAGCCACGCGATGCGCCCTTCGATCCCGTGGCGCCGTTGCATGTGCGCGGCAAGTTTCAGTTCCGTGGTGGGGGCGAGGTCAAGGTCGACCAGGTCATTCGCTGATCGATGCTTGGAACGGCGGCAGGCAGTCTAGTTCGGTCCGATACGAATCAGCGGAATCTCAACCACCGCCGTTTCACGTGGACTTACGGTGGCGCGGATGGGGCGCTGTTCGTCGATGACCCACGGTAGCGGGATGTTGGCGACATTAACTGTCAACTGGTGCTCGCCACTCGCCACCGGATTAAAACTGAACTCCCCTTTTGCGTTGGTTTCAACAGCAGTGCTGCTATCCAGGAAAATTGTTACGTTTGGCACCCCACCTTCATCGGCGTCGCGCACGCCATTGCCATTCTTGTCGTAGTAGAGGATTCCGTTGACAGCGCCGCGCCCCAGCTTGCCATTGGTTAGGCCGAGGGGCGACTCCGCGCGGCCCCAGCTGGCGTCGTAACGCAGACTCAGCAGCACTTGCCGATCGGTCAGACGCGTTTCGGTCTGACCGACCATCTGCAGTGAATTCTGGTTGTAGGTAAAGTCAGTCCCCAGCATCCAGCCCGGCAGGAATCGCCAGCCGAAGGAGAGTGTCGCACTCGCGGTGCGGCTGCTGTCGGTAGTGTCGCCGGCGAGGTAACCCACATAGCCATTTACTCCGAGGCTCAGGCCGTTCCGGTTCCAGGCGGTACCGCCGCGAAGCTGCGTTTCTGTGTAGTCGTTCGAAGACCCCGACTGTTGGACATAGGCAATACCACCGCGAAGCGAACTCAGCCCGGCAAAGGGGTTCCAGTAGTGGTCCCAGTTGCCATCGTAGCGTGTCGAAGGAGTCGAGCCAGAGCGGTCCATTACGCCAAGGGTCCAGGTGCTGGTGCCGCTCAAGAAGCGGTTAGAGGCCGTGCCGCGCACCGTCGTCGTGGTATCGCGGGTATCGACACCCGCACCTCGAGCGCTGTCCTGACCAAGGGACAAAAAACCGGAAAGACTGAGCGTCTCGCTGAACTGATAGGCAAGGTTGCCAAAACCATACGCCGAATCGCGCGTCGCGCTTGCCGGGTTGTCGTCCACATTGCTCTGCGACCAGTCGGCGCCAAGTGAGTAGATTGTGCGAAATGAGCGTGTCGTGCCGCGCCAATAAACACCCTGAATGTCAGTAAGAATCGTGTTATTGCGGTCGATCCACTCTAGGTTCGGATCCATGCGATACACGCCTGCATTCTGCAGCCAGCGGCCCAGTCGCTTCTCGCCGTCCGCCCACAGACCGAGCGCGCCACCGTTGTTGACAAGCAGATTCAGCTGAGCCTTTCCTGCCTCCCGCGCATTGTATTGGATTGCACCGGCCGCACTCGTGTAGCTACGTACGCCTTGTGCGGTGAGCGCGTCGTTTGCCTGCCAGATCTGCGCCGACCCCTTCCACTCTGGATTGATTCGGGTGGTGGCGCTCAGTCCCGCAACGCTGCCTGATGAATAATCGGTGCTGAACACCGGAAAGGTGCGTCCCTGCAGCGTACCGAGCGTTCCACCACCAAGTCGCAGTGTTGTGTCACTGGAACCAGTCTCAGAGAACGCACCCTGGACCAGCGGTTCAGGCAGGCGAACGCGATAGCCCTGCGACAACATCTCCGGCACGCGCGCGCGAATGTGCCCGAGTTCGTTGGTCATCTGCCAGCGGTCGGTGAGTGCAAAGCCGCGTTGAGTGAGGTTGCCATAACCCCCTCCGGTAAACGTGTTCGAGAAATAGCCGTTGGCGCTGGCATCCGTAAAAATGCCGCGCGCCTCAAAGCGCCCATAGTCGCGCGTCTCTTGGCGCGCCTCTACCGCAAGGCCGTGCTCGGTGTAGCCTGCGGAGGTTGTACCCGTACTTTTCTGGTCGAAGTAGCGATATTCGGTACTGGCGCTGCCCGGCAGTAGGGTCGAAATTCCACTCGCTGTTCCAGCCAGGTCGGCAGCGTCATCTGCTTTGCCCGGATCGATGAGCGCGTCCCGATATGTCTCTGCAGGTTCAGTTGCCACCGGCGCCGCGGGCGGTGGAAGTTGCGGGTCTTGCGCAAGCCGAATCGGCGCCGCAAAGTCAGACGCGATACCGAGGTTGTCCCGGGCGGCGACGCGCGTCGTGCCCGCGCTTGTCTGGCAGCTTTCGATATCGGCAGGACTTAGTTGCTTCATCAAGGCGTCGCGTTGCCGTGCGGCGCGCTCGTTACCCTGCGCGGCCGCGCGCACGTACCAGCAATAGGCTTGGACAAGGTGGTCCGACACACCCGTCCCGTGCTCGTAGAGAATTCCAAGCTCGTACTGGCTCTCCGAATCGCCAGCTTCCGCCGCCTGTTTCAGGGTGACCAGTTCAGGCGGACCCTTGGAGACGGCCAAAGGTGCTGTGCCAACGACCGCGATTGTCAGCCCTGTCGTCAACAGCAGCAGAATTGCGATAAGAGACAAGCGGGCGCGTCCCCGATATGAGGATCGCCACCGTGGGGGTGTCTTATTGGCAGGAATCGCCATTTATGTCAAATGCTTAGGCCGCATAGCTACACACTATCCTGAGAAAAGTAGCCTAAACTTGGCCTGTTAGCGCGTTTCTCTATAGATAAATGTGATATCTGCAATTACTGGGCCACGGCTTTAGCGCCTCTTTCCAGCCCTTGGCCCCGAGTTTTGGCACTGCCGGAAACATCTGTTTTCGGCCTTTTTCTTGGGGCTGAGGGCCATCCTGTGTGGATGGGGCCCGAGGCGCCCCTGCTGCGTATTTCGGGCGATCCGAGCAGGGCGGGGTGGCGTGACAATCGGAAGCCCGGCTACGGGGGGTTCGACGGTGCGGCGCTGAGTGGTTCCGGGGGGTATCTCCGCCGTGCCATCACCAGCGCGCTAGGCGCGCGCCACGACCCAAACCTCAACGCGCTTCGCCCCGGCCTGATGCAGCGCGGCGGCAAGGGCGTCAGCGGTTGCGCCGCTGGTCATCACGTCGTCGACGATCGCGACGTTTCGGCCGCTATAGTCGCCCTTCACGGCGAAGGCTCTGCGCACATTCTTGCGCCGCTCGGCGCGCGACAGCTCGGTTTGCGGGCGAGTAGCGCGCACGCGCGTAACGCCAAAGGCATCGAGCGGCAATCCAAGCCGCTTGGCTATCGGCCTGGCAAGTTCGAGCGACTGGTTGTAGCCACGCCAGCGCAGTCGAGCGCGATCGAGCGGCACTGGCACCAGCACATCAATTGCCGAAGCGTCGGGTCTTGCCAGTTCTGCTGCACACAGGTTGCCGAGCACGCGCGCCAGGTCCAGGCGACCGTGATACTTCAGTCCGTGAACAAGCGAATCCACCGGATGCTCATAGCGGAACACCGCGCGTGTCACTGCGAAGGCCGGCGGAGACTGCTGGCAGGCACCGCACAATGCCGCGTGTGTGGCGTCGAGGGGATTGGCGCAGCGCGGGCAGGCCGACGCGAGGCGTGGGAGCGCAGCGTCGCAAGGCGTGCACAGGTCCTGGCCGGTGTCGGTCGGGTCGCCGCAGAGGACGCATGCGGGGGCGAAAAACCGTCGAGCGTTACGAATGCAGTTGTTAACCAGATGAGTGATCATTCGTTGACAGTGATCAGTGCTCCGCTAAACTGCCGCCTTCATCCCG
>Ga0209742_10000984_pt1 | contig 13824 bp, 12 predicted proteins | sample DeeMarSeWOR38_10_FD_187462 | JGI IMG/M metagenome (GOLD analysis project Ga0209742, IMG submission 187462) | Marine sediment microbial communities from White Oak River estuary, North Carolina - WOR-3-8_10 (SPAdes) (version 2) | ecosystem: Environmental > Aquatic > Marine > Intertidal zone >... | reverse complement strand
CGCTGAGGATGGTTGGCAGGAAGCCCATTATATCCGCCTAAAGTTTTCTGATCTGCCCATTTTACCGATTCTGTCCACTGAAGGAGAACCTTTAACCATCTCCGTGAACTTACCAGGGCGCGAGGTGAAAGCGCGTTTGTGGGTGATCCATGTCGGTAGAGTGCCGCTATTTCTGCTTGATAGCGATGTAGATGGGAACTCGGTTAGTGACCGTGAATTGACTGCCCGCTTGTACACCAGCGACTTGGATTCCCGCATCTCCCAGGAGATCATCCTGGGTATCGGTGGCGTGCGCGCCTTGCGCATGCTGGGTTACAACCCCAGCGTCTGGCATCTTAATGAGGGGCATTCTGCATTCCTGGTCATCGAGCGCGCCAGGGAGATAATCGCCTCCGGGCACTCTTTTGAAGAAGCACAGGAACAGATCTGTGCCACCAGTGTGTTTACCACCCATACCCCCGTTCCGGCAGGAAACGATGAGTTCCCCGAATGGCTGATCGAAAAATACTTTTCAAATCGTATCCCAGAATTAGGCCTGGAAAGAGAACAATTTCTCAAACTGGGCCGCAACCCGAACCCTTGGGGTAATACATACAGCATGCCTGTCTTAGCCATAAACATGGCGAAATACGTTAATGGCGTTTCTGAGCTGCATGGGATGGTTGCTCGTGAAATGTGGCATCACCTCTGGCCAGACATACCTGTTGATGATGTCCCCATCACGCATATCACCAATGGTGTTCATACGGGCACATGGTTGGCCCGTCGATTAAAAAACCTTTATGACAAGTATCTTGGGGATAACTGGATGGAATCATTGGATGAACATCAGGTATGGGAGATCATAGAAAGCATACCGGATGCTGAATTATGGACTGTCAGGCGTCATCTGAAGCGTAAACTGGTTCACTATATGCGCGAGCAGGCGCGGGATCAATGGCTGAATAGCGGCATCCACCCGGTCCAGGTTGTCGCTTCTGGTGTCCTCCTCGATCCATACACCCTGACGATCGGCTTCGCACGCCGATTTGCAACCTATAAACGGGCTAATCTCATCCTACGGGATCTAGCCAGGCTGCTTGATATCATCAATCGTCCGAACATGCCGGTTCAAATAATTTTTGCCGGCAAAGCGCACCCTGCGGATGAGCCAGGAAAAATGCTCATTCAAGAGGTCTACCGGACGGTGAAGAATGCGGAGAATGGCGGCAGATTGGTTTTCCTCGAAGATTATGACATGAACCTGGCCCGTTATTTAATCCAGGGCGTCGATGTCTGGTTGAACACCCCCCGTAGGCCTCATGAGGCTTCCGGCACCTCCGGGATGAAAGCTGCCATGAATGGCGTCTTGAATCTTTCGGTTCTCGATGGGTGGTGGAGAGAGGGCTACAACGGAAAAAATGGTTGGGCTATCGGCTTGGACATAGATTATGATAACCCTAATGAACAGGATGAAGACGATGCGCTGAATCTCTACGATATCCTGGAAAACCAGATCATTCCTTTATACTATAAAACACGCTCTTCGGATGGGCTGCCTGGGGACTGGATCGGGATGATGAAAGAGTCGATCCGCACCCTATCACCACAATTCAGCATGCGCCGCATGGTGAAAGAATACGTAGAGCAGCTCTACGTCCAAGCTCTGGAATCCGAACGTATACCACAAGAAATTATCGACTGAAAAACTTATGGAATATATACTCACCCCTGAAGCCTTGCTGACTGCTGGGCTGATATTCACCCTGCGCGTGACCGACATGACCCTGGATACGCTGCGCGTATTGTTCGTGATGCGCGGTCGTAAGCCGATCGCCTGGATTTTAGGATTCTTCCAGGCTGCGGTTTTCGTCATCGCCATCACCTTTGTCCTGAGAGACCTGACCAACGTGCTCAACATCATTGGCTACGCGGCCGGGTTTGCCACCGGCGTCGTGATTGGCATGACCATCGAAGAACGTCTGGCGATCGGCCACATCCACATGCGCATCATCAGTTCCCGCCGCGGCTCGCGTATCGCTGAAAGAATTCGTGAAGAAGGTTATGCGGTTACAGAAGTCCCAGCGCGCGGGAAAGATGGCATGGTGACCATGCTCAATTGCAGTGTCTTGCGGAAGAACGTTGGACGCGTGCGCAATATGGTAAACGAGATCGATCCGGAAGCATTTATCACCTCAGAGGATATTCGCCCCGTCAGACGCGGGTTCTGGCGCGCATAGCGGAGTCTTTAGAATGGTAACCTTGATCAGCGCCGCTCTGCTCATCTTTATCCTACGATTAATTGGTATCTCCTTTGCCACAGTGCGTATTTTTATGATCGTGCGCGGCCGCAAAGGTCCGGCGTGGATATTTGGACTCCTACAAGCACTAGTTTATGCAATTGCACTGATTTGGGTGTTGTCAGACCTTGGAAACTGGTTAAACATCATAGGTTATGCAGCCGGATTCGCCACAGGTGTTGTGGTGGGCATGACCATTGAGAGTCATCTGGCGATCGGGTATACCAATATTCGCATCGTTAGTCCTGGTCGTGGTATTGAAACCGCTGAAGATCTACGTAGCGAGGGCTTCGCGGTCACCGAAGTTTCTGCCCAGGGACGCGAAGGCGCGGTCTCGATCCTGCACTGCAGTGTGCTCCGTAAAGACGAGGATCAGGTCACCCGTCGCATAACCCGTATAGACCCAGACGCATTTATCACTGCGGAGAATGTCAATTTGCCTGAGCACGGTTTCTGGAACAACTAGAAGAATTTCTCTCAATTTCGGCTCGATGGGGGGTCAATATTCAGACATTTGCTCCCATTGCCATAAAGACGACTCCAATTGACTTTTAATCTAAATACAAGTATTCTATGATCATCATTATTGGTGGGATCAGCATTATTGGTATTAAACATGGGCACAATTTAATACCTATAATTGGTAATTGATGCAGTTTCATGGGGGTTGTCATCTTCCAATGCTGCACACATCGTGAGCCCCGGTAACATGAACTCGCACGACTGATCAACTGAATATGGATTCAATGCCAAACCGGAGGGTGACCTGTCCATGTCCATCGCCCAATCCGTCAAAGGATACGAACTGCTGGAGCTGATCGGCGAGGGGGCCTACGGTGTCGTCTACCGGACGCAGCAGATGTTTGTTGAGCGAATCGTAGAGATCTGTTAATTTATGTAAGCATGAAAGAACTTAACCGTCTAGCACAAGCCATCTCTCACCTCGAATCCCAGCGCGCGTCGCTGGGAGATGAGGTTGTGGATGCTGCGCTGGTCCCCCTGCGAGAGAAATTGGCCGAGATCGAGGCGCAAGGTGATTTTCCAGCCAAGCAGCGTAAACAGGTCACGATCCTTTTCACAGATATTGTAAATTCAACCAGGATCGCCGCGCACTTAGACCCGGAGGACAACCGTGACCTTTTCGATGGCACCTTGCAGCGCCTCGTCCAATGCATTGAAGCCCACAACGGGCATGTATCCCGCTTCACCGGCGACGGCTTTAAAGCGGTTTTCGGCAGCCCGCAAGCACACGAAAACGACCCCGAGCAAGCCGTGCGGGCCGGGCTGGAGATACAAGAAGCAGCCAAGGATCTGGCAAATGATCTGCGGGCAGCCTGGCAGATCGAAGATTTCCAGGTGCGGGTGGGAATCAACACCGGGATGGTGGCGGTCGGCGGGACTGTCGAAGCGGAAGACATGGTTGTGGGCAGTCCTGTAAACCTGGCCAAGCGCATCGAAAGCGCTGCGCCGCCGGGAGGTCTCCTGATCTCGCACAATACCTACCGCCACGTGCGCGGCATCTTTGATGTGCAGCAGTTAGAACCGATCACAGCCAAAGGTTTCGACCAGCCGATCCCAATTTATTTAGTTCAGCGCCCGAAGGCACGCGCCCTGCGTATTTACCTGCGAGGGGTGGAGGGTATCGAAACGCGCATGGTGGGTCGGGATGCTGAACTAAAGCTGCTTAAGGACGCCTTGCACCGGATGATCAAGACAGGAGCAGGACAGGTGATCTCCATCCTCGGGGAGGCAGGGATAGGAAAATCACGCTTGGCTTATGAGTTTGATAAATGGGTAGAGCTGCTCCCCCCTCCGAATGTGCGCATCTTCCAGGGCCGCGGGCGAGCTGAGACGCATAGCCAACCTAATAGCATGCTGCGAGAGATGTTCGCTTTCCGCTTCGAGATCCTGGACAGCGACCCGCGTGAAGTTGTGCTGATGAAGCTAGAGAGGGGGTTCGGCGAGATATTCGGCCTTGAACTTACGGGACAGAAACGGGCCCATATCATCGGACAGCTGCTCGGATTTGACTGCCGGGAAAGCCCCCTTCTTAAAGAGATGCTGGATCCCCAGCAACTGCGTGAGCTGGCTAGAGAGAACCTGCTGGAATATTTCTCCGGGCTGACTGCTGCCAAACCTACCATCATTTACCTGGAAGATATGCACTGGATAGATGACAGCTCCCTGGACCTGATCGCCCACCTTTCAAAGCTAACCCCGCAGAATCGACTGCTGATCATCTGCCTGGCACGCAGGATTTTTTTGGAGCAGTACGCCTCTTGGGGAAAGCAAATTGAGCATTACGCCCGCCTGGATTTGCAACCTCTATCAAACTCGAAAAGCCGCCAATTAGTGGATGAAATACTGCAGAAAATGACGCACATCCCGGAAGGATTGCGCGAACTGGTGGTCAACAACGCGGAGGGAAACCCGTTCTACATCGAAGAATTGATCAAGATGCTGATTGAAAGCGGTGTGATCTTGAAGGAGGATGAAAATTGGTGGGTGAAGCAAGACTTGCTGGATCATCTGGAAATTCCACCAACCCTGAGAGGCGTACTGCAGGCACGCCTGGATGGCTTACCGGCAGCTGAACGTTATGTGCTACAGCTGGCTGCGGTGCTGGGAAAAGATTTTTGGGATGACGCCATCTACCAGGTGGGTCAAGCATCTGCAATGCTGGTTGAAGAGGACTTGCAGAACAAGATAATGGAGAGCTTAACGTCTATGAACAGCCGGGAATTGATCTATCCCCGGGATGAATCTACCTTCGCGAATACTCAAGAATACAGATTTAAGCATATCCTTTTCCGGGATGTGACATACGAGACAATCCCCAAGCGAGACAGGCGAGATTATCACGGGTTGAGCGCCGATTGGCTGGTCAGCGTCACCCAGGCCAGCCAGCGTTCAGAGGAATATGCAGCGGTGATCGCCGATCATTATCTCCAGGCTGAACAGAATGACATGGCTTCGGACTGGTTCTTCCGGGCAGGATTACACGCTAAAGCTCAGATAGCGACGCGGGAGGCGCAAAGATTTCTTACGCAAGCCTTGGAATTACTGAGCGAACATGACCTCGAAAACCGCTGGCGGGTGCTGATTGAGAGGGATGAGATTCGAGGTATCCTGGGGGACATCGAAGGTCGCAAAGCGGACGACCAGATGTTGATCGCCATCGCGGAGGAGATGGAGGACGACACTAAATTAGCACGCGCTTACTACCGGCTTGGATATTTCTACAACTCGCGAGGAGATTACGAAAAGGAGCTCCTGGCTTACGAAAAAGCCCTCCAGGCAGCCAGAAAAACAAACGACCGGCGGTTGGAGACATTGATCCTGGGATTAAAAGTCGTCTCCCTGACATTCTTAGGTGAGATGGAGCAAGCCCGGCAGTCAGCTGACCTGGCGCTGAAATACGCCCGAAATTTAAAGGATGAAGATACCCTGGCCCAAACATTGGCCAATGTGACGGTTTACTACCAGCTGGTGGACATTATGCACGCGGTGCAGTTGATCAAAGAATCGATCGAGATTTTAGATGAATTGGGTGAACACAACTTGAAAGCCAGCAGCTTGATCAACCTGGGTTATATTTACACCCAGTGCGGGCAGTGGGAGCAGGCTGAAAATACCTTCAAAATTTCCCTAGAATTGGTGGAAAGCTTAGAGAACCCACGCCTGATCGCTTACAATCAGCTCAACCTGGGACTGACCTATCACCGGCAGGGGAAACATCAGCAAGCGCGTGAAATCCTGGAGAAAACGCTGACTGACTGCCAGCGGGTTCATGACAACTTCGCCTGTGCAGCTGGCCAGATTTATCTTGGTCTGACACTTGAAAGATTAGAAGAATGGGATCTGGCTGCGCAAAGCTTTACGGATGCCTGGGATGAATTCAACCAGCTGGGGGCTGCAGGGTATGCGATGGAGGCGTTGGCAGGAAGAGCACGCTGTGCGCTTGAGACAGATCAATGCGAACAGGCCATGCAATTCGCTCTGGAATTATACGATTATCTACAGAAGAATGGGTCGCAGGGCATGGAGTTCCCCATCCTGGCATACGTGACCTGCGCCTGGGTATTTGAAAAAACTGGGGATGAGGAAAGGAGGCAAAACAGTATCGAAAAAGGCATGCAGCAGTTAAAGGAGATGGCTGAGAAGATCAGCGACGCGGGGTGGCGTAAAGTTTATTTAGAGCAGGTGCCGGAGCATAATAACATCCTGCTTTTAGCAGACACTATCAATATGATTGAGGAGGTTTAGAAGCAATGAAAAAGAAAATAAACAAATCAATTGATAAGCATGGGGTCAATATAATATTAGAGAGAGAGGATGTATTTATTACTCCAAAGGAGCTGAAATTTCCTGGTTATAAAGATACTGACCCTGAGTACGGCAAGCCACCTGGAATGGAGCAATATAGACTTGCGACCGATTTCAAGCTTTCTGTAGAAAAAGAATTGGATGATAAAAAGCAGGAAAATATCCCTGTTTCGATAAAGGTCTATATCAGAAAAGATGATTTTCAGGGAGATCCCGATCAGCTCTCCTATGACGAAAAGATGAGACAAATTGGTGATCTCAAACTTGCCAATTGGATAGGAACATGGCAAAGTGTTGATGTCACCCGCCGAGCAATATTTGACAAACCAATGACATTGGTAGACAAGGGCCCAGAATATTATGGCTATATCACCAGCGCAAAGATTGACATATCGGGTGATCCTCCAGTTGCTGTCGGCAGATAATGATTATAAAGGGCTAAGAATCTCGAGAAACTTTTAGTTTACCGGAATAGAAAAGATCTATATAGACAATCATAAATACGAATATATGAACAAGACTTTGAAATCCAAGGTATTGGTGTAATAAGCGCGCCTTTATTGCAAAAGATTTCTCTTACTCTACTTCGGATTATGATAAACTGGCCTTACACTCCAAATAAACACGAAGATCTTTTTTGGAAAACCGAAATGCCATCACCCACAACTGTCTCCCAGTTTATAGCTACCTTGCAGCAGGAGCGAGCGAAATGGAATACCATGATCGACTCGATCGACCGGGAAGACATGCTGAGTTTGGGGGTGGTTGGCGAGTGGTCGCTCAAGGATCTGATCGCCCACATCACCTGGTTCGAGCGCCAGATGGTCGAGCTGGTGCAGGCGCATGCCCTGGTCGGCTCCGAGCTGTGGAACCTGCCCACCGACGAACGCAACGCGGCCATCTACGCCGATGTGCGCGGCCAATCGTTGGAGCAGGTCCTGGCCGAATCCACCCAGGTGCACCAGCAGCTGCTGGAGCTGTTGCCCACCCTGAGCGACGAAGACCTGACCAACGCCGGCAATTTCCCCCACATGCCGCCCGACTGGCAGCCCTGGCTGATCATCGCCCAAAATACTTACGAGCACTACCAGCAGCATATGCCGGATATCCAAAATTGGATTACCAAAACACAGTTGCAATAGTCTTTTAATATTTGAGATTGTCCCAAAAAGTTGTCACCCTTGAGCGAAGTGAAGGGTCTCTCTAAATGATGATTAGATGCTTCGCTGCGCTCAGCCTTGTCCTGAGCGCAGCCGAAGGGATGACAAGAAGTGCTTTTTAGATAACCATCTATGGATATAACCAGATGAAGATCACCATCGCCACCGTCGGCACCCGCGGCGACGTCCAGCCTTACATCGCCCTGGGGCTGGGTCTGCAAAAGTCCGGTCACCAGGTGCAGATCGCCACGGACAGCACGTTTAAGGGCTTTATCGAGGCTTCCGGACTCGGTTTCGCGGCGGTAAAAGCCGACCCACGGCGCGCCCTGCAGGAGGACATCCGCCGTATCGGCAGCAACCCGGTCCGCCTTTTGCGCTGGATCGACCGCCAGTTCACCCCCCTGGCACGGGGGTACTTCATCGATGTACGCGCAGCCTGCCAGGATTCAGATGCTGTTCTGGTTTCGGCCCTGGCTTTTGCCGCTATGCACGTCGCTCAGGCATTAGGTATCCCCTCTCTAGCCACATATCTGTATCCGATCACCCCAACACGATCTTTTCCGAGTATGGCCGCCTCCAGCCTACCGAAATGGCTTACTGGGGTGGGATGGATCAATTGGATGAGCTTCCGCCTATATAATCTGGCTTTTTTCCGCATGACTTTACCGGTGATCAACGATTTACGGAAGGAGATCCTCGGTCTGCCGCCCGTCCCCTGGAGCTATTACCTTAATATCGATATCTCCGATGTGCCCATCATTTATGGCTACAGCAAACACGTAATTCCCCATCCTGCAGATTGGGGAGCTACCCAGCACATCACTGGCTACTGGTTTTTGGATGATCCAGAGTGGAGACCCCCAGATGAATTATCACAATTCCTGGAGGCAGGTACCCCTCCGATCTACATCGGTTTTGGCAGTATGGTAGACGCAGAAGCCAAGAAGACTACCGACATTGTCTTGGAAGCTCTCAAACTCACTGGTCAGAGAGCCATCCTGCATGGTGGTTGGAGCGATCTAGGATCGCACAGCTTGCCAGAAACAGTGTACAAAGTGAGCGATGTGCCCCATAGCTGGCTCTTCCCGCGCATGGCTGCTATCATCCATCACGGTGGTGCAGGCACAACAGCTGCGGCACTGCGCGCCGGTGTACCTGCTGTGATCGTGCCCTACTTCGGTGATCAACCATTCTGGGCGAGAAGGATTTACCAACTTGGCGTTAGTCCTAAACCGATACCGAGAGACAAATTAAGCACTGAAAAGCTGGCGGCTGCGGTCCTGGAAGCCATACAGGAGAAGAATATCCGGGAAAACGCCCGCCAGCTGGGTAAGCACATATGCCAAGAGGATGGTGTTACGGATGCAGTTCAAATAATTGATCGCTATTTGAGCGAACCAGAAAAATTGATCCAATTCAACCCTTAGCGGTGCTTCAAATCTTACTCAGCGATCGGCGCATATAGATCAAACACATAATCTTCCAGCTTCTCAGCCTGGGGGGTGAAACATTCTTCCAACCACTGGTGGTGGGCTTCTTTATACTTACTTTCCTCCCGCCAGACGGCCAGCTGCTTCCAGATATCAGTGATATGCTGCAAGCCTTCACAGCGGGTGACTGCATAAAGTCCACCGGTGAATTCTTTGATTTCAATCCCCTCTCCTGGCTGTGCGTCAGTATCCACGGTCATCCACTGTTCATACCCGTAATTCGGGCTGCCCGGGGATGGGCTGGGATTGTTAAAACCGAAGAAACGGTAGCCCTCATAATCGGTGACGCCTTGCGAATTTGCCCAAGACAGGATCTTGTCCCAGGCCTCCAGCTCAGGTTGCTCCCCGAAACCGGAAGCGCTGGCTACGCGCAGCGGCTCTAAATTTACGATCCGCACTTCTAATTCTGACATCGTTTGCCTCCATAGTTATTTTATTAGTTCAATCAATGGATATGAGTCCCATTGAAATTGTCATACTGAGGCGAAGTGTAACGGAGCCGAAGTATCCCTGAGACCAATGCCAGCCAAGTCAATGGGGATTCTTCGTCGCTTTGCTCCTCAGAATGACACAACAGTTAATATCTTTGGTACCAAAAGTAATTCTTACCTCCGTGATCACAGACCTCCAAATCCATCTTAGCACAATATACCTGACACCATATGTCAGGAATTAATGGTATTATGGCAGGTATGAGAGCCGACCGCCTGTTATCGATCCTCCTGCTACTGCAGGAGCGGGGCCAGCTCACTGCCGGAGAATTGGCTGCTGAACTTGAAGTCTCTGAGCGCACGATTTACAGAGATATGGACGCTTTGAGCACCGCGGGCATACCGGTATATGCTGAACGCGGTCCAGGTGGCGGTTGTGCTCTGCTGGAGAGCTATCGTACCGACCTTACTGGTCTTTCACGAGACGAGGTGCGTGCGCTCTTCATGCTCAGCGTCCCTGCCCCACTGGTTGAGTTGGGCTTTGATCAAGACCTGAAATCTGCCTTGTTGAAGCTTTCAGCAGCTTTACCGGACCCGCAGCGAGGTGTGGGATCTAGAGCACGTCAGCGCATTTTTCTGGATGCCTCCCCCTGGTTCCCGGTAAAGGAACGAACACCACACCTGCGCACAGTCCAACGCGGCGTATGGGAAAACCGCAAACTGAAAATGACCTTTCGCCTGGCATTTGACGCCCGGGTTGAGCAAACCGTTAATCCTTACGGTTTGGTGGCAAAATCGTACGAGTGGTACCTGATCTTTTCCATAGACGGGGAGATCTTCGTTCGTAAAATAAATGATGTGTTGGAGGCCAGACTTACCAATGATGGATTCACTCTACCGTCTGATTTTGACCTGATAGAATTCTGGATGAGCTGGTGCCAGGATTATCAAGACAACCGGCCTCAATATCCGGTCCGTGTGCGCATGCATCCCGATTTACTCCGTTATCTGTACATCGTCAACGACCCTATTGTTCAAGGCATCCAGATTGTTGATAAACCCGATAGTGCAGGCTGGCAGGTGTTGATATTACACTTTGATATTTTTGAATCCGCTCGCACACGTATACTAGGTTTTGGCGGTGCCGTAGAAGTGCTCGAACCGGAAGCGCTACGCAGGAGCGTTCAAGATTTCGCCGACCAGATCATCAAAACCTACCCTGCATAAATTCTTGATTTGATTGGTAAGAGTTGTCAGTAGATGGTTGTCAATTTGAATCTCACACCAGGAATATCCGCCTGGCAATAACAAATAATAATGTCCGCTCGTGATGTAGAGGTAAGAAGTAGCGTGAAAAGCGATAAATACATATATCTCGCTGACCGGCCTAGTCTGATCCCCCAGTTGGCTCGATGGTTCTATAAGGAATGGGGACAAAACAACCCGCACCTGTCATTGGAAACTGTTGAAGGAAAGCTTAGAGATAGGTTAAATCGGGATAAGATTCCTCTCGTTTTGGTATTATTGCGGGACGACTTACCTATCGCCAGCGCCAGCCTGAAAATCAGGGAAATGGAGACCCACCCACAGTACCTGCACTGGCTTGGATCGGTATACGTGTTGCCGGAATATCGCAGTCAAGGCATTGGAACCGAACTGGTTCAGTATGCCGCTTCTGAAGCCAGGCGGCTGGGTGTCCAGGATTTGTACTTATATACCCGCCACCGGGAAAGGTTTTACACTCGCTTGGGTTGGAAGCCTATCGAAAGACCCATTTATGATGGGCGTCCAGCTGTGATCATGTCACTTAAATTCATCGAAAAACATAAAGGAAAATTGTTATGAATGGTAATGAAATTGCTACGCTCGGGGGAGGTTGTTTCTGGTGTCTCGACCCGATCTACGCTGAACTGGTCGGCGTAGAGAAAGTCGAAGCCGGCTATTCCGGTGGAGAGGTAAAAAACCCGAGTTACGAGCTGATATGCACGGGAACAACTGGGCATGCGGAAGTCGTCCAGGTTACATTCGATCCAAAGATTATCACCTATGAAGAGATACTGAAGATCTTCTTCACCATACATGACCCAACGACGCTCAATCGTCAGGGTGCAGATGTAGGCACTCAATATCGCTCAGTGATCTTCTACCATGATGAAACTCAAAAAGAGACCGCCGAACGCGTGATCCAGGAGATCGAAAGAGAGGGAATTTGGCACGATCCGATCGTCACTCAGGTATTACCACTTGACGTTTTCTATGTTGCCGAGGATTACCACCAGGATTACTTCAAGAATAATCCCGGACAGGGATACTGCCGGGTGGTGATCGCACCCAAGGTCGCCAAATTCCGGCAGAAATACGCTGAAAAACTAAAATAATGCTCCAAATGCGGAAAATCTAAACCCCGGAAACTCCCCCTCGTTTCCGGGGTCCACCCAAACCCCCAATCGAACAAATGATTGGCAAGATATTATTTAGTTACTAGTATATCCTGATCAAAATCTATCAATACTCGCAGCGAGCTATTATCCGGATAGATTTATCTGAAAGACCAGCGCGGCATTCTTACTGCTGCCGAGAGCTTTTCTCGGATATCAATCAGCTTTTCCATGATAACCAGCCGACCATTACCCTTTTCAGCATCTTTTTTGGATAACTGGCTCAACAGCCTGGCATTTTCTGCTGCCTTCAGAATTTGTTCCCGATTCTCTCTCACAATTACTTCTACCAGATATGCATTGGTCTGGAACATTTTCATCACTCCTTCAGTAGAACTCGTAATCCTAATTTCTAGAGTGACTATAGCAAAATACAGGAACATTGTCAGTTATCTTTCAATGGACTTGAGAGTGATATGGTGATGACTTCACTGTGATTTAGGTCACACTTGAGGATATAGGTAATACATATCTGCATCGGTTGTTGATCGCTTGAGAAATAGGTTCTCCCCAACGGTATCTATGCCGTCCCATTATCTACAAAGCCTTTAAAAAATTTATTGACATCCACAATAATTAGATGTATTCTTGAATCGGTTTACAGGTGGGATTTTTGTTTATCGTTTTCTGGTTACTGGAATCGCGGCCAACTTTGTCATTCCTTTCATAGGGCAAAAAATGCATCCTTCAATACACCGCTGCCCTCAATATATAAAAATCGATAATTATTTCATTCACAACTCTTAAGAATCATTGAATGAGGGTCACATGGACACTACCCGTGAAGCTGCTATCAAGGGCTACCAGCTCGAAGAACTGATCGGTGAAGGTGCCTATGGCGCCGTCTACCGCGCCCGCCAGCAGTTCGTCGAGCGAGAAGTAGCCATCAAGGTCATCCTGCCCCAGTTCGCCAACCGTCCCGACTTCATCCGCCGCTTCGAGACCGAAGCCCAGCTGGTCGCCCGGCTCGAACATATCCACATCGTGCCTCTCTACGACTACTGGCGCGACCCCCAGGGCGCCTATCTGGTCATGCGCCTGATGAAAGGCGGCAGTTTGGAAATAGCCTTGCAGGAGGATGGACATTGGAGCCCGGAGGCTGCAGCTCGTTTAATCGACCAGGTCGCCTCCGCCCTGGAGGCAGCCCACCAGCAGGGTATCGTCCATCGCGATCTCAAACCTGCCAACATCCTGCTCGATGAAGCCGGTAATGCCTACCTGTCCGATTTCGGCATCGCCAAGGAGCTGGGCGGCGATAGCCAGGCCACAGCCACCGGCGCCATCCTGGGCACACCTGCCTACCTCACCCCTGAGCAGGTCCAATCCCAACCCGTCACCCCACAGACTGATATTTATGCCCTGGGTATCCTACTGTATGAAATTCTGGTCGGCGATCATCCCTTCCCGGATACTTCCACCGGTGAGCTGGTCTCCATGCACCTCACCCAACCGTTGCCTTACGTGCGTGAGGCACGTCCAGAACTTCCCGCCGCCGTGGATGGCGTCATCCAGCGCGCCACCGCCAAGAACCCCGCCGATCGCTACCCTACTGCAATATCCCTGGCGGAAGACTTACGCCGCGCTTTGGCGCTCGAAGTGGAACCCACAGAAGTATCCGAAGCTGAACTCTACAACCCTTACAAGGGCTTGCGCGCCTTCCAGGAAGCCGACTGCAATGACTTCTTCGGTCGGGAAGCCCT
>Ga0209742_10000983_pt1 | contig 13831 bp, 7 predicted proteins | sample DeeMarSeWOR38_10_FD_187462 | JGI IMG/M metagenome (GOLD analysis project Ga0209742, IMG submission 187462) | Marine sediment microbial communities from White Oak River estuary, North Carolina - WOR-3-8_10 (SPAdes) (version 2) | ecosystem: Environmental > Aquatic > Marine > Intertidal zone >... | reverse complement strand
CCCAGGGCGAGGATCACTCCTGTTAACATCAACCTGGAAGCCAATCGGTCGGCCGATGGCTGCAAGATAAAAGAACGATAGCCCAATAGAATGATACTTCCCAAGCCTGCCACTAGAATAGCTAATAAATAGCTTGAAAGTGGCAATACTTGAATAAGTTCGGCCGTAGCAAGGATCATGGTGAAAATGTAAAGAACCGAAATCAATAAATAGCGGTTACGTTTGCCGAGGGGTGTAGGTACTAAGAGATGCAAGTGGAGATAAACCGGTATCAAAATCCAACTTAATGCGTGAAGGAATAGAGAGGAAATAGATACTCTTGACACTGATGGCAGACCAACGGCGATCCATAGAGCCGTGGTAAAACTGAACACAATAAGTATTCGCCATCTCTCATCATGTGGTTTCATGAATAACAGAATGAACGAACCCATTAACCAGAAAGGACCATAGATGAGGAGGGGTGTGATCAGAAATTCGATTTGGTTGATTACAGAATGCCGAGGCATAAGCCAGGTTGTTTCAACCTGCTCGCTATCGCGTGTTATCATAACTGGAACTGTGTCACCAACCTCAAAGCCAGAAAATGGCACCAGTCTTCGATCTCTATCCAATTCTTCAACAGTGTAGTCACCAATCAATCGAAATTGATCCCCATCCTGAATGTTGTCCTTGTTGGCCTCACAGGAAACAATATCGTTTATACAAGGTTTTCGGTCGATGATTTGCCAATTTGTATTCCAAGTGATTCCAGTTATCGGCGCTTTAAATGCATAGACATAGCTGTAATATAGACAGATGGCTAAGACGATCCCGGATATCACAAATAGGCGGGGATCAGATTTTCGCACTCGGAAGGTTGATATATCTTCCATATGAATTAAGAATGGATGAGTATGGAGGCGGTTTAGAACATACTCCTATAATATCGCCATGTCCTTTACTGGCAACCAGATGGCGACATGAATACCGATATCCAAATTTGTGTTCTATTCGAAAGCAAATGACCAATCAAAGGTGATTATTCAATTTCTAATATTTGCAGCATAGGGAGTGTAGAATAGCGACATGAAAAGAGGATCACGGGTGGCTCTTGCTTTTATTTTCGTATCGCTTATCTTGATTGTCGCAGTCTGGTTATTGATACCGCGTCTAATCTGGGCGTTACCGGGCCAATTGACCGGCCGGTTACCAGAAGAGGTGGTTGAGTTAGTCACAACACCTTTGCCCACCGCCCTTCCGGTACCGGCCGGAGCTGATACTTCCAAAGCTAAAGAAATCGTTGTTCCTCTGAATGATCCCACTCGAACTGAGGTTACTACTACCGATTCACCACCAAGGACCGCCAATCCAACCAAATCAACGGTACAAGAAAGAAGCAGTGAATCCCCACTAATTACGCCATCAGTCGCACCTACTCCAACGATTCAACCAAGCCCAACCGCAACTGACTTCCCTCTCCCAAGACGAGTTGTCATTGACGGGATCGGGGTCATTCCCCAGAAATTCAATAATTGCGGCCCGGCGAATCTTACGATGGTTATGAATTTTCATGGTCACAATCGGGACCAACTAGAAGTAGGAGGAGCTATTAAGCCTAACTATGATGACCGGAACGTGTCACCTGAGGAATTGACTCGCTATGTAAACGATGAGACGCCTTTGCTCTCCGCCTGGTATAGTGGTGGTGATATCATGATCCTGAAACGTCTACTGGCTGAGGGCTTTCCGGTTATGGTCGAAAAAGGTCTCTTTCTGAACGATAAGCAGGGTTGGATGGGACATTATTTGACCCTCTATGGTTATGACGATTCTGAAAGGGTATTTATAAGTCATGATACTTATTTGGGTCCCTGGGATAGTAGCGGCCGGCCCATTGAATATGAAATATTGGAAGAGCAATGGGCTCAATTTAACTATACTTTCGTCCTTGTGTATTCACCGGACCAAGAAGAAGATCTGGTTGAATTGCTCGGTCCTGACATAATTGTGCCCGAATTGATGTGGCAAAACGCTGCATTGAAGGCAAGAGAGATGACGGTTAGGGATCCTCAAAACGCGTACGCATGGTTTAATCTGGGATCTAGTTTGACACACCTGGCTGAGCTAATAGGCGATGATCAACTTTTCCATAGCGCGGCCGTTGCATTTGACAAATCATTCACCATTGGTTTACCTTGGCGGATGCTATGGTATCAGTTCAAACCGTACGTCGCCTACTTGGCGGCAGGCCGGATTGATGATGTCTTGAGCCTGACTCAGGTAACACTCACAAACCATGGAGGTCAGGAAGTCGAGGAGACATACCTTTATAGAGGGCATGCACTCTTAGCATCTGGCGAACTAAATCGGGCTAGAGATGCTTACAATCATGCCTTGCGCCTCAATCCGATCTTCGTTCAGGCACAGCAAGCCCTGGATGAGCTGGATGCCCTGGGCTGAAAGGGCGATACAAGAACGCCGATATAATTTGTTGATACCAGTGAATTCACAACAAAGTTAATATCTGTTAAAAAAATCTACTGTTCGTTCAATGAATAAGGCATCACCTTGGCCACGAAATGTATGTGGTAGTCCGATATAGCTATGGCATTCTACCGTTTGTTTTAGCTCTTTTAATTGCTGGCAGAGATCGTCAGACCATTCCGGAGGGACAACTTGATCGGCATCACTGTGGTGGATGCTTATGGCTGCGGTGATTCGATCCAGGTAATTGATTGGAGATATGGCAACTAGCATATCTTCTGGTGCGGTCAGCTCGAATTCACCAGTCAAGTCGTTGCTCCATTCTCTGATCCGTTCATAATTTAGTCGTTCGTCCCCACTCATCGAGCCATAGAGCACCGCTGCTTTGATGTAGGGATCGTTATTAACCGTTAATACCCTGAGAGCAACCCCCCCGCCCATACTATGACCCCATAGGTGGATGTTTTCGGGATCTGATCTTCGCAGGTAACCATTTGGATCCTGGCTCTGTTCTTTGATAATGGCGATCAAGTTTAGCACGTCTATCGCAAAGCCTACCCTATAAGGATCCGGACCACTGTCAGATGGGGGATAGTTTCGAAAGTTTGGGTGAATGACGAAAAAGCCAGCCTCGGCCAGGACATCAGCATAACGCCTAGTGTATGCGAGGGTATTATATTGGTTTGGGGTTACATATCCGTGCAGCATGATGGCAACGGGAAATTTATCGCCTTCGTTGGGCACATTCATAAATCCATAGATTGTCAGTCCATCGCTCGGGTAGGTGATGAGGTAACGGGTAAACGCCTCATTTGATTCTATAGTATCCACGATATCTAACAAACCACCCCCATAATCTCGGTTAGATAGAGCATTAATGGTTAAATTGTCATAAGGATTGGGGGTAGGTGAAAGTGTTGGTGCTGATGGTGTTTTGCCTAAAACAGAGGGTAATGGAATTGCCGTCAATGTTGGTGTCTGAGTAATGGTTGCGACCCTCGAGGGTGTGGCCGGATTGGTCCGCACTTGGTTGGAGTCGGTTGTTGTAATCGGCATTGATGCAGGCTCAATCTGGATCCTTGTCGGCGGCGATTTGCTAGATGGATCATCCAGGGTGGCACATGAGGTTAAAAAAACTGTCCAAAATATCAAACCTAGGTAAAAGCCTGCTTTTTTTAAGATCTTTTGATAAAAAGTTGGAAACATAGCGGACAGTTTAGCGAAAGCTGAAATTCTGGCAAAACTAATAAAGATATGAGAATCCTCGGTTTCTTATGTGACATTTTTCACTATTGATTTTCAGGTAATTCGTCGTATCATTATGCTTGGCGTCGAGCCAACTGTCGTGCGGGAGATGAATTTCTCCTATTACTTTCAACCAAATTCATCATAGTCTTTTAGGAGGACCCATGAGTACCTTCAACCGAAAATTCCCTGTTCCGTCCGACCTGGATATTGCCCAGGCAGCTCAACTCAAGCCAATAACAGAAATTGCGGCCAACCTTGGTCTGGCTGAGGAGGATCTGATATTGTTCGGCCGCTACAAAGCAAAAGTTCATCTAGATGTTTTAAAGAAATTGGAGGACCGGCCGTTAGGTAAGTACATCGACGTAACGGCCATTACGCCGACGCCACTGGGTGAAGGAAAAACAACAACAGGTATCGGCCTCGTCCAGGGATTGGGCGTGTTAGGCCACAATTCGATAGCCTGTATCAGACAGCCCAGCCAGGGACCCACCTTTGGAATAAAGGGTGGTGCTGCTGGTGGCGGCTATAGCCAGGTCATTCCCATGGAGGACTTCAACCTCCATTTAACTGGTGATATTCACGCAATTACGGCTGCTAACAACTTGATCGCTGCAGCTGTCGATGCCAGATGGTTTCACGAAAGCCGTTTGAGCGACGAGCAACTTTCGAATATGGGCTTGAATCGACTCAACATCGATCCATACAACATCACCTGGAATCGAGTGGTCGACGTCAATGATCGGGCGTTGCGAAAGGTAATTATCGGCCTTGGTGGGAAATTCGATGGCCCACCCAGAGAGGCTGGATTCGATATCACAGTTGCCAGTGAGATCATGGCCATCCTGGCATTGGTGAATGGCGATGACTATAAATCGACTTTGCGTGACTTGCGCGAACGTTGTGGGCGGATCGTCATTGGCGAGAGCACAGACAAGAAACCGATCACGGCCGAGGATCTAGGTGTCGCTGGTGCGGCCGCTGTTTTGATGAAGGACGCCATCCATCCCAATTTGATGCAGACGTTGGAGGGTCAGGCTGCTTTCGTTCATGCTGGTCCATTCGCCAATATCGCTCACGGAAATTCCTCTATTGTGGCCGACAAAGTTGCTTTACGACTCGGGGATTATGTGGTTACCGAATCGGGTTTTGGGGCTGACATCGGCATGGAGAAATTCTTCAATATCAAGTGTCGCTATTCGAATTTGATTCCAGACTGTGTGGTGTTGGTGGCGACGATTCGTGCACTTAAGATGCATGGTGGTGGCCCTCGCGTCGTTCCGGGCCGGCCGCTTGACCAAGCGTATGTTGAGGAAAACCTGGAACTCTTGGAGGCTGGTGCAGCGAATCTCCAGGCCCACATTCGCAATGCCAAACGGTTTGGCATACCGGTTGTCGTGGCCGTCAACAAGTTTTCGGATGATACAGATGCCGAGGTCGAACTAGTTCGCCGATTGGCTATTGAGGCAGGTGCAGAAACCGCGGCCATGAGTGATCATTGGACGAACGGCGGTGATGGTGCAGTGGAGTTGGCCGAAGCAGTTGTTGCTGCGTGCGAGAAGCCCTCAGAATTTCAATTCTTGTATCCGCTTGACTGGCCCATTAAAAAGAAGATTGAGACTATCGCCACTGAAATATATGGTGCTGGAGAAGTTGTCTACGAACCACTGGCCAACAGACAGATTAAAAGTTACGAGGATAACAACTTCGGCGGGTTGCCGCTTTGTATGGCCAAGACACACCTGAGCATGACCCATGATCCAAGCTTGAAGAATGCGCCAACCGGTTTTACCTTACCTGTTCGCGAAGTGCGGGCATCCGTTGGTGCGGGTTTCATCTATCCCTTGTTGGGTCAAATGCGCACGATGCCAGGCTTGCCAAGTGCTCCTGTCTACCTGAATGTAGACATTAACGAGGATGGTGAAGTCGTCGGATTGTTCTAAGATCAACAGCATAAAATAATTGGCAGCCATTCCCCATAATCGCTGTAATGCAATTACTGCGATATCCAGATGAATGTTTGCCGAAATAAGTAATACGCAAAGCAGCCAGCGACAATAATTGCGCTGGCTGCTTTTGATTTATCGACGGTGAAGTAGGGGCTATTCTACTGGCTGCGCCGCGGCATGCGGTGGATTTCGGCGCACATAATCCTCGACGAGAAGCAAATTATCTCCCGCTAGTTTTATTGTTTGCAGCAAGGTGGTCATGGTATCCACTTCCTCTACTTGTTCAGTTACGAACCATTGTAGAAAGTTGTTCGCCGCATGATCGCTTTCGGCAATCGACAAATCTACCAGATTATTGATTTGATCAGTGACGGCATTTTCTTGATCGAGGGCAAATTGCACCGCATCGGCCGGGTTGGAAAACTCGTTTCTCAATTTAGGCGTATCCGGAATCGTCGGTTTAGCACCTGTTTCAAGCATGAAATGGACGAATTTCATCGCATGCATATGTTCCTCATCCGCCTGACGATAAAAGAAATTTGCCAATTCCTTCAAACTCGCGTCATCAAAATAGGCGGCAATCGCGATGTATTGAGCTGAAGCGGTAAACTCGCTCTTAATCTGAGCGTTAAATGGCTCGATCATTTTCTTTCTTAGCGTCATTGTTTTCTCCTTGAGATGTAATTATTAGAAGGTTCATTCTAAGTCAGTACCCTACCGGTAAGGGTATCTACAATAATCTTATCTCAAAATTAGAGGCAGATCACCATCGTACCTTCATCGGAGATAACTTGCTTATTAGGTTCTGGAGTGGCTGTCATGTGAATCACCTTCGCCCGAATGATACTCATACTGAACTTATCAACACCTGTTGCAAGATGAACCGGTCGTCCAATCTGAGTGGTTCAGCTTCGTCATGAAGCTGTTTTTTGACCGATTGGGTTCAGCGATAGAAAATTAGATATCGTTCGTTGGCCAAATTGGTATGCAAGAAAGTCGGTTCAACATTGTAGAGAAGGTATTATTCCTAATTCTTTTGCTTCTGGCAGTTTCATGCAACTCGCAACAAGAGATTGAAACGGAGGCACAGCCATTACAGCCCATCAATGAACGCGAGGTCGCACAACTTACGACAAAAGGCGGCACTAAAACAGCAGCAAGCCCCACAGTTGTAGTCCCGGCGACACTCACGCCTATTCCGAGTTCCACGCCAATTGCTGCTTCTGTTGAAATATCAACTCAGACGCCTGCTCCCAGCCTTACAACGCCGGTGACTCCCTCTTCGACTCCGGAACCTGTCATCGCCTCGACGATAACTGCGTTGGCTAAGGCCGACCCCATCGACCGGACATGTCCGAATCCGCCGCCAGCTAAACCGGATTATGCGCATTATTACTTAAGCGGCGACGAATGGCCGGTCCCAGAAGCAAGTCCAGAAGAACACTTTTGGCTTAAAAAACCCCTGCCTGGCGGTGGGCGCCTGTTATATACGGAGTGGTTTCCCTATGGTTATGATGTGGGAGGCAGGTATCTCATCCACAATGGCATTGATATCGCCGAACCGGAGGGGACGCCGGTATTAGCTGTGGCTGACGGCACGGTCATTGTAGCAGGTGATGACTATTCCAGATTGTATGGATGGCGTTGTGATTGGTATGGTCATTTAGTTGTGATTGAACTCGAACACCAGTGGCAGGATCAGCCGGTATATATCCTTTATGGCCATGTACTTAAAATAGAGGTGAATCCGGGCCAACGTGTTTCAATAGGACAAAAAGTGGCTGAAGTAGGTGTTGGCGGTGCAGCAACATTACCACATCTCCATTTTGAAGTTAGAGTGGGCACGAATGAATTTAAGTCGACCCGAAACCCATTACTATGGCTTGAGCCACCAGCTACCCGGGGAATCATTGCCGGCCGTCTAATAGACCCAGAAGGCAGACCTTGGCAAGGTGTGGCCGTTACGGCCGTAGGTAGATCAGACGGAACAGAAGATCATACAACATGGACTTATTTGGATGACTCGCAACACTTGATCAATTCAGATGACACCTTAGCGGAAAATTTTGTCATTGGCGATCTGTTGCCGGGAGAATATGAGCTATTTGTCGAGCTCCAAGGTGAAATTTACCGCTATCCAGTCAACGTATACGGCGGCGAATTGAGCGAGGCTGAGGTAATCACGGCACCATTTAAAACGGTCACGCCAACACCTTTAGTTTCAAAGGCGATGACAATCACTCCCACGCCGGAGAAATCGAACTAACCAACTTGTAGCCATGGACTATCGTCCATTATGTGCAAACTTTATCACGGAAATCATGTGAATCTTGTCTATTTTCAAGGAGGGATGACGTGGTGGAAGAACAACACATCACGATTTTGTGCCTAGCCAGCTATTTCAAGGGCAATACTTTTTTGGAAGCCTGCAAACGCCAGGGTTGTCATGTTATTTTGTTGACAAAGGAAAAGTTAGCCGATGAACCATGGTCCTGGGACGCTATCGACGAGCGATTTTTAATGCCGGATCTAGGCTTACGGTCAGATGTGATCTACGCTGTAAGTTACTTGGCCAGGTCGCGAAAAATCGACAGGATAATACCATTGGATGATTTTGATGTAGAAACGGCCGCAGCCTTGCGAGAACATCTCCGGGTGCCTGGGATGGGAGATACGACCGCCCGGTATTTCCGGGATAAGCTGGCCATGCGATTTCAAGCTCGAGAAAAAAGCATCCTTGTACCTGATTTTTGCCCGGTTCTTAATTATGATGATCTTAGTCATTTTCTTGAACACGTTCCGCCACCCTGGGTATTAAAGCCACGCTCCCAGGCCGGTGCCATGGGTATCAGAAAGCTATATTCTAAGGACGAGCTTTGGTCTCGACTCGACGAACTCGGAGATCAGCAGTCATTCTTTGTTCTAGAAAAGTTCATACCAGGCGATATTTTCCATGTCGATTCGATCGTTTCAGAGCGAGAAGTAGTATTTTCGGAAGTTCACAAATACAAACAGCCACCCTTAACAGTATCGCATGAAGGCGGTGTCTTCATCAGCCGGACAATGCCCAGAGAATCTGTTGAAGTACAACAACTGCAGTCGTTAAACAAAGAACTACATGAAGCATTGGGCATGGTTCGTGGTGTAACCCATGCCGAATTTATCCAAGGTACTGAAGATGGTCAATTCTATTTTCTAGAAACGGCTGCCAGGGTGGGAGGAGCTAATATTGCCGAATTAATAGAAGCTGCTAGCGGAATCAATATGTGGTCTGAGTGGGCGTTTATTGAGTTGGCCAATATACGTGACCAGCGTTATCAGGTACCAGAACATCGAAGGGATTACGCTGGGATAATTATTTGTCTGGCTCGTCAGGAATTTCCCGATCTCTCCAATTATGACGATTCGGAAATCGTCTGGCGCATGGTCAAAAAGAATCATGCGGGGCTCGTCGTCGCCTCGGAAGATCAATCCAGGATAGAATCGTTAATAGAGAATTACAGCCACCGTTTCATGAACGATTTCCTGGCTGTCGCCCCGCCATTAGAAGAAGCTCCAGATTGAGGTATCTTTACACTGAAATGTAGACGAAAAGTAAGATGGCGCTGCCTATTCTCTGCACATACAAAGACGATCTAATCGGTAGCAGTCGTCGCTATTGGAATATAGATGATGTTATCGTAAAAGGTCACCTGGGATTGATCTTGATTATTATCAAGAGTGAAATCGGGCTCGTCAATCTTAATAGTTGCTGTTAATGGATAGGCAATCCCGGGTTCCCCACTCTCCGACATCGAGAGAAAAATATCAACCCTTTGATTGTTATTCGGTCCCAATTCAGAATATGTCCAAACTATCTTATTACCATTAATATCCGGTATTACAGTCGCCGTATCACTTTCGTAGGTCAATCCGGTATCGATGGTGACAGTTAGAGTGGCACTAGATACCGGCATTGTCCCCTGGTTCCCGAAGTTCACAGAAACTTTTGCAGTTTGATCACTGAGAGCATGATAATTACTATTCCCAAAGGCGACCTTTCCATCGACATATAGACGAGAAGTAATAGCATAGCCTTCATAGCTGGTGGAAAATGGCGGAGTCTCAGTTCGGTGGAAGATCATTGGTTGTGTTATGATGTTCAACTTTCCATCAACCAGCGCGTAGTAAAAATGGTGTCTTTCAAATTGATCTTCATCTGTCCAGGTTATGATGGCATTGCCGTCGCTATCGGCCGCGACAGAGACGCCCCAATCACCTGTAGCCGCTATACCGGGATCTCCAAGGCATACGGGTTGACCAGTTCGGTTGTATTGAGCACCCAATATTGCATATTTTATCCTGCCAGCATATTCATGTTCTGAGCAGCCCCAGGCTTTCCAAGCGATGAGAATATTCCCATCTGAAAGTTCAACAGAATCTAAGGTCAACCAGTCTATTTCTCGTTCATTCCTGGATAAGTTCCTGACATCTTTAATGATGTTGCCATTGCTATCTAAAACCGCATAGAAAACGTCATCGTCAACCGGTCGTCTTTGCACCCAGGCTAATACGACTCGATTAGGAGTTACGGCCGCAACTGTTGGGCTAGAATAACCAATATCATCAGGTAAATCGTTGGTGAAATTCGTATTATCGACCAGTTTTTCACCATTCGTACCTCTTACCGTATAGAAGATATCGCGAACGCTACCATCAATCTCTTCAAGGTAGCTATGCCAGGCTAGAAAGAAGCGTTCATCACCAGTCCCGGCGATTCTCGGAGAATCAAAACTGGGTATACCTGTTGAAGTTGGGGTTACCCAACCACTATTTAGCGTAATGTTTGATGGACCGTATATAACCTTGCCAGATTGGTCTAGTAGCGCAAGATAAATATTATGGTTGACGACGTCTTTATCGCTAAAGATCTGACGGTGCCAGGCTACTCCGATTACCCCTTCTGGTGTCAAGGCCACCACGGGCTTAATATCATGGATTGGTAGCGGCGACGTGGAGTGATCGGTGAGCTTGAATATCTCGCTAAAAGGTGACCCTGATTTATCTGTTAGTAAATATTCAATTTCGGTATTCCAGCTACCGTTGATTAGACGGGACTTGCTCCAGGTATAAATATAACCCATAGGCAATTCGGCAATGGCTGCGCCTGTCCCATTATAGGAGTCGTTCGTCTGTTTCTTTAGCCAATTGGCATTTGGCTCTGCGAACAAGAGACTCATCGCACCGTTCGCATGATCTCGGAACGCCTGCACGAATGGTGCCGGAATGGCTGCTTGTAAAAAAGTTGTCTGGGTGACACCAGGATTCACCCAAGAAGTAATCGTGATTTCGGCATTATTCTGAACGTTTACCGTGGCAGTGACCGGAACGTTCATCTCTACAACAACATTAAAGGTTTGCCCTTGATGGACTTCCCCAGTATCTATATTGCCGCTGCCATTCGTGTCTGTCAGGGGAAAGTTGCCATCTGGGCCGAAAACGGAAACTGGCCATGTGGAACTTACTTCTAATTCATAGATGTCGGTAGGCACAATACCGTTGTTTAAGATTGGTACTCGAAAAGTCGTCTTCTCACCAGCGGAGATGAATCTTCCTTGTCTCGGAGGATCAATGGTAAATAGCGCTGACTCATTAGTTCCGGCGACTGTCGAGCTAGAGCTTTCTACCTGAGCATTGATTGAAAATGGTGGCTGAACGATGGTTAATAATGAGATAAAAATAATCACCAGCAAAAGGCTTGCAACCAAAGTGCCGATTACCGTGTTCCGCCTTTCCACACTTTCCTCCAGCAACACAAAAAAGTAATTCTTATAATGCCATCTACCACATGATATCTGAAAAAAAGAAAATTGCCCCCTTACCATATTCCTCTTTTAATATTTAACACCTAATAGACAATTGACACCCCGATAGCGCTACCGTACAATCGCCCAGTTAATAATAACTACCAGAGGAAATTGATGAGACCGAGCAATAGCGCTGAAGTGCGACAGGCGTTTTTAGACTTCTTTCAGGAAATGGGCCACGAGATCGTCCCTAGCTCACCCCTGCCTATTCTGGATAATCCAACTCTGTTATTTACCAACGCGGGCATGAATCAATTCGTGGACGCTTTTTTAGGCAAAGAGGAGCGGCCGTATTCTCGAGCGGCTTCCTCGCAAAAATGCATGCGGGTACAGGGCAAACACAATGATCTTGAAAATGTTGGTCCATCACCCAGGCACCATACATTTTTTGAGATGTTGGGCAACTTTTCATTTGGTGACTATTTTAAAGAAGGGGCTATTCGATTTGCGTACACATTTCTGACCCAAGTGTGTGAGATCCCCATCGACAAGCTATGGTATACCGTGCATACCGAAGATGACGATGCGTACGATATCTGGGTGAATAATATCGGCGTCTCGGAACAGCGTGTCCTCCGGATGGGGGATAAGACCAATTTTTGGATGATGGGCGATGTTGGTCCTTGTGGACCGACGAGTGAGGTGCATTACGATTGGGGTCCTGAGGCCTGCACATGTCGAGAACCGAATTGCCATGTCTTGTTAGATAATGACTGCGGCCGGTGGCTTGAATTATGGAATCTAGTTTTTATGCAATTCGATCAGGCTGAGGATGGTACACGTACACCGCTGCCCAAGCCAGGTGTGGATACCGGATTGGGCTTGGAAAGGATCACCTCGATCATCGAAGGGCAACCAGTCAATTACGATACTGACTTATTCGTTCCGGCTATGAATAAAGTGCAGGAATTATTAAGTGATTCAGAAAAGGAGAGGATAGTACACGAGACAGGGTATCGAGTGATTGCCGATCATGGGCGGGCCGCAACATTTCTTGTCGGCGATGGCGTCTTGCCGGGCAACACGAGTCGCGGTTACGTATTACGAATGATTATTCGCCGGGCGGTTCGATTCGGCCGTTCGATTGGTTTCACCGAGCCTTTCCTGGCCGAGATCGCCCAAGTGTATATTGAGCAAATGGGTGAGATCTACCCGGAGTTGAAAACCCATCGCGATCATATAAGGCATACGATAACCCTGGAAGAAAGACGATTTGCCCGCACACTTGATGGCGCTATGGCCCACCTTGACCACATCCTTTCTGAGTTACACCATGAACATCGAAAGGTGATCCCAGGTGAGGTTGCATTCGATCTTTACGCAACTCATGGATTACCTTTGGAGATCACCAGAGACGTTGCTCAAGAGGAAGGCTTCCATGTGGACGAGGATGGATTCATTCTGGCCAAAGAGGCCCATGCTGTAGCCAGTGGTGCAGGTGCCTTTGGGCAATATGAGACTATCGACAACGTGTACAGCAAATTACTTGGCGAGTTGATTGATAAGGGACTCCTTGGCAATCAAGGTGTTGACTACGATCCCTACTCCGGTCCCCGTATGGATTCACAGGTTATTGGAATAATCCAAGATGGTTCGCGCACAGACCAAGCTATTACCGGGCAAGAGGTAGAGATAGTAACTGTCGCAACACCATTCTACGTGGAGGCAGGTGGTGAAGTGAGTGACACCGGCCGTATCATTACTACGAATTTTGAAACTGAAATCAAGATCCAAGATGTCCAACAACCAATTCCTGGACTGATCGTCCATATCGGGCGAATCATGCGCGGCCATCTGTCGGATGGCTCTTATGTTAATCTGGAGGTAGACGACCAGCGACGCTGGGACATTCGCCGTAATCACACGGCGACACATATCCTTCACAAAGAACTAAGGGCAAAGTTAGGCAAGCACGTCACCCAGCAAGGATCATTAGTTGCTCCAGACAGGCTCCGTTTTGACTTCTCACATCATCAAGCTGTCGATCCGGTATCTCTCAGGCAAATGGAAAGGTCCATTAATGAGGCGATCCTTGAAAACTTGCCGGTGGCTGCTGAATACATGTCTCGAAAGGAAGCTATTGCCGCTGGTGCGATGGCCCTCTTTGGCGAGAAATATGGCGAAGTAGTCAGGACCATAAAGATTGGCGACAGCCCCAATCCTTACAGTTTTGAACTATGTGGGGGATTGCACGTGCGGGCTAGCGGGGACATTGGACTTTTCCACTTTACCAGTGAGGAGGCGGTTGGTGCCGGACTCAGGCGTGTTGAAGCGGTTACCGGTCGATATGCCCAGAAATATGTGATGGACCGACTGCTGTTGCTC
>Ga0209742_10000982_pt1 | contig 13863 bp, 13 predicted proteins | sample DeeMarSeWOR38_10_FD_187462 | JGI IMG/M metagenome (GOLD analysis project Ga0209742, IMG submission 187462) | Marine sediment microbial communities from White Oak River estuary, North Carolina - WOR-3-8_10 (SPAdes) (version 2) | ecosystem: Environmental > Aquatic > Marine > Intertidal zone >... | reverse complement strand
CCGAACGCGCCGATAACCCGGTCGCCAGGATCGACGCTGATCATCTCGCCCGTCTCGCACTCGATCGTGTAGAGCTGCGTCGGTTCGCCCACGACTTCGCCCTGCACGTAGTCCCCGGTTTCCCATTCACTGCGCGGAACGGGTGCTACGTCGAAAGGGTTCGACTCGAAGTCCGCAATCCTGGCGAGCGATCCCAGTACGAGTTTGTTCATTGCGCAACCTCCCCAGACCCGGCGGGCGGAGCCAGCATCAGGAGCGTGAGCAATGCCGCCCTGTCGAGGGTCTTGTCGATGTAGAGGTATTCGTGTTCCGCATGGGCGCCGTCGCCGACCGGGCCGAGACCATCGATTGTGGCCGTATACTGGCTCGTGGTGTTGCCGTCGGAACCGCCACCGGCTCGTGCCGCGCGAAGGTCCAGACCCAGGTCGTTGCCGAGTGCCTTCGCCTGCCGCCACAACGCCGCATTGCGTGGCGTCGCTTCCATCGACGGCCGCCCGATGCGGCCCTCTATATGGAGGCGAACCCCGGGCGTGACGGGTTCGATGGCGTGGATGGCTTTCTCGATAGCTGCGCCGGAATCAATGGTTGGCACACGGACGTCAACGACCGCGGTGCTGTGGGGAGCGATGACGTTGGGCTGGATACCGCCATCGATCGTGCCGACGTTGACGGTTATGCCCTTGTCCGGGTCGTTGAATGCAAATAGCGTCTGGATGACGTGTGAGAGTTCGAGAATCGCGCTTGCGCCCCCTTCGGGATCGAGGCCGGCGTGCGCGGCCTTGCCGAACACCGTGACCGTAAAGCGGCCAATGCCCTTGCGCTCGGTTTTGATATCGCCGTCCTCGCCCATCGCCGGTTCGAGGACAAAAGCCCGGTCCGCGCGGCGAGCGAGCATGCGGATATACGACGACGATGTACGGCTGCCGATTTCCTCGTCGGCGTTGAGGAGCACGACCGGTGTCAGCGGCGGCTCGAGGCGCAATTCGCGGATAGCGCGCAACGCGAGAACGATCTGGGCAATCCCGCCCTTCATATCGAAGACACCGGGACCACGCATCGTGTTGCCGTTCACGGTGAACGGCCGTTTTTCGATGGTGCCGATGGGCCAGACGGTGTCGAAGTGACCCACGAGAAGCTGGTTGCCGCGGTCGTGGCGCCGTTCCGCAGGCCGCGCAAAAATATGGCGCACACCGCGGGTAACTCCCGGCTCCCTGACGATATAGCCGACGTCCATGAGTGCGCCGGCAAGAATACGCCGCACACTGTCGTGGCATTCCGGGTGCGCCGAGGGCGATTCCGCTTCCACGAGACGCTGGATGAGACTTACAAGCGAGTCCTTTTGACCATTGATGAAATCTCTTACCTGGTCTACGACCGCACCTGCCATGTCGCCATCACTTCTTCATGTCCGTCGGAAACGGAAAGGCATTGGACCTGTCGATAGCCGTGAAACGTCCGGGCGCCAGGTAGGCTAACAACGGCGAGTCATGAATCAGGTCCTGGCTGTCATGCTCGGACGCACGGACGAACGACGATTCGGCGCGGGCGGCGATGATCTCGCCGGTAATCAGGCAGTTCTCCCCGAAGCCCGTAACGGTCTTGAAGTGCCTGCATTCGAAATAGAGGTAGGCATCCTCGATAAATGCGCCTTCGATATTGTCGGCGGTGAAAGTATCGAAGTAGTCGAGGATTGGTTTGGTACCGCCGATGCGCGGCGAGGCAGCGAGACTGGTGTAAAGGACTTGCGTTGGCTTCGGGTAGCTGACCGTGAATTCACCGGTTCGCTCGATGTTGCTGCAGGTCGAGTGGCTGGGCGAACACACGAAGCCGAAGTAATTCTGCCAGCCCATGGGTGTCACCATGTGCTTGGGCGCCATGTCGAGTGCGCCGTCCGCGTCGACGGTGCCGATAAGTACGAGCGGTGCGACCGTGAAAAACCGCTCCCACACGGGCTCGCTCGTGTCGATTTCGACCAGCTGGCGCTTAACGCTTGACTCGGTCATGTCCGCTCCCGCCAGGCGTTCCTCCCACCACTTTCAAAATAGGACCGGGCTCGCCACTTTAGAATAGGTAGTTGCCGCGATCGGCGATCAGTCACCTGTAAGTTACTGATCGCGAGAGGCAAAGTGCAGAGGGACCATCGACCGAGCCTGACTTTTGTCAGCTCGAGAGCATATAGAACTGCCAGAGGTCCTTCTGGCTCATCCTGAGGAATGGCTTGATAGCGAGCTTGCCGGTGGTACCGATGCTCTTCTCCAGGTATTTGAGTTCCTCGAGTTTCGCGCGGGTCTCTTCGCCGGTTTTGTTCATGAAGCCGGACTCGCGCATCATGAGCAGCCCCTTGGCGCGAATCGACAGTTCCGTGTGCAGGCGCAGATAGCACAGGAGATCGGCAACAATCGGGCCTTCGAACTTCTCCCTGAGCGATTGCAGGTACATGCCTACCTTCGATGTCGACAATTCGCCGGAGTTGATCAGTTCGAGGAGTTCCGTATCGGCGTCGAAGCCGGCACCCAGCCAGTCTGACAACGTCTTGTCACTGCGTTCGAAGACGACCGTGAAAAGCAGGGGCAGGATTCCGAGGACAAGCGCCGTGTTAACGATGGGGGCAAAGAAAAAGTGGTTGAACACCGAGTGCGTAATTGCCGCGATGAAGAGTCCGGGCAGCAAGGCAACCCGGCCTTGTGTCGGGTGCTGCTCGAGCATCGTGTGCGCAATGACGGCAAATATTGCGGTCGCGCCGCCGTGCATGATCGCCGTCCCGAAGCCCCGGACGACCCACGTACCCATTTTCATGTCCGGCAGGATTGTCAGGTAGTACAGGTTCTCGAAGATCGCGAAACCGGCGCCGACCGCGAAGCCATAGATAGCCGCATCGACCAGGAATCCGATGCGGTTGGTGCGCATGAGCGCCCAGATAACCAGCGCCTTGAGCGCTTCCTCGAGCAGAGGTGCGATGTAGCGTGTATAGAGCGTGAAGTCGATGTCGAACCATCGCAGGCCAATCAGGCTGAAGGGGTAACTTGCGATTGCGGTTGCGCAACCGAGCACGATGGCGGCGACAACCCACTTTAGCGGCACGAGCTTGTAGCTGTCGAGATAGACGAGGGCTGCCAGGAAGCAGCAGACGGGCAATAGTCCCAGAAGGGCGTGCAAAACGGGATCCGCTATCATCGAGCCGAGTTTGTCAGAGTATCTTCAGGGACACCATGAACTCTTCGTCGAACTGTGAGCCATCGAGAAAGCCAGTCGCATATCCGAAAGACAGCGTCAGGTCATATCGCGACTTTACCTTGAATTTGAAGTCGATCTGGGCACCGATGTTGGCTGCTTCCTGGCGAATTGCACTGTCATCGAAATTGGTGACCAGCGACGTTGCGAAAATCGACGTTCGCGCCCATGAAGTATAGAAGTTCGGCGTCCCCGCGCGCGAGAAGCGGATCGGGGGCAGATTCCACTCGAGCATGGCGCGGTGGAAGTTGCGTCCGGGGATCGCATTCAATTCGAAACCGGGCATGGCGTAGAACTCCCGGTAGCGCTTGATTTTCTGGTGGTCGATGTAGTTGTTGCCGAAGCCGCCGAAAAAGAAATTCGCAAATTCGTCCGTGGCATCGCCGAACGCAACCCCGGCGGCATTGCGGAACCAGATCGATGAGTTCTTCAGGGGCAGGGCAAATCCAAAATCGAAATTGCCGCCGATCTTCGGGATCGTGTCGCCGTCCACATAATTGAGGAGGGTTGCGAGCCCCCACTCGATCCCTTTTTCGCCGTCGACGGCCCCCAGCGAACTGCGCACGTGCGAGAACTCGAGCCGGGCGTCGAGGCTCGTCAGCTTGTCGATAGATGCCGGGACGTCCTGGTATCGCGGGAGCGCGTCTATGTTGGCGTAGTGATTGAGTTCCGTGGAAAACTCGAGCAGCCGTGGTTCGTCGTAGATCAACGCTTTCCCGTAGCCGGCATAGAATCGCGTGCCCTTGCGGCTCTGCTTGGTCGGCCCGAACAGGTCGTAGAAATCCGCGTAGTTTAACCGGGCACCGAAGCGCCAGGTGCCGGCCAGGGGGCTGTTCCTGATCACCGAATGGCGGTAGTCGATCATGACGTTCGGGCGTTCTTCCGACGGCAGGTCGCCATCGAGGCTGTAGCCGAGCCCAAGGCTCAGGGAATCGAGCAGGACCGGGTCGGAGAAGTTTGCCTTCACCGCCAGTGAGACGGAGTCCTTGTAGCCGAGAACGATCGGGTATATCGACTCCAGGCGCATGTTCTGGATCGGCACGTATTCGCCGCGAGCAATGACGCGGGACTCGGCGGGTGTATTGTCCTGAGCGACCTGCCAGTCCTTCAGCTGGGGATGCTTTTTGATGGTCTCGGTGCCGAGGAACGTGACGGCGGCTATATCGTCGATGGGTTGCGCGCGTATCTTTGCGGGTACGAAACCCTTGCCCGTGTAGTTGAAGACGATCAGGTTCTCGTTATCGAGCGGGATCGGCCGGAAGAAGCCGGTCTCCGTATTACTCACGGCTTCGAGTTCGCCGGTTTCGATCTCGTACCGGAATATGTTGGAAATGCCGGTGTAGTAGGCGCTGCCGAACAGGTAACGCGAATCGGGTGAGAAAACGAACCCCTCCGGAATCGCGAGGCCAAAGTCGAAGCTCGTGATCGGTTTAACTTTGCCGGAACTCAGGTCGTCGATGCTGAAGACACTGATCGACTGCTGGCCCTGCACATTGCCGAATGACGCGGACAGGAGGCTGCCGTCCCTGGACACGTCCATATCAAAGACAATGGTTCCGTAGGGGAATGTATGGATGAGATCCCATTCATCGTACGGGTACGCCATGCGCACCAGCGAAATGTAGCCACTCAGGTGTCGCAACCCCCAGAGTGAGCGATCGGACCTGTTGAATACGAGTTCCCCGATGCGGGCGTCGTGCTGCAGCATCCGGGCCTTGCCGGTATTGATGTCGACCGCCATGAGGTCCCGGTACGCCTTGTTGTCGGCGGCATAAAAGGCCGTTTCCGTGTCCGGGTCGTACGCCACCGAAGTCACGGTATACAACATGGGCACCTTGACGTCCTCGAGGTGCCGGACCTCGCGCTCGTCGAGCGAGTACTCGCCGATGTGAGCGACGACCCCCGGGTAGCGCATCCCCGCGATCAGGCTGTTGCGCTCGGGATCGTAGTAGGCACGGGACATCGACCCCAGCCCGGACTCCGCGAGATTCTCGTGCTCGCTGATCGGGAACTGCCGGACAGTTTCGAGGTTCCGGCGCTGAAACTCGTGCTCCCAGTCGATCCAGTTTTGCCAGGCAGCATCCAGTGAGAGGCCGAAAACACGCTCGAATTCCCTGTCATAGGCGCGCTCGCCATCGGCGCTGCGCTTTACCCATTCGATCAGTTGCTCCGGCGAGTAGGTATAGGCCATGTAGGTCATGAAGCGGCCGCCATAGAGATAGGCGTTGGCGCCGGCCTGGAAATCCGCCTCGACACCCTCCGCGACCAGGCCGAGCGGATCATAGAAATGGGCGTCGTCCCGCACCATCGTGCGGAACATCATCTCGTCATAGGCGCCTTGCGCCCGCCCGAGCCCGCCGGCCATCCAGGTCTCCATGAATACGGCGATGCCCTCGAGATACCAGCGCGGACTCGCGTCCCTGGGAGCGGTGAGATAGTGGTAGAGGACCGATTCCGGGTGGTCGGATACCGGCAGCACCTTGCCGCCGAACAGCCTGCGGTACCTGTTTTCGGCCGGCGCGGGCTGGTCCGTCGTAGCGACATGAACCATCTCGTGATTCATGAGCGTATACATGCGCTCCGCGGGCGCGAAGGTCTCGAAATTGGGGATGATCGGTGCGACCTGCACCATCACGATGTTGCCGGGCACCGCGGTGGCCGCTGCGTTGCCGTAGTCGGCGAAGTCGACCAGCAGCATCGTGGTCTTCTCGTCCGACTCGTAGCCCAGGACCTTCTCGTGTACCTCCATGGCCCCGTGGAAGCTCTGTATGACACGCGGGACCAGGTAGGTCTCGGTGGGGTCGAAATACAGCAGTCTGAGCTTGTCCGTCTCGACGCTCTGGAGTCCCTGGGCGCAAACAGAAAAACTGGCGGCCAGTAAGGCCGCCAGCGTAATGGCGCAGGTTTTCCTTATCGTTATTATTGTCAGGCCGTTATGTGCTTCAGTTCAGTGCAGCCCTCGCGGCACTGTTCGCCAGCGCGTTGCGGAATGCCGAGTTTGCCAGCGCGTTGCGGAACGCGGCATTTGCCATGGCATCACGGAAGGCGGCATTACCGAGTGCGTTACGGAAGGCAGCGTTGCCGAGTGCGTTGCGGAAGGCGGCATTGCCCAGCGCGTTGCGGAAGGCTGCGTTACCGAGCGCGTCGCGGAACGCGGCGTTGCCGAGCGCATTGCGGAATGCGGCATTACTGAGAGCGTCGCGGAACGCGGCATTGCTAAGTGCGTTGCGGAATGCGGCGTTCGAAAGTGCATCACGGAATGCCGCGCTGTTGAGTGCATCGCGGAACGCGGCATTACTCATGGCATGGCGCATAGTCTCGCTGGCAAAGGCGTCCGTGAAAGCCTGGTTACCGAGAGCATCCATAAACGCCTGACTGTTCAGTGCGTCCATGAACGCTTGTTGAGACATCGCGCTGCTGAATGCAGCGTTGTCCATTGCGTTGCGGAAAGCCTTGCTAGCGAGCGCGTCCCGAAATGCGGCATTGTTGAGTGCATCACGAAACGCTGCATTGTTGAGTGCATCACGAAACGCTGCATTCTCCAGTGCGTTATTGAAAGCGGCGTTATTCAGTGCGTCGCGGAATGCGGCGTTACTGAGAGCGTCGCGGAATGCTGCGTTGTTCAACGCATTGTGAAATGCGGCATTGCTCATCGCATCGCGAAAGGCCGCGTTTTCGAGTGCATTTCGAAACGCGGCGTTGTTCATAGCCTCCAGAAAGGCCGCATTACTGAGCGCGTCGCGAAATGCCGAATTGCTCATGGCTTTCTGGAAGGATTCATCAGCCACGAGCCTGGCGAATTCATCCGACTGCAGTACCGCCTGCAGCTCCTGGTCGCCCAGCTGTATGTCGTCGGCGCTCGGCTGCTCGGCGCGATAGCGTTCTGCCGGTGCAACGGTGCCCGTGAGTTCTTCGTCAGTCGACAGGTTGTTGCCGACCCAGATAACCGCAACCAGTACGATTGCGCCAATTACGACAGGAATTGCCTTATTGCTCATAGCCATTATTGGTCCCCTTGTGTCCACTATTGCGGGACACTTCTGCTGTTTTCCTTAATGCCCAATACTCGCCCGGACAGGAAAAGTTGGTCAGTTCTCAGGACTGCCTAGTTGGCCTCCGAAAAGCTGAGCTGTGCCTCGTGGATAACCTGGTCGTCTGCCATGAATCGCAGGTCGATGGTTGCCGGGCGCATGCCCGGGTTGTTCAGGTAAACGGCGTAGCGCCGCTTGCCGTCCATGTTGAGCGTCACGGCGCCGGCCTCGGCAGCGACGCTGGTGCCGCTGCTCTCCAGCTGCGCAAAGCCGTTGAACCAGATGGTCTTGTCCGAGTAAGCGGCAACGATCTCGACGGGTTGCCTGGCACTGAGGTCGAAATCGACGATCAGGATCGGGCCCGTGCTGCGCAGCGTCACGGTACCGGCGACCTCGCTCTTATCGACGGAGATCGTGCCGTGTTCCGGCACGGCGAACTCAGAATCAGCAATGGTGCCGACGAGGCCCGTAACGTCGTCGAAAGCGCTTCTCGAGATCTGGTCCGAATCGACCAGTGCGAGTGTCAGCGCCACGCCGGCTGCGAACATCCCCACGTATCCCAGCGCAGGTCCTGAGAACAGGCGCTGCAGGAGTCCGGGCGAGGGCCTCGAAGCGGCCCTGATCGGCGCCTGGTTCAGCAGAACGTGCCTGAGATGGGCCGGCGGATCGATGGTCGGCATGCCGTCGAGGGAACGGCAGAGTGTCTCCAGTTCCCCGTACACGGCCCGGCCTTCTTCACTCTCGGCGAGGAAGTTCTCGAGTTCCGCCTTGCCGGTATCATCGATCTCGCCGTCGATGTCCGCCTGGATCAGCTCGAAATATTTAGGGTCGATAGTCATCTATGTAATCCGCGTTCGATGAGGGTTTCCTGCAGGAGCTGGCGCGCCGTGTAGAGTCTTGATTTGACCTTCTTCTCCGGAATTTCGAGAACTTCGCTGATCTCCTGGTAGCTGCATCCGAGCAGATGTTTCAGGATGATCACGGCTCGATAGTCCGGGCTGATTGTCAAAAGCGCTGCCTGCATACTCTCGCTCAACTGATCGTTACTTGCCTCTTGCTCCGGACCGCTGGCGGAATCTGCCGTATCTCCGTCCAGCGCTTCCAGGCGATTCGTCTTCTTGAGCCAATTTATGGATTCGTTCAGAGTTATCCGATAAATCCAGCTGAAAAAGCGATACTTCGGGTCGTACTGGTCGAGGTGCTCGAATACCTTCAAGAACACGGTCTGCGTTACGTCGCGTGCATCGTCAGGGCTGTTCAGCATCCTGTACGCTGCATTGAAGACCGGTCTTTCGTATCTGGCTAACAGCATCTCGAAGGCCTGCCGGTCGCCGTTGTTGCACCGCTCCATCAGCTTGGTGTCGTCTGGCTCACTCATACCTACAGGCGGCCAACAGAAAAGTTGGCCCGGATACCCCCTTTTTGCCCTGCAGAAGGCCTACAGGGTCTCGATCTCGAAGATTGCGTTAAATCCCGAGTATCGGAAAATGTCGTATATGTGTTTGTTGACGTTAATTATTCTTATCGCTGCACCGCTCCCGGACAGCCGTTTTTGTGTTTTCAACAGTATAGCCAACCCGGCGCTGGATATGTATTCCAGGCGCTCAAAGTCGAGCGTCTGACTCGCATCCAGGCGACCCAGGAAGGCTTCCGCCTTGGCGGTTTGCGCCGCATCGAGGCGGCCGCTGCAAAGGATTTCGCCACTTTCTGCGTAAGCTATTTCAAACATCGCGTGTTTCCGGCTCCTTGCTGAAACGAATCTTACTCCGTCCGTCCCGATAGTCGTATTCGAGCGTATCGACCATATGTTGAATCAGGTGCAGGCCCAGGCCACCCGGCTTGCGCTCCCGAAGCGAGGCGCCAGTATCCACCGGGCGCTCCCTCGTGACGTCGAATTCGGCGGCGTCATGGTCGGTTATCGTAACGGTCACGCCGCCGTTTTCGATATGCACGTCGATCACGATGTCCTGCCGGGCACCCGGGTTGTAGCTTACGAGGTTGACGAACAACTCCTCGATCGCGAGGTGGACCGGGAAGCGGACCGATTCGCTGATATCGGCGGCCGCCATGACGTCCTCGCTGAAGCGGTAGATATCGCCTACCGAATCAATGCTGCGCCTGAAAGCCTGCCCGGCCATGGTTAGAAGTCGCGCCTGACGAGCACGATGGTGATGTCGTCAGCCTGGGGCGCGCTGCCGCCGTGCATCCGCGCCGCGTGCATGATGGCCGGCACGAGTTCCTGGGCTTTGCCGCCCGGCATCGCGTCGATCACGGATTTGACGCCCTTCTGGCCGAACTGCAGGCCGACCTCGTTCTCGTACTCGTAGATGCCGTCGGAGATCAGCCCCAGGATGTCGCCCGGCTCCAGGCCGATTGACACGCCGGGGCCGAGGTTCTGCTGGGCCATGTAGCCCAGCGGAAACGTCGAAGGCTCGTGCCAGTCGTAGCGCTTGTCAGCGGCGTGGTAGTGCATGATCGGACCCTGGCCGGCCGAGTGAAATCGCACCGAATGTGACGCCGCGTCGAGCAGCCCGAAAAATGCCGTCACGAAGCGATCTTCGGGAAGGTCATCGACGAGCTGGTCGTTGATGTTGACAAATACCTCGTCGAGGTTCGCGCCGAGGCGCAACGCCACGCGCAGCATCGCGCGCACCTGTGTCGCGCTGAGTGCCGGGCCGATCCCGTGGCCGGTCGCATCGCCCATGAGCAGGAACAGGCGCTCATCGGACAGCGGCACGAAATCGTAAAGGTCACCGCCCGTCTGGTCGGTGGGCGAGAAAGCGCCCGCGAACCCGTAGCCCTTTATCCTGGGCATTTCCTTGGGCAGCGTGCCCATCTGCACGTCCCGCGCGACGGTGATCTCACGGTCGAGCCTTTCGGTAGCGATCATCGTCTCGATCAGTTTCGCCCGGTGCAGCACGACCGCCGCCTGCGCGGCGAGCGCCGTCGCAACGAACTCGTCCTGCTCGTCGAACACACCGCTGTTCTTGTTGAGAATCTGCAGCACGCCGACCAGCGTATCCTCGAAACCGATCAACGGGATCGTGAGCATGCAGCGGGAGCGGTACCCGGTCTCCCTGTCGATGGCACGATTGAAGCGTTCGTCGGCATAGCAGTCGGGCACGTTGATGAGCTTTCGGGACATCGCGGATTCGCCAACAATGCCCTTGTCGGCGGGGATGCGGAAACTGCCGAGCTTCGTCGCCACGCGTACCACGAGCTCGTTCGAGCTATCGTCGTAGAGAAATACCGTGCCCCTGTCCGCGTCGAGCACTTCACGGGCAGCGTCGACGACCTCTGTCAGCATCGTGTCGAGGTCGAACGGCGCACTCAGCTTTCGTGTGACCTCCAGTACGCTGCGCAGCGCCTGCGCCTCGCTGAGCTGGCGGCTCATTCCAGCTCGCTCCTGTCGATCTCCGTCATCGGCAGCCGCACGTACTTGATCTCGATGTCCGAAATGCGTGCCACCATCCGTTCCGCCGTTTCCGGGATCTTCAGGTCCGACCGCTCAATCGCGCGCTTCGTGACCAGCGTCTCGGCCCTGATCGCGAGGTCCTCGCCGAGCTTGGATGCGGTGTTTACCGGGTCGCCGAAAAACTCAACGTCGCCGACCAGCAGGACCCGGCCGTAGTCGATGCCGACCGACAGGTAGATCTGTTCGCTCAGGCTGAATTCGTCGTTGTGGCGAAACAGTTCGGAGTTGATATCGAAGCTGGCGCGGATGGCGTCGTCGGTATTCTTGAAGAACGCGTAGCAATTGTCGGCGTCGCACTTGAGCAGCAGGCCGTTGTTGTTCGCCACGATCGGCGCGATCATCTGGCGCGCCCGGTGGATCAGCTTGAGAAAATGGCAGACACCGACTTTCCTGGACGTGCTCGAAAAGCTCGCCATGTCGGAGATGAACACCGCGCCCTCGGTCCCGAATTTCTCCCAGATGCGCTGCCGCGCCAGCTCTGTCTCCGCGGCGTCCCGCAATTCCGAAAAAGCCGCGATCAGGCCGTCGAATTCATCGTGGCCGGTCAGCGGGTTGAGGTGCAGGTCGTCCGCCATGTCCCCCTCATATTGTTGTTCTGCTAGAGTTTCGCGGATCCCGAGTATATCGCGGAATCAGCCGCGGTCTGGACTCGCGAAGCCCCGTAAGTGCATTTCCTATCGCGGGAACAGCAGAACGAAATTCAGCCGCAAGCCCCAGTCCTCCGGCCCGGCATCGGGCGTCGTCACCCAGTAACGGAGGCCGCCGCCGATCTGCACGAGCTGGTTGCCGAAGCGCATGACCTGCGCAACGTTGAAGTTGATCGGAACCGACCACTTGTTCGTCTCCCAGTCATAGGTCGACTCGGTGTTGAGCGCGAACGTCGTCTGTGTCGGGGTTACGTAGGTCAGGAAAGGCTGGATGAACGTCGCACTGACATCCGCGCGGCGACTCGTGCCCGCGAACGACTCGATGTGGTTGGCCAGTGCCCCGTAGGTCCAGGGCCCTGTCTGTTTGAGCGCGACGGCGGTGGGACCGAGACCCCACTTCTCGCTACCCAGCGTCTCGTCCGTCGCGGTCGGAACGAGAAACACGGGGCCCGCGCCCCAGATCCAGCCACTCGCGGTCGGCGCTTTCGGGGAAAAGAACAGGCTCTGGACCGTGTCGCCGAGACCAAACTCGCTGTTCCCCGGGATCGGTATGTCGTCCTGGTTCAGCACCGGCAGGATCGTGCGGGAGATGAGATTCCAGTCCTGCCCGATAGAAAACGGGATAACGGGCTGGACGTTGATACGCAGTACCGAGCCCTCGTTGTCGACGCCGACGTCCTCGTCGTAGTTCACCTGGATCGGGAAGCTGATCAACGCGGCAATCGGGTTCGCCAGCTGTTTTGCCAGGTTTTCCTCGTCCTGTGCTACAGCCGCAGCGGGAAACGAGCAGGCAAGTAGCAGTGTGAGAGCCAAAAAATATTTCATTACCAGAACCCCGAGATTCGATCGATTAGCCAGAAGCTCGCGAGCCCGCCGATCACGTAGCTCGCGGGTGTAGTGATCCACGTCCAGTGTACCTCGTGATCTTGCGCCGAAAGCAGCCGTTTCAAAAGTGGACGAGTCACGAGGAAGGCGGCAACCAGCGCCAGCACGAACAGGATCTGCCCGATCTCGACACCGACGTTGAAAAACAACAGTGCGGTCGGCAGCTGCGTCTGCGGCAAGCCGATGTCGCGCAACACGGCGGCGAAACCGAAGCCGTGCAGCAGTCCGAACGACGTGGATACCGCGACCGGGTAGCGGAACGTGAGCTGTGACTCATCGTTCTTTACGATCTCCCACGCCAGGAAGACGACACTCAGCGCAATGGCGGCTTCGACCGGTGGCGTCGGGATACGAATGACGTCGAGCGCCGACAGGAACAGCGTAATCGAATGCGCGACCGTGAAGCCGGTAATCGTAATAAGGACCTTGCGGACCGTGCGTGCTATCAGCAGCAGGCAGGTGACAAACAGCAGATGGTCGATACCGATCCAGATGTGCTCGATGCCGAGCAGCGTGTACTGCGCCGCGACGGCGAGCTTGTTCTCCGCGTCCGGGATGGTCCAGCTGCTCTCCTCGGGCTTGAGTATCTTCACGTACTGCTCGCCATTCGCCAGCCGCACCTGGAACAGCGAGGACAGCGACGGGTTGATAATCGGGAACTCGATCCTGACTTCCTGGCCGGACAGCCCTTCCGGGCAGCTGTAGACCAGCCGGCCCTGGTACGCGCCGCCCGATTGCTGCATCGCCAGGCGTGCATCCGTCGTGCAGCTGTCCGGCATATGAATAGTCGGTAGCGCCGCATCGGGCACCGTCGCGGGAATTTTCCACTGCAGACTGAAGACATTCGTCTCCGTCTCTATGATCTCGATGAAGTTGGGGCGCGCGTCATGCGCCTGCGCGAGGGTGGCGCAGAACAGCAGGCACGCGGCTCCAAGACTCCGTAATTTCATCCGCCCGTACCGCGGACATCGCCCAAGCGAATGTCGTAGGTATCCACGATCGCTTGCACGGCACGTTCGTTCTGCTCATCCAGCTTGACGCGCAATGCGTCTTCGCGGACGGTGTCTTCGATGTCTTCGAGCGACGGATACAGCCCTTCCGTCCGTTTCGTGACCAGGACGAGGTGGTACCCATAGGCCGATTCGAGCGGTCCGTGCCACCGCTGGTCATCCGGTTCGAGCCCGAACAGCGCCGCGGCCATCGGCCTGCCGAAATGGCTGCCGATGAAGTCCTCGGTGCGCTCGACATAATTCACGTTGTAGAGAAACCGGTCACCGTGGCGAGGGCTCTCGGAAAACGGCACCGGTCCGTCGTTGAGTTCGGCGAGCTTGGCTTCGGCGAGTTGTCGCGCCGGGTCCCGGCCGTGACGGTCAGTGCTGAAGTAGACGTGCGTGAACGTGACGTACGGATCGACGTAGTAGTCGTCCCTGTGCGCCTCGTAGTATTCCGCGATTTCCTCGTCGGAGACATCCACGGCTGCGGAGACGAAGCCGTTGGTGATGAACATCAGCGACTGGATCAGTCGCTGCTTGATCACGTAGTCGTTCTGTTCCATGCCCAGCGCCAGCGCCTCCCGGTGCAGGGCTTCTTCGCG
>Ga0209742_10000981_pt1 | contig 13881 bp, 12 predicted proteins | sample DeeMarSeWOR38_10_FD_187462 | JGI IMG/M metagenome (GOLD analysis project Ga0209742, IMG submission 187462) | Marine sediment microbial communities from White Oak River estuary, North Carolina - WOR-3-8_10 (SPAdes) (version 2) | ecosystem: Environmental > Aquatic > Marine > Intertidal zone >... | reverse complement strand
GGAGCCGGTCAGGAACGCCCGAGAACACCCTCGGGAGGTCGGATTCTTCACCAGTGGTGAAGAATCTCGCACGCGATCTGCTCCGCGCCGTGGCTGACGGTGGCGACGTGCCGATCGCGCAGGTTCACGACTTGGCGAGAGCGGTCATCGAGGCGCCCGCATTCCAAGTCGCGCAAAGAATCTTGCAGGGCGGTTCTCCTGAGTTTGCCGTCCGCACGGCCCTGGAGCTCGCTTGGATGGTGCTCAGCACCGACGATGGCGCAGCCGAGAACTTCGCAGCGGAGACGAGGGTGGTTGCTCTTGGTGCCCGCGAGAAAACGATATCGCGTTCCGACTAGTACGTGCCGGTCATGCGGCTACCCCCGATTGCGGCGCAATCATCACGAGCTGTTGTCCGCGGAGGAGGCGGGAATCGAACAGGTTGGAGCTCACCCGATTCGGACGATTCTCGAACGGTTTCGCGGACAGGTATCGACGAGAACACGTCTAAAGAACACGAACAAAACGCGTTACCGGACATTCTTATGACAATGTCACAAATCCCTGATGTGAATCGGGAGCTCGCAGAGGTCGGGGCGATGTTCGCAGTGTTCGAGGCGCTCCGGAGGAGCGGCAGGCGCTAGGGCCAGCGGACGTGCAGCGACGCGGAGATTCGAACTCCCGACCTACGGTTTACGAAACCGTTGCAAGCGGTTTCGCGAGGAAACAGTGCGTCTATCTTCGACCGATTGAAGGCGATTGATTCGGAGATTGAATCTTTGCAAGGGGGCGCTGCGCCTTACTCGAGGAGCCTCATAAGGGGGGTGAATGAACCTGGACGGCGGATGCCAGTCCTATCCTCATCACGAGATCGCGTACCGCGCTTGCAGCGCGGCCTCTTGCTGCCGGAGCTCGTCTTCCACTTGGCTAAGAAGCTTGGCGAACGCTAGGGCGACCGCTGAACGTGTCCTGTTTGCCCGTGCAAGCAACGCATACTCGAGGCGGAGCCACGGGGCGGCGATCGGGATCAGCACCAGTGTGCCCGCGCGCAGCTCCTGCTCGATCATGGTGATCGGCGCGACGGCGATCACGTCCGATGCGACTGCGATGCTCGCGATGTCATGAGCGACCTCGAGCGCGATCGCAGGCACGAAGTCCCCGGTGCTCTCCTCCCAGCTCCCGGCGCGCCCCATCTCTCGGGGAGCGAAATCAGCAATCCGCGCCGGGGCGCGCGTCGCGGCCCAGGGGTAGGCCGCGAGGTCGGATAGCTGTGGCGTGTCTAGGCGCAGAATCTCGTGCCCACTCCTGCAAAAGAAGTACATGGGATGGCTGAATACAGGCGATGCCTGCAAGTCGGGCTTCGACTCCACTTCGCTTGCGTCTGTAAGAGCCATCTCGCTGCGCCCGTCGAGAACGTCCTTCATGGCTTGGCGCCAGTCCGACACCCGGATTCGACAGCGGATGTGCTCGTGCTGTGCGACCAGTCGCGCGATGCTTCGGTGCCCCGTTGTCTCGGCAGCATAGGGTCCAAGCGTGATTTCGAGCCGTCCGGTGTTCAGGCCGCGGAGCCTCTCGATTTCATCTTCAAGGTCGCGGCCTTGCTGCAAGATCAAGCGCCCGCGGGCGATGAGGAGCTCACCTACATCCGTCGGTGCCAGCCCCCAACGTCCACGATCGAACACCTTGGCTCCCAAGCGTCGCTCTAGGTCTTCGATGCTGCGAGAAAGCGCCGGCTGCGTAATCCCGAGGGCCTTCGCGGCTCGCCCAAAATGTCCGTGGTCGGCGAGTTTCACGACTCGCTGGAGATCCTTAGTCGCGATCATAGGTTCTGTTTATCAAAACAGCACTAAAATGCATTAGATTTATCAGGGCGCTTCCCGTATTAGGTTGAGCTCGGATAGCCACGAGAAGGAGGCGGCGGCGAGATGCAAACCAGGCAGCGGACCATCTGGATAGCGTGCGTGCTGGCAGTCGGGGCTCTGGTCTCCATGGCCTTGGCTTTGGCCAAGCCAGCAGCCGCGAAACGGCGGGCGAAGGCCCCGGAAAAACCCAACATCCTGATCATCACCAGCGACGATACGGGTATCTGGGACATCAGCTTCAACAATCGGGGCGCGCGAGGGTACAGGACGCCAAACATCGATCGCATCGCCGAAGAAGGGATGGCGTTCACGGACTACTATGCCGACCAGTCGTGCACTGCGGGTCGATCTACTCTGATCACTGGGCAGACAACGCTTCGCACAGGGCTCGCAAAAGTTGGCCTTCCCGGTGACAAGAACGGGATGAGTTCCGAAGACCCAACCATTGCCACCGCGCTAAAGGGGCTAGGATATGCCACAGCTCAGTTCGGCAAAAACCATCTGGGTGACCGAGATGAACACCTGCCGACGATGCACGGTTTCGATGAGTTCTTCGGCATCCTTTATCATCTGAATGCGTTCAACGAGCTCGAGTCTGTCGACTATCCGAAAGATCCGGAGTTCCGCAAGAGATTCGGCCCGCGCAATCCTTTGCGGGCCTTTGCGAAAGCTGATGGAACTCAATCCATTGAAGATACGGGTCCGCTAACCAGAGAACGCATGCGCACCTTTGATGATGAAGTGCTTGAAGCGGGGCTCGATTTCATCAAACGCAAACACAAAGAAGGGCAGCCGTTCTTCCTTTGGATGAATTCCACCCGGATGCACTATCCGACCTATGTCCCAAAGGCGTGGGATGGCGCATCGGGGCAAGGTCTGTATGCCGATGGAGTGTTGCAACACGACGCATGGGTCGGGGGCATTCTGGAGATGCTGGATTCTCTGGGGATAGCGGAGAACACCATCGTCGTTTACAACGCTGACAACGGCCCCCAGTTCAGCCTATGGCCTGACGGTGGGATCACACCTTACCGCAGTGAAAAATTCACTAACTGGGAGGGCGCATACCGGGTCCCCGGTGCAGTTCGCTGGCCTGCGCGTATAGCCGGTGGAACCGTTTCCAACGAAATCATGTCTACCCTCGACTGGTTCCCGACGCTGCTCGCGGCTGCAGGCGACCCTGAGATCAAAGACAAACTTCTTGGTGGCTACGAGATTGGCGGAAAGAAGTACCGTGTTCATTTGGACGGCTACAACCAACTACCACTATTGACCGGACAAACCGACAAGGGGGCGCGTCGCGAGTTTTTCTACTTCACCGACGGGGGTGCTGTATCCGGTTTAAGATTTGGCGATTGGAAACTAGTCTTCGCCGAACAACGCGGCAAAGCGCTTGGAGCTTGGCAAGAGCCAATGGTCATCCTGGGTTTCCCGAAACTCTTCAATCTCAGAATGGATCCATTTGAAAGGGCTGATCTGAATAGCAACTCCTATGACCAATGGGCCTTCGACCGTACCTTTGTCGGCACCGTGGCACAGGCTATCGCTATGGATTATTTTCGAAGCCTGAAAGAATTCCCGCCACGACAAACGCCTACGTCATTCAACCCCGATGCGGTTCTGCAAAAGATCGAATCGGGCAACAACTGAGTGTATCGAGCAACGGCTTCATCGACGAGAAATTGAGACACGCATGAGTGAAAGCAACGCAGGTGACAACGGCGAGCCCCTCAAGTCGGCCTCGTGGCTCAACAGGATCAATGCGAATGTCCTCTTTGCGGTTACGCCGGAGTACGCCGACGTTCAAGCCGCTCGGGGGAGAGATTACGGGCAGAAGCCGACCTTCAACCGCCCGCCATCGATGCCGCTCGCCTACAAGGCCATCGCTGGCGTTGAAATCCGTTATGCGCACCAAGGGTCCGCCGAGAAACCCACGGTGATCTTGCTCAACCCTTTGCCCCAGAGCATCCTCGCGTTTGCCCCAATTTGGAACCGGCTGGCATCCCGATTCAATCTCTACGCGTATGACCTTCCTGGCTTCGGACGGAGCGAGGGGGGGGAGGAGTTCATGACCTTTGAAGCGCAGGGGCGATTTCTGCGCGATTTCATTTCCGAGTTCGGCATTGAGAAACCGCACCTCGTGGGACCCGACGTTGGGATGGCGGCGGCACTCGCGTATGTAACGCATTTTCCCAGCGACGTGGCTAGCCTTGTCATTGGTGATGGCCCGGGTATCGCACCTTCACAAAACGGAAGCGTCATCAACAAGATGGTCGACTCCGGCTTCTGGCGTCTCATTTTCAAGATCGCCGGTGCTGGCACGTTTGTGCATGCCGCCAACGAATTGGGCTATCTCAACTACGTTCCCAACGAAGAGGAGATCTCCGACTACATCTACTCGTATTCCGGTCGTATCGGCCCGATCACCACTTGGTTCGAGAAGTACCCGGAGAGCTTGCGGTACGTGGATCCAAAACTCGCCGAAATCGATAAGCCCGTTCTGATTTTCTGGGGAGCGCAAGACAAGTTGTTGCTGGCTGAGAATGCCGAGCGTTTGAAGGAGCGGCTGCAGCGAAGCAAAGCGCATATCTTTGAAAGGTGCGGGCATTTCTCATACCAGGATCAGCACGAGAAATTTGGAGATCTCATCACGGAATGGGTTGAAGGCGGCTATCGACTAATCTGAGGAGTGTGGGCTAAACAAAGACTCTCGCGACGCGGATCGTGACAGGCCCGCGGCGCGGACGTGCGTCGCGAAGAGATCAAAGCCGCGAAGCCGAAGAAGAAGCGCCGCAAGTAGCGTCCGGCTGCGCTGCCGATACTTCACCGCCGTTTGCATCGCCACGAGTTCGCCAACGGCATCGTGTCGACTTCGTCCCGCGTTTTGCGGAGCCACCGAGGAGAGTCGAACTCCTGACGTACGGTTTGCGAAACCCTAGGTCGACGGGCCAGGCAATCGCGGTCACGCGAGATGCTGTCTACCGGGGCGCGGCCTAAATCTCTCTTGGCCCGCTGGGTGAAAAAGAGAAGATCTGACCTAAGGGAAGATCTGACCGAGGTTGACGCCAGCTCAAGGGGTCCACGAGGTCGCCCGAAGATCTGACCGAGGTTGACGCCAGCTCAAGGGGTCCACGAGGTCGCCCGAGCTGGGCCTTGAGCCGACATGGACGTGTCGATCGGGCGCTCGGCCGACGGTTTGGCGTTTGGAGCTCTGGTTTCGTGCCGATCAAGCCCCGATCGCCGCGCACGCCGCAACGCGCACACGCACCTTGACCCTCAGCGCGCAGGTCCGTGCGCCAATCTCGATCTCGCGTGGGGAGTCATGGGCTACGGGGCCGGCCCACACCGCGCCCCATGGCACACGCGCATCCACCAGGTGCCGACCGGAAAGCGTACGGTGCGCTTGCCTTCGGTCCACGCCGCCAGCGCTTGGTCGTATTGCGTGTTGAAGGCACGCAGCCGCCGCACGGCGTCGGCGGCCGCGCCTCTGTGCCCTGCGGCCGCAAACTGCGGGTTGAGGCTCCCAAAGGCCTCGTAGCTCCGAGCCCGCTTGGTGTGCGCTTGGCGCAGCACGCGCCGCGCGCCCACAAACGCGATTCCGGTGCGCTTCGATTCCTGCCAGGCGCGGTGCTCGTGCGCTTTGACGCGTGCGGCAATGCGTGCCTGCGCGAGCGCGGTGCCGTAGTCGAGCTCGAGGTCCGTCGGCATCTCTAGGCGAAGCTCGACCACGTCCGGCCAGGCGGCGTTGTCGGGGTCGAAGTAGTGGGCGGGGCGCGTGACCTTCACGATCCGGCTGCCGATGTCTCTTGGCAGAGTATGAGCGCCAGGCCAATCCTTCGCGTAGCGAACGGCGCCCGCCTCGACCGGATTGGCGATGAGGTAGGCCAACGACTCGATCGTCGCTTCAGGGGTCAGGAGCGCATGCTGCCCGGTGCTCCGCTTGTCGAACACCTCGCCAGGCCAGCCGCGAAGCGCCTTGGTGCAGAGCGCCAGCAGGCGGTGGAACTCCTGCAGGAACTGGGGTAGCACTCCGCGAACGTCGGTGACCACTTCGTGGGAGTGGGTGCTCATCAGGCAGCCTGCATGCACCACGACGCCAAAGCGTCTAGCCGCCAGGCCCAGGCAGTACCAGTAGGCCTGCTCGAGCTCGCGAGCTTGGTCGGGGTTGAGGAGGAAGTAGCGCCGAGTGGTGCGTCGCGAGAGCGCCCAGGTCGTTCCAGGTTCGATGATACGTCGTCGTGTCATGCGCTTTCGCTAGGGCGAAGAACGTGCCGACACGCACCGCGCTGTTTCTGATGAAATTCGCGTGAATGACGACCCCGACCGATGGCGAACCGCCGCACGCCGTCGGCGGCCGCCGGCTCGCGAAAACAGGAAGCAATCCCGGACCGCGCTCGGCGCTTCGGACAACCTCGGTCGGATCTTTTTTTTCGTTGGCTCGCAAGGTCTTGTCGAGCTCTATGCATGCGGAGTCGCGAGCGCTGGCGCGCGCCGTCTTGCGGTTGCTCGCGCGTTCACGTGAGCGATCGTGACCCGATTCCCGGCTTCGTTTCGCGGCTTGCTACTTGTAGATGTCCTTTCGGTGGCCGACCTTGAGAACGATCACGATCACCCGATCCTCTAAGATTTCGTAAACCACGCGATACTGCCCCACACGGATGCGGTATACGTCGTCGTAGCCTTGAAGCTTTCGGGCGCCGTGGGGCCGGGGTTTGTCAGCCAGGCCATGAATCGCTTCAACTAGGCGGTTGCGGTCACGTTTTGCAATCCGTCGGAGTTGCTTTTCCGCAGTGCGGGTGAGCTCGACGCTATAGGAGGCCATCGCGCTTCAGGTCGCGCAGGACGTCTTTGAGCGGGCGCGTCGGCTCCGTCCGAAGTCGCTTCACATCCTCGATATCCTCGATTTCTTCGAGACGATCCAGAAGCGCGGTCTCGATGAATCGATTCATCTTAAGGCCCTTAGCGCGGCAATATTCCTCGACCGCCTCTTTAACCCGGGCGTCGATTCGCGTCGCAATCTGTGCTTGGTCCTTAGGCATGGTTATATCTTAATGCACACGCTAGCTTTTGCAAGCTAGTTTTGGTGGAGGCGGTGGGAATCGAACCGTCACCGGAACAGCTTGCTTCGGATGATTCAGTAGCGATTGCGACGGAAGGTCTCGATGGGGACACCCCGCTAGAACCCAGTGAATCCGAGTTGCGGGATCCACCTCGGACCCGTGTCCCGAACTTGCACCGCTCCGATGAGTTGCTGGCGCAAGCGCGTCTCGTATGGGGAGCGCTGCGCGTCATTTAGTGACCCGAGACCCGGACCCTCAGGGGGCGGTCACACGCTGCTCCTGCAAGATCTGGACGTCGGCGATCTTCCACTGAGCCTCGATGCGGGCGAGCGTGAGATCTGCTTCGTATTGGTTCGTGCGCATGTGGGTGTGCCCCCAATGACCCACCGATCCGGTTGCATTCCACTGGGTGCGGTATCGCAAGGCACCTGCTCCCTCGGCGTGCAACGGAATCACGCTGAGCAGGTCGACCTCGCGGACGCGGACCCTGGCTCCACCTTGGTTCTCGAGCCGAAGACCCTTGCGCATCTCGAGGTAAACGCGCTCCAGCACGTCCCCCGCGAGGCTTTGCGCCAAGCGATCGAAAACGACCTCTTCATCTCGGAAGTCGAGCGCGCGATAGACGTTGTAGAGAAGGGCGTGAATCGTGGGTGCCGCCTCCTCGCCGGATGGCGCGCGGACCCGCGATGGGACCGGAACATCCACTGAGGGCGAGGGCACAAACCAGGCTAGGACTGCGAGGGCGACAGCAGCATGCCCGAGCAGCCAGGACCGTCGACGCCAAGCCGCAATCCAAAGCCCAAGCGATAAGACAAAACCGAGCCCGAGACCGATCGGAACGGAGACGTGCGACCTCGGAGCGCGGACCTCGAGCTGGCCGGGCAAGATGCCTCCCTTGAGAAAGTTCACCCAGTGAAGCTGTCGATCGTCGTTTGTGAGAAAATAGGGCATCGGCCCGGCCTCGTCGGTCGCCGTCCCAGGTACGCGCTGGATGCGTTCATCGAAGAGGTCCCAGTCGAGTTGGACCTCCCTCGGGAGGCCGTCCACCGGATAAACGAAGATCGCGCCCACGATCGCGTTGGTTCCATCGATCGGCTCATCCGGCGTCACGACGCGCGTCATTCGCAGGCCGCGCCGAAGAAAGTGGATACGGTCGAGGATCGGCTCCGGCTGCTCTCCATCGATCGTGACCGGCGCACGTTTCGCGAGAAACTCCGCGATCTGCGCCAGCAGAGCTTCCCTTCGTTCGGGAGGGACCGGCTCGTGCCGTTGGATATCGAGATCGGTGAAGCGGGCGAGATCGAGCGGACGCACGACGAACTCTTTTCGAACTTCAAACGGCTCGACGTAAAGGAAGACGTTCATCGGCGAGTCGAACTTTCGCTTCAACGCTCTGCGCTCGAAGCGAGAATAGAAAGGATCCTCCCAGTCGAGCTCGAGTCGCTCCGACGAGGATAGATATCGGAAGTCATTGACGGCGACACCTCGGTGGTAGACGACGAAACCGATGTCGGCGATCGCGTATCCATCCTTGGACGGGGGGCTGAGGACGAGCGTCTTCGGTTCGTCGCGGAGTGGGTATCGCAACGAGACGAACAGCGCCTCTTCCGCGCCAGGCTTGGGCAAAGGCTCCCCGCTGACCTCGTCACGCTCCAACTTCTTTCGGCGCTCCACGCTTTCGATGGTGCCGCGTAGCTGCTTCCCGTCCGCGACGAACGAGAGCTCGGCGCCAGGCGGGATCGAGATGGGAAGGGCTTTCTCACTCGTGGCGGCCTCCACCAGCGTAGGGAACTGCGAGAGCTCCGGCTCCCCAACCTCTAGCTCGACGACGATCGCCTCGGAGTCGACGAACGCCTCCATGATCGTGCCTGCCGTCATCGCGCGCGTCACGACCACCGCGTCGGCAGCGGCCACGCCGGGGAGCAGGACGCCCAGAGCCGCGAGCCAAACTCTCGGCCGGCTCACGGACATGCCTTCACCCCTACCGCGCACTCGAGCCGACCGACGTTGGCCTGCATCACCGTCAAGAAGTCGCCATCGGAGGGAGCCTGTCCAGCCGGGTCGAACACGATCACGGCGATTCCACGTTTGTCGAGACCCAATTTCGTGCGCTTCAGCGGAGGGGCCTCCCAGAGCATCCACTCGGCGTCTTGTTGCTTCAGCATCGCCTCGAGCTCCTTCCAATCGTCGTCGCTGAGTGCCTGGTCGGGTTCGAGATGCAGGCTCTGAACTGAAAGGCCGTACGCGTCGGCTAGGTACTGATAGACAGGGTGGGAAGCGAGGATCGGCCGGCCGTCCAAGACCTTACCCACGGTTCGCAGCCGGGCGTCGAGATCGAGAAGTACCTGCTCGAGCGTCTCGAAGCCCGTGGAGACGGCGTCCTTTACTTCTGGCCATCGCTCGAGCAGCGCGTCGCGAACATGGCTCGCCTGACAAGCCGCGAGCCGAAGGTCCAACCAGGTGGTGCAGGCGAGATCCGAGTGCGCGTGCTCCCCTTCGGGACCGTGTTGATGACGGACGCTTTGCTCGGTGTGGAGATAGCCGTCGCGACATCCATCCGCCGTGACCACGATTCTCGTCCTGGGAAGCGTCGTGTAGCGCGTCCACCTTGCGTAGCCCGCTCCGTTCAGAAGGATCAGGCTGGCGCTTTGAAAGCCTTGCACCGCGTCAGCCGTCGGCTTCCAGAACGCAGGGTCGATTCCCGGGGGCACGGGAAACACGACCCGAGCACCGACGGGCGCCATCCTCTGCGCGAAGTAGCTGAGCGGATAGTTGACCGTGTAGATGACAAAGGGGCCGGCATGCTGCGACTTGGGTTCTTGGTCGGGCGCGGCCTTCTTCGAGCAGCCGAGCAACAACGCGATGAGGGTGGTCATCATCACGATGACGCCCGACGGCCCGCAGTTTCCGATTCGCATCAGGACCCCCTCAAGATGAGGTTCTGAAGCCATGTTTCGCCGTACTGCGCCATGACGATCCCAAAGACCCCCGCGAGCAAGACGCTCGCGCCCACCATGATGACGATCTCCGAACCCATGATCTGTGCAGCCTTCCATCGGCTGCAACCGAGCCGGGTCATGGTTCGAAGCTCGTCGGCCCGAAGCCTCCAAGACAGCACCATCACCAGGACAAACATCACCGCTGTCGCCAAACCCACGGTCCAGACGACGATTTCCAAGATCCGCTCGAATCGAAAGATCTGCTTGTTCAAAGAGTCCACGACTTCCGCGGGACGCACCAGTTGTCGCGTCGGTGCATCGACGTAACGGCCACGCAAAAGAATGCCGGATTTTTCATCGTGGGGCACCACGATGGCGGCCGTCACAGGGTAGCCCGATGCGTCCCCATGGAAGTGAAAGCTGTCGACGTTGGACTCGGTGATCTCGTTGTACTGGGGGAGTTTGGCGTTGGCCGTGACGCTGCCCTCGTTGCGTCTGAGCACGAGGTCCGGCCCGGCGTCCTTTAGGTCTTGGTGCCCGTGTCCCAAACCTTCGGCGACCCAAGCGGTTTTCACGTCGACGAAGACCGCCTCGTCATCGGGCCCGTAGGTTGGCTCGAGGACGCCCACCACGTGAAGCTTCAAAGGATAGACCCCCGCCAAGTCGAACAGTGTGGAGGGGGAGGTCAGGAGCGCATCCCCCGGACCAATAGCGAGCCCACGCGCTGCCCCTGCGCCGAGGACGCACTCGCCCATCATCGCGAGCCCCCGGCCCTCCGCGATGTGCAGACCCCGAAACGGGAAGTAGTCCAGGCTCGTGCCCACCAGCGGAAAGCCACGAGCCGTCAGTCCGGTCCGAATGGGAATCCCGAGGGCTAGCTCGGTCGCGTTGATCGCATCGACATCGGCTTCGGCGATCGGTTCTGCGCCTTTGAGCTGAAAATAGAGGGCCTCCACCACCAGATCGAGGCTAGAGCCCTTCTTACCGAGCAAGAGCGGCGTCGCCTCGGCGCGAGAGAGCAAGGACTCCTGGGTTGCGCGGCTCATCGCACGCATTACCAGCGGAAGCCCGAGAAACACCGAAAGCGATAGCACCAGCAAGAGCGTTTTGGCTCGGTGGTGACGAAGGTATCGCCAGGCGAGGAAGATACTGTCTTTCATCGGCTCATACGCTCGCGCTGCCCAGCGCTTCGACGTCCACGATCTGTGCGAACTGATCCAAAAGCCCATGATCATGGGTGACCATCAGTAGCGTGGTCGAACGCGCCTCGCATTGGGCGAACAGCAGGTCGAGCGCCTGCTGCTTGGTGGCGGGGTCGAGGTTGCCGGTTGGCTCGTCGGCAAGGATCAGCTTCGGCGCAGTGACGAGAGCCCGCGCAATCGCGACGCGCTGCCGCTCGCCTTGGGAGAGCTCGCTCGGGCTTCGGTCGAGCAGGCCCCCAAGACCGAGGTCCGAAGCGAGCTCACGCGCGCGAGCCTGAACCGAGGCGTTCATCCGAAGCTCGGTATGGAGTCGGTACGGGTAGAGGATGTTATCGAGCACGTCGAGGTATTCCAGTAGCAAGAACTCTTGGAACACGAAACCGATCGTCGTGATGCGAAAGGAGCGCCTCGCCGCGGCGGATAAGCGGTCGACGCGTACGCCGGCCGTGCTGACCTCGCCCAAGCTCGGCCGCTCAATCCCAGAAATCAGATTCAGGAGCGTGGTTTTTCCGGAACCGCTCGGCCCGATCGCCGCCGCCCGCGTGCCCGCCTCCACAGTCAGATGAGCGACTTCCAGAGAGAAGCCCCCCTCTGGATACTGGAACCGGACGTTGCGAACAGAGATCACAGCTTGGCGAATGTAACCCAGCACGGCTCGGGCTCAACGCGCGCGCGGGCTCCCTCAGAAATGGTATGCCCCGGCCAAGGTCGCGCTCACCTCGTGCGTGACGATGTCGTCGGTCGGAATCCCCGCGTAGCCAAGCTCGAGGTCGAGGCTCCAGCGCGGGTTGAAAAAATAGGCGCCGCCGATGACCGCGCCAATACCAAGGGACAAAATGTTGCGTTCCCCCTCCTGCTCCTCTCGCTCCTTCTCGAAGAGGCGGATGTTCCAGGTGAGAACGAAGCCGATGAAACCTTCCCAGGGCCCTTTGCGGAAAAGCCCTTTGAGAATGACGTCGAAGGGCGTATCGAATCGTTCCTTCGAGAAGTAGAATGGCTTCGCAACGGTGAGCCCTAGATGTCCAGGAATCAGCTCCCGATCGTAGGAGATCACGAACCCACCGAGATGCTCGATGGTCCTGAGCGGCTCCCCAGTCGTGGCGGAGTCGCGATCCCGAAGGATGTGAAAGGTATACGCGCCGCCGAGCGTGAACGCGTTTCGGCTCTCTTTTTCCTCGACCTCGGGTTCTTCAATGGCTTCTTCGGTCTCAGCGCCGGGCTCTACCTTCGCGGCTTCCGCTGCAGATGAATCCGCTAGGGACCATGCCAACAACAACGCTCCCAAGGCGAGGGTCCTACTGGCCCTTCCGATCACCCGGTCATTCCTGCTTCTCGTGGGTCCCGTACTGCTTGTTGATCTCGTCGTAGACCGGTTGAAGCACCTTCTTCATGTCGAGCTTGCCGCCCGAGATCTCGGGCGAGTAAGGAATCCTCTTGCTCTGATCGGGCGCTTGTGGCTTCTCGGTGGCGGGCGGGGGCCAGACGTCTTCATCGACGATCGCCATGCGTACGCGAATCTCGTCCTTGGTGATGTTCCAGACCATGTAGTCGATGGAGAGACTCAAGGGACCGTCGTAGGTGGTGCGGATGCGTTCGTTGATCGACGCCGTCGTGTCGAAATCCTTGAAGAAGTGATAGGCGACCGCCATCCGCGGCTTGATGATCGACATGACTTTGCCGAAGGCCTCGGGTGCGGTGTGGATCTGTGTGCCCACCGCCAGAGCGCTCTGCGGCGTGAACTTGAACTTGTCGATCATGTCTGGGACGGCGATGAAGCACTCGTGAATCGCCAGATCGGCGCCCTTCGCGTATTTCGCGTACCACTTGTTGGGATAGGTATCGCCGCCGAACACGAACTTGAACCCGTTCCACTCGACGACGAAGCTCACGGGGCCGTCGAGGGAGTGGATGGCGGGGAAAGACCGAATCGTCACCCCATTCTCCTGATAGATGACGGCGTTCATGCCCATGTAGTCGAACTCGTTGACGTCCAAGTGGTAGCCCCGCGGGTCGGTCAGCCCTTGTCGGCCATCGAGGTCCCAGGTGAGCGCCTTTCGAAGGTGGTCGAGCGCGTACTTCGTGCCTCTCTCCGGCGTTTCGGCGCTCGGTCCCCACACACGCAGCGGCTTTTGACGGCCGGCCAGGGCGCCGCCGACGAACAGCGCGTCGAGATCGCCGAAGTGGTCGGTGTGCAGGTGGCTCAAGAAGACCTTGTCGAGGTAGTTGTAGGGGATCTGAAGGGCTGCGATGCGTTCTGCCGACCCGGTCCCGATGTCGAAGATGAATTTATCACCGTTGCCCAGCTCGAGGAGCCAGCACGACGCCGCCTGCTTCGGCCGCGCCGTGGGCATTCCGGTGCCGCAGGCGATCAAACGCATTTCATTCGGCCCGAGGTCCTCGGAGTTGGGTGCGTAGAAATCCCGAGCGCGCGCTTTGACAGGTGAGAACTTGCCGGATGAGTCGGCGGGTTTGGAGGCTGCATCGGCGTCGGGCGCTGCCTGGGTGTCGGCTTCTTTCGGCTTGGGCGGCTCGCCGTTGGCTTGAGCACAACCGAGCGCAAACGCGCCCAGCATGGCGAGCGCCGCTGCAATGGAAAACGGGGTAATGGTCGGCTGCGAGCTCTTCATGGATTTCTCCGTGTGACGGGGCTTGACTGCGCGAGAGTACAAGACTAGACGCTGACGTCTACAACAAATTTGCACCCCTGAGATCGAGAGATCATGCGTTCTTTTTCGGTAACACGAATCGCTTTGGGAGCTCTCGACGCCGCGCTCGCACAGCAGGACGCCAGTGAAGTCCGATCGGCGGACGAAATCCCCGAAGACATGCCGGATCCGCC
>Ga0209742_10000980_pt1 | contig 13903 bp, 13 predicted proteins | sample DeeMarSeWOR38_10_FD_187462 | JGI IMG/M metagenome (GOLD analysis project Ga0209742, IMG submission 187462) | Marine sediment microbial communities from White Oak River estuary, North Carolina - WOR-3-8_10 (SPAdes) (version 2) | ecosystem: Environmental > Aquatic > Marine > Intertidal zone >... | reverse complement strand
TGCCGTGCATTCGCTCAAGGATGTGACCGTGACACTGCCCGCCGGAATGCACTTGTCCGCGTTCCTGGAGCGGGAGGATCCGCGCGATGCTTTCGTGTCGTCGCGTCACGCGCGCTTGCAGGAACTTGCGCCGGGGGCGCGCGTTGGCACTTCCAGCCTGCGCCGACAATCGCAGCTGCGCGCGGCCTTTCCCCACCTTGAGATCGTTACTTTACGCGGCAACGTCAATACACGGCTGCGCAAGCTCGATGAAGGAGAGTTCGACGCCATTATTCTCGCGGTTGCCGGGCTCAAGCGACTTGGATTCGGCGAGCGTATCCGAGCGCCGCTCACGCCGGAGGAAAGCCTACCGGCGGTTGGTCAAGGCGTGGTGTGCATCGAGTGCCGCTCGGATGACGCCGCAACTACGCGCTTGGTGACAGCGCTCGACCATACACCAACGCGTACCTGCGTCGCCGCGGAACGCGCCATGAACGAAGCGCTTGAGGGCGGCTGCCAAGTGCCGGTTGCAGGCTATGCGATATTGAACGGCGCCGAGCTTCATTTGCGCGGCCTGGTCGGTGAACCGGACGGCAGCCGTGTCGTGCGCGGCGAGATGCGCGGGCCGGCGTCCGAGGCTGAATCGCTTGGCACGGCCCTCGCGCAGGACCTGCTGGCCCGCGGCGCACGTGCGATCCTCGACAAGGTCTATGGCGGCACCTGAGGCCGGGTCACTAAACGGTGTCGGGGTGCTGGTGACCAGACCTGTATCCCAGGCATTGGGGATTGCATCGCTCATCAAGGACGCCGGCGGCCAACCAGTCCTCTTCCCCACGATCGAGATCGCGGAACCGGACGATCCGGCGCGGCTCGACGACGTCATCAATCGGCTCGGCGAGGCCAATATCGCGATCTTCGTCAGCGCGAACGCGGCACTGTACGCCGCAGAGCGGATACGCGCGCGTTGGCGCACCCTTCCGGAACACCTGGTACTCATCGCGGTTGGGCCAGCCAGTGCGCGAACGCTGACAGAACAGGGCCTCGGAAATGCCGTCTCACCGGCGGACGGCGCCAGCTCCGAAGCGTTGCTGGAATTGCCGCTGCTGACAGGGGTCGCCGGCAAACGGATCGTCATCTTCCGTGGACAAGGTGGACGCGAGCTGCTCGCCGAAACCTTGCACGCCCGGGGCGCCCAAGTCGAGTACGCCGAATGCTATCGGCGCGTGATCGCGCGCGTCGATCCCGCACCGCTAGTTGCGCGCTGGCGGCAAGGAAGAATCCACGTCGTGCTTATCGCGAGCGGCGAAGCGCTGGAAAACCTTCGCACGCTGCTGGGACCGGACGGTACGATGTTGTTGCGCCAGACGCCATGCATTGTGGCAAGCGAGCGGATTGCCGGAGCGGCGCGCCTGTTGGGGATGCAGGCCACGGTTGCGCGCGCAGCCGACGACCGCTCGTTCGTCTCGGCCCTCGAGGAATGGCGGGCGCAGCAAAAATCCCTATAATTTCACAATTGCCACTCGAATCTTTCCCCAATCCATGGCTGATACCGAATCCAGTGCCACCACTCCTGCTGCCAAGGGTGAGGCGAAGCACACCGCCGTGTCGCCGCGCAGCGGTCGCGTGCGTGGTGGTCTCGCGCTGATCTTTTCGCTGATCGCACTGATCAGCGGTGGTTACCTGTGGTACATGCTGCTCTATGAGCGACCGGATCTACTCGCCACCGATGTCGTCGGCAAGCTAACCCGCATTGAAGGTGAAATGCAGGAATTGCGCGGCGCCGTGACCTCGGTCGAGCAGGAAACCACAGCATTGCAGGAAAGCAGCACGACGATTCAGGCCGGTCTCGAAGGCATCCGCAAGGACCTGCTGAAGAACCGCGCTGACTGGGCGATGGCCGAGGCGGAGCAGCTCATGGTGATCGCCAATCACCGCCTGCAGCTTGCGCGCGATGTCGGCTCGGCATTAGCGGCGCTGCGCGCTACCGACCGTCTGCTGGAGTCCCTGGCAGACCCAAACTTGCTTCCGGTACGGCGAACCCTGGCGCGGGAGATTGCCTCGCTCGAGGCATTGGAGAGGATCGATATCCCTGGCATGAGCCTGAGGCTTGTGCAGCTCGCCGAGCAAGCCGATCGCCTGCCGATGGCCGGCGCGGGCAGGGCGGCATCCGAGACCGTCGCGGTGAGCACGCCGGCCAACACGGACTGGCGTACTTCAGCGCATGACCTGTGGCAGGACCTCAAGAGCCTGGTACGAATCCGATACCACAGTGAAGGGCAGAAGCCGTTACTCGCGCCCGAGCAACATTACTTCCTGCGCGAGAATCTGCGCCTGATGCTCTTCGGCGCACAGAACGCGCTGTTGCAAGGCAATGTTCCGGTGTACCAGGAGAATCTCAAATCCGCGATCCAGTGGCTGCGCGACTACTACGATCTCACCAGTCAGGTGACAGTGGCAGCACTCGCCGACCTTGAAAAGCTCGCGACAGCGCGCGTCGTGGCCGAGATGCCCAACATCGCCGGCTCGCTGGCGGCACTACGCGACGTCAAGAGTCGTCGGGGCAGCACGTGAAGCTGCTTGCCCTTGTCATCGCGGTGCTCGTCATCGCGACCGTCGTCACCCTCTCCGCAATGGAGGATCCCGGCTATGTGCTCATGGCGCGTGGCCCGTGGAGTGCGGAGATGGCGCTCACGGTTTTCATCCCGCTTGCGCTGCTCGCGTTTCTGGCGTTTGCGTTGGTGCTGTACGCCACCATCCGGCTACTGCGCATTCCGCGCGATGTCCAGCGCTGGCGTACGCGCCGGCAGGCGCGGCGCGGGCGCGATTCGCTCCTCAAAGGGATGACTTATCTCGCCGAAGGCAGCTGGGTAGAGGCCGAAGCCGCGCTGCTCGCGGGCATGCGCCATAGCGACGCTGCGCTGCTCAACTGTCTGGGTGCTGCGTTCGCCGCCCAAGGCCAGGGAAATGTCGAGAAACGCGATGAGTACCTCGCTCAGGCCCAGCAACTTGCTCCCCAGGCCGGCTTCGCGATAGGGATGACCCAGGCTGTGCTGCAACAGCTAAATCAACAGGTCGAACTCGCACTCGCCACGCTTACCGAGTTGCGCGGCCAGCATCCACATCACAAGCAGTTGCTGAAACTGCTCGCACAGGTGGCGCGCGAGCTACGCGACTGGCCGGGCGTCATCGATCTCATGTCCGAGCTGCGCAAGAATCAGGTCATGAGTGCGCAGGATCTGGATGCCTTGGAGGTGCAGGCGCACCGCGAGCTGCTGACGCTTTCGCTGCCGGCGGGCTCCGGCGATGTGCTGCGCCAGGCCTGGAAGGCGGTGCCGAAACATCTGCGCAAACACCCGGTGCTGGTGGCTCCCTACGCGCGCCAACTCATCCTTCAGGGCGAGCATGGCGAAGCCGAGATAGTCCTGCGCGATACGATCGAAACCGAGTGGAACGAGACGCTGGTCGAACTGTTTGGGCGCCTGCGGCCAGCGCAAGCGGGTGAGGCAGTTGAGCTCGCCGAGACCTGGGCAAGCAGCCACCCCGACAATGCGCGTGCGCAACTCACCGCGGCGCGGCTGGCGGCCGCCGCTGCCCAGAAGGACAAGGCGCGCGGCTATTACGAGCGCTGCGTCGCCTTGCGCGGACCAATCGATGCTTACCGCGAACTGGGCGCCCTGCTCGAAGACCTTGGCGAACGCGAAAAGGCCAGCGAGTTCTATCGTCGCGGACTCGAGGCCTACAGTGACGAAGCGCGTAAGCCCGGCGGGCGCGCTCGCCCGATTCTGCAGCGCATTGCGCAATAGCTAGGGTTCGTTTCGCGATCCGCTGGATTGCTCGATTGCTGCGCGGTTGCGCGCAGCACCCTCCGCAAGACTGTTCTCGACCTCGCGCGCGTTCTTGAACGCCTGCAATTGCGGGTCGACAAAGGTCTTCTGTGGGGGCTTGCGATCACCGCAGCCGGCCAAAACCGCTGCAGCTGCGATCATGGTCAAAATTACTCTAGTTACGTATGGCATGGCTTATCGATTGCGCGCGTGTTCGAAGGAATCATAGTACAAGCAGTCGTCCGCCAGGCCATGCCTCTTCACCACTTTCCGTAGAGCGTGGATCATTACCGGCGGACCGCTGGCATAGACCTCGAAACCCCTGAGATCCGGATGGTCGGTTACGACCGCCTCGTGCACCCATCCTGTGCGCCCGGTCCACTGATCGTCGGGTGTCGGTGCGGACAGCACTGGCGTGTAGCGGAAGCTTGAATAAGAGGCCTGCCAAGACTCGGCCAAGGCATGTCGGTACAAGTCGCGCCGGGCACGTGCGCCCCAGTAGAGATGCATGGGCCTGGCCTCACCGCGCCCGATAGCATCCTCGATGATGCTCTTGATCGGTGCAAACCCTGTTCCGCCCGCGACCAAGATGATGGGCCGACTCTCGGCCGCCCCCGGCGTTCTCGGCAGTTGCGCCTCGCGCTGCGCCCTCCCCGCGATCCCGAGAGTCGCATCACCCTTTGCATCATCGGCGCGAAGAAAAAACGTACCGAGCGGTCCCTGAAAACGCAGCAGGTCGCGCTCTTTCATGCTGGTGAACACCTGCGTGCTAAACAAGCCGTCCGGGACGTGGCGAATGTGAAGTTCGAGGAACTCGTCGTCCTGCGGGGCATTCGCGAGCGAGAAGCTGCGACGCTTGTTGTCCTTGAGCAGGATATCCAGGTACTGACCGGCCAAGAACTCAAGGCGTGTACCCGCGGCGAGCTTGAGGCGGACGATCATCACGTCGTCCGCCGCACGCTCGAGTTGTACGACACGCGCCGGTAACATCCGGATGGGGATGTGGCTCGCCGCGGCCAGCTCCTTCGCCTCGACGACGAGATCGCTCTTCGGAACCGCCTGGCACAGTAGTACCTTCCCCACGGCCCTTTCCTGCGCGCTTAGTGCCGACTCATCATAGCTACCGTAGTCGACGCTACCTGATATCAAATGACTCTTGCAGGTCGCGCAGGATCCGTTGCGGCAGCTGTAGGGAAGCGCATGACCCTGGCGCAGCGCGGCTGCCAGCACAGTTTCATTGGATTCGGCCATGAACTCCTGGCCGCTCGGTTCAAGACGAATGCGGAAACTCACCACTCACGGCTCGCAATATTGACGGGCCGGTATTGTCGCTGATTCGACCGGCGCCGAGAATCTCGAAGAAGACTTGGGATGAGTGTGGGTTCGGGACCCGGAAACTAGATCCAGGAGACACCACGCACGCGTTCAAAGATGCGCACCGCACGATCAATGCGCTCGCTTTGAAGCGCGTCTTGCGCCACCTGTTGGCACTGCTCGGCCGTGCCACACTCAACGCCATCAACGCGATAGCGCAACTCGGCATTGGTGCGCTCGTAGGACTGACCGTTCCAGCGATAGTGGCTGATGATCGTGTCGCCCATGGTTAATGGCGCGCGCGCCTCAATGAGCGGATAGTCGGCGTCGGCCCGCACGGTCACCTGACCTTCCAGCGCAATCAACATGGCGAGGCGCTGATCGCTGCGCTCAAAGACCCAGGCACGGCAGGACTGCTCGATACAGCCCGACGCAGAAGTCAGAAACAGATCACCACGTGCCGAACGGCCCAGCCAGCGACTGACGAGTGTCGCACCTGCGCGACAATCGGACGCCGGTGAAGAACCGGCAGCACATTGCGCCAGCATCTCAAGCGGTAGCTCATTCATCATAAGCACCGGGTCGGAGCTCTCACCCACGCTGGTCCAACCGACCACGAGGCTCGCGGCGAGTGCTGTCACTGCGTAACGGAGCAATCGCAATCCGCGAGGTATGGTGAGCTTCGGGTCCATGATCCTGCTAAGGCATATTCTGTGCCACTGCGCTTCGAACCCAGACAGACTTTCAGAACAACAAGTTACGCCCAGCTGGGCGGGTGATCGCCAGCGGCGACCGCCTAGTGGACCCAGATACAGTGCGCCTGGCCTGACACGCCTGGGCAGCGCGACGCCCGCGCCGGTTGTGAATAGCGCACCCGGCAGCTCGACGCTATCCGCCAGCACGGGAGACGCCCTTCCCGAGCTGATCGGGCCGAATTTGACAATGCGAAGGGCGCTCCCTTTAATGGCGCGCCATGTCTGATGCGCACCCGGCAAAGGAGATCGCCGGCTCCTCCCCCACTGAACCGCTGGTCGAGGTCAGCCACCTCTCGCGTTTCTATGGTCCCTTGCAGGCGGTAAAGGACGTGAGCTTTGCGATCCGCTCCGGCGAGGTGTTGGGTTTCCTCGGGCCGAATGGCGCCGGCAAGACCACGACCATGCAGATCCTGTCGGGCAACCTCGCCCCCAGCGCTGGCACCGTGCGGATCGCCGGTCACGACATGCTTGCTGATCCGCGCGCTGCCAAACGCCAAATTGGCTATTTGCCGGAGCAACCACCGCTGTATCGCGAGCTCACGGTCGATGAGTTTCTCGATTATTGCGCCGCATTGAACCGGATTCCCCGACCCGCGCGGCGTGACGCGCGCGAGGCGGCCAAGGACAAGTGCGGGCTCAGGGACAGCGGCCGCCGGCTGATTGGCAATCTCTCCAAAGGCTACCAACAGCGTGTCGGGATCGCGCAGGCCATCATTCATCTGCCGCCGCTCGTGGTCCTTGACGAACCGACCGTCGGACTCGACCCGATCCAGATCCGCGAGATTCGCGCGCTGATTCGCGAGCTCGGCAAGACGCATGGCGTGATCCTGTCCACACATATCCTGCCCGAAGTGCAAGCGGTTTGTGACCACGTGCAAATCATCAACCGTGGCGAGCTGGTACTGAACGAAAGCATCACGGGTCTCGAGCGTCATCTCAAGTCAGCGTCGCTCACGATCGCGTTTCATCACCCGCCCGCAGTTGCTACGCTCGAGTCGCTGCCCGGCGTGACTTCCATCAAAACCGAGTCCGAAGGCCGCCTGCACGTCTTCCACGACATCGAGCGCAATCCGACCGAGTCGATCATCCGCCTGGCCGCGGAACAGGGCTGGGGCCTTTACGAAATCCGGCCAGGGCGACTGTCGCTCGAGCAATTATTTGTCGAGCTCACCACGGACGATGCGGCGGCGCAGGACACCGGCACATGATCGCGACGATTGCGCTACGCGAACTGCGCACAATGTTTCTTTCACCGCTCGCGTGGACGGTACTCGCCGTCGTGCAGCTGATTCTTGGATTCCTGTTTCTCGCCAATGTCGAGATCTACCAGGTCTACCAGCCGCAATTGCTGGCGCTTGAGCAGGCACCGGGCGTCACCGAGGTGGTGGTGCCGGATCTGTTCGGTAACGCCGCAGTCGTGCTGTTGCTGGTGGTGCCGCTGCTCACCATGCGCCTGATTGCCGAGGAGCGAAGGAACCGCACGCTGCCGCTGCTCATGAGTGCGCCGGTGTCGATGACCGAGATCGTGCTCGGCAAATACGTTGGCGTGCTGCTGTTCCTGCTGACCGTGCTGGTGCTTGTTGGGCTCATGCCGCTCTCCCTGCTGATCGGTGGCGGACTGGACTTCGGCTTGCTTGCCTCGGCGTTGCTCGGGCTCGCACTGCTGCTCGCAAGCTTCACGGCGGTGGGACTGTTTATGTCCACCCTTACCCAACATCCGACGGTAGCGGCCATTGCCACATTTGGGGCGCTGTTGCTGTTTTACATTCTCGACTGGTCCGGTCAGGGCGCGACCAGCGGCAGCCTGCTTGCGTATTTCTCGCTATTCAATCACTACAAGCCGTTCCTCGAGGGGATATTCTCGACCACGGATGCCATTTACCACGTGTTGCTCAGCACGACGTTCGTGGTGCTTAGCATCCGGCGGCTCGATGCCGATCGGCTGGGGGCGTAATGATGCGTACGCACCTCCCGCACAAGTGGCAGCTGCGGCTGTTCGGTGCCGGGTTCCTGGTTCTGCTGCTCGTGGCGATCGGACTGCTGCAATGGCTATCTCGCGAGTACCGTCTTGAGTTCGACTGGACCCAGGCCCGGCGCCATTCGCTGTCGGATGCTTCGCTGGCCGTGCTTGCCGGTTTCCAGGAACCGATCACGGTCACGGCCTACGCAAGCCAGCGCGGCAAGCTGCGTCGCGCGATCGGCGATTTCGTGGCGCGCTATCAGGCACACAAGACCGATCTGCGACTGGAATTCATCGACCCGGACGCCGAGCCGGAAAAGACACGCACGGCTGGCGTGCAGTTCGACGGAGAACTTGTCCTGAGCTATGGAGACGCGCGCGAGAACCTTGCGCCCAACCGCCTGAACGAAGAGCAGTTTACCAATGCGCTGACGCGGCTCGGCCACCGCGGCGAGCGTTGGCTGGTGTTCCTGTCCGGCCATGGCGAGGGCAGCCCCGACACCAATCGCAATTACGACTATTCGGTGTGGGCGGCTGAGCTCAGGAAACGCGGATTCAAGACCCGCGTGCTGGCGCTGGGCACCAGTCCCCAGATTCCTGGTAACACCACGGCACTTATCATCGCCGGTGCACAGTCGCGCTTCCTGCCGGGCGAAGTGAAGGAACTGACGCGCTATCTGAAGGACGGGGGCAACCTCCTGTGGCTGCACAATCCGGGGCCACTGAACGGACTTGAGCAGCTCGCCGAAGCGCTGTCGATCGAGTTCGTGCCGGGCACCGTTGTCGACCCGACCAGCGCTGCACTGACCGGTAACGCCACCGCCATCGTGATTGACCAGTACCGTCCACACGCACTGGTGCGCAACTTCGTGCTCCAGACGGTATTCCCGCATGCCGGCGGCATTTCCCTTTCCGGTACGAGTACCGAGGGCGATGCAAACCGGCAGGTCGGCGACGACAATTGGAAGGGCGAGGTTCTGTTTGACACGCGCGCATCGAGCTGGTCGGAAACGGGCAAGCTCGATGGGGCTGTGCGCTTCGACAAGGGAAGTGACATCAAGGGCCCCCTCAATCTCGCTGTCGCGCTCACGCGCAGGCAAACCGACGCCGGGAATCGTAAGCGCGAGCAGCGCGCGGTCGTCATCGGAGATGCCGATTTCCTCACGAACAGCTACCTCGGCAACGTTGGCAACCTCGAGCTCGGCATGAGTCTCGTCAACTGGCTCTCGCAGGACGAGGCGTTCGTCAGTATCCCGGTCCGCACGGCTCATGACCGTAGCCTGAGCCTCAGCCGCAACAGCCAGCTGGCGCTTGGCATGATATTTCTTGTGCTGCTGCCGGTGGCGATGGTAGCCAGCGGCGCAACCATCTGGTGGCGGCGGCGCAAACGCTAACGCTATGAAACCGCGCTGGCTCCTGCTCGCCGCCCTCCTCGCGCTGATCGGCATACTCGCGGCCGTGGCACTGCTCAAGCCCGGTCGCGAAGCGAATAGGAAACCCACGCTGACCACGCTTTCCCCGGACACCATTCAGTCGATCCGGATCGAGCACCCAAATCAACCGCCGATCGAGATCACTCGTCACGAGGAGGGATGGCTGATGCGCGAGCCACTCGCGGCACGCGCGAACCGCTTTATCGTGGAGAATCTGCTGGCCGTGGTCGCCGCGCCGATCGAGGCGAGCCTCCCGGCGAGAGGAACCGAGCTCGCCCGCTATGGGCTGGACGCGCCACTCGCGAGCGTAAAGCTGGACGCGGACGAGATTGCATTTGGCGCGATACACCCGTTTCAGCGACAGCAGTATGTTCGCTACCGCGACAACGTTTACCTCATCGCTTCGCATTATTACGGCGCGAGCGCCCAGAAGCCCGAGCTGTATCTCGACACGAGACTACTCGCACCGGCAACCAGGCTGACCGACCTGAAACTCGCCGACTTCTCGGTCTCGCAGATTGATGGAACCTGGCAGCGTCGGCCCGAGAGGAAAGCGCTGTCGAGCGACCGTATCAACGAATTCGTGAGTGAGTGGCAACAGGCAAGCGCGCTGTCCGTGCAGCGCCACGCGGGCAAGCATCCGATCGCCTGGGTAACGCTTGGATACGCACAAGGTGAAAAGCCGCAGTCCTTGCGCATCGGCATAATCGCGCGCGAGCCGGAATTGGTACTGTACCGCCCGGACGAAGACCTCGACTACCACTTCCCTGCCGAACTCGGCAAGCGCCTGCTGCAACTCGAGCCGGAAACCCCCACACCGGCCAAGTAGGCTCGGGCGCGTCTGTCAGCCAGCCGCCTCGCCATGCCAGAGCTCCCCGAGGTCGAAACCGTACGCGGCGGCATCGCACCACATGTTGTGGGCAGGCGTGTTGTGCGCGTCATTGTGCGCGACCGTCGCCTGCGCTGGCCGGTACCGACGTCACTCGGTAACGAGTTGCCTGGTCAGACATTTCGGTCCGTCACGCGGCGGGCAAAGTACCTGCTTCTCAGCGCCGACCGCGGTACCGTGATCCTTCATCTTGGCATGTCGGGAAGCGTGCGGATCGTGCCGCGCGATACGCCGCCGGCCAAACACGACCACGTCGACATCGTCATGGATAACGGGTACTGCCTGCGCTTGCGTGATCCACGCCGGTTCGGCGCCCTCCTATGGAGCCGTGCCGACCCGATAAGCCATCGCCTGCTCAGGAACCTTGGACCCGAACCGCTCGGCGCGGACTTCACCAGCGAGTATCTCTTTCGTGTATCTCGGGGCCGGCGAATCGCGCTGCGCGACCTGCTGCTCGATAGCCACATCGTCGTGGGCGTGGGAAACATATATGCCAACGAAGCGCTGTTTGCCGCCGGTCTGCGGCCGCAGCGCGCGGCCGGGCGCACCACGCGCGCCCAGTGTGCCGCCATCGTGGCCGCAGTACGCCGGACGCTGGCCCGCGCCATCCGGGCTGGCGGTACCACCCTTCGGGACTTCCAGAACGTGGATGGGCTGCCGGGCTATTTCCAGCAAACTCTGCAAGTCTACAACCGCAAGGGCGAGGCTTGCCCGCGCTGTGGCTCACGAATCAAGGGCTTACGCATCGGTCAGCGTTCGGCTTTCTACTGTCCAGACTGCCAGTTATAGGCGCCACTTCACGTGGCGCCGAATCTGGACTATACAACTTATTGATCAGACACAAATTAGAACGCCTTTCCATCGGGGGAGTCTCACGCGGTCGGTACAGCGCCACCGGTCATCCGGCGCCGCTCCCCGCGGTCCGTCCCGATCTGATATGCAGGGTGCGAAGGGCAAGGATAAGCGACATGACACAACTGGGACTGGAACAGCACTTTGAGGCCTACAGCGACTGGCGCAAGGGCCTGTCGACCGCGGTTAACGACCTGCGCGAGTGGATCCGCAGCCAGGATTTGTCCGATCCTCAGGCGGACCAGCGCCTTGAGCACGTGCTGGCAACTTTGCGTGATGACAAGCTGTACGTGGCCTTTGTGGCCGAGTTTTCGCGCGGCAAGTCGGAACTCATCAACGCCATCTTTTTCGCCAAGTTTGGAACGCGCATGCTGCCTTCGAGCGCCGGGCGCACCACGATGTGCCCGACGGAGCTCATGCACGACGCACTGGCGAGCCCATGCCTGAAACTGTTGCCGATCGAGACACGCAAGAGCGGCACCACCATCGCCGAGTACCGTGGCTTCCCCGAGGAATGGCAGGTCCATGCCCTAGACGTAAACAAGCCTGAGCAGATGATCGAGACGCTCAAGCATATCGCCGAGACCAAGAACGTGCCGCGCGACGAGGCGCAGAAGATGGGCTTCCACATTGCCGAGGACGAGGCCCAGATGGGCATGCGCCTCACCGAGACGGGCGAAGTGGAAATTCCGCGCTGGCGGCACGCCATGATCAACATGCCGCACCCGCTGCTTGAGCAGGGACTCGTGATCCTTGATACGCCGGGCCTCAACGCGTTGGGCGCCGAGCCCGAGCTCACACTGAACATGCTGCCGTCCGCGCACGCCGTGCTCTTCATCCTAGCGGCCGACGCCGGCGTCACGAAATCCGACATCGAGGTTTGGCACAGCCACATCGGCTCACGCAAGGACAGCGCCAACAAGGGTCGCCTGGTCGTGCTCAACAAGATCGATGGCCTGTGGGACGAGCTGCGCAACTGGGATGAGGTTCAGCGCGAGATAGACCGCCAGATCCGCGACACCGCCAAGCACCTCGCCATTCCCGAGCACAATGTCTACCCGGTGTCAGCACAAAAGGCACTGTACGGCAAGATCAAGGGCGACGACAAGGTCCTCGAGCGCTCGCGTATCCGCACACTGGAACAGGCGCTTGCCAAGGAGCTGTTGCCCGCGAAGCGCGAGATCGTGCGCGATGCCATCCAGGGCGACATGAACGAGACCATCAAGTCACTGCGGCTGGTGGTCATGCAACGTCTGAAGGGCGTTTATGAGCAAGTCGAGGAGCTCTCCGGCCTGACCGGCAAGAACATGGATGTGATCGAGCACATGATGAACAAGGTCAAGGCCGACAAGGAAGTGTTCGAAAAGAGCATGCAACGCTTCCAAGCCACGCGCCATATCTTCTCGCAGCAGACCAACTTGCTGTACACGCATCTCAATCTGCGCAACCTCGACGCGCTGATCGCCGCCACCAAGAAGGACATGGAGATCAGCATGACAACCGCCGGGCTGCGAGCCTGCATGGGAAACTTCTTTTCCCAGGCCTACCAGTCAATGGAGTCGGTTGCCAAGCAGGCGCAGGAGATCAAGGAGCTCATGGAAGGCGTCTACCGCAAGTTCCAGGAGGATCACGGCCTCGTCAATGTCAAGCCGCAGAGTTTCTCGGTGACGCGCTACCTGCGCGAGATCAAGCGCATCGAGGCCAAGCACGAGCAATTCATGAAGGGGCTGTCGCTGGTGCTCACTGAACAACAGACCCTGACGCGCAAGTTCTTTGAGTCTTCGGTGGCCAAGATTCGAGCGCTTTACAAGCTCGCCAACCGCGATGCCGAGTCCTGGCTCAAGAACATCATGGCGCCGATGGAGACCCAGGTGCGCGAGCACCAGATTCAGCTACGCCGACGTCTCGAATCAATCAAGCGCATTCACCAGGCGAGCGACACACTCGATGAGCGCATCAAGGAGCTTGAGCAGATCCGTGACGGGATCCGTGAGCAGGAGAAGAATCTCGAAAACCGGGCTGACGCGATTCTGCAGAAACTCGAGTTCGAAACCAACATCGCTCCCGAAGACCTGCCGCTGGAAATACGCGCCTGAGCACATCGATCGCGGAAACAAGAAAGGCGGCCAATGGGCCGCCTTTCTTGTTTCGAAACGGAAGTGGCGTCAGCTCGCCTTTTGCATCAGACCCTGGTACTTGCTCATCAACTGATCTTTCGTCTCCTGGCAATCAGGATCGACGATGATGCAGTCGACCGGACAGACATCGACGCACTGCGAGGTTGTGAAGTGGCCGACGCATTCGGTGCACAGCGACGGCTCGATCTGGTAGATCTCCTCACCCTGGGTGATGGCGCCGTTCGGGCACTCGGGTTCGCAGACATCGCAATTGATGCACTCGTCGGTAATCAACATCGCCATGGGAAATACACCTGAAAACTGAGCGGAAATGATCGAGAGAGTTTAGCGCATCCTGAGCTTTAGCGCAGCCGCCACCCGGGCGTCGACGAAGTCGCCGACGTCTCCGCCTAGCAGCGCGATTTCCTTTACCAACGACGCGGATATAAACATCTCCTGCTCGGAAGGCGTCATGAATACGGTCTCAACCTCCGGAGCCAGTCGGCGGTTCATGCCGGCCAGCTGGAACTCATACTCGAAATCCGAAACCGCCCGCAGCCCACGCAGGATTACCGAGGCACCGTGCTGGCGCACGCAATCAACCAACAGGTTGTCGAAGCCGACCACGCGCGCGCCGGGGACATCGCTCAGCGCCTCGCTGGCGAGGCGCACTCGCTCGTCAAGCGCGAATAGCGGCTGCTTCTGCGGGTTGGCCGCGATGGCAACAATGACGTAATCGAAAAGCCGCGTCGCACGGCGCACAAGATCGGCATGCCCGTT
>Ga0209742_10000979_pt1 | contig 13906 bp, 10 predicted proteins | sample DeeMarSeWOR38_10_FD_187462 | JGI IMG/M metagenome (GOLD analysis project Ga0209742, IMG submission 187462) | Marine sediment microbial communities from White Oak River estuary, North Carolina - WOR-3-8_10 (SPAdes) (version 2) | ecosystem: Environmental > Aquatic > Marine > Intertidal zone >... | reverse complement strand
AGGTGATACCGTCCACCTGTTTCATCGCCGGGTGATGAATGTGTCCACACACTACCCCATCGACGCCTCTGCGTTTGGCTTCATGGATGACGGCGTTTTCAAAGTTCTCGATGTATTGCACGGCTTTCTTCGCGCGCATTTTTAGAAAATTTGACAACGACCAGTAAGGGAATCCCAAGTTACGCCGCAAGTAATTATAGTAACGGTTGAAAACGATGATGTTTTCGTACAAGCGGTCCCCGAAATAGACCAGCCATTTATTGGTCATCACCACACTATCAAACTCGTCGCCATGTATCACCAGTAACTTTTTATTATCCCTGGTAACATGGATGGTATCTTCGCGGATAATCACATCATTGAGATTGCTGCCAATATAATCCCTTAGCCGCTCGTCATGGTTGCCGGGAATGTAGGTTACCCTTGTACCTCGCTTAACCTTATCCAGCAATTGCCGGACGATTTCGTTGTTGATTTCCGGCCAGTGCCAGTTTCTTTTCAGTTTCCAGAAATCAACGATATCACCCACCAGGTAAATATATTCGGCTTCAATCGTATTCAGGAAGTTAAGCAGGCAGTCATTTCGCACATCTTTTGTCCCCAGATGCACATCAGAAATAAACACAGACCGGTATTTGTGTTTCATAATGTTCATACCCTTTCATAATTAACAATTTTTTCACTAATTAGTCTTTTTATATTCTTTATAGTCGTCAAACCGTGACTGGCACGGGATCACTCTGCATGAACGCAAACGCCGGCTGACAGGATTTCCACAGGCGTTCGGAAAACAATTCCAGTGGCTCCTGCTGACCATCGATAATCCACTGGACTATTTCTCGCGCAACATTGGGATAACGAATGGCCTGCGGATTCTTTTTTTGCAGCCACGCTTTTAACGCCGCCGGATTCAGCGTGGAAATAACGTCCGCGCGCTTGAGGATTTTCAGCGCTGCCGCGTTGGATATTTGCTCCATTTGTCCGTGCAGTGGCTTGGTCAGAATTTTTTTCCCGTACTGGATGGTTTCACTCGCCAGTTCAAAACCGGAATTGGTTATAACCCCTTCGCTGGACGCGAGATCTTTCTGGAATTGCTCCCTGGACAAGGGTCGCAAATGTAAATGACCCCTGTCTTCCGGACCCGACAGGGGGTGATAAACATAGAACTCATAGTTAGTTTCAATCTCGAGCCATTTGCAAACATGCTTGATGTTTTCAAAAGGCAAATACACCAGTATTTTTCGAGACTCCAAGGTTGCATTGTCCAGCGGCGGTTCGATTATCGGCGGCAGGATGGGATTGTCAAAATGATACCAGTGCACCCCAAGGGAAACGCTCGCCGGTGCGAAATGCTGCATGATAGATTTGGCAATCCAGTTGCTGCCTTCGACAGGAATATCGTAATTAAACGCGTATTGATGACCTATTCCGAGCGACGGCTTGTTTTTCATGCGCGCAGCCCAGGCAGTCACCGGTTCAAAATCGGTAATCACCAGATCGTAGTCATTGAGATCCAGCGACTTTATTTCTTTCTGCAGATTCAACAGATTATTGGTGAGTGCAGTTTTGGCAAACTGAATCTGGCCGTTTTTCGTTGCGAAAGTCAGGCCACGATAAGTTTTATAGTTACCGAACGGCTCCATGTTGAAATATTCTTTTGCTGGCCGACCGGAAAACACATAATCCACATCGATGTCAGCCTTCTTGAGCTCAGTGGAAAGAGCCCGAGCCCTGGTAATATGTCCGTTACCCGTGCCCTGTACGCCGTAGAGTATGCGCATGGTTATAAGAGGCTCGCACCCATTATCCACAGCGCAACATATGCGCTGCCAAATCCCAACACCATACCAGCAAGAATATCCGTCGGAAAATGTACACCTAACAATACGCGTGAGCTGCCAATCATGGTCGCGATAGTGTAGGCAAGCAAGGTATAGGGTGGATAGTAATAACTGATCACGGTCGCCATCACAAATGCAGCGGCCGTGTGCCCGGATGGAAAACTGAACTTGTCCGAGGGTACCAGATAAGCGACGAATTCCTGTAACAAATCGTTGGGACGTTGGCGTTTAACCGAGTTTTTAAGAATCAGATACGATGGCAGCTCAAAGGCGAAACCTGCTAAGGCGCAAAGAAAAAATTCCTTGCCATGCACCGGTTCCAGCCAGATCAGGAACAGGCCAAAAATAAGGTAATATACGCCGTCACCGAGGCGGGAAATCCAGCGACTGACTTTGGCCACTTGTTCGGCGTGTTTCCGTGACAAGCACCATTTAAACGCGACGATATCGTAGCGGGTAATTTTATCCAGTAATATAGCCATAATAGGTTAAACAACTCTATAACCGTTTAACGAATTATCGGCGTGTAATATGACAGTTATGTAAAAGTTATATGAAAGTTTTTTGACCAAAAAAATAAAGGGGAAACCAGGAATTAAAACGCAGGCGAAAAATACTGACTCAATCCTGCTTCAAAAATGTCGCACTTTCCAGCTCCGGTAAGCGACATCTTTTATGAGGCGTTACGAAACCTTGGAAAGCACTCTCGCCTTAATTTCCTGCCACAACGCCTGGTAAGCTTTGGCTGCAGGTCCGTTGGGAGCAAAGCTGCCGAGGGGCGCACGGTGAATTCCCATTTTCTCCACATCGCTAGCATAGGGAATCCAGCTATTTAATATCGGTTCCGGAGTTTTGGGCGGGTTACTCACAATCATACGATGCATGTCCTTGCGTTTGTCGACCATGGAGAAAAACGGAAACAAGCGCATACTAGTAATATCATTTTTCTCACAGAACTTTAGCAGTTGATGCAAAGTCCGCAATGACAAGGTGGTCGGTATGGTGGGAACCAGGACGATATCGGCAGCGTACAGAATACTTTCCGAGGTTAATGAAATGCTCGGCGCGCAATCCAGAAAAACAAAGTCATATTGTGTAACAAGTGGCAACAGTATTTTACGTAGGCGCTGTCGAGGCTTTTTATTATCCTCCAGGAAAAGATCCAGATTGCGATAGGAAAAATCAGCCGGTAATAAATCCAGGTTATCAAAGTCGGTGCCTTTGATAGCATCCTCAAGCGCATGCTTTTTTATCAACAGACGCCGCCCACCACCTTTGACTTTCGGCTTGATCCGATAATAAAAGCTTGCCGCACCCTGAGGGTCCATATCCCAAACCAGGGTTTTGTAACCCTCTTGTGCGCAGAGGTATGCAAGATTGACGACGCTCGCCGTTTTGCCAACACCACCTTTTATGTTATAGCTAGCTATGATGCGCATGCGTCTAATTCGTTGTTGACTTTCACTGGTTTGAAAAGCCGTCGGAATTTGTGTTTGACTTCTTTGCTACTGAAACTTTCAAATCGATTGGCAAAATGGGCACGTTCCTCGGCCTGCAATTCCTCAATATGCCGTATCAGTAAACTCATAGCCTGCTGCGTTTCTGGTGACAGTGCGGATTGCTTCTCCATCTCCATAGCAAACTCCTTGAGCGTTTCCGCCTGTACGTGCAAATCATTATATTCGCCCAGGTTGTCCTGCAATCCTTTCAATTCCTTTACCAATGGCTTAATCGCCTTGATGCCGTACAGGCTCTGAAATAACTCCATAAGATATCGGAGTTTTTTGCAGGTTTTGCGTAGCTCATGCAAATCTTCCGCGGGAGAATCATCCTGAATCGCATTGCCCTCTTTAAGCGCCCGTTTATAGACTTTCCAGATGCGCTCATCGGCGACAGATTTGATCGCTCTTCCAGCGTTAACCAACTCTGCTCGTTGAGCGACCGGAGCGTGTAGAAACTCCCAATATTGGTTTTGGAAATCCGCATAGCGTTTACTCTTTAACACGGTTGCCAGGTTTTTATAGGCAGTGCGTTTTTTTCTGAGCAATAACGCCTGTAGTGGTTCCAGGTGCTGCTGCAATTCCGCAGGTAACATTTGCCGGTACCCGGGGAATTTCAACAAATAGACATCGATATCACGAGCTGGACTGGTAACGGAACCCAACCAATTCATCTGTAATTGCAGGTCCTCCAGTTCGCGTTGAGGAAACACATCTTTGATTTGTTTCAAAGCGGAGCGGGTTTTACGCAACGCAATACGATAGTCGTGTAAAAATTCCGAATCGATGTCCTCAAGTATACCCTGTTCATTCGCAGCCATTACTTGCAACATCTGTTTTAATAACGATGCGATAGCTGCTGTCGCCGGCATATTCGCCTGCAGTACACATTTACCTTTGGATGAATAATCTGCGGGTTGTCTGCCCAGTGCGTTCAATGCAATGATCAATATATCTTCTTCTGATTTTGGCAAACACAACTCGCCCTCGATGAAATCCAGCACCTGTTTATAAGACTTAACATATCCCTTCACCGGTACAATCTCGAGGCGTTTTTGCAATTTTTTATAGGAAGCGGTTGCTGGATGGAGTAACTCATATTCATGCAATACGATCCGCAAAACTGTTTTTTTATCCTTGTTCAATTTATTCAAATACCGTCGCCTCACGCGCAATTCTAGCTGCGGCAGCAGAGCACGCACGCTTAATACGCGGCTTAGCAAATCGCGCAAGCGACTCGCAGGCAAATCCCACGCGAAATCGATTTTCCCCGAGGTCTCAGCATAATAAAGACATTGCGATGATCGCTGCTTGCGCCAGCACAATTGAGAAACTTTGCCATGGGTAGTTACTTCGATGCTGGCTTTTTTCCTGTAGACCCGCCAGTCAAAAGAATCCAGGCATTGGATGTCAAGGTGTTCAGAGGATTGATCAACCAGGGTGAATTTTTGTTTTAACGCAGCACTCACTTTCGCAAGCGACTGGGATGCCGGAATAGTAAATTCAGTACATACGGCAGACATAGCGAATAATAAAGACCTATATTCGTACTGCAGTGGATTGCACCGTTACTTTATATAACAGTTATTTTATTTGTATATGCCGCTAGCGATAACCGACATACAGCATCAACGAGAAACAGGCAATTATTGTTACCTCGTTCACTCCAGCACTTTGTCATAAACGGGAAAAAAAATAAAATATTACAAGAATTTATAAATTTTTATATATAACCTTAAATATCAAAGAAAATACTTATACTTGTAACATTCATTACTGCCAGGGAAGGCGCCAGGAGGCGATGAACCGGTTAATTAGATTTTCAATGCACTCAATAAAACGACCGCTTTATTTATCATGGATGCGGCAGGCCTGAAACTTTCTTCGTTCGTAGCGATAGCGACATAACAACAACGGCGGGGATTTTTTCGAGACGCCTGAACACTTAGTATGAACGATGCCGCAATATTTCATGCAGCCCTCAAAAATAATTCCATAGCAGAGAGCACGAAATACAACTGACGAAATTGATGAACTCGGCGTTTTCGTGAGCCTGGAAACTTGTCAGAGTTCTCATTTTTCGAAATTACTAAAGGTAGTAGTTAGTGCCAGCATACATAGTAAGTTCGCAGAGATTGGTCGTCGGGTTTATTAAATACAAAGACTTATGCAACACTCCCACCCGCAACTATAGTTACCCTATTCACCCGCGACGCTGCTATATACGTTTTTATTAATTGAATACCTCTCCAATATTTGATTTACTGAATAAACTGGTTAGCTCATTAGCAACCAGTAGTGGGGTCAAACGTAGTAAACCTGGTTGTGGTTGGAGTCCGTATGCCTGTAGTAGACAAGCTTGCCCGTGCGCGGCAAATTTTTCATTCTCTGACATTATTCAATTTAGCTCAACGATACTCAAAAGCCTATCTCGTTATCGTCACCCTTACGGCATTAGTTGGGTATCTCTATCTGCTCATGTTTCCTGCAGGGGCGCTTTTTGGCATTTATCAATTTTACTTAACCGTCACCGCGCCGTTTACTGATCAAACTATTCTTACCGCTTTAACCTGGGCGTCCGTGACTTTGTTTTGCGCCGGCATAACGCATGGCATTGCTACTATTCGCTTTGCACAACCCGAAGGCATACAACTGAAGCGCGAAAATGCACAGTTGATATTTAACAAGTTGGAAGAAATCGAAGAGCAGATCAAGTGGCCAAAAATTCATAACGTAATATTGTCGCGGCGCTTTGAATTAAACATCCTGAAAACCCCCGTGTGGAGCCTCCCCTTCTGGTCTCACAATACCCTGGTGATCGGCTACCCGTTTATGCAAACTCTGGCGCCAGAATATTTTGACTGTGCCCTGAACCGAAAATTGCTGCAGTATGCGAAACGGCAAAACCTTTTTTATAACTGGCTGAGCTACCTGCGCACAACCTGGGAGCATTATCCGGATACCTTCAAGCAGCGTAACAAGGTTGGTGATCAACTGTCTTACTGGTTTTTTAGAGTTTACTGCCGTTTTTATCGTTACCTGGCTGTCTATGTTACCCAGACTGATGAATTGCATGCGGATAGCCTGGCCTTGAATTACTTGAATGACCGTGATGTTTTTAAAACTGCAGAGTACATTCGCCTGGTGCAATTTTTCCTTAACCAGCATTTCTGGCCCAAACTGAACGAACTGCTGGCACGGGGCACAGTTACACCGGAACAAATCAAGCCCTATGAACACCTGTCAAAGTCGACGCTGCAAATGATGAAGTCCCCTCGCGTTAGCCATTGGTTGAAAATGCTGTCACTGGAAAACGCCTGCGAAGGAAGCCACGAAGCGCCCTTTGCGAAGCGCATGCATAGTATGGGTTATGGCAAGATGATTGCGCCCAATGTGTATAACACCACGGCCGCCCAATACTATTTTGGCCCTGGCAATAAGCAGATCGTACAACGCATGAATATGGTATGGGCCAGGCATGTGTCGCGCGACCTTGCAAAAGTACGGACAAAGACAAAAGCCAGCAATACTGCTCTGGCGCAACAGCGCTTAACGGTGGCTTTCTAGCGCCCGGTTCCCACCAATACCAGGTTCAAAATCGCGCACTGCGTAAGGTCGTAATTAGTGCAGCTTATGTGATGTTGGTATATGTGTGACGCAATGCGCATTTGGTAATTTTCACCCTGCTGCTTAGTAATAAACTCTATCCATAACCTAGCAATTTCAAAAACTTAGTCTAAAATCTCTACATTTGCGCAATAGATCAGACCACAGGCAGCAGGCACTTCGGTCGTACTCAGTCGCAATGCCGAAATCTATGCAGCATCATTATCTAAGTTTAGCTTTTTCCTGTTCATAATAATCGAGGAACTCATGACTCAATCTCGCATTTTTGGCGGTTTCATTATCGTTATCGTACTGGCACTCGTCGCTTATATTGGCGTCACTAAAATTGACTGGGACAATCAGTCCGGCAGCATGGAGTCTGCACAGACCGACAGCGGACAAAGCAGGGAAATTCTCACCTTCGTACCAGCGGACACCCTGTTCTTTTTCGGTGGACTGGAGCCCGCCCCGTTTCAACATGTCATTGATATGATGCCGCCGGAAAGCGGCTGGTTAAAGCATGCCGACTGGTCAAAGCAGCTTTCGGATGAAGAAAAATCCAGGATGCCGCCAGCGACACGCATGATCACCAGTCTATTCAGTGAATATATGCAAATCATGCAGGATCCACCGACCGCTGTCAGTAAACTGGGCATCGGCGAAAAAATAGATTCCGTGGCGTATACAGTGGGCTTCATACCGGTCATGCGCATTAAACTCGCCGATGCCAATGCCTTTACTGTATTGATTGACCAGGCTGAGAGAAAAGCAGGGCTGACAGCGAACAAACAATCCGTCGGTGACATCACGCTGCGCTCGTACAGTTTCGATGATCCGGGCACAGACAAATCGACTGATGTGAACCTGATGATCGGCAACAATAGTCATTATGCGGTCATTTCCCTGTCTTCCAAAGTGGAAGGAGATAAAGCACATAACGTGATTGTCGGTACCGATAAACCCGTGCAATCGCTGGCAAGCCTGACCGTATTAAAGGACATCAAGAATAAATATAACTTTCACCCGGCTTATGTGAGTTACGTTAACCACAGGGAAATCATGAAAGGCCTGACCGGCGAAGGCAACAATGAATTTGGCCGCATGCTGGATGCCATGATTGCAATGGCCGAGGAAACCAAAGCCAGGGCGGCAACGGAGCAGGCCCCTCAGGCAGCGGGTCCAAGCGACCCGGCGATGACAGATCAAAACCAGGAGCAACCAACGGAACCGACTCCACCAAGCGCGAAAAATGACAAGCCACTGGATGCGATTCGCACGGAAGCCTGTCGCAAAGAACTGATGGCCATGGTGGACGCCTGGCCGCAAACCGTGTTTGGCTACACCAAACTGGACCTGGAAAGCAAACCCAAGGTCATGGAAGCTCGCATGCTGGTGGAAAGCACTGATGCGGCATTCATGCAGGAGATGCAACAGATTCGCGGTTTCATCCCCACCTCACTGCTCGATGTAAAACAAAACCCCGTCTTTGGCTTCGGTATGGGAATCAATATGGACAAGTTATCCCCGTTTATAGCCAAGGCAATACAAAGCTTTACTGCTAAGGAATATCAATGTGAATTTCTCGTCAATGCAAAAATGGGGCTACTACAATCCAACCCGGCTATGGCCCTGGGCATGATGTCCGGAATGGTTGCCGGTTTACAGGGATTCTCAGCAACAGTACTGGACGTCGATGGTAGCTTCGACTTCAGCCAACCCGGTGCGCCGCCCGATATTAAAAGCATCGATGCGATTATTACTGTCTCGTCGACAAATCCAGCGCAACTGTTAATGATGGCTGCAAACATGCAACCGGGCATGCCTCCGCTGCAACTACCACCCGATGGTACGCCCATTGATTTTCCCGCTCCGATTCCGGTTCCCAACGGGGAACCAATCAAGCTTGCACTAAAAGGCAATCATATTGTCGCTTATGTAGGCGCAAAATCCGCGCAATTAGCGGAACGCCTGGCACAAGACAAATTACAGCCTAATGGCATATTTGCCTTTAATATGGATTTTGGTAAATACATGAAGATGGTCGCCAATGTCGCACAAAATGCCCCGCCGGCAGATGGCAATAAACCTGCGGCCATGTCTGAGCAGGACAAAAAAATGATCGAAGCAATGAGTTCCATGAAAATGCAATTTGTGGAGTCATTCGACATTAACTCCGATGGCCTGACATTCGATGTAAAAATGACAATAGAACAGTAAGTTTTATTTTTGTTTAAGCCGACCAGTAATCAAAAACGGGTCAACGACAAGCGTTGACCCGTTTTTTTAATCTTCGCGAGATACTACGATGAAGTGTAATTGATTGAGAATCCAGCACATTGTTCCCAATTGGATTTATTCAGGCGCGGTATTTAATGTGTAACCGATTCACTTTCAGGAAGTGTAAAGTAGAACGTAGCACCTTTTTCGGCTTTGGCGTTAACCCATACCTTGCCACCATGGCGGTTAATAGCTCGCTGCACGCTCGCCAGACCAATCCCGGTGCCTTCAAACTCTTCAGGCTTATGCAAGCGTTGAAAAATACCAAATACCTTGTCGGAATATTTCACATCAAACCCAACACCATTATCCTTGACGAAAAACACCGGCTGATCATAATCTCTGGCGGCACCTACCTGGATTTTGGGTTGCTCGCGTTCGCTGGTAAACTTCCAGGCGTTGCTCAGTAAATTCTGCAATACAATTCTCAGCAACCGGGGGTCACCAATGGCGTACATATCGGGCTGAACTTGTAGCTCCACCTTTCTTTCCGGATTGGCAGCTTGCAGGCTTTGCAGACATTCTTCCGCCATGGCGCTTAAATTAATATCCCTGTGCTGGATATCGACGCGGCTTATACGCGACAGTTCCAGTATGTCGTCAATCAACTCCGCCATAAACTTACCTGCATTGACAACGCGATGGAGGTAATCTTTCTCAGTCGAAGTTAGTCGCTCATCGGCTTCTTCTGCGAGGATCTGACTGAACGCCGTGATACTCCGCAACGGTGCCCGCAGATCGTGGGCAATGGAATAACTATAGGATTCCAGTTCCCTGTTGGAGTCTTCCAGCTGTTGGGCACGCCGGTCCAGCAACAGGGTATTTTCCAAAGCCAGCCAGTACTCGCGACCAAGCCTTTTACCAATGATAATCATAAAAACAGCATAAACCGCAAACATTACCATAACGGCTAAAGAATGCTTGGTATACAAAACTGCTGTAACAACTATCGAAGGACATAACAACAACAGCAGAAACGTCGTTATCAGGTAAGAATAGATCGACAGTGTTGTCACCGCCACTGCTGCGATGCCTGCCGTAATCAACAACACCAACATTGCAGTCCATTGCAAATTGTAGTGGGCCACCACCATCATACATAACAGACCCCAGGCTGTGGCCAATAACAAAGTAATGGTAAGAAACATTCTGCGCCAGAGTGTGGCATTTTTGGCGTACATCTTGTCGAAACGCAGCGCCAGCATGATCCGGCCTAACGCTGCCAGGGTGATTACGGTGCCGAGTACAACAAACTCGATCGTGTGTTCCTTTAGATAAGGGGTGGAAACCAGGACAATGGTGAATATCACCAGGTAGAGTATACCGGACCAGCGGGAACGGCTCGCAAGGTCTTTGTCTGCTTGCGGTAATAGACTGGCTTTGTGGTTAAGCGGGGTCATTTTAGTTTTCTAAGTATTACACCCTGAAAAGCCGGCATTGTTCCCGTGCGTTGACCTGATATTGGTGCCGCTCCCGGCTCAAAGGCAGCGAAAAATATTTCACACTCACTAATTACATTTTAGTAGATATAGCCTGACGACTGCTAGCATCGACTATATATAGCAGCTCCCTTGTGGGTTGCCGGCGTGACGATAAAATCACCGGGAGTTTGACAGGAAACTCCCGGCATTCAACGGGTTAGCGGCTAAACTGGCGCTGGTGACAGACTAAATATCCGAATAACAATGATTCAGATAATGCTGCTTGTGAAGATAACCGGAGGGAAATTTCCGTAAATAGTGCTTCAACATAGTCACCGGCACTATACGCGGTACCGTTCCTTGACGATAACCGGCAATGATACGCTGCATCTCGACCTTGTCATGCCTGTCAAGGTCGCGCTTGAAAAAACCAAAAATGTGTTCAAGTACATTAGATTGTTTGCCACGGGTGGTGGGCTTTTTCAAACTCTCCATCACCAGAGCAATGTACTGTTGCGCAAAATCGTCCAGCATATGATTGCCAATGCCCGAGATCATTCGACCGAGGTTACGATAAGTGCTTTCACAATGCGCCAGAATCATGAATTTATGCTGGGTATGGAAATCTAAAATTGATTTGTTATTCAGCCCGAAGGAAAGCAGTTGCTGCCAGCGGCGATAGACTTCCACCCTTTGCAGAAAATTTGCGCGTAGCTGCATATCCTTGAGTCGCCCCTCCTCTTCCACCGGCAAAAGCGGATTAGCTTTGATAATCTCTTGAGCGTATAGCCCTACACCACTGTGTACAACGTTAGTTGGCGATTTGTAAATTTTGACATTAAACAAACCGCAACTGGGTGAACCTTTCTTGAAAATATAGCCACTGATAAAATTCAACTGTTGCGCTTTATCCTGGCCGAAGGCCACAAGTTGCTGGGTAACATCAATGGATTCATCTTTCACATTCACCGCGCGTTGCGCACTGTCGTCACCTACCAGGTGAATTGGAGTACGCGGCACACCCAGCCCAATGGCCATCTCCGGACAAACCGGAACATAGGTAAATCGTTCGGCCAATTGTTCGGTAATAAATTTTTGATGCTTGTGGTTGCCATCAAAACGAACCTTTTGGCCTAACAAACAACTGCTGATACCAATAAAAATTGTGTTGCGATCTCTGTTATTACTCATTACAACAAGCCCTCAATGGTTGTGATCATCTTGCTGCCTTGCGGCTCGACGCGACTATTAAAGCTCGCCACCAATTTTCCACTACGGTCCAGTACATACTTGTGAAAGTTCCATTGGGGGAATTCACCAGACAACTTGCCGAGGATTTGGTACAAAGGATCTGCGTTGTAGCGCGACGCGTGGGTTTTTTCAAACATGGGAAATTCCACACCATAGGTCAAGCGACAGAAATCCTGGATTTGTTTTTCGTTACCGGGCTCCTGCCCGCCAAAATCATTGGATGGAAAACCGATGACCACCAGACCTTTGTCTTTGTATTTGCGGTATAGCGCTTCTAGTCCCTCGTATTGATAGGTATACCCACACTTGCTGGCGGTGTTGACCACCACCACCACTTTACCCAGATATTCCTTGCACAAATCGACGCTTTGCTCACCCGCCAGGGTGCGTTTCGTGAAATTCAGGGTTTCCGGGCACGCCGCCGATTCCTCGGCAAGGCCAGTTGCCGGCAGCAACAAAAAGAGAGAAATAACAATTAATATCATAGAGTTAAATTTCATTACCGAATCCTCTTAGTGAACCGCCAGGGCCTCGAAATAGCGTATTTGTACACCTTGTACAAGTTATTAAAAAAATAATTCAAAAATCTTATACAATTGTTATACAACATGGTCTATAATTTCTCAAGCAAAAATCAGAAAAAATTTTATTTACTATTTCTTTTTACGAAGCGATTAAGGTCGATAAACTTGCGGAAAGATATTATGACTCAGAAAAATCAGCAGCTTGAGAATTTACCTGGCGAAGAGGAACTCTATCCCATACGCACCGTCTCCAGCCTTACTGGCGTGAACTCCATCACGCTGCGGGCCTGGGAAAGACGTTACGGATTAATCACACCTATCCGCACCCCGAAAGGTCATCGTCTTTATACGCAGAACGATATCGACTTGATTCAGCAAGTACTGGAGCTACTCGACAAGGGCATCTCTATCGGACAGGTAAAAGACTATTTAAAAGGTAAAGGCGAACAGGACACCAGTGAAAGCAAGTCCGATCCCTGGTCTAACTACCAACGCCGCATGCTCAATGCCATAGTGCGCTTTGATATCAATGCACTGGATCAAACTTATAACGACGCATTGTCACTGTACCCAATTGACCTGGTAACCAAACACCTGATTTTCCCGCTGCTGAAGCAGTTAGGACAACGCTGGGCCGAAAGTGAAGGTAGTATTGCCGAAGAACATTTTTTCGGAGCCTACCTGCGTAACAAACTTGGCGCACGCTTTCATCACCAACCGATTTCACAACATGGTCCAGTGATCGTTGCCGCATGCCTGCCGGGAGAACAACACGAAGTTGGACTCATGTTATTTTGTCTGTCGGCACTCAACCATGGTTATCGCCTCGTGTATCTTGGCGCCGACACACCGTTTGATGAATTGAAAACCCCGGTAGAACGCTCCAGTGGCGACGCCATTTTGTTATCCGGTTCTATCGACCCTGATCCAAAGATTATGACAGAGCAATTAAGCAACCTGGTCTCCAGCACCAACGTACCGGTGTTTATTGGCGGCAGGACTGCGGTGCAGCATACCGATGCCATCCTGGCTGCCGGAGCCATCCCGCTGGGTACCGATATTCCGCAAGGCATCAGAAAAATCAACGATGTACTTGACCAGTAATCCAGCGCAAAGGCTCTACACTTAGCACTGTCCCTACTCCCTAAATTTCCTTTCCACAGGCAAGACACCCTGGCGTAACGCTGGCATCACAATAGTGACGCCAGCCCCCTTTTGCAGCAGTGACCCTCACCAAACCTGAATAAATGTATAAATATTATATAATTATCTTTTCTCGCGTATAATTTATTTTACTTTTAATTACAATATCTTATAAATTTCTCACTTGCCCACCTTGACATTTACGTACAGCTTTTGTATAACTTTACTTAACGCTGTACAAGAACTGTATAACTGGAGATGGCAGTTATACAAAGAAGCGATACACACACTAGAACAGTTGGAGGAATTCGAAATGAATATTGATTTCAGCATTAATGTATCCC
>Ga0209742_10000978_pt1 | contig 13913 bp, 6 predicted proteins | sample DeeMarSeWOR38_10_FD_187462 | JGI IMG/M metagenome (GOLD analysis project Ga0209742, IMG submission 187462) | Marine sediment microbial communities from White Oak River estuary, North Carolina - WOR-3-8_10 (SPAdes) (version 2) | ecosystem: Environmental > Aquatic > Marine > Intertidal zone >... | reverse complement strand
AGCAAACTGTCGATCAACTTATTGCTATCTTCTGCAGTTAACGGCCGTAAGTTTAATTCAATGGTTCGATGGGCATACAAATCAGTTGCCACCTGTGTTAATTTCCATCCTGGTGCGTAGCGATCCGGCCTCAAGGCGCAAATAAATAGAATAGGCAATTCATTGCAAAGCTTGAAGAGATGTTTTAGGAGATCAATAGATGCCGAATCGGCCCAATGCAGATCGTCACAAACTAACACTATGGGAGAGATGCTGGCCTGATGGCGCCATAGAGCTTCAGTGACAACATAGAGCTGGCCTTTGAAGCTCTCCCCTTCTAATGGAGGGCGACCGTCTAGACTATTTAAACCAAAAAGCGATTCAAAAACCTGGCGAAATTGAGACTGATTATCTTGCGGCAACGTGCCCACAAGCGTCGCCAACTTGTTGCGCACTGATTCCGAAGGATCATTAGGTTTAATATCGCACATATTCTGGGCCAACCGTTGAATGAGACTATACGGTTGGGCCGATTCGTATGAAAGAGAGACGGTTTCGTACCATTGGGGATCAGGGTTTGGGGGCTGGGGATCGGAGTTGGTTTCTGGAGATTTTAACTCGGTAATAATTTCTTCATTATCGACCCACAATGAATTCACTTGGATGGCAGACTTTTGATCCCCGATGCCCAATGCCCGATCCCAATTCTCTGAATATAGCTCTTGAATGAGACGGCTTTTACCTAAACCAGCTTCACCAATAAGAAAGACGATCTGGCCAACACCCTTCCGAACACCCTCAGCCGCCTTAACTAACTGTGACCATTCTGATTTTCGGCCGATGAGGGGTGCTTCTAGGCCTTCGATCCCGCGTAGCCGGCCAGGGACAGCCTTGCGCCCCAGAACGCGGAAAGCAGGCACTGGTTTTTCCTTTCCTTTAACCTCGATACTCTTTAAATCCTCGAATTCAAATAAGGGAGCGACTAAACGATAGGTATCTTCGGCTACCTGCACCGTGCCAGGGGCGGTTGTTTGTTCCATTCGGGCTGCCAGGTTAATGGCGTCGCCCATTGCCGTATACTCCATCCGTAAATCAGAACCAACTGTACCCACGACGACCATGCCGGTATTGATACCAACCCTGACTTCGATATTGATCCCATATCGTTGGTCGATGGATCTTTGATAAGATTTGAAGCCAGCCACGATATCCAATCCAGCCAGGATTGCCCGTTGGGGATCATCTTCATGGGCGATTGGCGCGCCAAAGAAAGCTAAAATGCCATCGCCCATCAGGCGGGCGACGGTGCCCTCGTATTTATAGACCGGCCGGATCATATGCTCGAAGGCGCCGTTAATGATCTCTGTCCACTCCTCAGGATCGAGTTGTTCGGCTGCGGCTGTTGAGCCCTGAATGTCACAGAAAAGCATGGTAACCACCCGTCTTTCGCCAACCATTTCCCCTTGAACGCGCGCCGCTCGAATCTTGTTTTCCAATTCTTGGGGAATGAACCGTTGCAATGAATCCAGCCTTTCTCTTGATGGGCTGCCCTCAAAATGTTCGGGTTGGGAACGGGGTCCGGCTACATCTGCCGATTGACCCGGTATTGAACGATCTAAATATAGCGATGAATGATCATTGTATGTATTTCGTGAAGACTCATAAACTGAGCGATCGCTGGACCAACTCGATCCTTGAAACCAGCTAAATTGGGCTCTCGGGGCAAGGGCGAGTCCACAATTGTCACAAAAGTCGGACTCATCCCCTATCGTTTCTTGACAGCGGGGGCAACGGTCGACCAGAAGCAGGCCACAGCGTTTGCAAAAGTTTGCCCGCAACCGATTAAGCGATTGACAATTCGGGCAATTTTTCATTTTTGGGCTTCCAAAAGCCGGCGAACATCCGGCAATTTGAGAAAAGTGGCGCGATCTTCGTCAACGATAATGGAGTCGGCGAGCGTTGCCAGAATGGCGCGAGCCCGATCTCTTGTAGATACAGCCTGCTCAGCTTTGTCAAGTCGCTCCAGTGCATCCGCCTGGGAATCAAGAATCTGCCAAAGGGTAGGCTGTGTTGACAATTCTTCTGCCTCGCGACAGGCTTCATACAAGGTATCGTTAGCCTCCCTTGGTCGATCTAAAGCTAGTAATGCCTTCGCTTTGAGCATCATGGCATCACTGCGAAATTGCCTGACATGAAACCGCTCCAGATAATCAAGCAAATCGTCGGCCCGGCTGGTCGCTAAATCAGGACGTTCCTCAACCAAACAGAACTTAATCTCGGCCAGTCTTACTTCAACGGAAGAAAAAGTCGGGGTAGGAGGCAAGTCTAAATCTATATTATCCAGGCTATTTTGCAAGGCTTCGCGGGCAGAGGCTTGGTCTCCGGCAACAAGATAAAGCAGGCTCATCAACCCCCAAGGATAACCTTGAAAATACAGCAAATGTTTTTCGAATAACTTCATTGCTCGCCGGCAAAGGGAAAGCCCGGTTTCAGTTGCACCGACTAAAATGCAGTAGTTGGCTTTGGCCAGTAGGCTCACGGCAAGCATCCTCTCCGCTTGGGCCATCTCGCTAAACTCAATGGATCCATTCAAGGCTGTAAGTGCATCGCCCCAGCTACCGTTGATCAAATGTATTAACCCCCGATAATATAGACTACCCGCCAATCCCCAATTATTTTCGATGGAATGATTGATTTTTTCCGCCTCATTCATAAGGACCGAGGCTGAGTCATTTTTACCGATTAAAAAATGAAAGGTTGACGAATTTGTTAGGTTTAAGGCGAGCAAGGGCAGGTTATTGCCATCCCGCAAGAGGATGCGGCTTTCCTCCAGGACCTGTAAAGATTCGTCAAGTCGCCCAAGACCAAAATAGGTGGTGCCCAAATCATTGAGGATGGGACCTAATTCGACGGTTAAATCGGATTCTCGGGCCACCTTCATGGCCGCTTCTCCATGTTTTACAGCCTGGTCAAATTGGAAACTGGCCCATAGATAATATAGCATTAAGTTCCAATGGATTTTGGCTTCCGCGGAACTTTCGCCTAATTCGTGGGCTAAATTTAGGGCATCTTCGGATAACTGCAGGCTGATTTCGGCATCGAATACCTGGCTGGGGATACTATGAATGGTGGCCTGAGCCGTTTTAGCCGCTAATTCCAAGCGCTTATCATCCCGATCCTGGGCCAGTTGCAGCATGGCTTCGTAGTTTTCCAACGAATCTTCGTAACGGGATAACAACTCTAAGGCGCGGCCTCGCCTCAAGAATAATGCTTCCAACTTTTCGTAATCAGGATCTACGCTCTCGATATAGTCCAGAGCTCGGGTATAATGATCGAGCGCCTCAATATTGGCAAATAGTCGGGCTGCTGAATCGCCAGCCATAAGATAATAATCAAAGGCTTTTTCCTGAAGTTCGCCTTCGGCAAAATGATAAGCTAATAGAGGTACTAGTTCGCCCAACTGATCCGGAAACAGTTCCTCTAATGCCTGGCCTACACGTCGATGGAGCTCCCGGCGGCGTTTTAATAAAATCGTCTGGTAAGCGACTTCTTGTGTGAGAGGATTACTAAATTTGTACTCGAGTTCCGGCAGACGAGACGCTTCGCGGATCATTTCCAATCGCAGCAACATATTTATCTGACGTTCGATTACCTGCGCAGTCTCCTGGCTTTGTACCTCGATGGCCTCCAGCACCCGTCGGTAGAAGGAACGACCGATAACAGCCGCTGTTTGCAATATTTGCCTGGTTTCCTCTTCTAAACGGTCAATTCGGGCTGATAATAACGACTGTAAGCTATCGGGGATATCGATTTGCTGGCCATTACCTTTAGCGCGCCAGTAAAGAATTTTTTGACCGTCTTGTTCGATCTCCTCGGCCACCAGCGCCTGGCTGTCGATGAGGCTACGGACCACCTCTTCAACAAAGAATGGGTTGCCGCCAGCACTCTCTAGAATGCGCGCACGTAAGCTCTGAGGGATATCGGTATTGATCAATAATCCATCGATCAGCTCGTTCACCTGTTTATCCGAGAGTGGCCGCATGGTGATTTCGGTATACAGGTGGTGGAATTCCTCATCGGCCGTCGTCTTAATTCGCCAGACTGGTCCACTTCTCTCCGGCCGGAAAGCGCATACCAACACCAATGGTATCTCGGCCGTCAGGGGGAAGAGATGCAACAGCAATTCGATAGATGCCGGATCACTCCAGTGAATGTCGTCAAAGACAAGAACGGTTGGTTGCCGAGAGAAGCGCCGTCGCCAGAGGACTGGCATCATTTCGTATAACTCCCGTTTAAAAGCCTCACCTTCTAATCTTGCTTCGCCATCGCTTTCCAGATCAAACAATGCTTCAAATACTCGTTGGGCTCGATGTCCGTTTGACTCGTCGAATTGATGGCGTAGGTTTGCCAGTTTTTCTTGCACCTGCTCGGCCGAATCGCCAGGGCTCATGTTGTTGAGACGGCGGATGAGACGCTGGAAGGGAGCATAGGGCTGGTTGGTTTCATAGGAAAGAGATGCCGTCTCAATCCAGTCGAGTGATTGGTCATTCCCAAGCGATCGTTTAGCCTCATAAATCAGTCGGCTCTTGCCTAGGCCAGCTTCGCCAATCACACAGACGATATGGCCTACCGCCTGCTGAACTGTAGAAAGTATATCCTGGAGAGCTGAAAGTTCGATGTCTCTTCCAACCAGGGTTTCATGTAAACCCTCGATCCCCCGTTGCCGGCCGGCTTTTGCTTTACGACCTATTACCTTGTAGGCGGGTATAGGATTTGTTTTGCCTTTAATCGAGATCCCACCCAGGTCTTCAATCTCGAAAAGGGGTTTGACGAGCTTGTAGGTATCATGAGCGATCTGAACCGTACCCGGCTCGGCCGTCTGTTCCATGCGCGCGGCCAGGTTAATGGCATCGCCCATGGCCGAGTATTCCATGCGCAAGTCTGATCCGACAGTTCCAACAACTACCAGTCCTGTATTGATTCCCACACGAACGTTTATGTCAATTCCCCATGATTGGTTGATCCGCTCGCGATAGGTAGAAATATGATTGACAATGTCCAGTCCGGCTAATACCGCCCGCTGCGGATCGTCTTCGTGGGCGATAGGCGCACCAAAGAAAGCCAAAATGCCATCGCCCATCAGGCGAGCAACAGTGCCTTCATATTTGTAGACAGGTCTGATCATATGCTCAAAGGCACCGTTGATGATCTCGGTCCACTCTTCAGGGTCGAGATGTTCGGCCGCGGCTGTAGAACCTTTGACATCACAAAAAAGCATCGTCACGATCCGCCGTTCACCCACCATACCACCCTGGGAACGAGCGACATCTAGTTTTTCCCGCATTTCTTCGGGTATAAATCGATCCAGGCTCGGAGCGGTTGGCGATGGTAACTGCTGCCCGGCGGCAATTGGCGAACTAATCTCTTGAGGAGGGACTTCTTTTTCAGCCGGGATAAATCGTGTTGGATCGATCTGTCTTTCTGCACTTGTCCAAGGGGTGTCACGGCCAGTAACCCAACCCAGGGTTGCTGCCGGTGATAACGGCCGGCCGCAATGGTCACAAAAATCTGAATCCGGCAGAAGCGAAACACGGCAGCGAGGACAGCGAGTGACCAACAATCGTCCACAGCGCCGGCAGAAGTTTGCCCCCTCGCGATTTGACGTCTGGCATTCAGGACAGATCAAAGCCAAATCCACCTCAGGGCACCTGGGGAAACTCAAAGTCAAAATCTGGCATGACGAATAACTGGCTATAGACAGAAAGCGCTTGCTCGTCGTTTACTTCAATTTCGCCAGCTTCAATCAAGGTAGCCACATCGCTGATGAAATATCGTGTCTTTATGTATGTGTCCAGATCTTGTGAAAGAACCAAGTCTGTGTCAGCTGACTCTACCTCCTCTACTTGCCAACCTTCGTCAGAAGCATGGAAGGCCCACATACCACCACCTGGACCGATGATATTCAGGGCAAAGGAAAAATCCAATTCTTTGGCCCGACCGGCATCGAGGAACAAGGCAGTTGTAGGAATTATCAGGTACAAGGGAATTCCGGGAATATTTCCATCCAACATGGTATGTGTTAACTCCGGCCCAACCATTGTTCCGGCATGGCCATGGCGGACGCGAGCCTCCTCCAAGTGTTGCCATGTATGGCCGACACAGAAGGCCAAAGCGACTTGAGCGGGGCGGAAGCCACGCATATTAAGCAATGGGAACCAGGCTGGTTTGGCTAGATCGGCGTCGGTCAAATTGGCGGTGACTAACCGCACATAATCCCGACTATTGCGCATTTGCTCCAGGGATCTTTCAACTTTTTGACCGTCTGGGCGGGCAGCAAAATTGCCCTGATTCCAGGCATTGAGCTCGTTGAGGGTGCGGAGCCGGACCTGTTCGGCGACCGGCAACTCCTCTCCCAACTCGATCGGCCGGGCCACACATAATCGGTCGATGTAGGAGAGATGGTACGGGAGATCGGCAAATATCCAGTCTGCTCCGTGCGAACGCTGCCAATCGGTCGGAGACATCTCCTCAAATAACGAATCCAGCGCCGACCATAACTCCTCCAACGAAGCACGCATCCCGCTAACCATCATGTTTCCATTCTCTGACATCTATCACTCCTATTTCGTCGTGTAAAGGTGATAGTTATTTTAATAAAATAGCAGCTGTCACATCTGGATAATTAATTCCGTCACCCACTATTGACAGGGACCGGTTCGATTAAGAGGCTTTTGACATCCGGCCGGTTCATCCAAGATCACCCGGCAACGTGGACAAGCCAGTGCTGAACCGCAATACTTACAATAAAAGGCACCTGCACGATTTGTCTGGTGACACTGGGAGCAATTGATCATTTCATATGGATGGTTTTACACAAGGCAGGTTAAATATCAGCTTGCGGGCGATGATTGGCTTTAAGTTGGTCACAATTGGCGTCCAATAGGCTGTTCCTATGCAGGCAGCCCATTGTAACTGTAACCACATAATTCGGCTACATGTTATCGAGCAAAGGGAGCTTAAGCTTTGGAACAGCTCACTCGCGCTGAAAGGTAAGGATTAGAATGATGGACGCCAAGTGTAGCAGACGACCAATCGGCCGCCATAAAATGGGGGTAGATACCTTACTAGATAAGTCTAAAGCCTATTCTGTCAGGAATGGCCGGCCGGCGGTGACCCCTAATGCCCAAACATGGTCATCTTTCATAGGCATGTAATTTGCCTCTAATTTGCCCCCAAAGAAGAACTCATCAGGGATACCCATGGCTATTTGCGGAGACATCCAACTATTGTTGCAGTCGGTACTATTGTCGCAGGTGACTTGGAGGGGATCAGATTGCTCACCACTGTGACCATTCGTCGGCGATACGACAACAGTCGAGTACATTTTAAAATCGCTCTCAGCAACTGTGTCAATTGTGAAAAATAAATCCGGAGGTGGTACAGATGTATCGAAGTCAAACACAGTTGCATATATCCCCCCACCACCAAGGGTTGATTCTATCGGCGCCAGAGGGACTTTTATCTCTTCATTGTTGATATAATGGGTCAAAGGCAATCTTCCTAAGGCATAAGTAGATACCCCCTTTATAGTGTAGGCAGCCGGGCTATTAGCTAATTGAAGATTGCGGGTGTTAACGTCAGCGCTCAAGGGAGGAATGCTGCGAGCTGCAAAGTATGCCGACGGCGGTCCGGCCCAAACGTCCCAGACATTTTTCGCCGATCCACTTGAAGCCTTGACGTCCATTTGAATGACTTGCAAGCCATCAGGAGTAAGAGGAATAGTGGATAGGTCTACTTCGAAACTGCCTGAATCGGCCGGCACCAAGCTACCGGGTGAGCCAGGTGAGACCCATTTCAGATCGGAATTAAAGTAGTCACGCAAATTGTCGACTGTGTATTTGGCAATGTCATGCCTGTCACCAGAATCGTCAAAATAATATAGTTCATAAGTGGTGACCACATCGCCAAGATTGTCTGCAAAGTTGGGTGTACAATCTGGATTCCAGTTTTCGTCTACTCGCTGTAGCCAGAAAGGATTCTGGTTGAGGGCATACCGGCTTTCACCAGTATCGATGATGCATTTGTCACCCAAGCCAGACGATGTGCAGGCCAGTAATTCGTCCGGATGTCCATCGGATATGGAGTGGGTGACCATCGTCGAATTACCTTGATTATTAAAGGAATCTGGGTCGAATAGTTCGATTCGAAGGATATTGGAATGGGTATAGACCTCGGTCACAACGAATCGATACTTGTAAACGCCCTCAAACGATGCCCGATCATCGTTTGGCGTACTGGCCGTCCCCTTGTATGGGGAAACAGGATCTCCCCATTCTGCACAGCCATCAGGGCCATAGATGAATTGTGAAGCCTTGCGGACGTGACCATTTTCATTGGCACTCGTGGTGTATATCTCCGCCTGGGCAAAAAAGGCACCCGTGGCCGAATGGGTTATAGGATAATTACTCAGACCCAAAATCTTGGCGAAAAAGAAGTTCACAGGCCAGGTAACGGTTAGAGTATAATTGGGGATGCCCTGCACGGTTAGGGAGCGGTCACTGTCCATAAAGGTCAAAGTAGCGGTGGGCCACCCGTTGGTAGCCAGGAATTGCTCTGCACGAAGATCGGCCTCGGCCGTATCGTTTGTACTGGGATTCAAATCAACGACGCCTGCGAGGGCAGCAGCATCCACAGCTGCGGAGAACTGGGAGCTACGGACGAAGGCAAAACCCACATCCACGGCCAGGGCCACGAACCCCAATAAAACGGCGAATACAAGGGCCAGCAAGACAATGCTTTGTCCTGTTTCGCTTGAAATAAGGCAACCTGGATGATTATCAGGAGATGACGCCCTGGGCAGAAGGGTGCGTTTCCAATAAATCAAATGAAAAGGCCTTCGATCCTCCGATGACTCATGGGCTCGGTTTTCTGCTAACTTAAAGATCATTATTGCACCTTGTTATGAGCCTCAATTATTTCGGCCAGCCTTCAGATATGCCTCAAGTTGTATCATCGGACACGCATACCTTTCCCCAGTCGATGAACTCAAAGAGTATCCACTTTTCCGCGCCGCTACCCTGGAAGCTGTAACCAAGGATCCGGGCGATCACGAAGCCGGCCACGCGATAGTTCGCGTTTTCGCCTGTCTGACCATTGGTCTGATCGGTCATGATGATGGTTACAGGCGTACCACTATTGATGTAGCCCCGGATAATCCCTTCGGCGGAACTGATATTGCCGGTGGAGTTTTCAACCCACTCATGAATTTCCAGGGTTCCATCTCCATCCCCGGTTTCATCATAGGGTGGATCAGCGGTTGTGCCCATATCGGCCGGGCTACCAGGATATCCTGCCACGGGATCCAGGTAATTGCCAGGGTAGGTTAGACTGTCTCGCAGATTCGTTGCACTAGAGGGCGGCCGCCAACTGAGCCAACCAAAACTGCCTGAGGGTCCCTCCTCCCGGGCCAGATATATATAACCTGTTGCGGCATCCCGCAATGGTACACCAGGCCAGTTTCTTTGAAAGGAACTGCTTCTGAGGGCAGGGGCGCTGGCCTGATTCACGTATACCGGGGCCGGATTGGGGTACTCGAAGGCGTGCGGGCCGTTGCCGTCTGGGAAAATAAGGACACTATCTGCAGGATAAATGGTTTTGTTAATTTGAAGATCTGGTGTCCAATTTGTGGGATAGGCGGAGTATTGGTTGAGTCGGACGCTGATCGGTAATAGTGGGCATCCTATATAGGGTGGCATTTCGCTGACCCGCATAACCGTCAAACCTCGGATGGTCTGGAGGCCAGTCCATTGCCAAATAGGTAGACCCAAAATCGTATCGATATTGTGATAGGCAACTGAAGCCACAACCTCGAGATCGGCCGCATTTTCCACTCCTATCGATTGCAGTTCAGACAACATATCTGTCTGAATCTCGGTTTCGATGGCTGTCCAGTCGGCCGCAGTGATCACATTGTTCAAGCCATAAGCATGGGTGGCCTCAAAGGTATCGAACCCATCGCCATTTTCGTTGGTCACGGCTTGAATAGACCAGACATCCCAGAGGGAATCGTCCAGGTCTAACGTTTCGGTGACCGTGTTCATGGCTACCTGCCCCATGGCCATGGCGGTACCTGTCCAATCATCTCGATCGAAATTGGCTGACCCAAAACCGGCGGCCGAGCGAGCGGCCGTCGTCACTTTATTTTGTGTATTGAGCAGATTGGCAACCTCCACGGCTCCAGCCAAAATGAAGATCAATATGGGCAAGAAGATAGCCACCTCGAGGAGGCTTTGTCCATATTCTGATTTGATAATATTATGATTATTCCGTTGGTACACGATGATTATGCCTCCACTCGCCGGGCTCTAGCCATTCACGGAGGGCTGCTCTTACTTTTTTCCAGCCTTATCCAGTCTGCTGAACGGCGATAACCTCACCTTTTTCAGCTCCAAGCTGAACGGTAAATGTCCGGCGAGTCTCTTTATGAATAAATCTGCCCTTCCAACCTCCTTGTCCTTCCATATCCAATGAAAGGACCAATACGGCGCCTGGCTGGGAACGTAGAAACTCATCACCACCCTCCTTTAACATCTGGTTAACTACATTTGGGCTATCAATTTGCCAGGCATCCAACTCATGTAGAACCGGGTTCTGAGTCGCATTACGTTCGTTGATTAAAGTGGCTTTATTCTCCATTACAGAAATAAGTGCAGTTGAAAACTTTTCTGGCGAGTAAAAGACCAGGGTCCAATCCCCTTCTCCACTCTGAATATCGGACCCTGGTTCAAAAGTTGCTTGTGTGCTGATTAGACGGGCATCATTTGCCCAGCCTTGGGCTAGCGGTTCAGCCACAGCATAGGCGTTTTTGGCCGTCATCCTTGTTCCCGACCCGTCATCGACAACTGTTTCGCCGGCCGGCGATGGTAGCACCAGCGTTTCGAGAGGTATTAGCTGGTACCGCCAGAACAACCATAAAAAACCGGCGGAAATTAACAACATGACTAATAATCCAATGAGTAACTTCGTTAAACGTCTCATATTGACGAGTACCTGATCTCCTCTCTTTCTTGTCTTTTAACTTTCTCAGCTAGATAAGCATCCATTTTTAATGGGTTTGCAATGTTGGTAAGTAGACCGCATTTGCCATTTCTGCTACGTAATAAATGTGGTGTATTTCATTAGGTATTTGGATGATTTCATAAACCACGTGGAGCATTCCTCCGGTGCAAGCAAGCGAAGGACGAATGGTACGAGACTGCCCTTCAGTTATCTGATCCCTACTAGTAAAATTGTCACCACTTTCTACACCCATGATCCTTTCACTGTGGTTTTCGGCAAGAGCACCGTGAAAAAGAACATGAACGTCACTGCTACATGAATCTAAAGATGGCATGAGTACAAAAGGAATGTTGGTATTCATTACCAAAGGCTCGCCTTGTGTTATATCTAGCGGAGCGCTCCAGTTCGAGCTAAGCGTAGCATTAACATAATATGCATATTGGGTGATATTTGATATGCGATCTGCGAATGCAACGTGAATGACATCGCCATTGATATGAATAGCCGGCACTTTTGCGACATCAACCCCTGGGGAGAGTACTTTCGGCGATGGACTCCAGGTCATACTACCCCCTGACAAGGTCCCTTTCTTATAATGGATTTCATGATTTACAGGTGGAATTAAGCTGATCCTTTCTTCCCAAACAACATGGACATTTCCTAGGTGGTCAACTTCTACATCTGGCACATCTGACTTTAATTGCCCGGTACCTGGGGACAAGGGATAGGGAGTACTCCAGTTTTGACCGCCATCTTTTGAAAATGTGTGGAATATCTTGTTTTCTTGAGCCCATACGACGTGCAAAGTATTGTCGGGACTGACGGCTATATCTGGGCTAAAAACCAATGCTCCAGTGTTTGATTTGACCTGATTGCTATTGGCACTGGCGGGCCAGCCATTCTCAGGAGCGTGCCATATCTCATATTGGGTTCGCCATACCGCATGGGCGACGTTGTTGCTGTCGAAAGCGAAGGTCACTTCCAACATATTGTTGCCCCCAAGTTGTATAGCTGAGGGTTCGCTCCAAGTCCCTCCTCCATTCGTCGACTCCCGATAATAAGGGTTGAATGATGGATTTTCGACAGTAGAGGTATTATGGTTATAGGCTAATAAAAGCCGGCCGTTTTTATCGGCTTTAAGAACCGGCACAAAAGCCCCGTTAAAAGAAGTAGTCGACATCTTTTGAGCAGTCCCTAGATCGTCCGGGGCACTTGGCTTTGCGGAATTGGCGGCAACTGTCTCGATGATCCATACAGAAAAGATGACAGTTACCAATAAAGCAATAAATAAGTAAGTGGCTTTTAATCTTTTCTTCTCTCTAACCATCAGTATTTTTCACTCTAGTCGATTAGTTGCTTTGGATGAAAACTAACTACAAGTTCCGGCTTCGAGATATAGATCTTCAATCGTCACCAAGCCGGCCAACACCGAAACACCGGTAACCGTATAGCTGTAGCTTTTGGCGTCGATGATGATGCAGGCCGAGATGGTATAATCTTCAGGGTTCATAGCCGTGAAGAAGTAGCTGCCTTCCGTGTCGGTATAGGTGATTCCAGTTAGGGCACCACTCACCGATTCATAGACCCGCACTTCCACGCCTGCCTGGGGTAGCGTCTGACCCCCGGACGTCGTCAAAAAAGCCTGTCCGATTAAACTACCGGGCGTTCCTGGTGTAGCCGTCGGGGTAATTGTCCCTCCTGGAGGGGTGATGACCGTTCCGGCTTCAATGTCGAGCTGTAGAACGGGAGATATATTATCCGTTTCATCCCGCTCATCGATAATACCCATCGGTCCTGGATCTGAATCGACCACGACGTAAACATCATGCGTTCCGGGCAGGTCGAAGCCGTTGTCGGCCGTCATGGAGACGGTCTGGCTTGCCCCTACCGCTAACCCACTAACAGCCACCAACTCAGCCCGGTAGTTTTGCGGCAAGTGCGTTGTGGTTGGATCAGGAGGAGCAGGAGGATCGAAGTAAAGCCCGACAAAGAATTGGCTGATGGCATCCAAGTCGCCGATATTACTGATGTCCACCTCAAAAGATACGGGATCACCGGCCTTTACCGGGCTAGGGCTAATCAGGGATGGTTGTGTTGTTATCAAGTTGGGTGCTGGACAAGGAATCGTAAAATCAGCACTGACGAGGACATTTTGTCGCTTGGCCAGGATGGAATAGACACCATCTGTGACACCGGCAGGCACGCTTACCGTCCTCGACCATACCGTACCGTTTTTAGGCACTACTCCAATTTGGTTGCCGACAGCCTCAACATCCCAGTATATCACGACGTCTTTGTTGCCATTGCTAGGCCAATTAAATCCGTTAACCACCAAAGAAGAGCCTGCGTCACCACAGACCGGATCCAGCGTAATGAACGCTGTAATCGGTTCACCTACCGTGGTAGTATCTCTGGCCGTATTGTCCACTGGGTTGGGGTCGTATTGGCTACCGGTTACAGAAGCGGAGTTATTAATGACGCCTTCTTGCTGGGGAATGACTCGAATGTCAATGTCAACAGTCGCGCCGACAGCCATGTTGCCTAAATTACAGGTAATCGTGGCACCCGTCCGGAGACAACTTCCATGGTTGGTTGTAACGCTTAAGAAGCTCACGTCTATCGGAAGGGCGTCGATAACCTGAACGTTGGTAGCTGGAGATGGGCCATTATTCGTGGCGACGATATGGTAGCTGAGGATTTCCCCGGCCACTGCTCCTGGTGGAGAAGGAGGGGTGGCCGATTTCGTAATGGACAGGTCGGCTGTCGGCGCAATGGTCGTCGTTGCCGTACTACTGTCGTTAACGGTATTGGGATCAGCCTGATCACCAGATACCGTTACCTGGTTAGAGATGGTGCCTGTATTGTTAGGTTTAACA
>Ga0209742_10000977_pt1 | contig 13917 bp, 13 predicted proteins | sample DeeMarSeWOR38_10_FD_187462 | JGI IMG/M metagenome (GOLD analysis project Ga0209742, IMG submission 187462) | Marine sediment microbial communities from White Oak River estuary, North Carolina - WOR-3-8_10 (SPAdes) (version 2) | ecosystem: Environmental > Aquatic > Marine > Intertidal zone >... | reverse complement strand
CAATAGCAATGACCACGTCGAATCCCTTACGCTCCAGGCGCCGTGACAGCATGTCCCGGTTCATTTCATTGTCCTCAACCAGCAGGATTTTTGGCATCTCGTGTTCCCGTCAGAAGTACAGCTATATATTAAGTATAGAAAAGGATTCTTGCCTTGCCGGGCGCGTTAGTTGCTGAAGTATTACTCGGAATCCTGATACTCAACTCGGATACGGGCAAATTCGTCTTCAGTCGCAAGAAAGGCATCGACGACGTCCGGATCGAAATGCACCCCGCGATCGTTCAGAATTACGCTCCGCGCATCGTCAGGCGCGAACGCTTCCTTGTAACAACGTTTCGACGTCAGCGCATCGTAGACATCCCCCAGCGCCAGGATGCGCGCCACCAATGGAATTTTCTCCCCGGCCAAACCAAATGGATAACCCCTGCCATTCCATTTTTCATGGTGTGCCTCAGCGATCTCAATTCCGGTCTGGACAAAGGCGTTCCCCGGATGCTGACGATCAACTTCGCGGAGGGTCTCGGCACCGACAATAGGATGGGTTTTCATGATTATCCATTCATCACTGGTAAGCTTGCCGGGCTTGCACAAAATAGCGTCGGGTACGCCCACCTTGCCGATATCGTGTAGCGGACTCGCTGCATAAATATTTTCCACGAGTGCCTGATCAATAGTATCTGCGTACTTTGGAAGTTGCTGCATCTTCTTCGCCAGCACCCGGCAATATTCGCGCATTCGATCCAGGTGCTCGCCGGTTTCAGGATCGCGGGATTCGGCCAGCTTCGACATGGCGAAAATCGCACCCAGCTGCGCGGAAGCAATTTCCATAACCTGTTCCCGAACCCGATCACTCAGGACCAGATTATTCTGCTCCACTTGCTCGCGATATTCCGCTTCCATGTCATGCAAGCGCTTCTTTTCCAGCGATGCACCAATACGTGCTCGCAACAAAACAGGGTTGAAGGGTTTTGGCAGATAGTCTTCCGCGCCAAGCTCGATACATTTGACGGTACTATCGATTTCATCGATTGCCGTTATCATGATGACAGGAATATTGTGGAGCCGGGGATCCGCCTTGATGCGCCCGAGAACCTGGTAACCGTCAAGTCGCGGCATCATGATGTCGAGCAATACAAGATCGATGCTGTTGGAGGCAAGCAGATCGAGTGCCATGTAGCCATCCTCGGCAAGCACGGACTGGTAACCTTCGCGCTCAAGACGACGGGACAGCATGTCCCGATTCATATCGTTATCATCAACGACCAGGATGGTGGCTTTCGCCGAATAGTCAGCGGACATTGACATGCCTTGTCAAAATATTGGACTAGATCTAAATAGCGCTTCCCGCGATATTCAGTGTCGAAAGCCTGACCGAACCAAACAAATGCTGGCCGCACCCCGCGGCATTCGACAACCGGTCATTATTATTCATTGATAGTATTTAAATAGCCTACCACGCCGGGAGCGTCAATTACCCCGACATCAGTCAGCCAGAGGAAACGTGAACTAATCTTCCTGTGCGCGCGGCGCGCCACTGCCGAGCAGTACAGCAATCCAGCGTGTATCTTCCCTGTTCTCCAGCGCGAGCTTGGCCAGCATCGTCAAGGGGACAGACAAGATCATTCCGATCGAACCAAAAACCCAGCCCCAGAACACCAGCGACACAAACACCACCAGTGCCGAAAGGCCCATGCCCTTGCCCATGATGCGGGTCTCGAGCAGATTGCCAAAGACCATGTTGATCCCTACATATCCAGCCGCAACCCCAATCGCTGGGCCAACACCGAACTGGACAAGCGCCAGCAGCACTGCCGGCACAGCGGCAATAATGGAACCAATGTTCGGGATATAGTTGAAAAGAAAGGCCACCAGGCCCCACAGTACCGGGAAATCGACCCCGACGATCACCAGCATGATTGTCACCGCGATGCCGGTGGCCAGACTGGTCAGGGTCTTCAGGCCGAAGTAACGCTGAACGCTTGAAAAAAATTGGCCGGTATAACCCAGATCGCTGCCGATTTGTCCTCTGACGGCCTGGAGTTTCGCGGGAAAATCCGATGCTTCCAGCAGGATAAAGAGCACGGTAAAGATGATCAGAAAGGCGTTGGTAAACAAAGCGCCAAGTCCGATCAGCAACTGGTTCACCCAACGAATTGCCGACCTTGGATCAAACGCCTCGGAAAAGCCATCGCTCGAAACCTCGACACCGAGATTGGTCAGGAGTGCGATAAACGCACTGAACTGGCCCTGCAGACTTGCCTGATAAACCGGTAGTGCCCGGGTGAATTGCTGAACCGATGTACCAATAGCAACACTCACCAAGGTGCCAATCAGTATAATTCCCAGCAATATGATAATCACCGCGACAACATTCGGCACCCGATGCCGGGTCAACCACAACAGCACCGGGGCAAAAATAATGGCGATGAAAATAGAGAAAATAAACGGAACGATGATCTCAGATGCCGCCTTCATGCCAGCCACCAGCACCACTATTGCGGCGAGCGTGACAAGTGCGGACGTTGCTTTGGCAGTAGCCTCGGACATAGGATTATTCTGATTTCTGTTTTCGACCATTCTGCCTGATGACAGGATCAAAATCATCCGCACAAAAAAGGACCCGCTAGGGGTCCTTTTCTAAAATGGCGCGCCCGGAAGGATTCGAACCTCCGACCACCTGGTTCGTAGCCAGGTACTCTATCCAGCTGAGCTACGGGCGCAAAATCGGTGCTCAAGGGCGGCGCATTATCACGAAGTGCGCAACCCGGTGTCAAGAAACAGGATATGGCGGAGAGAGAGGGATTCGAACCCTCGATGGAGCTATTAACCCCATACTCCCTTAGCAGGGGAGCGCCTTCAGCCTCTCGGCCATCTCTCCTTGCAAAAACGTCGGCAAGGATACCTTCTCGATATAGCCAGGTAAAGAAAGGTAGAGCCCGTCTATTCGGCTTCTTGTGTGCGCTCCTGTTTGATGCGCTCGTAAATCTCTTCACGATGAACCGGTACATCTTTAGGTGCATTTATTCCCAGGCGAACCTGGTTTCCTTTTACTCCCAGGACGGTGACCTGTATTTCATCACCAATATTGAGCGTCTCTCCGATACGACGAGTTAAAATCAGCATCTTGCTGTTCTCCTTCTTGTTCCAGTCCAATGCCCTTTACATGGGCAGCTATGTTTGTCCATCGCGTCTGATTATTAACCCCGCCCGGGGCCTGACCTGATGACGCTACAGGTCAGATTGTTACATCCATTATATGACGAATTCCGGCGCGCGCCCGGAACTTGCCAGAAGCCACTGAAAATAGGGGAAAATTTGGCTCTTTCCCTGTCGCCATTGAAAAACGGTGGTGGTATCCGCTATCAATTGCAGCTTTTGTGCCAGCAGCAAATCTAACCCCCAGCGGCCTCGCCTTCCAGTCCGAATGCACTGTGCAGAGCCCGAACCGCCAGTTCCAGATACTTCTCGTCCACAACCACGGAAACCTTGATTTCAGAGGTAGAGATCATCTGGATATTGATGCCTTCGTCTGCCAACACCTTGAACATGGTATGGGCGATACCGGCGTGGGAACGCATGCCGACGCCGACGACAGAAATCTTTACAATTCTGTCATCTCCGGTGACTTCGCGCGCCTTCAGTGCCTTTGCCTGCTTTTTCAGCAAATCCAGCGCCTTGGCGTAATCCGCACGATGGACTGTGAAGGTAAAATCGGTGGTGGCGTCACCCCCGACATTCTGCACAATCATGTCGACATTGATATTGGCCTCGGCGATGCCGCCAATGATCTGGTGGGCGATGCCAGGCTGATCGGGCACTCCCCGAATGGTCAGCTTGGCCTCGTCGCGATTAAACGCGATACCGGAAATTAACGCCTGTTCCATATCCTCTTCCTCATAGGTAATCAGGGTGCCAGGGCCTTCTTCAAAAGAAGACAGCACGCGCAGCGGCACCCGATACTTGCCGGCAAACTCCACCGAGCGAATCTGCAATACCTTGGCCCCGAGACTGGCCATCTCCAGCATTTCTTCAACCGTGATTCGGTCGAGTCGCCTCGCCTCGGGCACGATACGTGGATCCGTGGTGTAAACACCGTCGACATCGGTATAGATCTGGCACTCGTCGGCATTCAGGGCAGCCGCCATCGCCACCGCGGTGGTGTCCGAACCTCCACGACCCAATGTGGTTATATTGCCGTCTTCGTCGACACCCTGGAAACCGGCGACGACTACCACTCGGCCCTGTTCCAGGTCACTGCGGACGCGCGCGGCATCGATGTCCTGAATACGCGCCTTGCCATGAAAATTGTCGGTGCGAATGTGCACCTGCTGCCCGGTGTAGGATCTGGCCGGGCAACCAATGCCCTCGAGCGCCATGCTCAGCAGCGCGATAGTGGTTTGCTCTCCCGTAGCAAGGAGGACGTCAAGCTCACGCGGCGGCATCTCGGGGTTCACGGCCTTGGCGAGCTCAAGCAAACGGTTGGTTTCACCACTCATGGCGGAAACCACGACTACCAGTAAATCGCCCGCAGCACGCTGGGCCGCCACCTTGTTGGCGACAGCCTGTATGCGTTCTGGCGACCCGACCGAGGTGCCACCGTACTTCTGGACAATCAGAGCCATGAATTCGTTAGCGGGAAATCAAAGGGCGGAGATTAAACAAGGTTTGCCGGTTTGAGTAAACCGAAATCACCTGAATTATCACGATGCCAACTGCTGTCGCACCCAGTCCGGGATATCACCCAGGGCCGCATCCAGCGCCGAAGGATCCTTGCCGCCGGCCTGCGCCATGTCCGGCCGGCCGCCGCCCTTGCCGCCAACACGACTGGCCACCTCGTTGATCAACTTGCCGGCATGGAGTCGGTCAGTGAGGTCCCGGGTGACGCCGGCAACCAGGCTGACCTTGTCGCCCTCCACGGTTGCCAATACTATCGCCGCGCTGCCGAGTTTGTCCTTCAGGCGATCCAGTGTTTCGCGCAGGTCTTTCGATTGCATGCCGTCCAGGCGTGCCGCGAGCAATTTCACGCCATCAATTTCAATTGCCTGGTCGGTCAGGCTGTCGCCCTGGTTTGATGCCAGTTTGGCCTTGATCTGTTCCATCTCCTTCTCGACGGTTCGCACCCGCTGTGCCAGCTGGGCGACCTTGTCTCGAGCGTCGTCACGACTGCCCTTAACCAGCTCGGCAATCTCTACCAGCGAGTCGTCCGTATCATTTATATAGGCCAGCGCTACCGAACCGGTGACGGCTTCAATTCGACGCACACCCGCTGCCACGCCGCTCTCGGACACAATCCGGAAAATCCCAATGTCGCCGGTACGCCCGACATGGGTACCACCGCAAAGCTCCGTGGAAAATTCCCCCATCCCGACCACGCGCACGCGCTCGCCGTATTTTTCACCAAACAGGGCGACGGCACCGGAGTTCATCGCCTCTTTCAGGTCCATGAGCGTAGTTGCCACTTCATTGTTGGCCCGTATCTGTTTGTTCACCAGACGTTCGATTTCGCGAATTTCTTTTTTAGTCACCGGCTCAAAATGAGAGAAATCAAATCGCAGGCGTTCCGGTGACACCAGCGAGCCTTTTTGCTGCACATGACCGCCAAGCACCTGTTTTAGCGCTGCATGCATCAGGTGAGTCGCCGAATGATTGTAGGCGGTGGACTGGCGCTTCTCGACATCCACTTCGCAGACTACCTTGTCACCGACTTTCAGTTCACCCTCACTGACAGTCCCGATATGGGCATGTCCTTTCTGGGTGTCGTCGACACGGAAAATGGTCTGTTTGCTTCGAAGCCAGCCCTGGTCACCCACCTGTCCGCCGGACTCGGCGTAGAACGGTGTGCGATCCAGAAACACGACACCGGATTCACCTGCCGCCAGTGACTGGCGCTCTTCTTCACCGACACGTATCGATTCGATGACCGCTTCATCTTCAGTCGTGACGTAACCGGTAAACTCGGTGTTGTCTTCACGCGCCTGATCCAGCGACACAATTTCTGCCGACTTGAACGACGAGGCGGCACGCGCCCGATCGCGTTGCGCGGCCATCTCTTTGTCAAAGCCGTCCATGTCGAGTTTCAGGTTTCTTTCGCGCGCGATATCAGCGGTGAGGTCTACCGGAAAACCATAGGTGTCGTACAACTGGAAGATTGTCTTGCCTGAAATCGTGTCGCCACTCATCTCGGCAATATCCTGATCCAGGATCTTCAAGCCATTGTCGAGCGTCTCGGCGAAACGTTCTTCTTCCTGTCGCAACACCTTTTCGATCTGGGCCTGACTGCGCGCCAGTTCGGGGTAGGCCTCGCCCATCGAGCCCACCAGGGTCTTGACCAGCTTGTAGAAAAACACGTCTTCCGCACCGAGTTGATGGCCATGGCGAATCGCGCGCCGGATAATACGGCGCAATACATAGCCCCTGCCTTCATTGGAAGGGAATACGCCGTCAACAATCAGGAATGATGCAGAGCGGATGTGATCGGCAATGACATGCAGGGAATGACTCTCCGGGTGCTTGTCCATATTCAGTAGTGCGCCAGCTGCCTCGATCAGCTCCTGAAACAAATCGATCTGATAGTTGCTGTGGACTCCCTGCATCACCGCGGCAACGCGTTCCAGGCCCATGCCGGTATCGACAGACGGCTTGGGCAACGGATCCATCTTCCCGTTGGCGTCGCGATTGAACTGCATAAACACAAGGTTCCATATCTCGACGTAACGATCACCGTCCTCGTCCGGTGTCCCGGGAGGTCCACCGGGGATAGCTTCACCATGGTCGTAAAAAATTTCAGTACACGGACCACAGGGTCCGGTGTCACCCATTGACCAGAAATTGTCCTTCTCGCCCAGGCGGGAGAAGCGATCGGGGTTGACGCCAATCTCTTTCAGCCAGATATCTGCCGCTTCGTCGTCATCTTTGTAAACCGTCACCCATAGTTTCTCTGGCGGCAGCTCAAGGTCGCCGGTCAGGAATTCCCAGGCAAATGCGATCGCCTCACGCTTGAAGTAATCACCAAAACTGAAATTGCCCAGCATTTCAAAAAAGGTATGGTGGCGCGCAGTGTAACCGACGTTTTCAAGATCATTGTGCTTGCCACCTGCACGTACGCAGCGCTGCGAGCTGACCGCGCGAGTATAAGAACGTTTTTCCAGTCCGAGAAAAGTCTCCTTGAATTGCACCATACCTGCGTTGGTGAACAACAGGGTCGGGTCATTTCCGGGCACAAGCGGACTACTCGGCACCACCTCATGGCCATGCCGGGCGAAGTATTCCAGGAATCTTTTTCTTATTTCTGCGCTTTTCACTTTATATATAGTTACGGTCAGTTAAATTCGTTTCAATACAGCTCATCATCCTTCAGTACTCGCCGGATCTGTTCCGCGGTAAATCCTCGCGACTGTAAAAAACGCGCCTGGCGGGCGCGTTCCGTAAAATCAGCAGGGAATTCATCACCAAACTTCTGTCGCCGCACCTTGGCCAGGATATCGAGCCAGTCTTGTGCCCGCTCGTCCAGCCATGGATCGATATCACTATCGGCAATACCTTTCTGGCGCAGGTCGTGCCGAATCCGGATCGGGCCATGGCCCTGATCGCGCCGCGTCTGGACCAGGCTTTGAATAAACCTGTCCTCCGACAGCAGCTGATCCTGCTCGAGCCCATCAAGCGCCAGCCCGGCAATTTCCCTGGAGCACCCCTTGGCTACTAACTTGGTCAGCAATTCCTGGCGACTATGCTCCCGCCGCGCCAGCAAATCCATGGCGCGTTTGCGCGCCATGGGCTGATCCCATTCGATCTCTTCTTTCTGCTTTCGGCCCTGGCTCAGGCCTCGGCCTCTTCCGCTACCGGTTCTTCGTCACCACCCGCCGCCGCGGCACCACCGTCCAGGCCATAGGCCTGGCGGATGCGGGACTCGATTTCCGCCGCCGTTTCCGGATGCTCTTTCAGGTAATTGCGGACGTTGTCCTTACCCTGACCGATACGATCCTTGCCGTAGCTGTACCAGGCGCCGGCTTTATCTACAATGCCTTGCTCAACACCCAGATCGATCAACTCGCCTTCCTTCGATATACCTTCATTATAAAGTATGTCGAACTCGGTCTTCTTGAATGGCGGCGCTACCTTGTTCTTCACTACCTTGACGCGGGTCTCGTTACCGACCACTTCATCACCCTTCTTGATGGCGCCAATGCGGCGGATATCCATCCGCACGGAAGAATAGAACTTGAGGGCGTTACCACCGGTGGTGGTTTCCGGGTTCCCGAACATGACACCAATCTTCATTCGTATCTGGTTGATGAAAATCACCAGCGTGTTGGAGCGCTTGATGTTGGCGGTGAGCTTGCGCAGTGCCTGGGACATCAGGCGTGCCTGCAGTCCGACGTGGCTTGCACCCATCTCGCCCTCGATTTCGGCCTTCGGTGTCAGTGCCGCAACGGAATCGATTACCACCACATCCACCGCACCGGATCGAACCAGCATATCGGTGATTTCCAGGGCCTGCTCGCCGGTGTCGGGTTGAGATACCAGCAGATCATCCACATTTACGCCCAGTTTTTCGGCATAAGCAGGGTCCATCGCGTGTTCCGCATCAATGAACGCACAAGTGCCCCCGAGTTTCTGCGCCTCGGCCACCACGTGCAGGGTCAGGGTAGTCTTGCCCGAGGATTCAGGACCATAAATCTCGACCACGCGGCCACGCGGCAAGCCACCTATGCCGAGCGCGATATCCAGTCCCAGCGAACCCGTCGGGACGACATCGATGTTCGGCGCCACGGTCCCATCACCAAGACGCATCACCGAACCCTTGCCGAACTGCTTCTCGATCTGGCCCAGGGCCGCTTTCAGTGCTTTACCTTTGTCGTTATCCATTTATCGCTCCTATTCCAAGTGGCATTCCTGATCCGATCCATGGATCAGCGGTTTCAGTATCGGCGAATTATTTCATACCGGCGGTACAGGGCCTAGCCCTGGTTTTGCCGAAAAACCACTGAAAAATCGATAACTTTATGATTCACAAAGGAAGGTGTGTGGCGAGTAATTTTCGGCCCGCGATCAGGCGCCAATGAAGGTCAGCATCCCGTTCAACGCCTCGGCGACGGCCTGTTGCCGAATCGCCTGACGGTCACCGTCAAACTGGAGGCGGCGGGTGACAGTCTCCCGATTCTCCCCGGCCCAGGCGAAACAAACGGTACCCACCGGCTTCTCTTCGGTGCCGCCACCGGGGCCCGCAATGCCGGTGATCGCCAACGATACCTGGGCGCGACTGCGCTCCAGGGCGCCTTCGGCCATGGCCCGCGCAGTTTGTTCGCTGACCGCACCAAAACGGGCAAGCACATCGGTGCTCACGCCCAGCAATTCGCGTTTGGAATTGTTGGTGTAGGTGATGAATCCGCACTCATACCAGTGAGAGCTGCCGGGAACGGAGGTTACGACCTGCCCGACCCAGCCGCCGGTACACGACTCGGCAGTCGCGAACATCAGGTTTCGAGCCTTGAGTTCGCTGCCAATTTTCTGTGCTATTGATTCGAGGTCCACTCTCGCTCCCACCGATGCCCTTTTGCAGCATTAGGGTACACAAGCACGCCCGTGTAAACCATGCCGACAGATCGGGTGAAGCCAATCAAGAGAAACGGCCACCGAAGTGGCCGTTTCCGGGTTTAATTGCTGCACCGCCATTTCAATCCACCAGCACCCTCCCTAGTTTCAATCGATGTCCGAACTGATGGACCATCAGGCCGATGCTGATCAGACCTGCCCCGTACCAGACCTCGCTACCCACCACCTCATCATTTAGCAACTGGCCGAGAATCAGGGCGGTGGCCGGGGTGATCAGGGTCACCAGCGTCAGCGTCGCGACCGGCAGGCGCTTCAGCAAGTACATGTAGAGTGCGAAACCGACCGTGGTGCCGAGTACGCCGAGATAAACGATGGATCCCAGTGCCCGCAACGGTACCTCTGTCGGCAACTTGCCATCAAACACCGCCCACACCAACAGGTACATTGCCGATGCGATGATCAGCCCACCGGCATTGGCAGCAACAGCATGCAGATCTGATCCGAGGCGCTTGACCCCGACACCGCTGATGGAAAACAACAGCACCGCGACCAGCAGCCCCAGTATGCCCATGATACCGTTCTCACCAAGGGTAATGGCCGAACGAAACATTACGGCCAGACCGGCAATTCCCAGTAATACACCAAACACCTTGCCGGGCGTCAGGCTGCGTTCTCCTAGCCAGACCCAGGCAAGCACACCGGTAAAAATTGGCGCGAGCGCGAACAACACCGAGATAAAACCCGACGGTATGTACTGCGCTGACCAGTACACGGCAAACATGGCACCAAACACGCCCAGTGAAGAAAACAGGTAGGTCTGAATGGCCTGCTTGTGCCACGGCACACGCACGCGCAGCGCGGCCAGCAGCAGCAAAGTCAGCACTGTGCCCAGCAACATGCGACTGGTAACGCCAAACAAAAATCCCGGGCCCTCACCACTCCACTTTACGGCCAGCGGCGTGGTCGACCAGAGTATTACGACTGCCAAATAAGCTGCCGGAACTGCCATGTTTCACCATCCTTGTTTTGACGACGCAAAAAAGAAAAGGGCCGCAGGTTAAATTCCTGCGGCCCTTTTCAGTAAACTGAATTGATTAAGAACTAATGAATCAACTTTCTCCGGGCTCGCAGAAACGCGACACGACTGGGCACATCCAGCGACGGGCGTGCTCACGGGTAATCAGGCGCAGTTTCAGGATCCGGGTGTTCATGGCTCGATAATGCGTAAGCGTGATGATGCTGTCAAGCGATTTACTGTTGCGTTGTACTAGTCAATCCCGAAAAACAAACTGACGACGATCAACGCCACACTCAACACCAATCCACCGACCGGAACCCAGTCTGGATAGAAGATCACTCCCTCAGGTCGTGGCTCCCGTCGCTTGATCCTGATGAGCGAACCATTCACCAGCGCAAAAACAATAAGCAACAGGAAACTGGTGATGCCTGCCAGTGCGACCAGTGGCACCCACAGCGCAAAAACGATCACACAGAGCACGACCAACGAGGTGGCGAGTAACGGGGTTCGCGTGGTGGAGTTGATGCGCCCGAAACCGACAGGGATCCAGCCCTGACGACTCATACCGTAAAGCACCCGCGAGACCATAATGATCTGAATCAGGGCACCATTGATTACCGCAAACATTCCAATCAGGCTGATCACAAACGGTTTACTACCCGTGGCATGTTCGAACACCAGCGCCATGGGAGCGGCACTTTGTGCGAGTTCAGCCTGCGGCACGGACAGTACTGCCACCAGCGTGATGGCCATGTACAACACCGTTGATATTACCAACGCAAAGACGATCGCCTTCGGCAAATTGGTACGCGGCTCTTTCACTTCTTCGGCGACATTAACCATGTCTTCGAAACCCAGAAAGGCATAGAACGCGAGAAACGCACCGAGCAGCACACCGCCCCACGCGACACCACTGCCCAGCGAGGCGGTCATTTCCGGTAGCCGCTCGGGAAGCATTGCCAGGCTGGGGCTGCCGACACCTATCACCAGCAATAGTCCGCCGATTTCAATGATGGTGATCAGGCTAGCGAGCCGCACCGACTGGGTAATGCCCCAGCCCGCCACCGTCCCCAGCGCCAGCAGCAGTAGCACAATCGCCAGCCAATCGGGGGTAGCGACAAAAACATGCAGATAGCCGACAAAACCCTTGGCGATCGCCGCCGACGACACCATGCCGGCAATACTGATAAAAAAGCCAACGGCGATCGACAATGGCCGCCAACCCAGGCCACGCTGAATATAGACCGCCTCACCGGCGCTGACCGGGTAGCGCGAAGCCAGCTCACCGTAGGAAAACGCACTGAAGGAGGCGACCATGGCCGACAGCAGAAAGGCGAGTGGCGCCAGCAGACCGGCCGCCCCCGCCACCTTGCCCACCAGCACGTAAATTCCGGCACCGAGGATGTTGCCGAGCCCATAGAAAATTACCAGTGACAGGCCGAGGCTGCGGCGAAGCTGGGTGGCATCAGGTGTGTCGGACATGGGATTCTCCTGTCAAACTGCCCTGAATTTCCCATCCAGGGCTCACTATCGCCACTTATACCAGACCCGGGCAGTTGGCGTGCATTCGAAATCGGGCTGCCGTCGGAGGGCACACTGCCTGCTGACATAACTGCTAAAAACCGCTGGATTCGCGATAAGTCCATGCGGCCCAAGAAAGACATTCTTTATTAATCAATAAGTTACATCAGTGGCATGGATCTTGTAGTAAATATTTCACATTTTGCGGCCGAGTCCCGGTCGCCGCAGCACCAGACGAAGGAGTGCAGCATGACCAAGCCAGATTCTGAAATCGCAGTGACAAAGTCCGACAACAACGCCGCGCTCGGGCATATGAATACGTTTGTTGGCGTGCTGTTGGTGATTGTGGTCCTGGTCATTGCCGTGCCGTCGATTGCCTCGGCGGCCAGCAACAACAGCCTGGTGGCTACGGCTCGGGTGGAAACGGATCTGGCCGAGATCGGCCTGTTTCCGCAGACCTTTGAAGCCGGTCTCAAGGCCTATAACGAGGGCAATCACTTGCAGGCGCTGCGTATCTGGCGCCCGATCGCGGAGTCCGGACACGCGCTGGCACAATACAACCTGGGCATTGCCTATTCGCGAGGCACCGGTGTTGAAAAAAACATAGTCTCTGCCAGCAACTGGTGGAAACGTTCGGCAATGCAAGGGCATCGCGACTCGGCCTACAACCTGGGGCTGGTCTACGCCCGCGGTGATGAGGGCTTGCCTCAGGATATGGTGCTGGCCGCTCACTGGTGGCAACAGGCCGCCATCCACGGTGATGCCGTCGCACAGTTCAACCTGGGGATGATGTATGCCCGTGGCGAAGGAGTGAAACAGGACATGGAAATCGCCATTCGCTGGTGGCAGATCTCGGCCAACCAGGGCTTCAATGCCGCCCGGAAGCTTCTGGATCAATTGAGCAAAGAGTCAGCAAGGCTGGATACTAATTAGCCGCCTCTGCCGCAGGCGTCGACGCGTCAACCGTTGACCTGTGATCTATCGGTAACAATAATGCAGTTATGAAACCGGTAGATGTGCTAATCCATTTTCGCCAACGGCCCGACGCCGGTTCCCGTCACGTCATCGACAGTACCTTGCGCAAACTCCCCGGCGTAATCGCGCCCTGGTTCGCTCCGCAGAAAGAATTCCTGGTAGTGGTCTATTACAATCCGACGCTGGTCACCGCAAAAGCTGTGCTGATGTGTGTGCGCAGACTCGGGTTCGACGCGAGCCTGGTCGCGATCTGATCTAGAGCCGGCTCTCTGCCAGTACCAGCAGTTGCAGAACGATGTTGGCATAGATTCCCGCCAGCAGGTCATCCGCCATATTCCCGAATCCATTCTGGTAGCGTCGTTCCAGCTGGCGCACCGGAAACGGTTTCCATACGTCGAACAATCTAAACAGAAAGAAGCCGGCCACCACCCAGATCCAGCCCAAAGGCACGGCAAACATGGTCACCAGGTAACCGACAAACTCATCCCAGACGATCCCGGAATGGTCGTGCACACCAATATCTCTCTCGGTGCGCTCACATAACCAGACACCAAAAACAAACATTGCCACTACTGCCAGACCATAGACGGGCCAGGACAGATAATTAACCATCACCAGGTAGACCGGTATCGCGGCCAGCGTGCCGAACGTGCCTGGCGCATAAGGTGCGGCGCCCGAGCCAAGACCGAAGGCAAGAAAATGTATCGGGTTGGTCCAGATGCTTTTTGGAACATTGTTGCGCTTGATCATCACCAATTCTCGTTAGATCTTTTACTCTCGGACCAAACCAAAGCAATTCTCTTTGACAGGCGTCAGTCAATTGCACATGATACCGCAAATTAACCAGAAAC
>Ga0209742_10000974_pt1 | contig 13945 bp, 11 predicted proteins | sample DeeMarSeWOR38_10_FD_187462 | JGI IMG/M metagenome (GOLD analysis project Ga0209742, IMG submission 187462) | Marine sediment microbial communities from White Oak River estuary, North Carolina - WOR-3-8_10 (SPAdes) (version 2) | ecosystem: Environmental > Aquatic > Marine > Intertidal zone >... | reverse complement strand
TCAGCAGACATATGGTGATGGTGCCAGGCTCCAATATGAACAGATGCTTGTTGAGGTTGAAAAAGACAGCGAAGCCAAAAAGCGACTCATCCGGAATCTGTCCTATGAACAGTTAGACGCGATTATGGAAACACTGCCGTTTGAAGTGACGTTTGTGGATGCTGAAGATTCTGTGGCCTATTTCAATAAGCTGGATAAAACGAAGCTTTTCCCGCGAACCCGTTCTGTTATTGGCCGTAAAGTGGAAAAATGTCACCCTGAAAAAAGTGTCGATATGGTGCGCCAGATTGTAAGCGGCTTCAAGGATCGCACCATGGATCACGCAGAATTCTGGATTGATTTCAGGGATGACAAGATTTTAATCCGCTACTACCCGGTGTATAGCGAAACCGGTGAATATATGGGCGTACTTGAAGTGACACAGGCAATCGGCGCCATTCAGAAGATTGAAGGAGAAAAGCGGTTAATCTACTGATTTCGGATCGGTTTATTTTTATATAAAAAAGGGGGCAGATCTGCCCCCTTTTTTATTGATGTTGCGTTAATAAATACCTTAGGAAAAGACTGTGGTGGCTGTCATCATCGAGAAAACCAATATTGTTTTTAAATATGGTGTAGTATCGTCAAAAAAAACAAAGACTGCGGGTTCTGAGAAATTTTCATACATTGACCCGCTGGGGCTAACTAAACATCAGGCCTGATTTTTCATTTTTGTTTATTGAGATTTAATCCATAAAGCATAAATGTTTAAAAAATATCTGTCTCGGGCAAAAGGGATATTTTTGCTTCAAATTATGATGAATCAGTTAATTTTTATTATATAACCCTTATGTGCAATCGTTTTCTTATACTCTGTGTTTTGATCACCGGGCTGACCTCTGCCTGTGGGCCTGTTTATAAAGGTAAGCCGAATCTTCAGCCGCTTTCCCTGGAAGAAATGTCACAAGGCTTGCAGCAAGAGGAGGCGGCCCCCCCCTCAAAATATGCATTTCTCGGCGTGGCGCACAGATTGATCGATACGGCTGAACTTAAACAGGCTGGCGTCTCACACGGATACCGGGTTGACTGGATTGTTCCGGATTCTGCTGCGGATAAAACAGGTCTTCAAGCAGAAGATATTATTTTCGAATTCGACGGTATAAATCTGGATTCCGTTGCTGAACTGGAGCGCAAAGTCTACTTGTCCCAGTATATTAGGCTGAGAAAAAAAATTGGCGACCACCTGTACTTGAAGGTATTGCGCCCGGTATCCACGATAAAGGTAAAGGAAGACGGGGTAACCGAATACCTGGAAAGCAAAAAGAAACTGCAAAGTCTTATAGATAAACAGGCGCTTGATAAACGACTCTCGCTCACGATTGATAACAAGATTCTGATTCTTCATTTTGATATTATCCTGGGTGATAAGAAAAATCTGACTCAGCAGGATTTGCCGCTCAACGAGGAGCTTTTCCCACAGTATGCGAAAATGATAACACCTCATGAAACATTGATGAACAGGCTGATTGATCAGTATGATCTACGAGATCAATACCAGGATACAATTTGGCGTTACAGTGAAGATGAACTCTGGGATGACGGATTCCGTCTCGATCTTTTTAGATATTTACACCGGGCTCCATTCAAGCTTGTTCCTGTTATCGAGGATAAGACAAATCGAATAGAGGCACTAAGCAGAGATAATAGCTTCAAAGAGATCCTTCTGGAAGGGGCTGACTTGCTTGATGTGTCAATATCACCTGATCGAGTAACTTGGACTGGAGAAAGCTCAGCGCAATCGTATTTGGATTATATTGTAAAAATAGTAGATTCAGCTTGGGAGTTTAGACAAGAGGCGTTTGCACAGTTAAGCCAGGAAGAGGTCTTATACCTTGAAGAACAACTTGTCCTGCTTTTTGACAGGTTTTCGCAGTCCTACTATATTGACCGGCCGGGTGAATCTGAAGACAGGGACAATAACCGGAAAATAATAGAGCTCGCCCAAAAAGTCGACTTTACAAGCCTCTTCCAGTCTGGTGCAATGCTGGTGGAATTAACTGACCGGCAATTTCTTTTTGGCCTTCAGAAGGCTCTGTCCGAAAGAGACCAATCTTCAGTAGCTCCTGTTCAGGGGGTGGATGGCAGTGTTCTCTTTTCCCTTGCATCCAAGGCAGGTGCAGTGCTTATAGGTGGCACCGGGAGGAATATTTATAAAGTTCCAGCTGCAGTAATTATTGATCTGGGTGGTGATGATCTTTATATAGGCGAGGCAACTGTAGGGCATGGCAGTCAAACGATTTCTGCAATTTTAGACTTGAGCGGCAAAGACGAATATCTGGCCACTGAGCCTTTTGCGCAAGGAAGCGGGTTTTTGGGGATTGGGCTCCTTTTTGATCTTGCCGGTGATGATTTGTATGTCGGTACGAGATTTTCCCAGGGAAGCACGGTGCTCGGCATCGGGATGCTGGGGGATTTTGCCGGGAATGATCGATATTATGGCGAAGAATTTAACCAGGGCACGGCATTCTGGGGTGCCGCTATTCTGCTGGATGTTACAGGCAATGACTACTATCAGTCTAATTTGTTTGCCCAGGGCGTTGGCGGTGTAAAAGGATTTGGCGCCCTGTTGGACAATGAAGGGGATGATTTCTATTTTGCCGGCGGCAGAAACAAGAGTTCCTATAACACTTCAGGAATTTTTCAGGGTTCTTCCCAGGGTTTGGGTATTGGATTCCGGGGTTATACATCCGGAGGAATTGGTTTACTGCTTGACGGTGGTGGCGATGACAGTTTCTGGGCCGGTAATTTTTCCCAGGGCACAGGATATTTCTTCGGTATAGGTATTATAAGAAATTTTGGCACAGGTAATGATACATATACTGCCTCTCGATATGGTCAGGGAGCTTCAGCCCATTCAGCGGCAGGCATTTTGATAGATGATGAAGGAAATGACCGATATGGAGGCTACCATATAGCTCTTCAGGCAGCAGCCTGGGATCTGGGGATCGCCGCTTTTGTCGATAAAGAAGGGAATGATACCTATAATGGCTCGAACGGGTTTTCCCAGGCGGCAGCAGCGCATAACGGCATGGCTTTTTTTATTGATGACCAGGGATTTGATCAATATTTTGGGGATCAGGCTCGGCCTGGAAATAACGATTACCATGGCGGCTCAAGTCTTTCTTTTTTTATTGATAGCGGCGGCGAGCTGGATAATTACTCTTCCGGTCAGAATAATTCTATTTCCCTGCATGGCGAGTATGGAATTCGTGCAGACCTGCAGGAAGCAGTGCATGACGCCAAGCAATGAAAATTATTTTTAGGAATTACTGAACATGTATGTTTGAAACCTGGCGGATATCTCTTATTGCATTGTGAGCAGATAGGTCCGCAGGTTTATTTTTTTGTTCTGCAACCCCAGTTTTTTCCGCAGATTGTTTCTGTGGAATTCCACGGCATTAACTGAAATATTAAGGATGCTGGCCGCGTCTTTGTTTGATCTTCCCTGGCGAACAAGATCTGCCACCTGTATCTCTCTTGGGCTCAGGTTCAGATAACTGGAAGAAAGATTGACGGAAAAAGAGGAGGTGATCTTTTTAATGTTCTCCTGGATCACCCTGATATATTCCTGCTGTCTGGTATGTGCCAGATTTTCATCCAGCAAATCAAGATAAGGGTTCACAAGCCTGGTAAAATTATCCAGGACTTTGCTTTCCATCTCTGCTTTATTTTCATTGACCTGTTTGAGAAGCACCCGCAGGGCAGTGTTCGTATTGTTTAGTTCTTCGGCATGCAATTCAGCCTTTACCTGGGCCTTATTTCTTTCAGTAATGTCAAGATTGGTCCCGATAATTCCCCCGATCGATGCGTCATTATTAAAAAAGAGAGACTTGAATACCAGCAGGTCATGTTCAGTGCCGTCTGGATAGCTATAAGATACTTCATAGGATGTGGTTAAACTTGTTTTAAGGAGCTGCAGGTCCTTCTGCTCGTGGATCCTGGCCAATTTTCCTTTTGTTATTTCTGGCTCAGTTTTACCGATTATATCTTCCTTGGTACAGCCGAGTGATTCCGCAAATGATCTGTTGCAGCCGAGATAATGCAATTTATTATCCTTAAAATAAACCGGCACCGGTATTGAATCGATCAGATTTTGCTGGAACCGGACCTGTTTTATAAGGGCCTGGGTCCTTTCAGCCACGATTTTCTCAAGGCTGCTGCGGTGTTCTCGCAACTCTCTTTCATTCGCCTTCATCTCAAGACAACGTTTTGCCAGGCAGCGCACCTCGATCAGGCTTAGGGGCTTTCGCAGAAAAAAGTTTACCCCGAGCTCAAAGCTTTTTTCCACTTCCCTGTCATCACCGTGGCCAGTGATGACTACAACATGATAGGGATCATCGGGGATGATATGTAATTTTTCGAGAAACCCGAAGCCGTCAAGCCCGGGCATGCGCAGATCAAGAAAAATCAGGTCAGGCTTTTCTTTTTCAAGGTGTGCAAGACCTTCGAGCCCATTGCTGGCAAAGGCTATTTCATAATTTTCATTTTTCAGTATTTTGTACATGGCCTTTTGCAGGGCAGGCTCATCGTCAATAACAAGAACTTTAGGAACAGTTACAGGACCTGGCACGTTTGCCTCCACTTGTTGGGGTTTATTGTCAGAAAATCAGGAATAGCGCTAGGAGTTTCGGGCACCATACATCACATTTTGCAAAATACAAAATGAGAAGATTTATAGCAAATTACTAGCGAGAAGCTAGCAGTATGTGTATGGAAGTTGTAAAACTGGAAATTGGTCAGGGCTGATAAAATAAGGGCCATCCTGCTAACAGCATTTAAACTCTGCCCGTGCTGTCAATCGGATGGCCCTTCGGGCTTGGGCGTTGTGTGTCGCCGAATTGCTTCTTCATAACTGCAGTTCGGCTACAGAGGAGGGAATGCGGTACCCTGTCAGCTTGGGAAAGCTGTTGGTAAAAGGGTACACACAGGGCAGAGATTTTTGTATCATAAAAAATCTAATTGACATAACAGGAACCGTCCTTGACTTCGATGGTTCTTTTCGTGTGTTTGCAGGCCTCCGGGTTGTGTGTGACCATGATAATGGTTTGTCCTTCTCTGTTCAGTTCTTTCAGAAGCTCCATGATCTCAGCGGCTGTTTTGCTATCCAGGTTGCCGGTGGGTTCATCTGCCAGGAGTATGGGAGGCTTGTTAACAATAGCCCGGGCAATGGCAACCCGTTCCTGCTCCCCTCCGGAAAGCTGATCCGGCAACCGGTCCGCCTTGTTCTTCAAACCCACCCTGGCAAGAACATCGCGTGCCATCTTGTCCTGCTCTTTGGCTTTTTTGCCGGTAATAGCCATGGGAAGCTTCACATTCTCCAACACCGTGAGGTAGGGAATGAGCTGAAATGACTGGAAAATGACCCCTATGTATTCACTGCGCAGATCAGCCCGTTGTTCACTGGTGAGTTTATAAATATCGAGGGAGTCCAGCAGGACCCTGCCGCGAGTCGGGTGATTAAGCCCTCCCAGGATGGAAAGCATGGTTGATTTCCCTGAGCCTGACTGACCCATGATGGAGACAAACTCTCCATCATCAATAAAAAAATCCATCTGTTTGATAGCCTCTACAGTGGTCTCCCCGCTCTGGTAATCCTTGCCAATATTCTGGATTTCAATGAGGTGCTGTACGTTTGGTTCAACAGCTGAGTTGTGCATGGTGTGTTCTTTCATGGATGTATCCTAATAATGAAAAAGTTTTTAAAAGTTCCTTTTCTGTTACAGGGCCCGTAATGCTTCACTCGGATCAAGCCTGCTTGCTTTCTGGGCCGGGTAAAGACTAGCAATGAGGCTCAGGGCCACAGCCAGCAACAGTGAGACGCCTCCCAGGCTATAGTTAAGGCCTGCAAAAGCCCCGCTTTTAAGCACTAGCGGCAGGGCAGCCCAGGCTATACCGCTGCCGCCCAGATAACCCAGGAGGCCGCCAACTAGACCAACTACCATGGCTTCAAGCAGAATGATCTGCATGACATGGCCGCGGCGGAAACCTATAGCACGGAAAATACCGATCTCACGGGTCCGTTCATTGACTGATCCCATCATGGTTACGAAAACCAGAAGGGAGCCGATGAAAATAACCAGAACAGCAATGCCGTAACTGAATGTCTTGAACATTTCAACGGTCTGCATTTTTGACATCATGGCCTGACGGAGACCAGTGACCTTTGCTTCAGGGAATTTTTCACCGATCTGCAATACCAGCTCAGAGATAGGACAGTCTCGGCAGAAAGCCTGGATCTCTACCATGGATATCTTGCCTTCCTTGTCCAGTATCTTCTGAAAGGCATGCAGGTCACCGATGATAATGCCGTCTTCGGATGTACCTGTTGGTTTTAAGATGGAAGCGACAGTAAAATTTTCACCCGAAATATTCAATGTGTCGCCTACTGTAAGGTTAAATGTTGCTGCAGTCTGGGAGCCCAGCAGGAGTTCATTTGGAGCTGTTGGGGTTGTGCCATCAAAATGCCACCAGTTTTTCAACTGCAGTTCGGTCTCGAAATCAACCCCCATGAGCAGCACATCTTTATCCTTGACCGTTGCAGCACCAAGTACTTTGGGGGCCACCAGGCCAAGATTCTTCGAATATTCAATGGCTCTGATCTCAGGGATCCTTTCTTCGGCAAACTCCACGGTCTGGTAGTTGACCCCACCCATGGTGATGCCGCCGTAAGAAAGATTCAGGTTGTCACTTCTGGGGACCATGACAATATTGGCTCCGTACTGGTCAAGCCGGTCTTCAATATCATGGGTCATCGATTCGGTGATCGACATTAGTGTGACAATCGTGGCAATACCGATAAAGAGTCCCAATACAAGGAAGATCATCTTGCCCTTGCGGCGCTTTAAATTATTGAATGAAATATTATGCAGTTTCATGGTGGTATCCTTAAAATTTTGCTTCTTGTTTCATGGTATGCAGACGCTGGGCATGGCCTACTTGATTAAGCAGGATGGCTTTTACACTCCTGGCCTTGAAGAATGCATTCAAATCATTTGCGTCGGTTATGGATTTGTCAAAGGTAACCACGATCCTTGAACTGGCGGTGTCTGTTTCAACATCCTTAACGCCAGCCAGCTGTCTAATACCCTCAACAATTTCCTGCGGCCACGTTTCAGTATTCTGCAGTTTGTAGATGGCATCATCCAGGTGCCTGGTATTGAAGTAGGCGATTGATTTTGGCACAACAACAACTCCCAGCCCAAGGATGATTATCATCGAGATGACAGCTGCAAGGGTGCCGAAGCTGACGCCCCTTTTTTTCACTCCGAGCACCTTTTCCCGTTTTTCTCTGTATTTTTCAAAGTTATAAGCCATGTTGCCTGATTCCTATATAATTGTAAATGACGTCTGTTTCAGACTGGTTATTAAGACTGGCGGTATTTCATGTACCAGTTGTTCATGTTGATGTCCCGCATATTGATGACCAGTTTATCGCCAACAACTGTTCTGTTCAATGGAGCAGGGTTGCAGCCTCCCTTGATGACATTGATCTTGTTGGAGGCAAATTTCTGGCCGCAATTCTTGCAGACCATGTTGTCGCCTTCCTGGTAATAACCAAGCCCGGAACGGTAGCAGACGTCGCATGAGTCAATGGCTGCGCGAATTACACCGTCTGCGCTTTTGAGAACAAAAAAGGTGACCATGGTTCCGTCATCCGACTTGACCTGGAAATGATGGGCTTTGCCATCATTGATATCTGCAACAGGAATCTCGAGTTTTCCATTATCCGGTGTAATCAGTCCGCCGCTTTTAACGCCTGAAGATGCGGAGCTGGAGCAACCGTAGAGAGATAATCCAGTTACGATTAAAATAAGTAGGGTAATGAGTGACCAGTGTTTTTGTGGGTGTAACATGATAAAAGACCTCCAATTGTTATTTCTTTGCTGGTAAATACAGGTTTGATTCACTTTTTCGTGTTTGTCTGGGTAAAGTAACGATTGTATAATTTCTGCCACGATGCTGCTGTTGCATTGCACGGGCCATTACTGTTACAGCCAAAGCCTGAACGGACTGCCTGTCCAGAGGAACCTGGACTGCTGGTTGTTGTAAAAGCTTTTTGGGCTGGGACTTTATTGGTTGCCACAACTCTTGCGGGGTAGCCGAGCTCAGAAATGATTGCAGCAATTCTGCTGTTTTCCAGACTGTCTGCATGGTCAACAATGACAACCCCTCTGCTCAAATAACCATTCATGCCATAAGTATCTGCGAGCTTACCCAGTTCGGCAGCAATATTGGCCAGGCAGGAAGTACAGGAAAGATTGCTGACCTGCAATGTTGTTCGGCTGATTGAGCCGGAGGATGGTGCACTCTTCCAAACCGTTGGGCCGGAGCCGGCTCTACCCGAACCGCCACATCCGCCGGTTGAGCAGCCGGAACGGTATTTGCTTTGCTGGGCAAATCTATTTGTATACTGCTCTGGCAGGGTTGCCGTCCATTCCATAGTGGCAGGGTAGCCAAGTTTGCTGATCCTGGTGGCAATCTGCTCATGATCCAGGGTGGAAAGATGGTCAACGATTACTCTGCCGGAACGTAAGTCTGCATCCATGCCGAGAGTTCCGGGTACACCCTTTAATTCAGCTTCAATGGTGGCCAGGCAGGAAGTGCAGGAAAGATTGCTTACAATGAAATTTGAACGCTGCACTGTGTCAGCAATTGCCTGGTGAGCGAAAATAAGACCCAGTAGAAGTGTGCTCAAGGTTACGATAATTTTTTTGTTTTGATCCATTTTTGTTTCTCTTTAATTTTGTAAAATTTGCTTGCATCTGTACGTGATTCCCATTTCTTAATGAGCAAAGGATGTGCCACTTTGTGGTTTCAGGCAAACTTTATTTCTTATCTATTTGAAATTGCTGTAATAATTTCAGAGAAAACAATGCGGCATAAAAACGGGAAGATGAAAAAAGTGAAGAATATTGTTCAATTGAGGGGGGCTATTGTATAATAATGTGTAGCTTTGCCGGGCCTAGTCGATATTGAATTTTTCAAGACGATAGATAAGGACATGCCGGGGTATCTTCAAGAGGCGTGCCGCCTGTGAACGGTTGCCGCTGCTTTTTTCCAGGGCTTTTAAAATGAGTCTCTTCTCAATATCCTCCAGGGAGACCCCACCAGGTGGAATGTCAGGGATCTCGGGAACATCAGATGTCTTAAGAGCCGGCAGGTTGATATCACCAGGCTCTATGGTATTGGTTTTACGTAAAATAAGGCTCCGCTCAACGGTATTTTGCAGTTCACGAATATTACCGGGCCAGTCATACTTTTTCATGATTGACATGACCTTGTCGGAAAACTTTACCCCGCGCGGGGCTCCTAGTTTTTTGAGGAAGTGATTTGCCAAAGCCGGAATATCTTCACGCCGGTCCCGCAGTGGAGGAATATGTAAGGGAATGACGCTGAGACGGTAATAGAGGTCTTCACGGAAATTACCTTTTGTGACTTCTTCATGCAGATCCTTATTCGTGGCGGCAATGATCCGGACATCAATTTTTTCAGTACGATCTGAACCAACAGGCTCCACTTCACGTTCCTGAATGGCCCGTAAAAGCTTGGCCTGCATATCCATTTTTAACTCGCCGATCTCATCGAGAAACAGGGTGCCCTGGGTCGCAGCCTGGAAACGCCCCTTACGGTTTGCAATTGCACCGGTAAAGGCCCCCTTGACATGGCCGAAAAGCTCGCTTTCAATAAGGTTATCAGGTATGGCGGTGCAGTTTACCGCCACCATTGGTCCATTCTTACGCGGACTGTGCTGATGAACCAGCCTGGCCAGAACTTCTTTTCCTGTTCCTGATTCACCTGTAATCAGTACTGTAGCTTCACTGGATGCCACCTTGAGAGCGGTTTCAAGGAGTTCAGCCATGGCAGAATTTGCCGTTTCCATGCCAGAGGTGCCGGTCAGCCTGTCTACCTCGTCCGCAAGCTGCTGCTTCTGGGAGCGCAGTGAGGTGAGTTCAAGGGCCTTGGTGCAGGAAAGCCTCAGTGTTTCACGGTCGAAGGGCTTGGTAATGAAATTGAAAGCGCCCTCGTGCATGGCCTTAACAGCCATTTCAATGGATCCGAAAGCTGTTATAACAATTACCGGTGTTTCCGGCGATTCGCGCTTTATGGCAGCAAGAACTTCCAGGCCGTCCATATCGCCAAGTTTAACATCGGTTATCACCAGGTCAGGATTGTTTTTATTAAAAAGCTCTATACCTTCCCGGCCTGACGCAGAGGGAATTACATCAAATCCTGCTTCTGTCAGATTGTATTCGGTTACCCGCCGCAAACTTTCATCATCATCAACAAGGAGAATGGTATCTGGCATATGATCCTCTTTTTAAAATGGATGGCACTTTGCTCTATGAATCAGAAACTATAAAATGGTTTCAATATTTATTCCCGGTTCCGGTTTGTTATTTTACCTTGGTGTCCAAGCGCCGCTCAGGTAAAAATACCGTAAAACACACGCTATCATTCCCTGTATCAGAAAGCGTCAGCGTACCGCCATAACTTTCAACTATTTTTTTGCTGATGGACAAGCCTAGTCCGGTGCCGTCTTCCTTGGTTGAGTAGAAGGGGTCGAAAATTTTATCCTTCAGTTCATCAGGTATACGGGGCCCGTTATCTTTCACTGAAACTGTATAGCCGGAATCAATTTTACTGGTCTCAATTGTGATTTCACCTTTTGCGGGTGTTGCATCAATAGCATTTAAAATAATGTTGAGAAAAACCTGGGACAATTTTTCTCCGGCAACTAGAAATTCTTTTCCAGCCTCCCAGCCTATGACAGAAAGCGATATGTTTTTTTTCCGTAACTGGCTGTCAAGAAGACTGATAACCCCTTCTATAACTTGGGACAAAGGTTCATCAACATAATCTTCCTTTGTCCTGCCCGGCATACCCCGGCGTGAAAACAGCAATACCTCTTCAACCGTGTTGTTGAGCCGGGTCGTCTCCTTGAGCAGAATTTCGACGAATTCCCTTTTCGGATGATCCTTGGGGAACTCATCAAGCAGGATTTCCGCAGTGCCCTTTATTGATGAGAGTGGATTTTTAATTTCATGGGCAAGGGAGGCAGAAAGCTGGCCCAATGCTGAGAATTTTTGCGCAGCACTTAGCTGTTCCTCTACCTCGAGTAAAAGCTGGGTTTCACGGTGCAGTTTATCATAGGATTTTTCCAGTTTTTCCGAGAGCTCTTTGTATCGGCGGCGCAGCAGCGATTCCCGGCCGGCAATAATGCCGGTCACTGTGCCGGCAGCCAGGTAAAGGATGATTTCCGTCAGCTCACTTAAATAGGTTCCTGCGCCTTGCCCTATGTAAAGAAGGACATGGGGAATAAAGGCGATTGATGACATGACGGCAAGCGCCAGCCCTCCCCAGACACCAAACCATATTGCCCCGAGAACAATAGGGAAATAGCTGAGTCGCCTGAACATATCATGATAAAATATCAGGTATCCGGGCGTGAAAAAATGGAGCAGCCCTATGCCGACTACAACAAGAACCAGAATGGCAAAAAGTATTTTTCTCATAGGATCGTCAGCCAAAAGATTGAAATATCCGTATAAAGTAGAGCCACATGAAGTATAATGTTTCTAACAGAACGAAACCATTGATATTTAAGCTAATGAAGGTAACGGCCTTTTGCAACCTAGCAAAATACTATTTAACATTTTTTAGCCCCAAAGATTTACCAGGAGCAGAGTTATGATCGGAAAATAGGTGATGATGACTAGGGTGATCATGAGCAGGGCGAGAAATGGTAATGTTGCCCGGTAAAGGGTTACAATGGATTTATCAAAACGATAACTGGCAAGGAATAGATTAAGCCCGACCGGTGGTGTGCAGTAGCCGATCTGAAGATTGGTCAGGAAAATAATGCCCAGATGGATAAGGTCAACCCCATACGCTTCGGCAATGGGGATTATGATCGGCACAACAAGCACCAGGGCTGAAAAGATATCGAGCATGGAACCGACAATGAGAAGAAAGATATTAAGCAGCAGCAAAAAGGTATATTTGCTGGATATGTACTCCCTGATAAACTCAAAAAGGCGCATGGGTACCTGCTGGTCAACCAGGTAGTTTGTAGTAGCCATGGAGGCGGCCAGCACAACGAGGATTCCACCGAAAAGTACCATACTCTGGACCATGATCCTCGGTAGTTTTGTTATGGAAATGTCCCGGTAAATGAAAACTTCAACAAAAAGAACATAAAGAGCTGTTACTGCAGCAGCTTCACCGGCCACAAAAATTCCACCGTAAATACCGCCCAGAACAATGACCGGCAGAGGCATTTCCCAGGCAGCTTCTTTCAGTCCGGTAATTATGTCTTTGAAGGTCGTTTTTATTGAGCCGCTGGAATGTCGCATCGGTCCTTTCTTCATGCTGTAGGCAACAAGTAAAATGAGCATGAGAATACCTGGCAGGATACCTGCTAAAAAAAGATGGTCCACACGTGTTTCAGAAATAACGCCGTAAAGAATGAGCGGCAGGCTTGGCGGGAAAAGAAGCCCGAGACTGCCCGAAGATGTAATGAGGCCAAGTGAAAAGCGTTCTGAATAGCGGTCCTTTATGAGAGCCGGATAGAGCAGACCGCCAAGGGCAAAGATGGTAACTCCCGAGGCACCCGTAAAAGCTGTAAAGACCGCACAAACCATAAGAGAGACAACAGCCAGCCCTCCTGGCATCCAGCCCAGGAGAACCTGGGAAAGACGGAGCAGCCTCTGGGGTGTGCCGCTTTCGGCTAAAAGTGTACCGGCAAAAATGAAAAGAGGCAGAGAGAGCAGCAGCGGTGTGTCAGACAGGCGGGACATCTCGATGATGACGACTGAAAGATCAATGTCGACACCGTAAAAAGAAAGGAGGGCCAGGGCCGAAATTACTACAAAGAGAGGGGTGCCGAGGATAGCCAGAATAAAGATGAGAATTTTTGCGAAACTCATTGAAAGGCTCAGGTCCGGTGGCTTGATGATTTAGGTAGAACAATATGACTCAAATCACCCAGGGCCAGGACCAGAAAGCGGCTGGCAATAATACCAAAAGCAACTGGGTAGACGATATTGAGTTGCCAGGAGGGAAGATCTAGTATAGTCCTGCCGCCGTATAATGCCTCATCCCGGACAAATTTTACTGCGGCGTAAGTGAGGGTAAAGCATACGGAAGCTGAGAAAAAGTTGATAAGAATACGAAGCCACGGCAGATACTTTTCAGGCACTATGTGAGAGATAATATCAATGCTGATGTGTTTGGATTGTTTTGTGGCCACCGCAGCACCGAAAAGGCCGGCCCATATAACCATGTATCTCAACAGCGGGTCAGCCCAGAGAATACCGCTGGCATAAAAAGTTCTCAAAAAAATCTGGACACAGGCGAGCAGGATCATGGCAAAAAGTAACAGGCAGAGGAAGGTTTCCTCAACCCAGTTCAAGATGGAGGAGATACGGATGAAGAATTTCTTCAGATTGCCCATGTGCCTTATCGCTGGGTTTCGGAAAGCTCTTTATGGTAATTGTCCAGGTATGTCATGGCTTCTGTGTAAATACTTTTGGAAAAGGCGTCATTCACCAGTTTTTCAACTGTTTTTTCACGGTAGCTGTTCTGCAGTTCTGCCTTGGTTATGGGAGTGGGTTTCACCAGTGTGATGCCGTTTTGGATTAACACCTGCATTGCCTCCTCATTGCTTTTTCTGGTATCTTTCAGCAGTTTGCCAAAATGGTTCTTGGCCGCGGTTTTCATCAATTCTGCATAGGGCGGCGGCAGCCTGGAGAAGGTTTTTTTGTCAAGAACAAATGCCCCGTAGGCATAGGCAAAAGGTATATCGGTGATATAAGAAATCCGGGTGAACCATTGCAGGACAATGGCGCCGTAATATGAATTGAAAGTTGTATTTATAAGGCCTGTCTGCAAAGAGGTAAGCACATCA
>Ga0209742_10000973_pt1 | contig 13946 bp, 17 predicted proteins | sample DeeMarSeWOR38_10_FD_187462 | JGI IMG/M metagenome (GOLD analysis project Ga0209742, IMG submission 187462) | Marine sediment microbial communities from White Oak River estuary, North Carolina - WOR-3-8_10 (SPAdes) (version 2) | ecosystem: Environmental > Aquatic > Marine > Intertidal zone >... | reverse complement strand
AAGAGTACTTGGAGGTAGAAGGAATCAAAAGAGATGATTTTGGTACTCATTGGAACAATGTAAGAGTGGGGGAGAGCGAAGGACTAATCTGCCTTTACACGCTCGTGAGTAATCACGACGATTGGGACCACTATGAGACGCTTCAATGGTGGGCTGTTGATGAGTATGTCAGAGCCAATCCCGACGACCCAGATATCCCCGAGCTTGTGAAACGGAAGACGCGTGAGAAACATATCTATCTTCAGGGAGGCAGGGAAACTATGGGATGGGCGATTTATGTTTTCAGAAAGGAATAGCATCCCCTGCGTTGCAACAAAAGTTGATCCAGGATCAATTTCCAATAAGGGAAAATACAATGAAAGCCTATCGTATCTTTTTGGGTTTGAGATTGAGATGTTATCTAAGAAAGGGGGGGGGGGTGGTTGCAGGTGATTTCTCCACTTTCCTTGGGATTCCTCCATCTTTGAATTTATAGATTTTTACGAGTCAAATAATATTTGCAAGCTTTTAGAAATTTTATTATAAAATAATAAATTAGTTATTTTGTAAATTTCCTAGTTTTTAAGAAAATTTTTTTGGTTTTATGTTGTCAGTTCAATGATGGTATGTTTGTCTCTACTAGATTTATGTCTAATTCTAAGTCTAAACCTGAGAATTCTGTGTTTGTCATGCTTAGCGTAATTTTTAATGGCCATTCAATTGTCTTGTCCACATATACAGTCATTGCTAAACCCTGATCTTCGATTTTAAACTCGTAAATTATGCAGGTTCTTGTGCCAATACCATCAATATTCACAGTGGACTCATAGCTGTTTGTAATCTCAACATCTTCAAACGCAGTCATTAAGCCCATTTCTGATAAGGGCACCCATTCGCTTATCTCATTTTGCTCCGTATCTCCACCAAATTCCCCGATTGATGAACTCATTTGGTAAGAGAAGGAAATTAAAGCATGTGTATCATTGAAGTCAACTATTTCTTGTCGTATAGTGAAATCCATAGTCAATGACATGTTAAGCATTCCAAGCTCCTCAGCATTAATGGAAGTTGAACCTTCATATATGGCGTATGCTCCCTTGAACAGCCATGCATTTTCACCCAGAGGTTGAGAGCTTGGGATTATTGCACTGACAACTAAAGCTCCAACAACTACGGCAACGGCTATTGCAGCTATTACTATAATAAGTTTGATACGGCTTTTGGGTTGTGTCATACTGGAATTATTGACCTTTCCAGATTCAGATTCCAAAATCTAACACCACATGGGAGTACAAAAAACCGCTAATAATAACTTACGAATTAAAAATATGAATTAGAAAAACAATTATCAAATTTTAATGAAGAAAAAATGGGGGCTTTGTGGGTGATATCTCCACTCTGGCAGGAATACAACGTCTCAGAGATAACAAAAATGGTTAGGATCAATTATTAATCTAAGAATTTCAGAATCTTTTAATATTAATTGGGTTTTGGGGGTAAAATTTTATCACAAATGAAATACAAATAAGTAATAGGGTTGTATTGGTGAGAAAGATAATATCCGTGTTTAATAGTAAACCAACAATAGAAGGAGCAGGTGTGAGATTAAGAAGGGTTTTTGGGTATAATAACATTCCAACATTTGATCCTTTTCTTCTTTTGGACCATTTTGGGTCGAATTACCCCAATGACTACATTAAGGGTTTTCCATGGCATCCCCACAGAGGAATTGAAACAGTAACATATATGGTAAGGGGGAAAGTTGAGCATGGTGATAGCATTGGAAATACTGGAGTTATAAATTCGGGTGATGTTCAATGGATGACAGCTGGTTCAGGAATTATTCATCAAGAAATGCCCAAACCGTATAAAGGAAATATGATGGGGTTTCAACTTTGGATAAATCTTCCACGGGCAAATAAGATGACAAAGCCTAGATATATGGGTTTGACAAAAGATGATTTTGAATCCATTGATTTGAACGGCACAAAAATAATTGTTATTGCAGGAAATTTTCATGGAGTTGAAGGTCCGGTTAAAGAGCTTTTTGTGGAGACTGAATACTTTGACGTTGATCTTGATGGCAAATTTATTAATTCAACAGACAAAGAGACCTGCTTTATTTACATTTATGATGGATATGTTAAAATTGGCGGTAAAGAGGTTAATTCTGGCAATTGTGTTTTACTTGAGACTGAAGGAGAGGTTCTAGTCGAAGGTAAAGGCGGTTTTATTTTTGTGGCAGGTAATCCTTTGGATGAACCTATTGCTTGGGGAGGACCAATAGTGATGAATACCCTAGAAGAACTCAATTTAGCTTTCAGTGAATTAAAACAGGGTTCATTCATTAAAGGGAGAATCCCTGATGTTATTAAATCTGATTTTTATAGTTCCTAAGGTTTTGGTTTTCTTAAATCTAAGGATTGGAGAGAGCAAAACTAATTTTTAAAGAATAAATCAACTTTTTTTGCCTTTTATCTCGTCACGCCACCATTTCTTTTCTAGCAATGTCTCAATATTTGCAAGAAGCTTCTTTCTTCTTTCTTGTTGAGAATTCTGATATTGCTTATACTTGTCAGACAACTCCTTTGAATAATCTTTTGAATTAGGGGTGTATCTCTTTTTCTGCAATTCATACTGCTCAATTATCTCCCGATTATTTTCTTGGATTTCTTCTACTTGCTTAATTTCTCTATAAACTCTAGTGATAAGAATTGCTTAAAGCGGATCTAAAATTCTCATTTGTCCACTTAATACTACAGATTCCCAAATATCCGGAAAAGATAGCGCTTCATCTTTAATCAATTTTCCTCGGATACCAGTTAATTCATTAAACAGATGAATAAAGAGCGTCTTTTCATCCTCTCTTCTTTTTTGTTTTTCAATATATCTATTTAATGCAAATGCAAGAAATACTTCTAAGGTTACCAAAAGCTGCGATAATAATATGATAATTGACTCGGTTAACAATAAATAATTCTCCAAAATGGAAGATAGAATAAACGTATTTTAAAATTATGTGATATATTAGCTTTTTATGTCTTATTTGCTTTCGGAACTAAATTTTAAAATTTTATTTTATTAATATGAAAAAAATGGGGGTTTTGCGGGTGATATTAATGTGATTTATCTATCCATTCATCCCAACATTTGTCTGAACAGAATTGATATTGGTTGGGTTTAAGTAGGCAGCCGCATTGTTTGCATTTTTTTGTGGCATTGTAGGTTTCACACATTAGTTTTTCACTGTTAATAACTTATCTACTTTGCTTCAGGGATAGGATTGTTATTTTATTAATTAGTTTTGGGGGTTAATTTTAACAACAAAGGAGGGTGGTTCTGGATGATGTCTCCACTCTGGCAAGGATACAAATCCCAAACAGTTCTTAAGAACAACTACTGATGCTATTTAGTGTAAGTTTTACTTTCATTTTCCTAATATAAGCAGATAATTAAAATAGCAGGATTTTTAGTATATATGAACTAAATAATTGAATTTTATTTAAAATTTTATTCTTTAGATATCGTATGATTCGAAATAGTTAATAAAAGTTATATCCTTTCAATTTGTATAAAATTGATAGCTTTGTTTTTATAGAGAAATTGGTGAAAGCATGACAAGTGATGTTAAAATAAGCAATAGAGATAGATTGATTTTATTATCATATCCTATAATTGGCACTATTTTGATTCTTGCGATTGCCTATGATCCACTTAACTTCTTTGATAATTGGTTACATAAATTGATTGTTGGATTGATAGTTGGTTCGATTCCTTTTGTACCGTTTTTGTTTCACCGAAAGAAAATTATAGAGAAGGCAAAAAAGGGTAATTAGGAAAATTCGAGTAATCTTGGTTTCCAGTCTTTTCTTTCTTTTTTCAAATATTTATTAAACAGCAATTAAACGGCTAGATTTTATAGTATATATCAAGCTAAGATGCAAAAAATAGGTTTTTCAGTGGGTGATATCTCCATTGACATGGGATTTAATTTCCATCCCCAGCTTTTTGGGAATCCATAATAAGATAGACTAAGAGACTTTTTTTCTATCAATTTTGAGCACTTATCCTGTATAATAAGTATTCAGCCAACCATAGGTCATACAGCCACATGTTTGTGCCTTTTGATTCGCGTTTTACACCGATGCCTTCTGGACCAGCATTCACTTTTATACTCCGCCATCGCTTGGCTTTTGGCAGGCTCTTTAAAGCCTTGGTCACGGCTTCTGGTGCACCCCTATCGGGGAACAGTTTGCCCTCTTCACTTCGTACCCTGAATTCAGGCGGATTGGCCTGCAATACCGTCAGGTTGTATATGCCGATCGTTTCAATATGAACTATACGTCCGTGGCGTTTTCCCTCGATAATGGCCGGTCCATCCGGCATCAGCTTCTGGACATCAAGTATAAAGCCCATTTCATCTGGTTTGAGCTCAGGCATTTGGGTTATCGCGAGCCCTAAAGGAGCCAAGTAAGCCTTTTCTGCAGCCCTTCCACCCCATCCTAGAAGTAAGTATGTCAAGGCGAGCATCATGATTATCCATACAAACATCCCACCAAGCCAGACCCAGAGGTTCATTTCATAGATGCCTAAAGAACCCAGAGTTATAGGACCAAAAATCCATACGACCATTAGGTTAATGAAGCCATACCAGACGAGGATTGGCTGCCGAGCCTTCATTTCGTTTCTTCTCTGTTCTTCTATATTGCCGCCGTAGATTGCCATTGCCTGATGTAGCGTGCTCCAGCTCTTCAGTGATTTAATGCTTGGAATTCTTTTCTTCTGTACCCCGATCTGTTCTTCCAGCTCCCTATTTTCTTTGAATAGGAACACCCACCACCAATACAAAAGGACACCAGCAAACCAAAGCATTAGAGGTACACCAAGCACTAAAAAGGACAACGAGCCTGGAAGATTAAGTGCATCAAAAACGAGAGTTTGGACAAAGACCCAAACTACATAAAATATGATTCCGCAGACGATGTAGATCTTATAGAGTGTGTAGTCTAGGCCTTCATTTATTTGCTTCATGTCACTCCCTTTCTATTTGCGAGCGTATATCGGTTTTCTATACATTGTTCCGATATGTTTTTCCATTCTTAGAGATTGGTTACCCACCATGCTACCCTGTCCGCATCTCCGTCTTTATTTGTAAAGTATACTTTCATCCGTAGCCCTTGTTTCGAATGTTTTTGTATAAACTCTTTTAATTCTATTGTTAAATATTTTCCACAATGTATTATCGCTCATTTAACACGTCAATAATTTAGTACCGTCTGAAGATTATAAAAATGGTTTTGGAGAGCTTTGCATACATTTTAACTTCGAATTTTGCTTTTTCTTCAGTTTGATAAATTTAAAATCTTCAAAGTTAATTTATAGGTTTGTAATGGCAATGAAGCTTATGTTAATATTAAATTATTTTTATAAAGTTTTTAACTATTTATGAGTGTGGTTCCATTCCAGAAGAAAAGTTTTTTGTATCCCTTTAGTATAGATTGGGACGCCGTTTCATAGATTATATCCATTTTTGAGTCATAAGTTTCAAGAAGTCTGTTTGCATCATTCCATATCTTAGGAGATAAATCATCTGGACCCCACAAACCCCATATGCTATCTTCTGGTTTTCGAAAACCAAAACCATAATCTTTTGGAAGAACATAAGCAACTTCAACATTTTGTTTTGGTTGCCGATTTTTTTGAATATAATTCCAAAAGTCTTCTATTGCATCCAGATGACCTTGAGTAAAAAGACCAAATTCAGTTTGGTTAGTAGGATAATTGAAAACAATAATGTATTTGGCCCCATTATTATAAGCTAAAATCATATCTTTGTAAAGTTCTTCAGGGCTATCTATGTAAGGGGGTTGTGTGTAAGTCCAGGTTGTTATTGTTCCCCAATCGCTATTGTGACCTGATGCTGCTCCTCGGCAAAGTGCAATCTGTAGTTGTCTGGTATTATTCCACCCGAACTGGGTAAAAACTACATTATAACAGGCTAAATAATCAAACCAAAACAAAGCATAGTCAGAAGTGAAAATGTTGAAGACTCCAGAGTAATTGAAATTTTTTGCAAAAAAATACAATCCCTCATCCGCAACAGCTTTTAGATATTTTGAGCTTGCATCACTGTTGTTTTTTGCTTCATCTACGGGTCTGTGAGAGTAAACATCAATTTGTTTTCCTCCAGGCTCATCAAAAGTATACACTCCAAGGAAATACTTGCCCCATCTTTCTTCTGCAAATTGGAAAAAATTAGGATCGTCGACGTAATGAAAGTGATCCATAAAAGGAATAAAATAAATTTCTCTAAGAAATAGGTAGTCAAAAACAGCATAAAGTTTTGTTGAATTTGTAGTGATATCTAAATTACTTATTATGATCAGATTCACGTATTCTTCGACTTCATCAATAAAAAATAAAAGCTCTTCTACTGTTTCATGTCCAGCCATAATTCCCACGTAAACTTCATTCGTATCAAAATTCAGATTAATCGCAATAAAAGTAACTGCTAAGACCAAAGGGATTATTAAGATAACATAGATCTTTTTAGTAATGGTTTTTTTAGTTAAATTTGATCTCTGAAAGTTTAAATTTAGGAAATATTTTACTGAAAACATTCTTGATCTATAAACAAAACTACAATATTAAATAATTTTATTATAGATCTCTGTTCCTTTGAGTTATATAGCACAATTTGTTTTACTCTTCCTATCACTGTTATAATAGTAAAATCTCGAATTTCTCATGTTTTATTAGAAAAAAGAAATCAAAATTTTAATCCAAAAAATGAAGGTAGGTGTTTGCGAGTGATATTTCCACTCTGACAAGGTCAAATCTCACCTACAAGCTAGTTTAAAAAGAGAATGTTTAACAAAATAAAAAAGTTTGAGTTACTTTCTCTTTCTTAGAGGTCTTTAATTAATTGTCAAATAAACGATCTAAAACTACCACAGACTCAGGAGAAGAGACTAAAGTATATCACCAACGTTATCTGAATGCAATGAATAATCCCTTAAGAAGAAAAATTCTTCGAGTTTTAAATAATGGAAAAACATCGTTTGAAGATTTAACTATTAAAACTGGTTTGGACAAATTTGCTTTGGAATGGCATCTTAGTATACTTGAAAATGGTTTTTGCGTAGAAAAAGAAAGTCATAATGGGAAATTGTTCTATAGACTTACCCAAGAAGGAAAAGTAGTGAATTTTATAAAATAATTATTCTATTTTAACTTTCTATCTTCTTTATTTTATTAAAAAAAATGAGGTTTTAAGGTTGATATCTGTCTAACCCTATCACCATTTCGGCGTCCTATTTAAGTGAAATAGTCACCTGATCGAACATGCATTCTAGCAACCATTAAATGCCAAAAAGCGATAATTAGCATTTAATGAGCAATGAGAAGGTCATATTTTGACTAAAGCAGAAAAGTCGATTGAAATCAAGGTTTCTTCTGAGAAAGTGTGGGAAATGCTGGCTTTTGACAGGCTTCCAGAATGGGGTGAGGGATTTGGAGGAGGATTAGGAGAGAGAGTGGAATATACTTCAGAGTTACAGACTCCTAAAGACAAGTATAGAGTGGGTGTAACTGCACAGGGAACACCTAACACTCCTTTTAAGGATCCCCAATACCATATTTGTCGTTTTAAAATCATAGAGAGTATGGAAAATAAGAAACTCAAGTATTATGCTTTGGAAAAACCAAAGTATTATGGGACACTTGACATGTACGTAACTTATTCCTTAGAATCCATGATTTCAGAGACTAAATTAACTTATGAATTAGAATCTGGATTGCCTTGGGGGATTTTTGGCAAGTTTCTTGAGATATTATTTGCTCGCAGAATGGTAGAAAAGAATATAGAAAAAGCATTGGAGAACTTGAAAAAAATTCTAGAAGAAAATGTCTAAACTAAGTTAGTAATAATCGATTTGAAAAATTAAAGGAGGTGAATAAGTGGCATATTTATCCGAAGAAGAATATGAGAAAGAAAAGAAAAATATAACACGTTATCATAATATGCTCGAAATTCCGCTTATAATATTCTTTTTTATCGGTATCATTACAGCGGTATTAAACGTTACACTCGGTGGAGTTACGCCCATTATATGGTTTGTACTTTCCTTTTGGTGCATCCTCGTTATAATTTGTATGGAAATAACAATGATACGGGCCGCTTTAGAACGCAAGAAATAGCTTTTGTGTGATTAATCTGAATAATTTAAAAGATTGGATATTAGGAAATTATTAAAGAGAATAATTAAAAAGTGGGGGGGGTTTTGGGTGATATCTCACTCTGGCATCAATACAAATCACAAAAGATCTTTGAAATGACTACTGATACTGTTTAGTACTGGAAAAAAATTTGTTTTGGGAATGATGTTGAATACAGTATTATCTTTTTTTTAAGCCATAAAATTTATAAGTAGTTATATAATAATGCTTGTATATATTATGTTGTATAGTAGAGGTGTAACAGTTTGAGTAGTAAAGAAAAAAATAAAACAGTAGAATCCCCTAATAAAGAAAATAAAATAGCAGTGGGAAAAAGAACAGAAACACCACTATCCAGAGGCTTTGATTCAATGTTTGATGATTTCCGAAGATCTTTTGATGACCTAATGGCGCCTTTCCTACCAATGAGAACCTGGTGGCCTACTATAACACAAGAATGGCCAATTAGAGCACCCTTAGTTGATCTATTGGATAAAGGAGACAAATACTTTGTAAAAGCTGAGTTACCAGAATTTAACAAAGAAGATGTTGATATTCAAATAAACAAAGATGTGCTCAAGCTTGTAGCTGAATCAAAAACTGAGAAAGAAGAAAAAACTGAAGAATATCTTCACAGAGAAAGAACCTACTCTAATTGTGAAAGAGTAATTAACTTCCCTGAAGAGATTGATCCTTCAAAAGTCGAAGCCACAATGGTCAATGGTGTTTTAGAGGTGGTTGCACCGAAAAAAGAGCCTAGTCCAGAAGAAAAGATGAGAAAAGTAAAACCCAAATAACCACCTAACCCTATACTTTTTTAATTGAAAAATGGAAATTTGATTTATGGCAAGCATGAATAAAATATTGAAAATATTGGAAAATCCTATTCGAAGACAAATAATTGAGAGCTTAAGTCAAGAGCCTAATTATGCTTTACAGCTTTCAAAGACTCTTGGTTTAGGTCAACAAGCTATTGTTAACCATTTGGAAATTATGGAAAAATCAGAAATTGTGTCTTCAGGTTATACAAAAAGTCCTAAAGGTCCAAAGAGAAAAATATTCAGACTTGCCAAAAGCTTTTCGATAATTCTTGATGTAGCTCCTCATTTATTTAAACAAAATATTGTATTTTTTGGTGATTACCACTCTGAAGACTTAGATTCGGATTTGTCTTCCGCTTTTGTGGAAAAGCATAGAGAGATTATGTCATATGAGACTGCTGAGGATAAGATCAAACCAATCTCTGAAGTTCTTGCTGAAATAGATAAGAAGCTGGATTTTATTGAAAATGAAAGGATTCTTTTGCTTTCAATTAGGAATTCTTTGATGAGGGAGGCTTCTAAGATAATTCAAAAAATTGATAATTTGAATGCCCGACGAGTTTTTCATCAGGTTTTGGATCAAGATGATAGAAATATTAAACATATTTCTGAGGTTTTGAATTTGAGAGAAGAAAGAGTTAAAGAATTAATTCGGCAACTCAGAGATGAGTTTAATTCTGAGTATTTTTGATTTTTGTGGCTTGAGCCTTATGGATTTGGAACTTTATATTACAAAGCATTATAGTCAGAGATCTCTAGTTAATTGGCCTAAGATTCGATTTGCTGTTTTAGATAAGGATAAGGCAAGTAAGTATCCAGAGAATTTTCTTTGTTTGTTGCCTAAGCAGATTAATCCTAAGCTTAAGCAAAAACATAAATTTATTCAGCTTTTTGGAAATGAAAGTCCTAAAATTGCACAAGATCTTTTGAATAATGCTCTTGATTCAACGGGTGATCCTGAAATTGCAGAGGCTATAAGGAAACGCTTGAAAAAGATTAAGCCAAGATCTGTTTTTCAGGTTAAATGTAAGCTTTGCGGATTCTTTTTTGAACCCAATTTTAAGGATGCTGATTCGCCTAGGATTTGTTCAGATTGCAAACAAAGAATTTATGTTTAGTCTTTTGTAAAGAAGTAAATTTTTATTTATTTTCAAAAAGCAAATAATTAAAAAGGGAAGATTTGTGGGTGATATCTCCACTCTGGCGTAAATACAAATCCCCACCGGTCCATTAGAAAGATTATTTTATAAAATAAATATTCAAATAGTCATTTTTTGCTAAATAGGGATTAAAATAAGTTATTGGTTTGACTAATTAAAATAAAGAAAAAGAATTTTGGAAATTTGGTAATTAAGACTTGCTTTTTTCTCTTTTATTGTTAAGTATGTCGCGAATTTCTCTTAGAGTGATCAATATTTCGTCGTCAAGACCTTCCATTCTAGTTACAGGTTCCTCTTTTGGATGAACTACTTCTGTGCCTATTACGTAGGGATCTTTAAATTTTCTCAGCTCTTTTAGAATGAAATCACGGACTTCTTCATAGAAGACGATGCCGCTTAGGTTCTCTTCTGGTCCTTTTTGGTTGGCTCCTGAATATCCTGCGGTTTCTATGTGTACTGAACCGATTTTGAATAATCTGTCAAATGGGCCGGCTCTGCTAGAGATATTGGTTATAGTTCTAAAGGGTACATGCTTACGAGTTATGGTGATTATGCCTCTCTTAGAGTAAATTTCAGGCATAGTGTCTCCAGATTCGGCTTTCACCGAGTATTCTATACTCTTGACATATGGAGGTATGGCAATTAAAGCTGGAACAAGCCATGTTAAGTTAACACCTAATGTCCATAGGCTCACAGAAACAAAGTAGATATTGAATACATCAGCAGCACTTGAATATCTGCCTGGATTATCTGCAGCTATCGCAAAGGAAAGCCCTGCAAAGCAAGTAATCACTATAAGCCATATTAGGGCATAGGCAAAGCCGACTTGGAAGAGTTGCTTGTATAGAAATGATCTTGAAGGTTTGAAGATCTTGCCGCTGGTAATTTGTGTAACTGGAGGTTTAATGACTTTTTCTTCTGTTTTTCCTCCCATAGCTAATCACCTCCTTTTCTTTTGTATCGTGGTGTTTCCTTTGCTGCGAGTTTGTTGAAGATGGCAATTGACTGATCTGTCATGTAAAGAAGCTGTTTTTCATCTGCTCTAAGTTGAATGTTATATTCGTGTGTTATGGTGTCTATAGTTTCTCTGCATTCTTCTTCTTTGGGACAATTTGGACATAGTTTTCCAGCGTACGAATCGTGTTTGTACCAGACTATGGTTCCGAATTTCTTTGTGAAGATTATGTATACTTGGGAGCTAGTTTGATAGTCGAAACCGATTAGTAATCCTTTGTAGTCCAAGAGAGTTTCTATATCTAGGCGGTGGCTATTGGCATGTTCTTTGAGTGTTTTGGCGATTTTTCTGCGTGCTCTGTTGAGGACTCTGGACACATATGCGGGGCTCCATGCATCTTTTTTATGGGTTTCTGCTATGGAGCTTGTGTTTTTTCCTGTTTGGAATTCCTGCCAAACGATTGATTCGTGAGTGGATAGTAACCCCATACCGTAATTCTCCTGAATAATGTTTACTAAAATATAGTAAACATTTACTTAAATATTTTACGGAGAAAGTCTATCTTTAAAAAATAATGATATAAAAACAATTACTTATAACAAATTTTAGTATTCCTAAAAGAAATAAATTTTTAGTTATTTGACACAATAATCAATTTTTTCAATTACTACAGTTTCATGTTTTTTTGTTTGTTATATATAACCCAAATGCAATTTTTGTGATTAAGTCAAGTGCAAGATAAGCAATCGATTCGTCAAAGGTGGTTATTATTCCAAATCCGGTTGGAGCTAAGATCCAAACTATAGGGAATATTGACCAAGTAACTATCACATACCACTTTATAGAATTTAGATTGCTTTCCCCTTCTTTAGATTTTTTGAATAAGATAAGTAACATAGCTATGTATGCAACTGAGCTTAAGGCAAAAAACCACCAACGATCGATGTTAATTATTATAGAAGCTAGAAAGCCGCAGAACATAGTGAGTGCAGTTAGGATTGCTATTTCTATTTTTTTTGTGGTTGATTTTTTGAATAAATGTGCTATATCTACTGTTAAAATGCTACAACTAGCTATATAAAATAGCCATCGACTCCAAAATATTAATTCTCCATTTTCAGCTATCAAAGTAGCCAGCATTAATGCCATTATCACATAGCTAATTGTTGTGATAAAACTAACAAACATATTTGATCTGAAAGCCTGCTTAACAGTTTGTTTTTTTGTCTCTAAATACGCAAATAATATAGAAGATATGCCGAAGATTACAGCTCCTATCCAGTAGATCACACTTATTTCGATCAAAGAATTCCATTCCTATATTTTTTATTCTTCTTTTTAGTTTGCTTCATTTATTAAACTAACTATCCATATTGCGAGCTATATCTAAAATATGGTTGGTGCATAAAAATACATTATAGTGTTTGAAATTCACCTTTATTGCTAATCTGAGATTACTCAAATAGTGAAAAGTAATATATTTTGGTAGGATAGCCCCATTACCAAAGGACATAATTATGAAAACAATCGTGCAGATACGACCATACTTAGAAGGTGACCAATGGATACTCCAAAAGACATTGGGTGACCCTAACCAAATGGTACATCTTGGTGGACCAGAGAAGAAAGAAAAGCTTCAAAAACGTAATAAGAAATATCTTGCCTCTCAGAAAACCCTCGAACTGAATTTATGTTTGTGATTATCAAAAGCGCTAAGAAAACTCCTGCGGGTGTGGTTGGATATTGGGAAAGAGATTGGGATGACCAGAAAGTTTGGGAGGTAGGTTGGAGTGTATTGCCTGATTATCAGAGGCAGGGAATAGTAACTGCCGCAACCAGATTACTTATAGCCTTTGTAACCAAGCTTAAGAGTCATAGATACATTTTTTCTTATCCATCAATTAATAATAATCCATCCAATGCAATCTGTAGAAAGCTTGGATTTACGCTAATAGGGGATAGGGAATTCGAATATCCTCCGGGTAAAGTTTTACATTGTAATATCTGGCGGCTTGACTTCTTGCAAATTAGTTAAATTTTAATCTTTTTATTTAGCTCAGAGACAAACTCTTCTTTATTGTTCGCAATTCTTTTTTTGACTTCTTTCCAGGTAGCTGAACAATTTTTGTATTCAACGCCTACAATGTTGTGGATAATTCTGTCAATTTCTTTCTTGTTTTCTTTTGTGATTGTTATTCCAGTTTCTGCGAAGAGCTCTTTAAGATGTCTAAAATAGCATGTCAAATTTTTATCGTCTCAAAAATGAATTGTTGTCTCTTATTTAAAAGCCTTAAAAAAGGTGAATTGTGAGGGTGGGCTCTGCAATTTGATTTAAGGTTCGAAGCAAACCTTATGTGAAAAATTTTGGGAGTTTGTTCTCAATCCTAACATAGTGCGAGCTTCATTTTTTTAGTGGATCATCTAAATGCTTTCTTGTACTAACACGGCATTCTGCATCATTATTTATTATTTGCCTAATTCTTTAGTTAATTCGTAATATATGTACGGCAAGGAGGCAATAGAAAATAAGTAAAAGAATATCGCCTTATGGTTCATGGAAATCTCCAATCACTTCTAATATGGTAGCTTCTGGAATTTTACGCTTGACACAAATTGAAATTGAGGACAATGATATTTACTGGTGTGAAATGCGGCCTTCAGAAAAGGGTAGATACGTAATCGTGAAACATTCTGCTGATGAGGGAACGGTTGATGTCACTCCTTCTCCATTCAATGTTCGAACCAGAGTTCATGAATATGGAGGGGGTTCATATAGAGTTTTTAGAAATGAAGTCTTTTTCACAAATTTTGTGG
>Ga0209742_10000969_pt1 | contig 13978 bp, 12 predicted proteins | sample DeeMarSeWOR38_10_FD_187462 | JGI IMG/M metagenome (GOLD analysis project Ga0209742, IMG submission 187462) | Marine sediment microbial communities from White Oak River estuary, North Carolina - WOR-3-8_10 (SPAdes) (version 2) | ecosystem: Environmental > Aquatic > Marine > Intertidal zone >... | reverse complement strand
CAAATGCTGAAAAACAAATATATCAAACTGGTGGTTATCGGCGGAATTGTTATTTTGCTGGATCAATTCACCAAAGGGCTCATTCTGCGCTATCTGCCCTTCAATAAGACGCTACCGGTCATAAAAGGTTTCTTTAACATCACCCATGTCCTCAATCCGGGAGGAGCCTTTGGGCTGATGGCGAATCTGAGCCCCCTCCTGCGCAGCATTATTTTTCTTTTTATATCTTCGCTGGCAGTCGGTATCATTTTTTATTTTTATAAAAAAACGCCGGCCCAATATTCCTTTCTGGCCGCAGCGTTTGCACTGATTTTCGGAGGCGCCATCGGCAACCTGATCGACCGGGTTCGTTTTGGGGTCGTGATCGATTTTCTTGATTTTTATATTGGCAAACTTCATTGGCCGGCATTCAATATCGCCGACAGTGCGATCACCATTGGCATTGGTATATTCTTATACCACCTGATATTTAAAAAAATGCCGGAATAAATCGCAGCTTCTGGGCTCTGGTTGCTGGCTACTGGCTAACGGCTGTCGGATTATAATGATTTGACGTGTATGGGAGTTTTTTCCATCATGCCCACCCCTGGCTGCGCAGGGGCAGGCGTCGGCGGGCATCCATCATCTGTCGCCGCGCAAGAGGGGATTCAGACATAAAAGAAGTGTTTCTGGATTCCCGCTTGCGCGGCAATGACTAGCTTGAAATTAGAAATTGACCGACCGCTAAATCATTTATTCTGCTTTCCGAGCATTTTTTCTGGTCTTCTGCAGCAACATAATTATTCCGGCTGTCTTCTTTTTGTCTTCAAAGGACAATGGACAACCAACAACAGACAAGCATGCCCGAAATTAATTATAAATTACTAAAAAAATATTTAATGGATTTAAAAAACGATCCTTCCAAAGAATTTGCGCCGGTGTATCTCATTTTTGGCGAAGAGCTGCTGGTTAAAAGTGCCTATGACGAACTCCTGGAAAGCTTGCTGCCGGCCGGCAAGCGGGGCGCAAATTATGATCCCGTGGAAGCCGCCGCTGAAAACATCTACGAGGTGATTGAAGGCGTCAACACGTTTTCACTTTTGTCCGATACAAAGGTAGTGGCAATGCAGGAATCCAGGATTTTTTATACCAAAGCGGATAAAAATCACCTGTTGGAAAAAGCGAAGCGGGCTTACGACGATGATGACATCAAGAAAGCCGCAAAATACTTCTTAAATCTAATGAGCAATCTCAATCTGTCCTTCGAAGATGTCGATCGCTCGAATCGATCAAAAACTTTCCAGTCAGCGACCGACGTCATGCAGATGGATAACTGGCTGGACGAGGTGGTTGCATACTGTCAGGAAAATGAGCAGGGTATACCCAAAGCTTCAGATGAGGCGGAGGCACTTCAAAGAGCGATAGAGAAAGGGTTCCCTAAAAATAATCACCTGGTGATCACTGCCGATGTCGTCGATAAAAGGCGGGGGCTGTTTAAAGCTATATCCGGCCAGGGGGTGGTAATTGATTGTACGGTTCCCGGGGGAGATCGGCGGGCGGATAAGACGGCGCAGGATGAGATCCTGCATCAAAAGATGACAGAAATCCTCGGGGCAGGCAACAAAGCAATGGACAGTGGCGCTTACCAGGCACTGGTGGAAATGACCGGCTTTGATCTGCGCACGTTTTGCGGCAGTCTTGAAAAGCTAAGAGACTATGTCGGCGAACGAAAGACCATAACGGCTGATGATGTTGAATCGGTTTTGAAACGCACCAAGCAGGATCCGATATATGATTTTACAAACGCCGTTGCGGACCGCCAGACTGAAAGGGCGCTCTTTTTTTTAAACTCGTTACTGGAGGCCGATTTTCACCCGTTGCAGATCCTGGCTGCCGTTACCAACCAGGTCAGAAGATTGATTCTGGCCAAGGATTTTACAAAAGGCAAGCAGGCCTCTGGCTGGAATGCCGGCCTTTCATTTAATGCCTTCCAGCAAACTGTCATGCCTGCCGTTACGGACTATGATCATTCATTGTTGAACATATTGGAAGTCTGGGAAAATCCGGAGCCTCGGTACGCTGATGTCGACAAAACGCCTGCTCGAGGTAAAGGAAAGAAAAAAGCGAAAGTTCAAACGGATTTATTGCTTGCCCGAAACCCTAAAAATGCCTATCCGGTTTACCAGCTATTGAAAAAATCGGAGCGCTACTCGCAATCCGAGCTTCTGGCAGCCGTCGGGTTGTTGAACGAAACCGATATGCAGCTCAAAACAAGCAATCAGGATCCGAAGCTGATTTTGGAAAGATTGCTCTTCAAGCTGTGTCATCGTCAGAAGGAGGCAATCTAAAATAACGTTGGCAGAATGGTTTTAGATCAAGGCTACTGGCGAAAACCTTTTTCAAAAAGACTTTTTTTCAGAGTACGGTCGCCGGAAGCCTTGTGCTGGTGGCCAAACAACAGAGGTCCGGTGCCAGCTGCCGGCAGGTAGCATCAAGTAACAAGAGGCCAGAAGCCGGTGGCCGGCAGCAAGAACACAGCCGCACGGTGTTCCGGGCCTGCTGGATTTAAATATTTTTGGCTGGAAGTGGAGCAGGGGTATGGGCTTTTTCAGACAGCAAGAAGAGCGGCTGGCCATGCGATTTTTGACCTGGCGGCATCAAAAATTGAATATACCGCTTCCCGGTGAGGCCGAGCTCAAAATGCAGGCCGCCAAAATTGTGGCGGAAGCCCACCGGATTGCCCGGGAGCGCGGTCGAAATGTTATTGCGATTATTAAAGATCTGGTCGAAGATATAAAGAAATAACAATTGAACCTGATCTTAAAAATAGTAGATCGCGTCCAAGATCAAGGCGTGAGCCGACGCAAAAGCGCAGCATACGGAGATAGTATGTGAGCATTTTAAGGAGGCTCACAACGCAGCTATTGGGCGTGAGATGCATTTTTGAGACAGGTTCCAAGATTCTAAGGAGGAACCCAAATGGCAGATGAATGGGCGGAACAGCTAACCTGCGCAACCCGATGCACGCGGTGTGAAAAAAATCTGGGGGCGGATGATCAGAGAATTTTATCGGTTTATGACCATCATACCATCTGTATGGATTGTAAAAGCCAGGAAGAACAACGACCGGATTATGAAGAAGTGACCAAACAGATGATCGGGCAGTGTTTGATTGATACCGAGATGAAGTGGGGAGACCCGCAGGGGTATTGCTATCATCATTTTTACCCCTACAAATGCTAGAAATGGAATCGGCATGTCGGCAGACGATACGAATAAAATTGAAAGCACCCATGCGCTTTTTCCGTTTGCGGCTGTGGTCAGCCAGAAAAAGGCCAAGGAAGTCTGCTGCCGGCGGTCATCCAATCAAACCTCTCACGGCTAAGACTGCTGGTGGAAGGCAATAAAATTAGGCTGATATTTTGAATTTCGGATTCTGGGCTGGAAAAGAGGGGTTATGTTGACTCCAGGAAGATGCTGTTGGGTAGTGCTGCAAGTATTTATAATTTTAATTTCAGCAAATGTAAGTGCTGATACTTCTGAAAGTGAAAAATCGAAATCGAATTATAAATGGTTTGTGTCTGTCTACGGTGGACCGCATACGGATGAAAATTTAGCCGAGATCGCGGTCCTTAATGCCACTTATTCAGATGGCAACTATGTCGCTGTTGGGGCTCTGGCAAGAGAGATTTATCGATACGAGCAATGGGTGAGTTTTGAGCTCGAAGGCCAGGCAGGAAAACATTTCGGCTCAGATAATGATCACTGGGAGTTTGTAGGGCTGATACTTGGGCGCTGGCATCCATTTCCCTGGGACAAATATATCGACACCAGCTTCGCTATCGGTGGTGGACTGTCATATTTTAGCAGTATATCTCAAACTGAGTTGCAAAGAGACGAAAACGCCCAACACTGGTTAGGTTACCTTGCATTCGAATTTACATTTGGTCTGCCGCAATATCCGAGATGGAATTTAATGTTTCGCGTCCACCATCGATCCGGTGCCAAAGGTCTATTTGGTGAAAGTGTTTCAAACTACTCATGTTTCGGTCTAAAATACGCCTTCTGAAAATCGGAGTTTTTACATGAGACATTCTGCAGAGAAAATCCTTAGGATCGTGTTGCCGATAACCATACTTCTGTTATCAAGCCGCGTGCTGGCCCAGGAGCAACCTGCTGGTGATCAATCCCCGGAAGCCAAGATAGACGTATCTATGTCAGCACCGGATCTGGCAGACATCATACCCAAAGCGACAAAATTGTCCGCAGATCTGGCGACCCTTGAAAACAGGGCCAGCGGTGTACCGGATGTCTCAGAACTTGAAAAAAAGTACGCCCGGATCGAAGAGAACCTAAAGGGTCCTGCCGCTCAATTACAACAGATAAAGGACGCAAAAGATGGCCGGTTAGAAAAACTGATGGAATTCATGAAGGTCATCAAGCGGGAAAAGGAATCATTCGAAGAAATCAGCAGGCCCCTTAGTGAAGCCATTCGTCAGTTCGGCGCTTGGAGAAACGCTTGGCAGGCGGAGAAGCAACATTGGAACCAGTGGCAGTCTGCCCTGATCGAAGATGGAGATCTTGATCAACTCAAAGCGACTTTTGAAAAGGCACAGGTTACGATCGACAAGGCCCTGGAGATCATCCATTCACAACTGAATTCGATGCTGACGGTCCAGGCGAGAGCAGGCAACATTCAGGTGCAAATAATCGCGCTTGGCGCAGAGATAGACTCTCTGATCTTAGCCGCACGTTCTGCCGGTGTAAGGGTCAGCATATCTCCCCCGATGTTCTCGTCCCGGTATTTTTCTCAGTATTCAAACGAGTTGTGGTACGCATTGCAAAAAGGTCTGGCTGAGATCTCATGGCCGGACAGCCGGTTTTTAGATGAACAGGGATTGATCGTCTTTCTCAATGTTTTTTTCTCTCTCGTTGTGATCATCGCCGTCTATCGAAACCGGCAGGTTTTGAGCGACTCGAAGCGCTGGTGGTTTGCAGCGGCTCGGCCTTTTTCCGCAGGATTATTTTTTGGCACACTGGCGTTAATGTGGTTTTATGAATACCGGGGGTTTCAAGACACGTGGGGCTTTTTTATTACAATGGTTGCCGGCATTTCCTTTGCCCGACTTACGGGAGCTTTGAATGTGGCATTCTGGAAAAAGCAGTTTGTATATGGGTTAATCATCGTTTTGACCGTCACCAGACTGCTGCAGGCGATCGCGTTGCCGCTTCCACTATTTCGACTATACACGGTTTTGGCAGCGTTGGCTGGCATAGTCTTCTGCTGGCGGTGGGCCGCTGAAAGTGGGCGTCAAAATGAGCCGGACTTTTATCACCGCTTGCTTCGGGTGGGCGCTTTCTTTTTTGCTTTAATCATCATTGCGCAGATTTGGGGCAAACAGGGGTTGGCCGAATTTCTGTTCTTATCTATGATACGTTCGACGGCATCTGTGCTTGGATTCATGTTGTTCATGTACATGGTCCGCGGGTCTTTGGAGTGGGTATTGCGTCGTCCATCTCTTCAGCGAACTTCATTTTTTTACAGTGATATCGATGCCATTATTCGGCGGGTGACACTCTTCATGGATGTCGCCCTGTGTGGACTGCTTTTGTTACCGGCTAATCTGTTGATCTGGGGGATTTTCGATAGCCTGCCGGCGGCGATAAAAGGTCTGCTCGCACTTGGATTCAACCTGGGATCCCAGCGGATCAGTGTCGGCCTGGTGATTATTTCAGCAGGCATCCTTTACGGATCGTTTCTGGCATCCTGGATGGTTCAAAAATTGCTCATGGATGAAGTGCTCGCCAGGCGTCGCGTGGAAAAAGGGGTCCGGGTCTCAATCGCAAGATTGGTTCACTATGTTTTCATATTTATCGGCTTTGTGCTGGCATTATTGGCACTCGGGTTCGAGTTTACAAAGCTCACCATCATGTTGAGTGCGCTTGGCATCGGCATCGGCTTTGGCCTGCAAAGTATCGTCAACAATCTTGTCAGCGGACTCATTCTGCTCTTTGAACGACCGGTCAGGGTGGGCGATTTTATCGAGCTCGGTGAAAAGTGGGCTGAAATCAAAAAGATCGGTCTTCGAGCCACAACCGTCCAAACCTTCGACCAGGCAGATGTGATCATTCCCAACGCCGATCTGGTCACCAACCAGGTGATCAATTGGACGCTCAGCAATCGGCGCGTGCGGCTTATCATTCCGGTAGGAGTGGCCTATGGCTCCGACATTCCTCTGGTGATGGAAACGCTGCTGTCAAGCGCCAAGGAAGACTCAAAGATCGCCAAAGCCCCCGCCCCTCAGGTGTTATTTTTGAAATTCGGAGAAAGCGCTCTCGAGTTCGAGCTTCGCGTCTGGGTACTGGATGCCGAAGAAAGACTGACGGTAAAAAGTGAGCTTCACCAGCAGATTGACCGGAGATTCAGGGAGGCGCAGATCGAGATTGCCTTTCCCCAGCGGGATCTGCATCTGCGCAGTGTGGACGAATCGGTGACTTTGCGGCCACCAGACACGACAGGATAACGTTCTTGTTTTAATTCAATATGTTTTGGAGGTGAAAATATGTCCTTCGACAAAATGAGGTTCCACTTCTTGAAGCACGCCAGCGAGCATCCGTACCCCAGGCTATCAGCAACTAGCAACATCCCGATTTAGGATTCTCCATAACATTGCCAACTCGTCTCTGCGGCTCCAATGATTTGAATTAAGTTTTTTGCTTGAAAGGTGTGAAGGTCATTTTCTCTGTGGGAAAGCTCAGAAGTCCTTATGTCGGCTAGAAATTCCACATGACCGGATTTTCATCCAGGTGGTCGGTAACCCCCCGGCCGATCTCATCCATTTCCGACCGCTCCTCATCGGACAACGATATGGCGCCGGCGGCAGCGTTTTCAATGGCCTGATCGGCATTGCGGGCGCCGGCAATCGCGCAGGTGCCCGGATGGGAAGTTACCCAGCTCAGGGCCAGCTGGCCAAGCGTGATGCCTTTCCGTTGCGCAATGGGGATCAGTTTCGAAAGCGCGTCCTGCACCCGGGCGTGCATGTCCGGCTGAAACAGCTTGTTTCTGGCCCGCACATCGCCTGCTTCAAAGCGGTGATCCGCTCCGAATTTCCCCGTCAGAAGCCCCTGGGCCATGGGCGAGTAAGCCAGAATCGTGATCCGGTTTTCGGCACAAAATGACATGGCATCTTTTTCTACCTGGCGCCAGAATAGCGAATACGGCGGCTGCAGACTATCGATCTGACCGTATTCAAGGGCTTCCTGCAGCTGGGTGCGCGAAAAATTGGATACGCCGATCGAGCGAATTTTGCCCTGTTCTTTGAGATCATTGAGGGCGCCCACAGTCTCGCCAATGGGGACGTTTTTGGTGCCGAATGATCCGGCCGGCCAATGAATTTGATAAAGGTCGATATAATCGGTTTGCAGGTTTTTTAAAGACTGGTGGCAGGACTTTAGAACCTGATCGTAATTTAAATGGTTGGCAAAAATCTTTGTCGCATAAATGACGTCATGGCGGATATCGGACATCGCCGATGCCAGTATTCTTTCCGAATGTCCTTTGCCGTAGGCTTCCGCCGTATCAAAGGTGGTGACGCCAGCCTCGAAAGCGGCCCGAACGGCTTTTGTCGTTTCATTATCGTCAATGCCCAGCCACATCTCTTTGCCGGCCTGCCACAGCCCCATGATGATCGGTGTTATCTGAATGCCGGATTGTCCCAGTTGACGTGTTTCCATGGTTGCCTCCCGATTTCAGTTCACGCTATTCTGTCCGGTTGAAGCCGTCCTTTCGCTTTAAGCCCTGGCACTTGGGTTTAAAATAACCATATTAAAGGCGAAAACAAGAAGGGCCAAAGTTTTGATTGCCTGGACGGTTGCGCTTTATCTTTTGTGGGCTTATGATAGAACATTTTTTTAAAAGGATATTTGATGACCACAACCCGTTTGCCAGAGAAGAGAAGGCGAGGGGTATAATAGACTCGGGGAGAAATGTCATGGCGGCCGGCGAAAATGTAGATTTCTACCAGGTAGACACCCTGCTCGACCCTGAAGAAAAAAAGGCCAGGGATACGGTACGGGCATTTGTCGATAAAGAATGTATGCCTATTATCGCCGAGCATTTTGACAAAGGTACTTTTCCCATGAACCTTATTTCCAGGCTTGCCGGGCTAGGCCTGTTCGGGGTTCATGTGGATGGCTATGGTTGCAGCAAAACCAACCATACCACTTACGGCCTCATCTGTCAGGAACTGGGACGCTGTGACAGCGGCTTAAGGGCGATGTTTTCGGTCCAGAATTCACTGGTGATGTTTCCCATCTATCAATTTGGATCTGAGAAGCAACGCGAAAAATGGCTGCCTGAGCTGGCCGCCGGAAACAGCATCGGATGTTTCGGCCTGTCCGAACCGGATTTCGGCTCAAATCCTGCCGGCATGGTCACCCGGGCCGAAAAGAAAAAAGGCCGTTTTATTCTGAACGGCAAAAAAATGTGGATTACCAACGGCACGATTGCAAAAGTGGCGATCATATGGGCAAAATATAATGAAGACATGCGGGGTTTTGTGGTGGAAACCGATACCCCCGGATTCCGCAGCAGCCCCATCCAGCGCAAATTTTCCTATCGGACATCCCCCACTGCGCTGATCGATCTGAAAAACTGTGCGATTGAGGAAAGCAGCATTTTGCCGAACGCCAGAGGCCTAAAATCCATCTTTGAATGTCTCAATTTTGCCAGATACGGGGTCGCCTGCGGCGCGGTCGGTTCTGCGATTTCATGCTATCAGGCTGCCAGGGCTTTTGCCGGCGAACGCGAGGTTTTCGATCGGCCGATTGCCGGCTATCAGCTCGTTCAGGATCGGCTGGTGCGCATGCTGGTTGAAATCACCAAAGCCCAGTTAATCAATTATCACCTCGGACGCCTGCTGGATGAACACCGGGCCCGGCCGGCGCAGATATCACTGGCGAAAAAGAACAACGTGCTTGAGGCGATGAAAATTGCCCGTCTGGCCCGTGATATTCTCGGGGCCCGCGGCATTCTGGCGGATCATCAGGTGATCCGCCATTTATGCGACCTGGAAGCCATCGGTGCTCTGGAGGGCACCGACAGCATGCACACCTTGGTTATCGGGAAGGAGATTACGGGGATCTCAGCCTTCACCTAGAATTGGTTTTAAACCCTCATCTTTTGCCATCAAACAAAATCTAAATGCTTAAAACCAATTCTTACTAAATCTAATGATAGGAGTATTTTTATGAAAAAAGTCAAACTGGGTGCGCAGACGCTGCTGTATCCCATGCCGGCGGTATTGGTCGGTGCGCTGGTAAATGGCAAGCCGAACTTTATGACGGCCGCCTGGTGCGGCATTGTTGCATCGACGCCACCGGCGATTTCGGTCGCCGTAAGGCCGGCCAGGTTCACGCTGGCAGGCATTTCGGCGAACAACACCTTCAGCATTAATGTGCCTTCGGCAGAGCTGGTTGAAAAAGTGGACTATTGCGGGATCTACTCCGGTCACAAAATCGACAAATCCCAAATTTTTAAGGTCAGTTACGGCGGGCTCGGTTCCGCCCCGCTGATTGAGGAATGCCCGGTGAATCTTGAATGCCGGGTGATCCATAGCCTGGATCTCGGCAGCCATACACTATTCATCGGTGAAATTGCTGAAACTTACGTGAATGAAGATTGCCTGACCGATGGCCAGGCGGATCCGGCTAAAATCGATCCGCTGATATATACCACAGGTGTCAAGCAATACCAGCGACTGGGAGAGATCGTCGGGCGGGCCTGGGAGGTGGGGAAAAGGAAGTAGAAGCGCGTTCAAAGGTTCAGGGTTCAATCTTTCGAAGGTGTCAGATCGTTTTAGGCAGTTTTATTGGTTTTATTGGTTTAATTTGTTTAATTCGTTGAATTTGTGAATTAATTCGACCCTGTCGAACCAATAGAACCAATTTAACTATCCATTTATATTTGAACGTTGAACCCTTGAACCTGAAAAATATGCCAAGAACGGTATTGAAGGCATGTACTTAGCCCAGACGAACATAAACGGTAAGATTCATTATTCGATCAGAGAATCCTATCGCAGTGGTGACCATTTATTGAGCCGCGATTTGATTGATCTGGGCACGAATCCTGCCGAACATATTATCTATCCGGGAGGAAATGCCTTTTATATCGATCCGGTGATTGAAGATCGTCTGGATGAGCTGGGTGCAACCTTTCAGGACCATGAGATTGAAGATATTTTCTGGCGGTTTTTGGATCCCGCCATTCAACACGCGCTTGAGCATTTCAGGCAAAGAGAAGTACGTTCTCGCAAACGCAGACAATCCGGTGGAAGGTCCGCAAAGGCTGAATCTCCGGTGCATATTTTTGACAAGCGCAGGCTTCACTACCTCAAATTCGGTCGCATGGAGCAGGGCTATCTTTGGTTGGTGCCCGAAAAATTGTTCAATGTTTTGCGTAACAAATCCAGGGACGAAATTGAACAGCTGTTTGTGGACATGGAATCGCAGTTGAATCCCAGAGAATATAAAGCCTATGTCTATGTTATTTTTGAAATCCATCGATTTTTCAGTGAATCCTTTGCCAAAAAAAGACCCCAGTACTTAAAGCAGAGTGATGTTGATGACCATTTTATCGCGGAAATCTGCAGGCTGAACCAGGACCTCGATTTTTGGGCCGGTATGCAAACCGCAAGCCGTTTGCATGAATATCTGGTCAGGTATGTCCTGATGTATTTTGATTATGATTTTGCCGCCCGGTCCTGGGTGCAAGACTACATTAACAATTTTATTAACAGCCGGCGCGATTATCCATCGCCTTTCAAGACGGGTCGGGTCACACTCGCTGAAGCCAGTTCCATTTTCGGTGAAACCAAAGAGGTGCTGAAGAAAATGAGCAGACAGGAGCTGATTCGCATTTTTCGGCGTAAAGCACTGGAGCTTCATCCCGACCAGGGCGGCGAACCGGAAAAATTTGTAGAATTAACCAACGCTTACGAAATGCTTTTGAGAACGAAAGGCTTGGATGAAAAGTGAGGCCGAATTCAATTTCAGCATGCCGGTTGAGCGACGCCATACCGCCAGCATGAAGTGGGACCGGTATAAAGACCGGGATATTATTCCCTTGTGGGTTGCCGACATGGATTTTTGCTCGCCGCCGGCGATCATAGAGGCGCTGCATCAACGCGTTGCCCACGGCGTTTTTGGTTATACCCATCCGCCCGAAAGTCTGAATGCCGTTGTGGTCGAGACCCTTCAGGCCGATTACGGCTGGACGATTCAGCCGCAGTGGCTGGTGTGGCTGCCGGGTCTGGTGACCGGCCTCAATGTGGCCTGCCGCGCGGTTGGCCGGGATGATGATGATGTAATGACGGCGGTGCCGATCTATCCGCCGTTTCTGACTGCGCCCGCAAACTCCCGGCGCCAGATCATCAAGGTGCCCCTGCAGGAAACAGACAATTGCTGGAGGTTTGATTTCGAACGTCTTGAACGCGCAATTACGACCCGTACACGCCTGTTTCTTCTCTGCAATCCCCACAATCCCGTCGGTCGCGTATTTACGCGCGACGAATTAAGCGCCCTGGCCGCGATTAGTGAAAAGCACGATATCATCATCTGTTCTGATGAAATCCATTGCGGCTTGCTGCTGGACGATGACAAAACCCATCTGCCCACGGCAACACTGGGGCCTGAAGTGGCACAACGGACCATTACCCTGATGTCTCCCAGCAAAACCTTTAATTTGCCCGGGCTGGGGTGTGCCTTTGCGGTCATATCCGATGAAAAACTTCGCCGGCAATTTATCAAAGCCAGTTCTGGAATTGTTCCCCTGGTGAATGCGCTGGGTTTTGCAGCTGCGGAAGCCGCCTATCGAGACTGTGCAGACTGGCACTTACAATTACTGGAATACCTGCGCGGCAATCATAAGACGCTTGTGCGCGCCATCGCCGATATGCCGCCGCTTACAATGGCCCCGCTCGAAGCAACCTATCTGGCCTGGATCGACGTGCGATCCGCCGGTTTGCCGAATCCCGTGCGGTTTTTTGAAGATGCCGGGGTAGGGCTGCAGGATGGAATCGAATTCGACGGACCCGGGTTTGTGCGTCTCAACTTCGGCTGTTCCAGGTCTTTGCTTGTAGAGGCGCTGGAACGAATGAAATCAGCTATGGATAAACATGTGGCATCAAAGTAAATCATTTCAGGAAACGGGGAGCTTTTTTAATTTTAAACACGTCATTCGTCTGCAGGCTGCTGTCATGTCATTTCTCAAACTACGAAAATGAGCCTTTTGTCATTCCGGGCTTGACCCGGAATCCAGTGTTTTTTTAAAATATTTCAGTTCTGGATGCCGGATCAAGTCCGGCATGACGGGCTGAAATCAAATGCGTTTTGAATTGCGACACTGTCTCCGGAGAATGCCCCTGCGAAGGCAGGGGCGGGAATGACAAACTTGCAATCAAAAATTACTTTTACCGCTGAAGATAATCAAGGAAACTGAAAAATGATTGAAATCAATATTCCCGGACAACGGAAACTGCAGCTGAAGCATATCGTTTTGGATTACAACGGGACCATTGCCCACGACGGCAATATTATTGCCGGCGTGAAAGAAAATTTAACTGCTCTGGCCGATAAACTTAAAATTCATATCCTGACAGCCGATACCTTTGGTAAGGCCGGCGGCGGCCTTGAAGGCGTCAAATGCGAACTTTCCATTCTGGCTCCGGGAGCCCAGGATATCGGCAAACTCGAATACGTAAAAGGACTTGGCGCTGAATATGCCGTGTGCATCGGAAACGGGCGCAACGATCGGCTCATGTTAAAAGAAGCGGCGTTGGGTATTGCCGTGCTACTGGGGGAGGGTGCAGCAGTGGAGACCCTTTTTGCCGCAGATATCGCCTGTACCGATATCGTATCGGCGCTGGAATTGTTGACTCATCCATTAAGATTGATCGCCACATTGCGCGCCTGAAAACAGGCATGGGGCAGGGAACAGGGTTCAGAGGTTGAGGGTCAAGGGTTCAAAGGTTCAGGTTCTGAGAATCTCTTACAGTTAATAACCGCATTTTGAACGAGTCGGAGGCTTTCATATTTTCATTAAGTTTCATGCAAAAAAAAGGAGGAGCGATGGCACAGGAAGTATTTCAGGTGGATGCGTTTACCGATCGGCCGTTTGCCGGCAATCCGGCAGCGGTTTGCGTACTGCCGGAGCCGGCCGATGAACGCTGGATGCAGCATCTGGCCAATGAAATGAATCTTTCCGAAACCGCCTTTCTGGTCGAACGGGAGGACGGTTACCATCTGCGATGGTTTACGCCCGCGGTTGAGGTTGAATTATGCGGTCATGCCACCCTTGCCAGCGCCCATATTTTGTGGGAACAGGGTTTTTTAGCTCCCGATCGCCCGGCACGGTTTTATACCCGCAGCGGTCTTCTGAGTGCGGTCCGCAAAGATCAATGGATCGAACTTGACTTTCCGGCGGTACCTGAAAAGCAAACAGAAATCCCGGAAGAGTTGCTCAAGGCCTTTGGGGCCCCGGTGCGGTATGCGGGCAAGAATCGATTTGATTTCCTTCTTGAATTTGACTCGGCGGAAACGGTTCTTAACATGTCTCCGGATTTTACCTTGCTGAAACAGATTTCCGGCCGGGGATTTATGGTGACCAGCCGTTCGGATGCCAGCCAGTATGATTTTATTTCCCGTTTCTTTGCACCGGCAGCCGGTGTCAATGAGGATCCGGTTACCGGATCCGCGCATTGCTGTCTGGGGCCCTACTGGGCAAAAAAACTGGGGAAAAAAGAACTGACCGGCTATCAGGCATCTGCCAGAGGGGGTGTGGTCAAAGTGCGCGTCGGCAGTGACCGCGTCTATCTCGGGGGACAGGCGGTAACGGTGATGCGGGGAACCCTTCTTTAATCTTTAATACCCGCTGATCACAGGTTGTAGACGCGAGTTGCGGTACCACGGAACAACATGTCTTTTTCATCCTCCGAAAATT
>Ga0209742_10000966_pt1 | contig 14001 bp, 12 predicted proteins | sample DeeMarSeWOR38_10_FD_187462 | JGI IMG/M metagenome (GOLD analysis project Ga0209742, IMG submission 187462) | Marine sediment microbial communities from White Oak River estuary, North Carolina - WOR-3-8_10 (SPAdes) (version 2) | ecosystem: Environmental > Aquatic > Marine > Intertidal zone >... | reverse complement strand
TGAAAATAAATTGGCGGGATCCGGTTAACTACCAGACCCCGCCGTATTTTAACACTTCGAACTTCCGCGAATTAATTTGTTACTGCTGATTCGCATTATTCGTGGTAACAAATTCACGCTTCATCCATGCCGGACCTGCGCCTTGAGTTGGTTGCACAATAACGGCACCACCGTGCTCAGAGACTGGTACCGGATCAATGGCAATAACGCGGCCGAGACCGTGATCAGTTTCGGTAACATCATGAGTAGCCAGATAACGTTTCAGTGCATCCACCGGGTGCACCCAGCCTTCCGGTGCCACCTGCCGGAACAGCGGGCCTGTTTGTGTACCACCAAAAGGTTTCGGTATGCCATTACCGAAGCGGACCGGGTCGAAGATGTTTTCACTGAAAACCGGAGGTTCGGAACTGTTAACTGTGCTCATATCGAGCTGGCGATTACCGAATATATCAGTAGGACCTTCGGTTTCCTGGCTGCCAACCGGGAAGCGAACATTGGTTGCACCCGTGGTGCGGCACACCTCGTCGACCGGGTTACCGTGCGGGTAACAGGATGAGAGCGTATAGGTCTTGCTGTCATCAAACTTCTTAGGCCCCGTGCCATCATTGATAGTTACATTCGCGATACGCTTTCCGTCACTAATGGTGCGCGGGAAATCGTCGCTCAGGCGAACATCGAAATGCATATTGTGAGTGAAACCAAGGAACCAGCCGCCGCGTTGACGGTAGGGATTCGGGTCAAACACGTTGCTGAGCACTCCCTCCCAGTGTTGCTTCAAGCGACCACCAGTGAATTCGGCCAGGGCCACGGCAGCGCCGATCGGGTAGTAGTCGTAAAGGTCACCGACGGTGATGTCGCCAGAAAAGCCATCATTAGATCCCGGAATGACGATGTCGAAACGGAAACCATTGGTGGTTGACAACGTGTTGGCATCGGTCAGTGTATGGCCTTTGCTATCGTTTTCGCCACTCGCACCCAGGCTGGTAGCCAGGTCCAGGAACGCATCGACCATGACATTGTTGGATATATCCTCGAGGGAGTTCCAGCGCTGAATGGTCACGTCGGTGTGGCCGATCACCTTGTCCATTGAGTCACACAGCGTGTGGCCAGTGCCAAAGGGAGCAGCATTGGGGCCAAAGGTATGGCACTGGAAGTCCGGATTTGGTTCACCATTGGGCAATTTATCATGGAAAGACGATAAGAGTTCATCCACCATGGCCTCAACCGTTGGATCTTCCTTGACGCTAGAGTCAGCTTCAAGCAGAGTCCAGGTATAGTCAACGATTTTGCCACTGCCACCGATTTTAAGATCAAGACGGCCCAGGAAACTGTCTTCGCCGGACTCGGTGACCAGGCTAATGTGGCGACCGGTATGATCGATGTGCTCGATCACGATCTCTTGAGGCGTGCGCTCGTGGGTGTGACCGCTGAACATGACGTCGATCTCGGGGAATTCCTTAACCATCTGCACATTCTTGGCCAGTCCGAGTTCGGACATTACAACGATGATATCTGCGCCCTCTGCTTTGGCTTCTGCGATGTACTTCGGCATTTCCTTGTAACCCATGGTAAAACGGAAGCCGGTGTTAAAAGCTGTCGCCTGCTGCGGCACGACATCACTGGTTAATCCCAGGATACCCACCTTAACGCCATTAACTTCTTTAATGATATAAGGCGGATGTACCAGGGGGCCTAATGGCTGTGCCGGGTTGTTGGCGCCTGCAACTTCATCATAGTTGTAGACGTTCATGGCCACGGTTGGGAAAGTTGCCTTGGTGACGTGGCACAGGTTGCCCGGTACGAATGGGCTGTTGTAAGGACCAGTCGCGCCCGGTGGTTGCCAATTGTAGGTCGCCCGATTGCATTCTGGACCCACCACCGTACTATCCATCCACGCTATGGTGGTGCGGTTGTTGGGTGCCAGCGGGGGATTGGCGGCCGTGAAACGCTGCCTGTATACGCGCGGCCCATAGCCGAAGTCCCAGTTGCCTGGGGTAAAGGCATCGATACCGATGTCGTTCAGCCAGGGCATGATCAGATCACCGAGAGAGAACACCATTTCCGCGCTGCCGTGAGTCGTATCACCGACAGCCAGCAACAAGCTGTTGGGATTATCAGCGCGTACTTGCTTGATAAGCGTAGTCAGCTTTGCCAGACCACCACTGTGTGGGTCGATGCGTCCGTCAGGAAAGATTTCGGGATGCGAGTGCATGTGGCCGTGCGTGTCCCCCAGTTGCATAAGCGTAATTTCTTTTGCGAAGACTTGCGAGCTTGCGAACGATAAAGCGAGCGTGGAACTTGTTACAAATGCGAGTACAGCGCTACTTATTTTCACTGTTATATGCCCCTTGTTTGTTGTGCTTGTTATTGCGATCGGATATTACTTACGCGATTCATTACGCGCAACAAATATTTTCTTTTTCATCTATTTTATTTTTTATCTGTTACAAAACTTATAAACAATTGGCATTGCAACAATTTGTTCAGGTAACCAATCTATCTCTTTGATTTATTATCTTATTGTGAGAGTTAATTACTTAAGGAGGTATCAACAAAACTAAAGCGCAGGCAAGCCAGCGATAACAGGCCCCACTTATCGTACGCGCACTTTAATAGTGCGCGTGGTCGGAAGGTCAAAACTAACTACCAACGCACCAATAACGTACTAGTTGACTAACAATAGGTAAATAATGAAGTTATTTTATGGGTTAGTTTCTATGTGATTTGAAAAATTACCCCCCACCCCGGGAAAGTTTCGCTTTTTGCCTTCGAGCATAATCATGACGTGATCAGGAAAAAGTGTGCCAGTAAAAATCGGGGGGCGGAATACGTTTTTTTAATGTCAACCCGACTTATTGGAGGCTGCCCCCTGATATACAGCAAGCTTGCTCTGTTATCTGTCCGTATCGAGCTTGATGCGCCTCATGCTCATTAAACAAAATATTATTGATAGTATTCATATTTTCTTTAACTGTTTTCTTAATTCTTTTTTGCCCACACTTAAGTCTTGTTTGCGGTTAGCCGATTAAATTGGAATACCATTACGATCGTACCAAGTCTGATCGATAAACTTGATTAGCTTAAATTGTGAAACACATCACATGAACCAAAATGTTAAGCCAACTACCGCGGCAGTAATAATTCTCGCAGCATTACTGTTTATTAGTCTGATCTTTTGGGCTCGCCAGGAGTCATTACGAGTGGGTGGGCCAGATCAGATGCAGGTTGATCCTGAGGGAAATGTGTATATCCATATCTCGGATACTTTATATAAATTAAGTCCTTCTCTGGAATTTATAGATAAATATCAATTGGCCGAACTGGGTATCTATGATCTTGTAGGTGATTTTTCGTTCTTCGCGAATGGCGACATGTTGGTGCGGCTGGGGAATTTTGAACCCGGCATCCTGGAAAGTATTGTGCGCTATTTGCGCATCGCAGATACCCAACCACCAGCGACCAACCGTGATAACGAAGGCTTATACCGGTGTAATCTCATATTGAAACAATGTTCTCCCTTCGGATCCACGCGTGTTGATTTTGATAGTGCGTTTCATCTGAGCATTGATACAACATCCGACACTGTATATTTGAGTGATACGGGCAGACACAAACTTCGTAAATATGATGCCGGCGGTAACGAGTTAGCAACGAGCCACAATGGTTATAAATTTCCAAATCAGAACATGCTCTATAATGGCTTGCTACTGGTCGTAGATACCAATCACCATGCAATCCAGCTCGCTGATACAAGCACCGAAAACTATGGCAAGATTTTAGATACACACTCCATATTAGACGCAAGCCTGAAAAATGACATCTGGCCTTACTCACTTGCCAGGGTAGGCAATCGTTGGTGGGTTAACAATATGGGCAACAACATGAGTCATGGTACGGTCGCGATCTACAACGAAGCCTGGAAATTCGTTAAAACTATTGAATTACCTGAGAATGCTGACCCTATTGATTTCGCAGTGTTACACAATAAGGTTCTGATAACCGACTTGGACAATCTTCGTATTTATCAAGTAGATTACAACGGACAGTTGCTAAGTGCCCCACTTCCTGCTGAAATTCCTGCAAAGCTCGCGCAGATAAAACAAGAGCGATTATATTATGAAAACATGAGCAACGGCACAACGCTGTTGTTTGTTGTATTTTTGCTGGGCGGATTTATCGTAGCGATCAGGCAAGCCCGCAACCAAACGGACCCAGCGGATAAAGATACTGTTGAATCGTTACATATCAACATTAACGATCCACAGATCAAGTGGATTAAGCCAAACAAGGAAAAAATGCGTCTCCTGAAGTTTGCTATGGCAATTCCACTGCTGCCAGTGTTGATTATTCCGTTTTTAATGGCAAATAGCGATAAAGACATTAGCTTTACGCCACTAGCTCCCCTGGCGTTGCTAGCCTTATTACTACCAATAATGTTAACCAAATTATTTTCATTGAGGATTGGTACCTTAGGTGAGCTGCTGATTATTAAAAAGTCTGACAAGGAATACGCAGCTGCTAAAAGTGAAAATATATTTTACTCCGACACTCATATACTGATTGGGAAAGTTTATATACCATTTAATCGCCAGCAACTGTTTTTTGAGACTGAGCAGGTCATAAAAGAGATAATGCCTCTTTTACGCGATGCGAACTACGTGAAGCCCGGTCAAATGATGAATATGATATTGAAACGGCAAAAACCGGTTAATATCGTGGCCATTTTTTTTCTGGCGATTATAGTTCTTTTGCTAATATTCGGAAGTGCTTAATTTTAGGCACTTTAAGTAACGTTATTGCTCCACTGTACACTGCCTGCACTCAAAAGATACCTGTAACTTTCAAAAGCCGGTTTGATTCCCCTATTTGCATTTGGATTAAAGCCGATCAAAGCGGTCGCCGCTTTTATTTGAAAGGATACTGGGCTATTATTATTTTTCGTTAAACTCTGCATTATAGCGGGCGCTGTTCAAAGCGGGTGTAGTTCAATGGTAGAACTGCAGCTTCCCAAGCTGCTAACGTGGGTTCGATTCCCATCACCCGCTCCAGCCTAAGGTGCCACTCAGTTTATCATAAAGGTAATTCAGAATTAATTGGGTTCTCCCAACTATTGTCCCACATACGCAGATTTTGTCATACTGGCAAACGCCGGTATCCAGTAACTCATTTAAATAACTGGATTCCGGCTTGCGCCGGAATGACGAGAGTGGCATTTTGGTTTTTATGTCTTGGTAATGTCGCTTAAGCTTTTCAGCCTGGTATTACAGATCAATTTGCTCAATGCCAGTTAGCTACAAGGGACAGTAGTGGGTTCTTTCCTATTGTTATTATTATTCAGTAATAGATGTCTTTTACTTAACTTAATTGATGTCAATAAACAACAAAATAATTTAAATATTTTTACAGTTAATGCTCTTACATATGAATCTGTTTTTGGTAAACTGAGTACTCGCTAATAATAACAACTCAGCGAATTAAGCACACAAACCCCATTATCGAATCGTTCACTGATTCACTTCGTTGTTAATAAATATATCGTTGTTACTATCCCCATTAACAAAGGAGATTAGTCTATGATCGCATATAAATACCCTAAACTCATCAGAATCAGGGCGCACACACGTTGGCGCCTAGGAAGACTGGAGCATGTATCCGAGCATTGGCGCTACATTTATAAGTAACAAGTATGTAAGTAATAAGTACTAGCACAAACGAAAGCCGAGGCATTGAACATGCCTCGGTCTTTCTAATAATTACTGGCAAACTAACTGGTGTCTATTCCCTGTTGCGCTCGAGTCGTTTCGCCGATGTTTAACTTTTCATGAGTTTATCAATTGCATCCTTTAAGTCGTCCATCTCGGATAGCATCTCGGTCATTTGTTTTTCCAGTTGTGTTATTCGTTGCTCGTAGTTTGTGTTGACTGTTGGCTCACTAACAGTTTCTACTTCCGATGTATGCTCATCTGTTATTTCAGTATCGCCAAGCAAATGTATATAGCGTGACTCTCTTTTACCGGGTTGGCGCGGTAATTTCTTTACATAAGGGCCAGTTGGTTGGCTGGCCAGTTTTTCCAGCACCGCTTCGACTTCGTCAACATCTGTGAATTTACACAGTCGATTGGTGCGGGTTCGCAGTTCGCCCGGTGTCTGCGGCCCGCGCAAAAACAGCACGCATAATATGCCGACCTCTTGCTCGGAAAATTGCAGGTCACTGAATTCTGTATTGCAGAAACGATGCTGGTACTTGGCGGTGCGGCCGCCAAAGGGTGATTTTTCCACGACCAGGTGTTTTTTGGATAGCTCATCCAGTGTATGTTGTACGGTGGTTTCGTCCAGCGACATAACTGGATTGCGATTACTTTTTTGATTGCATGCATTGGTGAGGGCGTTTAATGACAAGGGGTATTGCTCCGGAGTGGTCAGTTCTTTTTCGATTAAACAGCCTATGACACGCAGTTCGTAGTCACTTAATTTCATGTCCAATGTGATAGTCCTCTAATAATAAGATCGAACAGAAAACTGTAAAAACCATTGCCTGAAGGCGCCCTCTTATATCAGCACAATTCTTGCGATTATCCGTCCCTGTAACCCTGGAAATAATAGGAGACAGACCACGTTTTCTTTTGGTCATTTGACACTCCTTTGAGGTATTGTCCTCTTTTCGGAGTGTCCGTCAAACTGGGGTAGGTTCAGTCTGTCCCCTATAAATAATTTGACTGACTAAAAATAAAAGGGATGTGTAAGGAGTTGGTCTAACTAGTTTAATAACGGACCATTCGCCAGGTCTTCTTCGAGCATTCTTTTTAGTTTTTCTCTGCAAATGGTGACTTTGCATTCTTCGGCATGCTGGCAGCAGAGTTCCAGATCCTGGATAATGTTATCCTCAATATCCAGCATGGCGACCAAAGCGATTTCTTCTTTTTCTTGTTCGGATGTCGCCTGTTCCAGTAAGGTAACCGTGTCATAACCTTCAATAAATCGCTTGCGCGCAAAAAAGGCTATACGATCGAAATCGTAATTACCTAAACATCCTGGAGTACGACATACCATAACTACACTTTGCTCACTACTTTACTCACCGAAAAGATGACCAAAAAGATCGGTTGTTCATTGCCTCAAACTTCACACATTATATCTGTTTTCAGCTTATAACCATTGATGCGCATCAAGCTAATAGCGACATACGCATACTAGTTAAGCCTCAATTTCAGACAACTTTAGTCAACAGCGTTATTTAGAACCGCCAAAACAGTATCTGGCCCCTTCCAATGCACAAGAACTCAATTGCTCGCCTGAACGTTATAGATTCGTGATAAATAAGTGAACGTCCCGTTATATATGATGGGTATTGTCGTCATTGCCTGATAAGCAATTCACAACTGTTAAGGATGTATATACAACATAGGAGATGATTGACATGCGCAATTCTATTTTTTTAACTGTTTGCGGTTTACTACTGTTAACCACACAACACGTCAGTGCGGACCCAGGTCAGCCAACCTTTATGCCGGCATTGTACGGGGATGGTGAGGTTTGGGGTACCAAAGGCACGACAACTCTACCGGCACCGAACGCTAATAATCTACAATCCTTTGACAATTTATATGTCATTACCAATGCCAATGATCCGAATGCGGTTCAATTGCCGGTCTCGGAAGCAGCGCCTGGCAATCCGAACTACAACGGTGGTCGCTGGTCCCTCCAAACCGTAACATGGACTGCAGCAGGGTTCATGGCGTATGGCGGCTATGCTCCGGTATTAAAATCTGAAGATGAGATTAAATATAACGAGGAAATGGGTTATCTGGAAATCGCCTCTGGATCAACTTATTTTCAATGCCCGTTGTTACCCGTTAAGTAAAACCATTGGTGTCGATCAGAGTTAAGGGCCAATTATCATTGGCCCTTTTTTATAAAAGAGCGACAAGCTACGTTGTGCCAGTAATCAGGGTTGTCCGTTATTCTTTCCAATGCGTCTCCAATCCGGCTTTCCAGTCATCCACGAACTGTTGAATGGTTTCAACAAAATCCGGATCCTGTTCAAGGCGATTGATAGTAAGATGAATAACCGTTTGTTGCGGGTCGGGTGGCAGTTCTGTGGTCACGGTCCATTGTAATACATTGGCGCAGCCTGGTAACGAAAAGCGCACACCACCGCGAATCTCTTCCCGGTTTACGCGGAACGTCCCCCACACACAGAAGATTTCACCGCTCGTCGATGCATCGCTCAGCACCTTGTCGATGGAGGCACACCAGCGCGGTAAATTACTGATCGTGAGACACCGCTGCAAATCAGTAACCGAGATGGGAATATCAGTTGTGGCGTAGAATTCCATCGGTCCAGTTTAATCGCCAACGTATTAAAAAACAAAAAAACCTTTAAGCCGGCCAGTGCTTATTCTCACTCAGGCCCGGCTAAATGTGGGATTACAGGTAACATGTGTTAACCAGTGCGATTGGGAAACGGCATTTCCAGCACAACACATCCTGCATCACTTCTGAATGGACCGTGAAGTTCCCCGGCAGGGCGGCTAGCGTAGTGGTCTGCCTTTTTTTACGCCTTTCATTGAGATGTCCACTGACGACGAATACTTTTTCCGGGTAAGGTTGCGTTTTGGAGCCAAAAGCCATTGTATTTGCGCCAGGAAAAACCGGGTCAATTTCGTGTGCTGATCGGTCTCTGCGTCAAACTTCTGAGCAGGTTCCCCGGCCATGGCCTTCAGCCCGGCAACAGGTATCCAGCGTTCCTGTGCCTGTGTGCTCAAAACTTTCCAATAGGTGTTGGTAGATTTTGTTATATACCTGCTCCACTTCGGCTTTAGAAAGCCAGGTAATGTCGAACAATATTCGCGTTATGGCTACTTAGTGGGAATGATTGTGACCCCCACTATGTGATGTTCCGTAGCCCCGCAATCGGTCATACAATTGGACCTGGTGTTTTGTAAGCAACGACCGTTGATCGAGATGAGCATTTAAGTGTACATATCGAATTCTCGCCTGTATTGTTCCAATATCTGTCATGAGTGCATTGAGTGTAGCAGGCTCTATTAACCCGCTCGCAAACTGCCGGTCGAGTTCTTGCTCCTTTTCCACCAGTTGTTTTCCGAGTGCCATCGCCTCCGCCTTCATGGCATTAAATAACTCTTGCGTCTTCAAGGTTTGTGCTTCGGTAAGGGAAAAAATGGGGACAGATCTATTTTTTGAATGGTAGATGTCACTCAAGTGATTAAAAAATAGATCTGTCCAGTTTTTAAAAGTCTTGAATAGGGGTCTGTCCCCCATTATTTCTTTAACCGTCTTTGCTGACATGTCATTCCCCAAAAAGAAAATTGACATGTGGTATGTTCCCTATTATTTGATGATCCTAGTCATTCTCAGGTTCTGTGGGAAATATTGAGACCCATTGCCTGACTGATCCACGACCATGGAGATCTCCAACATAAAATTCTGGCAAGGTTTCAGGTGGCTCGCTCAAAGATGCACCGTAATGGCTTCTGAACCACGAGTCCTGGTAACCAGCAAGACTAATTAGCGTCGGAAATATTTGGAAATGGCTGGTCTTGTCATAACTCGCCTCTTGAGCCATCTTTAGTCTTTCTAAAACAGCCGCATCATTGGAGAAAACCACCATAGGCACAATGCCTTCAAAACGATTTGCTCTCGGCCTGCAGTGCGTAGCCAATGTTCCGTCGTCAACTATGTTTTGTCCATGATCACTGGTATATACAATGGCGTAATTCCTGAAATCCCCGCTTTCGGATAACAAGTCCTTAAACCAGTCATCAACGCTCCAGCGCACCCCGTTCATATATGAATTGAGAGATTTTTCTTGATCATTCATTGGCTCACCTGGCTCTAGCGCAGGGGTAAATATATTGTACTCTTTGGGATAACTCCTGAAGTACGGAAAATGAATGCCATATTTATTAAGCATGATAAAGGTCTTGCCAGGCCGTTTGAGAAGATCAATTAACTTGTCACGAGCTACTCGGTCGCTTTCATACGCGGTTTCCTGGCGAAGTCTTAGTATTTCGTCTATGAAAGTAGCCTCATGTTCATTCATGAAGTTTTGGTAGTTCGCCCACTCCTCTGCACTTTGTGCATCCAGGTAAAGATTGCTATACCCTGCCCTCCGGGTAAATTGCCAGATCGAGGGAACTTTTAAGCTCACTTGTGCCTGGTCCGGGATCGTCTCTTTTTTCAACCCCGTTCTCAATATGAGGTTGGAATAATCACTGCAGTTAGAAGAAGCAGCGGCCAGGCCGAAATTCACGACACCGGTTTCCAGGGATTGGAGATAGGGGGTCGTGTCTTTCGTATACCCATTGATTCCCAGAATGTCCGCACGGATACTTTCATCCACAATCAGCACAATCTTCTCAACCTGTGCTTCTAAAGAACCCGGGTAACCAGCCTCAGATCTTTCACCATCGTAAAGGTGACTTTGGCCGGCGTATACAAGCAATGCCGGGATCCTGAAATACGAAGGATAGCGATCAAAAAATCCATGACTATATTGCAGGCTAATAACGACAAGTACCACTGCACTAACTGGAACGAAATAGAAATTACCGGGAATATTAAATTTTATAAGGTCTGGTAACCGCTCGACGAAAATAATAAGCGGTATAAGAATGATTAAAAGCGGCAGTACAGCCAGGCCATAATTCTCAATGACTGCCCCAACCCACCATTGAAAATAGCCCACGATGAGGGACGCCTGCTGATAATCAATCGGTGAGTTTGAGACATTGAAGGAACCAATATTAAAAAGAAGAAAGAACAGGAAAAACGGTAAAGTGATTTTTCGAAACAGACTGCGGCCACTAAAGAATATTAAGAACGCGCCTGTCAGGCTCCACAGCAACACCACCATTGACAGGAGAAGCTCGACTATCCTGCCCTGATTCCACAGCAAGCGAAACGGATAAAAGAAGTCATAAAACAAACTGAATTCGACGAGCAAAAGAATAGCAACCGACACTACAGCGATAGTCTTTCTCAAGTTGGTATTGCGCACAGAAATACCTCGCCAAACCGGTGATAAAAATCGGCCTCAACAATTCGTACCGATGAGCCCCTTCAGTACTTTCAGTACCTTCAATACTTTCAATAAATGCCCGGCATCAACCGATAACGCACGCGTTGCGCATAGTCGCGATAGCCCGGCAATTCGTCCTGTAGAGTCTGGTCTTCCAGCACTGTTCTTATCACCGCGATGATGAGCGCCACCGCCGCCGGAACAAGTGTCCACATCGAGCTTAAGGCCAGCACCATACCCGGCAGTGCCAATATATTTCCCGCATAGCCCGGATGTCGCACCATCCGATAGGGGCCACTGTCACACACCACATGCCCTCGATCCAGCTGAATGCGCACCACGCTGGAGAAAAAACGATTTTCTATTAATGCCCACGCAGCGAAAGCGTATCCGAGCAAGATCAGGAGGAAGCCGAGCATGATAAGCCACAACGGGAACTCGGGTGTCCAGTCAAAGCGATGATCGAGCCCGGCCACAATCACCAGTGGAAAACTCACACTCAACGCCATCAACGGCGCAAGTATTTTGTCCCAGGCTTTCGCACTTTGCGCCTTCTCCATATCTTGTCGTTCGGCCATCAAGCCCGGATGCCGTCGTTCCGCCAAAATGCGCCCTCCTGGGCCGGCGGCAACAATCAGCACGGCATAGACCCATGCCTGCCACCAACCGACATCCCCGCCGCACACCAGGAGAACCAGAGGTATGAAGAGATACACGACAACTAAACGGATCCACTGGCGAGGGGATGCTGCTTGAGCTAGCTCTGGATCATCTGCATTCGATGACATGCCGTTCCCTCAAATCAATTAGTTTAAGGGCTCTGACCCCTTTAATTGATGACCCCTTTAATTGATAAAACGCCAGTTGCTTCGAGCCAGTCGAGTCTGAGCCTGCTGGTCCGTATTCATATTCTAATAAAATATGGCGCCATCATTAAAATTAAACCTGAAACCACAAGGATGTATATATTTGAAATAAAATACGGAACTACCAAAAGGGAGATACCGGTAAGAAGCGGTATTGCCGCCCTTTGTTTTCTTCCATACATAAAATATCCGAGGCCAATCGCCCCAAATATCATTCCCCAGATAAGTTGCGAGCTTCCTTCCATTAAAATATCACTGCTTCCTCTTTGGATCAATCGAGCCTGACCTTGTTGAACTACGCCATTTTCAGAAGGCCCTCGCGAACCTCTGTGATGTTCTTTCGCCAGGCAACCAGGTTGTGGTAGTTGTCGATCAAGTTCGTCGGGATTCCATCAAGAATACCACTGGTCAGCCAGTCAATGATCCAGAAGAGTTTGAGATCCGCGATCGTTAACGTATCGCCAACCATAAACCCGGTGCTACCATTTCTAATAAACAGTTGTTCAAGGTAGTTCATCCATTCGGGCAAAGTTTGATCTGCCAGTACCTTGCGCATCGCCATTTTCTTCCGCGTATCCTGCTCCATAACGCTTGGGTCCATAAGCAGGTTAATTTCTTCACCAACATCCAGTACTTCATCGACTTTTAACGCCTTGAGCAAGTCATCGACTGGATAAAGGTTCGCGAGTCGCCCGGCAAAACGGAGGATAGCGTTACTTTGCGACGAACAGACCTTTGCTGATGTTGTTTCCACGTCCAGTACCGGTAGACCGCCAAACGGAAATTCACCCGCGGCTCGACGTTTACTAAATGTCTCCCACTGGATATGGTCGTCGTCAAAGGCGATCTTACCAATATTAAATGCGTCGCGGACAGGAGCAGCGCGGCCCTCAAAAGGAAAATAATGTAAACGAATTGATGAAATGTTTTGCATTTGGTGATCTCATCCTGGTTGTGCCGGGGAGGACTATTTTAAGCGACATCAAAGGAAAATTTATATTAATATTTTTGATGATATTGCAATATCGAAAATGGCTCTGATCAATCTAAATATTGATGGTGGACCGGCAATTAAAAAGTCCTTCGCCAAAAGGATCGCCTACAATACTGGGTTCGATGCATTTCATGACACTTATTTTACCGTTATTATTCCTGCCGCCTCCCATGGGATCGCTATCAAAAAATAAAAAATACATTTCTTTGCTGTTATTGTAGGCAACGGCGGCGAATAATAGGGGACGGACCACGTTTCTTACACCAGTTAGAATTAATTGGGGTCTGTCCCCTATTATTCTTTTGAAGTGTGCTACAAATAATTACGGATTTCGATACATCTTCGTTATCTATAGCTTCCTTGGCTGGCATATATTCGCTTAGTAGAAAATCATTTAACTCTCTCTCGTCAGACGAAGTAACATTATGTGCAATTAACCAAAAACTATCGAAATAGAGATCAATTGTGTACCCCATGCTAAAACGGGAATAAAAATTACCGATTAGTTTATTTTGTATAATTTCTAATGCTTCCATGATTTTCTATTTACTGCTAACGCCGAGCTAACCTGGCCGAGGGGCGCGCAGCGTCCCCGAGGTCAGAGCATGGCCGATTAGGCCATGCGTGGTTGAGCGACTGGTTAGGTTGATTTAGCTTTTCTATTTGCATTGGTTTACCGGAACAAGCTTTAACCTTCTGTGTGAAACAACTGCAAATATAACCAATAAAATAATTAAACCCCAACCAATAAAAGTAGTAACTTTATTAAAGCCGAAATATGTTGCAATTAACGGTATTCCTATTACTCCCAAAGCACCTATGACATATCTTTGGTAGTTGGATTTTTTATCAATTATTAGTTCGTTATCGCAATTAGCACAAATAATATTTTTTGGTTTATTTTTCATATTCACTGGTATGTTTTCACCAGGAGTCACATTACAACCACAACATGGGCATTTCAGGCTAAGCATATTTTTCTTTTCTTATTTCAACCTAACGGTGCGGCGTTAAGCGGCCTGCGAAGGTGGCGGACAAACTTGTTTGGACGTCACCTTGCAGGTCCGTCTTGAACGTGTTGATAGCCAGCCGCGCTTCAC
>Ga0209742_10000965_pt1 | contig 14006 bp, 13 predicted proteins | sample DeeMarSeWOR38_10_FD_187462 | JGI IMG/M metagenome (GOLD analysis project Ga0209742, IMG submission 187462) | Marine sediment microbial communities from White Oak River estuary, North Carolina - WOR-3-8_10 (SPAdes) (version 2) | ecosystem: Environmental > Aquatic > Marine > Intertidal zone >... | reverse complement strand
ATGATCAAGACTTGCCGCGATCCAGGCCACTTCATCAACCCATTTCAGGAGATGACCGCCAAAAAGGTAGCCATAATGATTCAGATGCTCAGGCAGCACTAATTTATAATTTTCCATTTTTCTGTCCCAGAATTTCCTTTACCTGTTAATCTTATGTACTACAATCAGTCTCGACATTCATGCACAGTGCCAGAAACAAGGTGTAAAACAAATTGTGTTAAAACTGAAGCGTTATTATGCTCAAACCTCCCTATACGCGATATTCCAGAATATATACCTATCATCTGGATGGCAGCGGCTTTACTGCAATTGATGATCCGGACCTTATCGGCAGGTGGGAAGAAGACGGCAAAACTATTTTAATCTTTCATAAACCCAAAGATCACCTAGTTACGGAAATTTGCCGTCAGAACTCATGCAGGCTTTTTTACCAGGCAGACCTTGATTACGATGAGTGGGAAATGGGCCGGGAGATTGCCCCTTTCGCAGTTGGTCCTCTGACAATAGCACCGATATGGGACTCAACAAAAGCTGATATCAGGATTGACCCAAGTGTAGTGTTCGGAAACGGCTTTCATCCTTCTACCCGTCTTTGCCTGGAATCACTTGTTGATTACTGTACAGAACTTCCGGAAAATTTCACGGGATTGGACCTGGGATGTGGTACCGGACTGCTGGCTATTGTAGCGGCCTCGTTGGGGGCATCATCTGTAATGGCCGTTGATCATAACCCTCTGGCATGTGCTGTGACGAGGCAGAATGCAGCATATAACAAAGTTGAGAGAGCTATCATGGTCCAGCAGGCCGACCTCAGAGCAGGACTTCCTCCAACAAATGTTGATCTTATCATGGCCAACTTGCATCATGAATTGCTTGCCGCTCTTCTCCGGGATCCGTCATTCTGGCAGGCCGGCCTGTATATATTGTCCGGCTTCATGCCTGGCGGCGAAGAACATCTTCTGGCATCGCTTCCCGCTTCTCCTCCGTCATTTCTGGCGCGCCGCCGGCTGGATAAGTGGTGTGTCTGGGTTCTGGGCAAAATTACCGCATTACCAGATAACAGGCCAGCAGGACATATTCAGCAATGATGGAAGCAAGGTAGAGAAAATTGTTCGCTATTCGAGAATCCTCATCTGTCTTGAATGTTAATGCGGATTCTTCCTGCACCCGGTTCCTGGCATAGTTTCGAACCCAGAACGGCACCTTGTTTTCCTGCAGGTATTCTACAAAAATCTTTTCAACCTGTTTTTCCGGAACTTCCTTGCCGTACCAGGCAGAATATGCATCTTTGAATATTGCAAACTCACTTACTTCCAGGTAATTCGCGGCACTGACAACACAATCGGTGTCGGCGGGGTCATATTCTTTTCTTTCCATGATGGTCACCCCCTGCCGTCTCTTTTTTAATAATTAACAAAGACTTAACATAAACTTCCTCATCCACCTTGTTCTTCTTAATTAAAATCTCTGCACTGGAGAGATTCTTGTCAAGCGGGAAACCCGAAATTCTGAAGATTCGATTTATAAATCAGAAAGTGCATTTTGAGGAACTACATGGAGATGCATGTGATCATCTCTGCCTGCGAACTGTGAGAAGTACAATGCTGCTTCAGCGGCAATATTTTGATTGGTTTCATCTGTTGCCAGTACAGCCCTGAAACGGTTTAAACCCCTTTCGTCTCTCTCTTTTTGACCGGCTGCAAGCATGGCGGGAAGGTTTTCTTTAAACTGCCCAGGTTCATTAACCTCCCAGATATAAATAAGCAACCTTCCGCCGATGGTAATGACCCTGGTATGTGGAGAGACGGCAGGAGCAACATGTTTGTCTTCTATCTGCTTAAAAACCTTGTCAGGACATGTACAGCCAAGTACCTGCCGTACAAACTTCTTGATGGGAAATTGCCTGGCCATGAAACTCAAATCATCTCGTCTTTAGATTCAATAAAACAGTATGGATCTTTTTCCGTGAAGACATCACGTCCATGACTGTGGGCAACAGCCAGGCAGCCGCCGCATACAGGCCTTATAGAACAATCCCTACATTCCCTCGAACCGACCCGGTAGCGTTCGGCCACCTCTGAATGGTAGATCTCACTCAAGGTATTCTCCAGAATATTACCTAGGACTGAAGGAAACTTACGACAGGCGTGAACCGAACCGTCGGCAAGGACTGTGATAAAATTAAAAGCAGCCCCGCAGCCAAAGCCTGTGCACCCGCCAAACAAAGGACGATTCTGTTCGTGATAGATTATATTTAGCAGATTATCTTTAATGCCAAGACAGGGATTTGAATTAACTGCCTGCATATACTCTTTGAGAAAACCTGGATATTTATCTTTATCAACAGCTGCAAGATTTGCGCCTTCACCAACCAGGGAAAGCCTGTTGAAAGTAAACAGATCTGTTTTATGGCGTAGTATTTCTGCAAGCCCCAATACCTGGTCCATATTATCCCGGGTCAGGGTGAGCATGACCATGGAAAAGATATCGAGATCCCGCAGCAGATCCAGAAAGGCCAGGACTCTTTTAAAATGTCCCTTGCCGCGGATGTAATCATTGTGCTTCTCCAGTCCTTCCAGGCTCACCTGGTAGAAGGCGAGAGGTTGAATTGCATTCAATCGCTCAAGCTGTTCCCTGGTGGTCGGGTTCCCCAGGATAGCTGTGGTAAATCCCCGATCTGCAGCTTTCTGGTACAGCCTTTCAAAATTTGGGTGCAGAAGCGGGTTGCCGCCGGTAAATGTTACCTGGCCATGTATTTTATGGGCAGAACAAAAGTCGGCCAGGTTATCCAGTATGCCTGATTCCTGTTCGAGAGAAAGTGATTTATACTGACTACGGTCATAACAGTGGCGACAATGCAAATCACAGGCCTGCGTTATATGCCACTGCAGGGAAAAAATTCTGGCTGCGAAAAAAGAACGGTCTATATCCTTGTAATTCTCCGGCTTAAAGTGCCTTTTAATCCCTGGCTCAGGTCCGATAATTATCCCTTCGTTTAAAGCCCGAATCAGGGCAGCTTCAACAACAGCAGTATGCACGTTGCCCTGCCAAGCAACTTTGCTCACTGCCAATTCCTCAACGGCCATCTTCATGGCCAAAAGGTCCTCTCTGCTGACAGGTTTAACTCTGATCCTGCCACTGATCGGCTGGCGCCAGACTATAACATGTTCATTACCTCTTTCAGGAACTGGCTGCTGCCCCACATCGTCACCAATCTGGGAAGTCAGGTTTTTCCAGGAACTCTTAAAAAGCTCAAGGGTTGGATTAATGGTTAATTTATCTGAAAATTCAATTGGTTGCGCACCATCTGCTTCCAAGCTGAAGATATAAAATTCCAACCGTGCTAGCTCAGCCAGATATTCCGGTAATTGCAACTCGGCTGCCATTGCATTGAGAATATCAGCAAAAAACTCCAAGGACTTGGTTCTTGCTATAAGCTGTTGCCATATCCCTTGGGGTATAAATCTGCGGCAAGCCGGATATGCCCGGCTGAATAAATGGTATTTCCCCTCTGAATTGAGCTGCATTGAATCCGAATATAGTGTAATAAAAAAACCGGGCTCCGGATGCTTTTCTGCATCTAATCAGAACCCGGTCAATATTTTTTCTTAACAGTGCGACCGCACTCGAAATTCAGTTTCAGCCACTGCCTCCTGCAGGTTTTTCTGGTGGAGCCTCTTTGGCTGTTGTATTTTTTTCCATTTCGGTGCTACCTGCACCGGATTTTTCCCCACTTCATCCTGTCGAAGCACAACCCGTAATTGAAAGGCCGGCACCGGCAATCAGACTGGCAATGCTAAGGCCGGCCAACAGCTTCTTTAACTCCTTTTTATCCACATCATCCTCCCTTTTTCAGATCAGTAAAAATGTTTACTGCTTCCAGGTATTATCTTTACTAATTTAAAAGTCAAGGTTAGTTGCCAAGAACTTCAGTTTTGTAATACAAAATCTGACTCAATATGTCCACTGGCAATCTTGATACTTCAGAAAGAGTTCACGACTTTCGTTGGATAGCAGTTTTAAAATACAGAAAAGGGGCACGATCTGTGCAGCAGAGAATATTTTTTACCCGGAACCTGGCCAGAAATAACCAAAACGAGCTAAATAATATGTATTTGATTAACAAGCTCCCCTGCGAGACAGTACGGCAGGAATTGTCATAAAAAGCAGTTTCATATCAAGCAGAAAAGATTGTTCTCTTCTGTATTTGATATCGAGTCGAACCCAGTTTTCAAAAGATTTCTCGTGCCTGGCATAAACCTGCCAGATACAGGTGATACCGGGCTTTATTTCCAGACGATATTTATGCCAGTTAGCATATTTTACAACTTCATCCATGCTAGGCGGTCGCGGCCCTACCAGACTCATATCGCCTACCAAGACGTTAAAAAGTTGGGGGAATTCATCAAGACTCCATCTCCGGAGATGCACACCCAGTCTGGTAATCCGTGGATCATTTTCCATCTTGAATACCGGACCGGTCCGCTCATTAAATTGCAGCAGTTCACGTTTCTTCTCTTCTGCATCAACGTACATGGTACGAAATTTCAAAATTGTAAATGGTTTCCCTCCAAGGCCGGCTCGTTTCTGTCTGAAAAAAATGGGTCCTTTGGAGGAAAACTTTACAGCAATGGCTGTCACAATCAAAAGTGGCCCCAAAACAATTAGCGCAGAGGTTGATAAGACAATATCGCTCAGCCGTTTCCAAATTGATATGTCATCATAAAAAATAGGCTGCAGCTGTAAGGCCATCGGTCTGTCTGGATTTTTGCGCTGAACATGCGATGAAGTTACACCGGGCATGGAGTGATGGCAGGTATTCGCTAATCCACTATGAAGCGCACAGTTATTATGATGATTCTCCATGTCTTCAGGATAGGTCGAAATGGAATATTTGCACAAAATTTCTTCAGAATAATTCTTTTGGATCTTTTCAATAAACCGAATTGCTTCTGCTCTTCCTGCATTGAACAGCAACACCCCGATTGAATGTTTATCGACCCAACCAATCTCATCGGTAATTCGAATCTGCTTTTTAAGCGAATCAATGAAATACTTTGGTGTAACAATACCGGAATCCAGGCGCCCTACTTCAAAGGCAACTATTGAAAAAACATGACTGTTACGATCCACCCGGGCCCTTTCTTTTACAAGGATGGCGTGAAATGCAGCTACTGAATTTATATTGAAATCTTCGGGGCTCTTTTCCCGCCGACTGCCCATTAGATGGTTATAAAACATTTGTTGAAGATGAATTTTCGGATTTATCATCTTAGACATAATTTCCCGTCCTTATTTGTTTTATTTAAAATTACTCGCTGCATAATATTTTATAAAAACTCATAATTGATGCAATATCAGCTATTTGCATAAATCTTGCCGGTTAATCTCGTAACAGCTAAGCGTCTAGTTGCAATTTTGAAATTTTATATAGTTTATCAAATTCAACTGCCATTCCCTGATCATCTGTCCGTATGACCGTGCCACTCGTTTTTATGCTAATTCTTTCATCTTTTGGCATACTGACCAAATCCTGCTGGATGAGCAAAAAATTAAGATCAAGATTGGTGCCGATGGGAAGCGGCCTGTCCGTAACCAGAAAAACTCCGTCGCACGATATATCTCGGGAAACTAGCGCCGGTCCCCTTTCTCTTATTACTTCATCACGATCATTTAAGATTGTTTCAATTTGAAGATCAAATCGCTCAACTTTCCTCTTTTCCCAAAATGATCGGTTAATCATTTGAACGGATTCCTTTCTGTATCTGCAGAAATACTTTTAACTTTTCCAAACGTCCATCTTTTGTGCCCCATTGGTAACAACTTTAAAACCTTCACTAATATTGAATAATTCAAGTTGCAATCCACCACCATGTATCTGCACATATTGTCTCATAAAATCCCTGATAACTTGAGATGCAGGTCTGTCTTGATTTTTACAAATTTCTAAAAATTGGTGATGAAGGTTGGGGTCGATTCTAATCCGCAAAGCAGATGTCTTGTTCATAGCATCACCTCAGTTATTATGTTGTAACATTGGATACACATTGTTACAACATAAATGAAACTGAGTACTATTGTCAACTGAAAATGTATAACCTTGAATTTTTGGAGAGCAGCATGGGGAAAGGTAAAATTATGGATGAATGACAAAGTGGAAGGTCAGCGGTTCAATGGCAGCCTTGCAGCATTCATCTTTACCAAGTTGACCTTGGGTTGCCGCCAAGCGAATCGACCCTCTTGTGCATCCTGTGGACATCGCCTAGACCCTTTCTGCATACCTAGGGGCCAAACCCCCGTCAGGCGCATTAGGAAAACCATTGATTGAAATGTTAAAGAGATAATGACATTACCTCTACGGATTTATTTTACTGCAACTGTTCTTTCTTCAACCGGTTGATTGCCCGGCTGGCCTGCTCCGGGTAATCTTCCGGGAAATACCAGAGCCTCACCCCGCCTTCTATCTCATATTCCGCAAGGCCCCGGTGCTCTGGCCGCGCCTGGAACAGGAACTGAACCAGCACATCGGTGCTTACCCAGGGATGGGAGTACCAGAAGCTGTGCGATCCCCTGTTAATGTCAGGGATCGTTTCAGAGGTTATCCAGAGGATGTCAAGCGGCATCTTTCTGGAAGCATCAATGACCCACTGGGTTTCCTCAGCACTCAGTTCATCGGTATCGGGTCTGCCTGCACGTGAAACCTTGTGATGCCGAGCGGCATGTTTCAGCACCGAGTCATCCGGATTCAGGGCCAGGGTAACGTGGTTTGCCAGATCAATGTAGGTCGCCAGATTATCCAGAAATCCACTTAAATCAATATCTGGTGCCGCAAAGTAGATCTCTCCCAGGCGCAGCCGTTGCTTCAACTGCCTGATATCTTCATCTGCATATTTTTCCCGTAGTTCAGTCAGGGCCGGGCTCAGGACCTGCGCCCCGGCACTGTAGGCCAATATATCAATGGAACGGGCCTTACTGTGACGGCCGAGAATCTCCAGCAGCCGGGTAAAAACAGATACGGTTCTGCTGGCGTTATTTACATCAACGGCATAGCGGAGCAGGCTCGCGGCAGACGGCCAGGCATAAAACATAACCACCGTATTTCGGCCGGTAAAGTGATGGAACTGGGCCGCCTGGGCGCTGGACCGGTAAAAGGTATTATTGGCGCCGTGCACGTAGAGTATCAGGTCCTTGTCCAGGGTCCGGTCAAGGGCCGCATTAAGCTTTTCAAAAAAATATTGGGCTTCCGGCGTCAGCTTATCAATGGAAACATCCGCATCCAGTTCCGCCAGCTCATTGGTGCTCTCCAGGTCCAGCACAATTTTGTCCTGGCTTTTGTCAATGGTGGAGAGCTTGTAGATATCCAGCCAGGTATCTTTTTCCGAACCTATCCTGACCTGGGCTGCGCCAAGGCGCAATTTTTGATCAAACAGGGTTACATATTGTTTATCCTCGTCGGAACCTACACCCATCCTGTTGGTGGCATAGGCTACCACTACCCGGTTGGTTTCCTCCAGTTCCGGATTAACTGCAAAGGGATCGTGTTCACCGGTCTGCATGACTACCGGGGTCGGCATCAGGTAGACTTTCTTCTGGCAACCGGTCATGAAGAGCAGCAGTAAGATGCAACTGAAAACAGCGGATCTACGTTTTATTTTCTTCCCATTTTTATATCCCCCCATGCTGTGTCCTGACCTTTTACTACCTGTTTGACAATGCCATAATATTTATGGGAAATGATTGATATTAGTGTGGAATCTTTCTGGTGCTTTTCTAAGATGCAAACTCAACATGTCTTGCCAACATCTTGAGTTTCGACATATTAAATCCGAATGAAGATGTGCGATGGCAATGATGATTTTTAGATATAAGGATAATACTCTTTACAGAATTGTAGCACCTCCCTCCTCTGCTTCACCTGGAATCCATTCAAGTTCAATTTCAAAAGTTTTCTTAAGTTTCCGTCCCTGTTCTTCTTCAACCTTCATCTCCAAGATCATGCTTGATGGAAAATCGAGAATAATTTTATTGCCGCTTTGCATAAGGGTCATAGTGCCGCTATCAATCTTATCGGCAATTTGACGCAAAATATCAGCAATATCTTTAGAAGATTTCTTTTCTTCGCTTTTAAATAGAACTGTCTCAACTCCCATACTGGTAACCTCTCCTCATTGATTGATTCAAAAATTTAAGACCTATGAATACTGCATACATACTATCATTAGTCAATACTTGCCAACATCTTGAGTTTTGTCATACATATCTGACGCAATATATCCGCTAGCAATCTTGATATTTGAGGAAGGAATCACTACTTTCGATGGATATCAGCAATTACAACTCAACTATAAAACAATACTAGCTTTTAAATTTAAGTTTTTGTGTAAGGTGTGAGGTTTAATGCCTGTTTCAGAAGTTATAGAATGACTTCAATTGTATTAACTTTTGGGTGCAGTATTACAGAATATGTCGAGCATCTAAATAAATCTTGCTAAAGAATTATTATCATGGAATTTCAACATTATATTGTAATATTTTGCATCTTCCTCGGGGTACATAGTCTGCACTAACCTCCCTAGTTTCCCGCTTGAGCGATTATAGAGATGATATACTTCGCAGGATGTACAGAAACCAATTTTTTGAGCAAATGTACCTTGGGTTTTGTCAAAGCATAAAGTTCCAGCAACCGCCCAGCAACTGTGCCCCATCCCATCCTTTGACGCTATACACTCACCCAACTTATTTACTTTTTTGCCACCCTTTTGTCTTTCGCATTTTTTTATTTCCCAACAGTTTAACAATTCCATATCTATGAATTTTCTCCATTATTTGTAGGATAATGCATTTAATGGCTCCGTTGGTTAGGATTGACAGACATATTGATTTGTGAAAGATTAAATTAGCGCATTGAAGATGTTTTTAAAATGCAGACACGATATCCTGTTCCAATTTTTTTAGAATTCTCTCTATGGTTTAAAATTTCAAAGATTTCTTTTTTGCTTATTACAGAAGTTTCATTTTGAATTAAACAGACTATACAATCACGACAAGTATTTGAAATATCTCAAAAAGACGCGACCCTATTAGCAATTTTCCAGCATGGTGTTTCTGGTTCATTCCTTGCAATGCAGTCCCAATGATCACAGTTTATTAATTCCCAGCAATTTAAATCGGTATATAAAGTCATGAAATTGTCCTTATCTCAGGCAAGCTAGGTTTCTGACTGAGTGATGCAAAAAACACAAAAGCCCCCAATAGGATAGAATATCCTAGCGGAGGCTTTTAAAAAGCCTTTTCAGCTTACCCCTGCTCATGGTGAAACTCCCCAAAGAGGTTAAATATATTTATTATTTAAAAAGAAACGATCAGGGAGTCAAGCAAAAAGTACCACAATGTGGCGGCTGGGCAGGTGTAGTTACAAATAAATATTTCTTGCCACAATAGAAACTTTTTCTGCTCAAATTTATTGCTGCCAAGTTATTTGGTAATTTCAACTAGGTGTCTTCGACTTTTTGTAAAATTTACAATTGCGGCAATCATTTATCTTCTGGGCAAATGTGCCTTGAATTTTGCCAGCACAGAGGGTACCAGCCACGGCCCAACAAACTTGTCCAAAATGAGGATAGGCAGGACATTTTATCTCATCATTAACATCTCTACCGCACTGCATGTATTCCCAGCATGGTACATTTTTTAACTCCTCATCGCTCTGATATGGGAAAAACATACTTACGGTTAACCCCTTTTCACTTCTATTTTTTGCCTGGATGAAACCACCGTGTTCTTCGACTATTCTCCTGCTAATGGAAAGCCCCAATCCAGTTCCATGGCCAATTTTTTTGGTCGTGTAAAAAGGCTCAAAAACAAGAGGAAGCATTTCTTCAGGTATACCTTCCCCAGTGTCGGAGATATGCACAGCAACATATGTGATGTCATTTGCCTGTTCCTTTTGGGTAGTGACCGTTAAAGTCCCTCCATCAGGCATGGCATCGATAGCATTGGATATCAAATTATTAGCCGCATGCTCCAATTGATCCATTTCAATTAGCACAGGCAGATCAGTTTCAAACTGGACTTTAATGTCAATTGACTGCTCCTTACAGTTTTCTAGATAAAGGTTGACAGATTTTCTAATAATTTCATGCACGCTGACTTTTTTAAAATGAAATTGTGCTTCACGTGAAAAGGTCAGAACATCACTTAAAACTTGTTCGAGCCGGTCTGCTTCAGAAACAATTATCTCAGCATATTCTTTCTGCTTTTTTTCGGTAGCATTTTTTAGTAAACGACGACCGAAACCGCCCAAAGCACTTAGGGGGTTTCGTATTTCATGGGCTATATCAGCAGTGAGGCGTCCCAGAGAAGCCAGCTTTTCAGCTTGAATGAGCTTATCCTGTGCTTGCTTGATTTCCAGTGTTTTTTTAGCAACTTCTTTCTCAAGAGTTTGAGTCCATTTCACCATCCTTTGTCTAGCAATATTAAGTTCCGCTGTCATGGAATTAAAGGTAGAGGCAAGTCTGCCTATCTCATCATTTGAATGTATATTGACTTTCTGCTCCATGTCACCAGACGAGACTTGCCTCATACCAATCGCTAGATTGGTTAATGGCTTCAGCACAATCCTCCACAATATAATACTCAAAATAACTGCTGTAACTGTAACTACGAGTACGATATAACCAAGAATGTTTGCAAGCTGTGCGCTGAACCTATTATCGATTGTCTGAAGCGAAAAATCGGTTAAAAGTATACCAAGTACTTTCTGTTCACTGCCATGAATATGGCATGTAGCAGTATAACAATCTGGTTCATTAAATATCGGTTCAGCAAAGGTCATTACCCTGCTGCCATCAGGCTTCTCAAAAATTGCCCATCTATTTTCAGGTAACAAAGCTTGAGGTGGCTTTTCATCACCAATATGACAGCCAATACATGAAAGTGAGGTGTTTTCTAAGGTGCTTCCAACTTCTTCCAAGTTTGATGAGTAGAAAATGCGGCCTGAATGATCTAGTAAGCGAACTCCTTCGATGAACTCTGAGGTCCCTAATAGTTTAATTGTTTCCTGGATCTCTTCTCGCCTGAATGTAAGCATATCGTAGTGTATGGATTTTCTCATCAGCTCCGAAAAGGTGGTGATGTATGAGATAGCATCCACCATTGAATTTTTCTTTTCAGTTTCGATGGTGGTGAGCAGAGATATGAAAGTTCCCACTAAAGTTAGCAGACTGATAGAAATAACAAGCTTACCAGTAAGTGATCGGGTGATGCGATGCAGAAAACCTTGCATATTGTTTAACTTTCCCAATCAGGGTAAATAGTTAATCCTCGTCCTCTGTTTCCCAGCTTGTTAACTACAGAGTATATGGATCAAGTTTCCAATTAATTTGTTTATTGAAAAATTTTAATCATAAAAAGGTAGGTATTCAACTAATAAGTACCCCAATGTGGTGTTTAAGAGTGAAGTATCTGAACCGCACATTGCTTGCCAACATCTTGATTTTTTGAAGAGTGAAAGATGAATCAACATATCCACTGGACATTAAAATTTTGAAAATCACGACTCCGATTGATAGCAGTTTTTAAATACGAATCGATCCCTTTGGAATATCATCCATTGCTCCTGCCTGTTTAAGCAGTTTAACAATTTCAGTATGCCACATTCTCTTTGCCAGCGATAATGCAGTACAACCATTATTGGCTTTTGCATTAACTTCGGCATCAGCTTCTAAAAGTATTTTAACTATAGAGATGTTCCCAGTATAGACTGCATTCATTAAGGCGGTTGTGCCATCATTTGCTTTTGTGTTTACATCAGCTCCATGTTCAATTAATACTTTAACAATATCAACATAGCCTCCTGAAATAGCATTCCAGAGTGCGGTTAAACCACACATTTCGCATGCATCCAGGTCGGCACCGTTGGCCAGAAGTATTTCCACAATCTCTTTATTACCATGTGCAGCAGCATTCATTAATGCTGTGGTACCTTCCTTTGATTGAGCGTTAATATTGGCACCACTAGCAATAAGTAGTTTGACTATTTTTAGGTGTCCCATGAACGCAGCATTCATTAATGGTGTGCTGCCAATATCGCTTCTTGCATTAACGTTTGCACCATGGACTAAAAGCATTTCCACTATTTCTTCATGCCCTCTATCTGATGCATAGGAAAGAGCGGTTACACCATCTCCATCCTGTGAATTTACATAAGCCCCTTTAGCCAACAATTCTTCAACAATTTCTGTATCACCGTAGTAACAAGCATCAACCAAAGACGTTTGCCCGTTATGATTTTTTGAGGTTATTATTTGTTTATGGCCTTCAAGAAAAATTATACTCTGCATCATCTCTGGTGCACAAATGTCATGATTCTCTTTGTTGAAAAGGAAATGATAAACACAGTCATCTGTTCTGTAGAGATACAATACTGATTTCTCTGCATATTCAGTATTTAACACTTGGTAGACAATATTAACTTTAAAGAATTCTTTCTCATTAAAGTGAACCACTGTTTCTTTAACTATTTCACAACTCACAGCCGGTATTTGCTGCAAAATTAAATCACATGTCGCTTTTCTGAACTCTAATGCTATATTTTGATAAGTAAGGTTTCTAGAGGACCTTGAAGCCATAATTTCAATGGTTGAGCCATCCTCTTTGTTCACCCACAGGACAAGTTCACCTTCACCAAGGCCTTGCTGTGCCTCCCATTCTCCAACCGGTTTGATTATTGACAAACTATAACCCGGGAAAGAAATTCTCTCCCCGGCAATGAGGACTTCTTTGCTTCCACTTTCGTTTGAAATCTTAGATGACGTGTTTATTGATGCACACCCAAGAATAAAGAGAAAAAATGAAATGCTTAAAATAAGTATTTTCTGTAGAACCTCGTTCATTGGAGTTACCTCCATGCTGAGGTTTTAATATAGTATTCTCTATTTAAAATATAAGAATGTTGGTAAGGGTAAATCAAGTGCCACAAAGTGCTGGAAGATTCGACTTTAACCAACTATCGATAACTTGCCAACATCTTGAGTTTTTGACTTGGTCAAGCAGAATTAATGTGCCGGCTGGCAATAATAACTGTGCACTGAATCTATTCAGTTTCGATTTATAGACATAGCAGCAAACATGTTGACTTTAGGTTAATCAGAATCGAAATGCTTTTATAGCAGAACAAGATCATCAATTAAAAGGGCTGAAATGTTTTTTAAAACAATATAGAATAACATTAAAAAACAAACCTTTAATGGAGGTGATTCCTATGCTTGATAAAAAAGAACTATGCACGAAAATTATTGAACTCTACCCGGATATTGGGGCATGCGGTATTGAGGTAGATGCGTTTTACAGCACGGCAAAGGGTACGTGGGTCATTGAACTTAAGAAGGGAGAACACAGGCTGCAGCATCATCTGGCAAAACCTGATGCAAAGGATTGCGTGGACGGCAAACAATGCGTATCACTTGGGCTCGAAATCGCTCAACTCAAAAAAAATATTGAGTCCAAGCAATTCTGATCGGATTGGCAGATCTTCGTCATTGTTGAACCAATCAAAACATTGAGGTTTTATGGCTGCAAGCTAGTCAGGACCACCAAAGCCCTGCTATGCTTGTCAAACCTGGAAAGGACATCTCAGTAGATATGTCCAGAAGGGTAACTTATGACAAACTCTGCCCGGTTAGGGTTGCCGATATTAAGATAGACAGAGGAATTGATCTTCCTGCAATAAAAACAGTTACTATTAAAATCAAATTTGACATAAAATGAAAATTAAGCTGATTGCGGACCCGACACAGGAATAAAAAAAATCGTTTTAATATTTCAAGCCGTATTCCATGGTACCGTCAGTTTTGACCCGGGCCCACACCAGTTGAGCGTCATACTGTACCAGCTTGTCATCCTCTTGTATCTGGATGCGGATATCAACCGGGTTCTCCGTAACAATCCGAACGCCGATGTCTGAAATATCAACCGAACTGGCCATGTAAATATCATCTTCAGTGTGA
>Ga0209742_10000963_pt1 | contig 14017 bp, 19 predicted proteins | sample DeeMarSeWOR38_10_FD_187462 | JGI IMG/M metagenome (GOLD analysis project Ga0209742, IMG submission 187462) | Marine sediment microbial communities from White Oak River estuary, North Carolina - WOR-3-8_10 (SPAdes) (version 2) | ecosystem: Environmental > Aquatic > Marine > Intertidal zone >... | reverse complement strand
CGGGGGCAAAGGGCCCCCCTTTGGAAACCAAACGGAAAAAGGAGTTGGAAAGATGTGGCAAATTTTTGATCAGGGGGGCCCGGTCATGTACCCCCTGCTGGCCTGTTCGGTTCTCGCATTGAGTGTGGTCATCGAGCGGGCCATATTCTGGTTGAGGATACAGATTCAAAGCCAGCCATCACTGGTCGATGAAATACTGGAATTATCGCGTCAGGGAGACTGGGAATCCATCAGGCAAAAAACGGTGCATACAAAAGACTTTATCATAAAAATTCTGGTCAGCGGCATTCTGCATAAAGATTTTTCCATGGTAAAGGCCATGGAGGCAGCGGCAGCCGATGAGATCAAACATATGCGCCGTTTTATGGGTGTTTTGGACACCATGATTACGGTTGCCCCTTTGCTGGGGATTTTTGGAACCGTTCTGGGCATCATATCCTCTTTTGAAATTTTAGGCTCGGCAGGCATCGAGCACCCGCAGGAGGTGACCAGCGGCATCGCACAGGCGCTGATAACAACCGCAGCCGGTCTCGGGATTGCCATATTGTCGGTTTTCCCTTACAACTATTTTAATTCGCGCGTCGAAAATGCGGCCGTGCTCATCGAAAAATATGCCACCAGCCTGGAAATTGTTTACGAAAAACTGACTCAAGCCGGCGGCAAAAGTTAGGCGGAGGCGGAACATGAAAATCCAACGGTCTGCACCGAAAAAGGCACGCATTGAAATGCTTCCTTTGATTGACATCGTCTTTCTGCTGCTGGTATTTTTCATTTACGCCATGCTGTCCATGGCGGTTCACCGGGGATTGCCGGTTGAACTGCCGCTTTCCACCACAGTGGAAATCGATAAAAAACTGGTCCTGTCGGTCACCGTAAAAGCAGATCAAACGATTTACGTTGACAAAGAGCAGGTTGCGCTTACGGATTTAAACCAGGTCCTGCAAAGCAAAGCCGTTGGTGCTCGGGAGCCCGGGGTGCTTGTTTTTGCAGATCGCGCGTTGCCGTATCAGATGATATACCATGTCCTCGATAAAATTCGCCAGGCGGGACTGAGCCGCATATCACTGCAAGCCGACTTTGAGGAATAGCTGTGAAACGTCTGCTGCCCTATGTCATATTGGCGCTTGCATTTCATGCCGTTATTTTAAGCACCGACTTCGGTTGGCTGAACCTTAACGCCGGTCTGGCGCCGGCGGCAAAGTCCCTATCGATTACCCTGTCAGCCACCGAGCGCCAGAAGCCGCAGCCGGCCGCCCCTCAAAAAAATATCGTCAAAAAACCCCGCCAGAAAAAAAATCTGAAGGCCTTGACCTACAGAAAGCCGGCAAAAAAAACCCGTGACGCCGCCCGCCCGGCCCCGATTGTTAAACGGCAGGTTCCCCTTGAGGCGCCCGTAAAAATTCTTAGCGGAGTCGATTCAGACATTCAACCCGATCTCCGTCAGTTTCCTGGAGACACGGATTTCATAAAAAAAACCCATCGGGTGCCGGAAGAGGTTTCGGCACCGGCAACCCTCGCCGCAACACCGCCTGAGGCCCAATCCGATGATCCCCTTACCGGATCAATCCTCAAAATTGCGAGGCCCCTGTACAGACAAAACACGCCGCCCCCCTATCCGCGAAAGGCCCGCCGCTTGGGTTATGAAGGCATCGTCATGTTGAAGGTGTTAATCGATGAAAACGGCCGGGTGGATCATTTAACGGTGATCAAATCCAGTGGATACGATGTCTTAGACCGCGCGGCGCTGTCCGCTGTAAAAAAATGGCTGTTCGAGCCGGGAACCGAGGATGGGATAAAGAAAAAAATGTGGGTGAAAATACCGGTCCATTTTCAATTGGAATAAAGGTTCTCATTACCGATTTCGTATCAAAACGGAGTTCAAGCACGCGTTGGCATCGAAACGTAAACATCATCTAAAAGCACCCTGTATCGCGGTGCTAGGAACCGGATCGGATGTCGGCAAAAGCGTCGTCACCACGGCGCTGTGCCGGATATTTGCCAACCGGGGAATCCGCGTCGCCCCGTTTAAAGCGCAAAATATGTCCAACAATTCGGGGGTCACACCGGAAGGGCTTGAAATGGGCCGGGCGCAAATCGTGCAGGCTGAAGCCGCCAAGATCCCTCCCCATGTGGACATGAATCCGGTCCTGCTAAAACCTACCGCTGAAATCGGATCCCAGGTTGTGTTGCTCGGATCCGCAATCGAGCCCGGCAAGACGGGGACCGCTCACGGTAACAATGAGCGCCTGTTCAAAGAAGCCTGCGACGCGCTCGCTCGGTTACGTAAAGAATATGAACTGATTATTCTGGAGGGTGCCGGCTCCTGTGCAGAAGTTAATCTGATGTCCCGTGATATTGTCAATTTCCGCATGGCCGCCTATGCGAATGCGCCGATTCTGCTGGTGGCAGATATTGATCGCGGCGGGGTATTTGCCCAGATCGTGGGCACACTTGAATGCCTTGAGCCAGACCAGCGCGCTCAGATCAGCGGCTTTATCATCAATCGTTTCAGGGGGGATATCCATCTTTTTGCCGAAGGTGTTCGCTGGATCGAGAAAAAAACGGAAAAGCCGGTTTTCGGCGTTGTTCCGTGGTATGACCATGTCCGGATAGAACCCGAAGATTCAGTGGTCATCGAAAACCCTAAAAAAGCAGACGTTAGAAACAGCCAAAACCCGGCGGTGGCCGTCATACGGCTGCCGCATATTTCAAACTTTACCGATTTTGATCCGTTGCTGGCCGTAGACAAACTGGACGTGTATTTTTTGGAAAAAGTGCAGCCCCTGGCTGTTTTTAAAGCGGTAATCCTTCCCGGCTCAAAGAACACTCGCTTTGATCTGAACTGGATGGTATCGTCTGGCTGGGTACGGGCATTGTCCGAATACCTGCAATCCGGCGGGCATCTTCTGGGGATTTGCGGCGGGTATCAGATGATGGGAAAAACGGTGAATGACCCGGCGGGCCTGGAAGGCCAGGCCGGTGATAGTGAAGGCCTTAACCTGCTGCCGATTGAAACCACCTTAAAGGCGCCCAAAACGACGACATTGACCCAATTTGCCTGGAACGCTCGGCAGGGCTCCGGTTATGAAATTCACATGGGGCAAACCATCAGAACCGGCGGAACCCCCCTGTTTCAAGTCACAGCGCGCAACCACAATCCCTGCCGGGATGAAGACGGTTGTGTTTCCAATGATGCCAAAATCATGGGCACCTATATTCACGGGCTGTTTGACAACCCGGCAATCCTGAAATCATGGCTCAACCATATTGGATTAAATGACATCGATGTATCCGATATCGGTGGAATCGAAGCCCGCAACAGGGAGTATGACCTGTTGGCCGATCATTTTGAAAAACATGTCGATGTTGAAGGCATTGTCAACCTTGTTGCAAAGCGGGAGTCAAAACATCGGACTGAGGACTGAGTGCTCAGCCATATCGAAATAGAAAAGGACAATAATTGCCGTGCCATGACAGAGAACGACAACTCGTGGTATTAGAAGGGCCCCATTCGCTGAAGCATCGGCGCGGTATGCAATTCATGGTGGAAACCAACCCGCCGTTCCATCCTCCGTAGTCCCGCGGCAGCGGGACGGAGAACGGGCGCTATAGCTATGGCGGACAGGCAAGTTATGTTGAAATGGTAGCGCCTGACAGAATTTTTTGCTCAGTCCTCAGCACTCGTTACTTATGGATTGGGTTCGAACCTCAGAGAGGCAAATAAAGAATTGAATGAACGAATCTTCGTTATCGGCGGATGCCGAAGTGGAAAAAGCCGTCATGCCCTGCAGCTCGCTGAAGAAATGCCCGGAGATCGCAAAATCTATATCGCGACCTGTGTGCCGCAGGACGATGAAATGAAACAACGGGTTGCAAGACATCAAAAAGAGCGCAGCCAAATCTGGCAAACGGTTGAAGCGCCGCTGCACCTGCCGCAGGCCATCACGGAAAACAGCCCTGAAGCGGACGTTCTGCTGGTCGACTGCCTGACACTCTGGGTGAGCAATCTTTTGATGGAAACCGACGATGAAAAAACATTAGAGGCAAATATTTCTCAATTAATCGCTGCACTCGGGAAAGCCGCCAGCCCGGTTGTTCTGGTTTCCAATGAGGTCGGAGCCGGCATCGTCCCGGAAAACCGGCTGGCCAGGCAGTACAGGGATATCATCGGCTGGGTCAACCAGGCCGTGGCAAAAACGGCCGGCAAAGTGATCTGGATGGTTGCAGGAATTCCGGTAACGGTCAAGGGGTAGCCAACGGCTGCCTGTTCAATTTACCGGACAATGGGTCACTGGTCACTGGCTGCTGGCGGCACAGGACTGAGGACTGAGTGTTAAGCTATAACGAAATAGAAAAGGACAATAACGGCTTTACCGGGTCATGACGGAAACTGCCGGGTAATGGTCGCGGGGGGACGATTCATGACGGAAAACGACACGTCGTGTGAAGTGGCCGCTTGGCTATCAGATTTTTTTCTCAGTCCTCAGCACTCAGTCCTACTCTATTGAAATGGAACCTTTGAACAATGCGCAACCTTATTGCAGCTTTGCAATTCATCACGATTCTGCCTCTGGGAAAGGCCGGGGCCTTTGAACCGCCGAAGATGATTCCCTATTTTCCGCTGGTGGGCATCTTGTTGGGTCTGCTGGTGGCGCTTTTCGACACCCTTGTCGCAGGGTTCTGGACACCGCAGGTGGTCGCTCTGCTGGATGTCTTGTTGCTTGCGGTCTTAACCGGGGCATTTCACCTGGATGGATTGGCAGATACGGCTGACGGTCTATTCAGCCCGCGTACAAGAGATCAGGCGCTTGAAATTATGAAAGACAGCCGGATCGGGGTCATGGGCCTGGTCGCCATATTGTTCGGGCTGGCTCTCAAATGGGGCGGCATTGCAAACCTGGAGGCCCATCGAACGATCCTATTAATAATGATCCCCGCCTATGCCCGTTCCGGAATCCTGTTCGGCATGCGCTACCTGCCATATGGCCGCCCGGACGGAACCGGCAAGCCCTTTTTTAAAGAAAAATTGTCAATAAAATCATTCTGGGGCCTGATCCTGCCGGTCGGGCTATCTTTAATTATCGGGCTGAAAGCCATATGGCTCAACATCGCCTTTGCAGTCATCATCGCATCGATCCTTTTTTTCTATAAGAAGCGCATGGGATGCATTACCGGTGATATGCTGGGGGCGATGACGGAAATCACTGAAGCCGGCCTATTTTTATTGATTTCAATTGGAAAGGGTTTGTAATCGAGTGATGAAATTTTAAAAACCACAACGCGAATTTTAAAACCTTATGTATCCTTCATTGAGCAAATCTTACAAAGGTGTCTTTCCGTTTAGCATTGGAGCGACCTCGTTTATCTATCCGGATGATTATGTGCCGAATGTAAAAATGCTGGGGCCCTATCTGGAAAACATTGAGCTGTTGTTGTTTGAAAGCAATCACACGGATGCGCTCCCTTCAGAAGCGGTCATCGGGGAGCTGGCCGGCCTGGCAAAGAATTTCAATCTGACCTATAATGTTCATCTCCCCACAGACATTTCCATCAGTCACCCGGATCCACAGCAACAAAGCCATGCCGTCGTAACGCTTCTAAGGGTGGTGGAACGGGTCGCACCCCTGTTTCCCACGACGCTTACACTGCACGTGCCGTATCATGAAGCTTCATTTGATGCCGAGGCTGTTCACTGCTGGCAGGAAAGGGTGATTAAAAATCTGAAGAAAATACTGGAACCGGGGACACCCGCTCAATTGATTTCCATTGAAAACCTGGACTATCCTTTCGAGATCCTGGTCCCCATTATCTCCGAGCTGGATCTTACGATCTGCCTGGATTGCGGACATCTTATACTGCACGGCGATGATATACAGAAATTTTTCAATACCCATTCGGCCAAAATTGCGATCATCCATCTGTACGGTGTTGAAAAAAACGGCTTTCATGGTGCGCTGGACAGCGTCGCCGAAAAATTAATTCTCCCCGCGCTGAAATTGTTGGCAAAATTTCAAGGCATTGTTTCGCTGGAAGTATTCTCTTATGCGCACCTGGACTTGTCATTAAAACTTATGGAAAAATGCTGCAATCATCAGTGGAAAAAAATTTATTAGAAGCCGTCTCAATCACCCGTACAGGCGCTTTGCCGCAGCGGGGTAAATCTGTTGCATGTTTCTGATGAAATGGGTATGGTTCTTTAACGCTTGAGGCATAGGGAACCGAAATGGATAAAGACGCGACCAGAGGGTACACTCAGGTTTACACGGGCAATGGCAAGGGCAAAACGACCGCCGCCATCGGCCTGGCCATTCGGGCTGCAGGTGCGGGGTTAAAGGTTTACATCGCGCAGTTTATCAAAATGGGTGACTACAGTGAGATCAAGGCCCTCAGACGGTTTTCTGATTTGATTACCGTCGAACAATTCGGGCTGGGCCGTTTTACAGACGGCAAACCCTTACCCGAGGATATTGCTGCGGCTCAAAAAGGGCTGCAGCGCGTTAAATCCATTATGGCTTCAGAAGAATACAAGGTGATCATTCTGGAAGAAGCCAACGTGGCCGCCAAGTACGGCCTGATCAGAGTCCAGGATCTCCTCGGTCTGATTATCAACAAGCCTTACGATTTAGAGTTGGTGATCACCGGGCGGTACGCCTCCTCGCGGGTGATTGAAAATGCGGACCTGGTCACCGAGATGAAAGAGGTAAAACATTATTTTGAAATCGGTGTTCCGGCAAGAGTTGGGATCGAAAAATAATGCGGCGATTATTTGAACAGAGCGAAATCAACGGGATGGTGCTGGCAAACCGATTTGTGCGCGCCGCGACCTGGGAGGGACTGGCAACCGATGATGGCGGCAGCACCTCCAGGCTCGTAGATTTGATGGCACGCCTTGCAGCCGGCGGTGTGGGGCTGATCATCACCGGCCACACCTATGTCCGCCCGGATGGGCAGCACTCCCCCTGGCAGCTGGGCATATACAAAGATGAATTAATCCCCGGTTTGCAGTCCATGACCCGCGCGGTCCACGACCAGAATGGCAAAATCGTTTTGCAGCTGGGATACGGCGGAGCCTACCTGTCAAAATCGCGCGTCAGAATAATGACCGTTCGGGATATTCAGGAGCTTGTCACAGCCTATGGCACTGCCGCCCGCAGGGCAAAAACAGCCGGCTTTGACGGTGTGCAAATTTTTGCAGCCCACGGTTTTTTTCTCAGCCAGCTGCTCTGCCCCCGCTATAACGATCGCAGCGATGCATATGGCGGCGCGATTGAAAATCGTGCCAGAGCGCTTCTGGAGGTGCTTGCGTCCGTCCGTGCTCACACCGGTGACGACTATCCTGTTTTGGTGAAACTCAATTGCCGGGATTTTGTGGAAAGCGGCCTTAATTTGAAGGATTCTATTCGGGTGGCAACGTGGCTCGCAGAAGGCGGGATGGATGCCATAGAATTAAGCGGCGGGCTTTTAAACAATCCCAATATTATGCAGAGTAAAATAGATACTGCAGCGGATGAAGCTTATTTTCAGAATGAGGCCCGGGCCTTTAAGGAAAAAATCGAGGTTCCGTTGATCCTGGTCGGTGGCATAAGATCTTTGGATGTTGCCAGCCGGCTTGTGGCCGAAGGTGTGGCCGATTATATCTCCATGTCACGCCCTTTTATCAGGGAACCTGAGCTGATTAATCGCTGGAAGGCCGGTGAGCTGCGGGAGGCTGAATGCATTTCATGCAATAACTGCTTTGAACAAATCAAACAGGGCAGGGGCGTCTCCTGTGTTCCGCTTGCCCCCGAGCCGGTTGAATCATTTTTTCCGCAGATATCAAAAACAGTTCCGGCCAGCCCGCCGCATCCACCGGGAACGGGCTATCAAATATCCATCGGCCTGCAGCAACAGGATTCGGGCTTTATCCCCGTGGTAAAGATTCAAATGGTTTATGAAAAAAAAATAATGGATCGCGGCCCTGCATTTCCATTGGGTTCGGAGGATCATCAAAAAGTAAACAGGGCCATATCTGAGCTTTTGGGAGAATATGCGGCAGGCACCACGAAGGAATAAATCCGTAAAGTCCTAATCAACATTTTTAAGAAATCGATCAATACAGGCTTTTAAATCCTCTGTGCTGGGTGTGGTTTCAAAAACCAGTTCGCCCTCTATGACAATGGACGGGACGGGCGCCGGTCGGCCGAGGGATTTGGAAAAATTCTGGTATCGTATGGCACCGGCCAGATCCTTGGTGACAATTTTTTCCCAGCGCAGCTTGTCGCCATATTCAGCCGCAACCGCCTCGACCACACGGGTCATGTAGACGCAAGGGACTCAGTGTTCACCTTCGTGAAATACTTCAAGATGAATATTCTTTGATTCCATATTATTCTTCCTTTTTCTGACCATCCCTGTTTTCGTTGAGAACCTCTTCAAGGGCCGCTTCCAGTTCAAATCTGGGCGGAATTGCATCAAAGAACAATTCGCCATTTATCCAGAGAGAGGGCACCGGTGCCAGCCGGAAATGTTTGTAAACACCATCTTTACCAAAAAGATAGCGCGACAGTTCCAAAAAGCGCTCTTTCCCCCCCCCGATTAAAAAATCAACCCGGCGGTATTCCACCCGGTCGGCATAGTTCGGCAACACGGATCGAACCATCTCATCCATGTAGTAACACGGCAGGCAGTAATCAGCCTTATACATCACCTCCATCAAAATTTTAGCTTTGCGTTTCGGTGGCATCGTCAACCCTGTATCATATCCATTTTCCAGCACAATAGAACTTATCACAGAGGTCGTGCATTTTCAATGCGGCAATATCGAATGGGCTTTTTTTCGCATCAATTGCAGTCAGCTTTCGTTTGACATCCAAAAAGCAATTAAATAGATTGAAACCTTAATTTTTCATGCAAGAATCAGGTGAAAATAATGAACGCCAGGCAACTAAAGAAAAGAATAAAGACGATTGTTCAGCAGGAAGGCAGAAGGCCGCGTATTCTTCTGGCTCACCTCGAAAGCGAACAGTCCAACCGCTGGACAAAACCGTTGGCGGCTTCTTTGGCCGAACTCGGATTTGACGTTGATATTGGCCCTGCGAATCAGGCACCCTTGCAGGCTGCGCGGTTGGCGATCGACAATGATGTCCACCTGGTCTGTGTCTCGCTAAGCGATATCGCCAATCGACCGCTGGTCATCCAGCTGGCCGCGGCGCTTCAGGCGCAAAACAACGCGGATATTCGTCTGATCATCGGGGGCGTGGGATCACTGTCAAATAAGCAAGAATTACATCTTGCCGGTGTGGATCTAATCGTTAATTTTGATACGGCAAAAACCCATCTGGCCAATCAGATTTTAGATCTTCTGGAATGAAACAGGCATAGGAATCAAGCGTTAAACTTCGCTTTTTTTCCCGCAATCGGAAGTTGATATCTTTTTTGATCGTATTTGCTCCAGAGTTGGGCATCCTTACAGCCCAGCACCGCAGCGGCTTCCAAATCGATTTTTGCCTGAAGATAGTTGCCAAGCTTGTAGTGGCAGACACCCCTTGCAAAGTAAGACTTGCCAACGTTAATCTTATGATCGATGGCCAGATTCAGAGTCTGAATCGCCCGGTTGAGATGGCCTTCCTGCATTAACTGCCGGCCTTCTTCGAACCAGTTCACATTTTCCGCCGCTTTTTCTTCTGTAATTTTCAATGGTTTGTAATCAGACGCCTTGAAGCAGGCCCACAATTCGTTCCGGTTTATAGACCTTGCCCTGGGCAACCACAAGGCCTTCAATCGCCAGGGCCGGGCTGAGCAGCAGGCCGTATTTTTGGCGCACGTCTTCTGCAAGGGTCCAGAGTTTGACCACCTCGGCCTCCACCCCGGCATCTTTTGCCGCCTTTTTGGCATTTTCAAGGAGCTCATTGCATTTTTGGCAGGGGGGCTCCAGCCCGATGACTTCTATGCGGATCATGATTGACCTCTATCGATATGTTCATTTCGTCACTCAAGTGACTCCCGGATGATATGCGGCGGGTCAGGATAAGCCGGGCTGAAACACTGCAGATCGTCGATTTCAGATGTCACACCCAGCCCCTCAGAAACGCTGCTTAGAACGTTGCGCACGATCGTTTCTAAATCTTCGGGGTCAAGCCTTACCCGGGCATTGACAATGAGCGCGGCCTTCGACAACCGGTCTAACGGCTCGCCGCTGATGCTAAGCTCACCCGTAAGGTGGGTGAGGTTGGCCCATATGGATTTGCCGCCACTGGTGATAACGATTTTAAGATGGCCGATCTCACCGCCTTTTGGCCGAAATGCCTCCCGCAACCCCATCAATAATTTTCGCGCAAAATTGGAAGCGTCGAACGGTTCAGTCGCCGACAGCAATACCGCGGCATTCAACCAGCCCAAAACGGCTTCAGCATGGGCATAGCGGTCGTAATCAATTTGCCGCAAGACCGTATTTGCCCCCGGCCGGTTGGACAAAAGATCATCAAGCCACTGATCCATGCCGGTTCCAGTTATGGCTGAGACCGCCATCAAATTTTTATCCTGGAATCGATCCCCGACAGCGGCAAGCAAACGATCCGCTTCTTTTTGGGAAATGAGATCGACTTTGTTGAGGACGATGTTATCCGCCTCTTCCAATTGCTTGCCAAAGAGATAGGCCACGTCCTCGTCAAACCCGGTTTCCACCTCATCCAGCATGAGTTCCCGCACCCGGTCCGGATCCACCATGATCGAAAACGGGGCAAAGCGGAATGCGTCCTTGTATTTAATTTTGATCGGATTGGCCACCGCGGCGACAAAATCGGTACAGCTTCCCACCGGTTCGCCCATAAGCACATCCGGATCGTGGACCAGAATCTTTTCAACATGGGCGATTAATTCGTCAAACTTGCAACAAAAACAGCCTTTGACCACTTCTTCGACCGGTACACCGAGTTCGGTGAGCATCTGCCGGACAATCACTGTATCGACCAGATTTTCACTCTGGTCGTTGGTGATGAAACCGACACGCATCTCACGTTGAATCAAACGTTTGGCCAGGGATGCCAGCGCCGTTGTTTTGCCGGAGCCCAGAAACCCGCCGGCAAAGATAAGTTTAACGGGTTTTTTCACTGACAGCGGTTTATTCGAACTCATCTCGTCACCTCCTGTTGGCGATCGCGCTGTTCCTCAAGCGCTTCGGTCGGTGAGGGTCGGGTTTGCGCCTCGGATTTAATTCGGTTTTCAAAGCGAATCGTCGGCATCAACACCCTGGGAAAGACCTTTTTCGCCTGGTCGAAAAATCTGCCGATAAGAAGCGACTGCATGCTGAGGGTGCGCATCCAATACCGCAGGCATTCTCTGCCGGATGCGGTCAAATAATACCTGCGTTTTGCCGGACCTTTGCCGTGGTCATCCCATTGGGAATAAAGTGCGCCGCGCTGCTCCAAAGCATTCAGGTGCCGGTATAGGCCGGTGATATTCAAGGGGATTCCCAGATCCTGGGTGTACCGATGCATAAGCTTTTTTACTTTATAGCCATGGGCACCTTCATGGTTGACCAGCGTCAGCAGAATCCAGGGTGCGGCAAAATGCTTCATGTTTTTCCCGGTGCACGGGCAATCCTGATCGATTTGCGGCATCGTCCATCCCTTCTGTTAATTAGCTATTTTACATTGTATAATAATATTTGGCTGATGAAGTCAATAGGCTGAAAGATGATTTTGCGCAAAAAAAGTCGAATCTTGGAATTTGCGTGCAGCGCTAAATGGGCAAACTTTTGAATGCCGACTTCTTGACATTTTCTGATTTAAAACGTTAAGTAAGATGGGCAAGGAGCAAATCCGACAACCGGTGCTGAAAGCATTTTACACCGCTTTTAATAATCATGTTCCGAAATAAGCAAGTGCGGCATAAGCGGAGGAAAAATGGCGGTCATTGAAAAGTTTTTAGGTCAACACGTGCAGATCCCCGAGGACCGAAGATATGATTCCAAACAGGGTTTATGGGCTAATGCGCGAGATCAGTATCTTGTTTTCGGGTTGACGCAACCGGCACTGGTTTTAGCCGGCGGCGTCAATGACCTGGATTGGCTGGTTGAGGATGAAGCAACCGTTGCGGCGGGTCAGGATGTGGTATTTGTGATAACCGCTAAAATTTCATATGTTTCCACCCCGGTTGGCGGCGTTATCGGTTTTAATCCGGAACTCAAACAAAACCCTTCACTTGCTTCAGAAGACCCTTACGGCAGAGGGTGGATGTTCCGTGTAAAGCCGGAGGCCGGTATGGAGGACGCCTGGCAGGCATTGGCTGCCCCGCAAGCATACATCGGGAGTCTCAAGGGCTCTGAAGGTTTCAAAAATCCGCAAGGATTGAAAGGGGGTGTATCCGGCATTTGCAAGGCCGTATACACGGGCATCCGCGACCAAAAATTTTAGACTTTCAATCGACATCATTCAAATCACGATCAGCCCGGGTAAATCGGATGATTAAAAATATGAGCCCAAAAGGTGTCTTCGTAGAGATTGTCGCCAAGAAAAAGGGCTGCATGCTGTGTGATCTGGCCATCGGCATCCTGGAAGAAATCTACCCGGAGTTCGGTGAGGACCTTCTCAGATGGGAAGTTGTGGATATGGGCGCACGCGCAGGCCTGCAGCGATTTGATGAGTTAACAAAAATATGCGGCCGCCGCCCGTCGGTTCCTTCCATCGTCATCAATGAAAAAATTGCTTTTGACAGCATTCCCGACATGGAAGCGCTATCGCTGGCCGTTCGCAACGCCATGCGTCTGCCGCTTTAAATTTGATTGATTTTTTTAGAACCCCTCTTAAAAATGTCTTTTGACCCAATATTTTTGTTGGTGCCTCGTTTTAAATCCTCGACATACAAAAGTATGCCTGCGGTTTAAAACTCGGCCCCGCCGCGATCTTGAACCAAAATCCTATTTTTGAGATGGCTTCTAATAAGGAAAGTGGCTCGGTTCTTACGGGTGGGTTGATTTTTCCAAATATTCGGCCGCATATTTGGCTGCCCGCGCACCGTCGGCACAGGCGGTCAGCACCTGCCACATGTCGGTGTCACGAACGTCACCCGCTGCAAAAAGTCCCGCAAAGGTTGTCATCAGTTTTTCATTGGTTGCCAAATAGCCCTCAGGAGTTTTTTGAACCTCGATGTGCAGTGCGGATATGTTGGGTCGCCATCCAATGGCGAGAAAAATCCCATCGATCGCCAGCGCCTGTGGATTGCTTTCCTTGGCTGCAAGTTCGATATTTTCGACGAACTCCCGCCCGCGGTATCCGGTAACTTCAGTGTTAACCATCAACGTAATATTGTCCTGCTGCTCGATCTGGTCTTTATGAACGGCATCCATTTTAAGGGCTTGACTGCGGCAGATGAGAAAAACTTTATGGGCAATGCGAGACAATAAAAGCGCATGCTGCGCAGCAGCATTATCGCTGCCGACAACAGCCAGCGTGGCATTTTTGCCCCTGTATAAGGGGCCATCACAAATGGAACAAAAATGAACCCCCGCTAAATTGGGATTGGTAACCGCCAATCTTTTGGGCACCCGCCCGGTGGCAACAATGGCGCTGCGTGCCGTATGCTCTTGACCGTCGACATCGACACCGCTAAAGACGTTGTCATCATGGCTGAGGCGTTCCAAACGCGTCAATGTAAAAAAAGCGCCTTCTTTCTGGGCCTGCTGGAATGCCATCGTGCCGAATTGGGTACCGGAAGTCCCCTCCACAAGTCCGGGAAAATTGGCCAGATGTTCGATCATATACGAACTGCCGCCCGGTATGTCGCCAAAAACAATCGTTTTCAATCCCAGGCGCTGACCGTATAAAGCGGCCGTGATGCCGGCGGGCCCGGCACCCAAAATCATGAGATCATATGGACGATTTGACATGTTTGAGCTCCTGTCATCAAAACGCGAAACCTGAGGTGAACGCAGAAAAGCTTAAGGATTGCCCCTTTTCAGACCTGGGTGTAGGGTTGAAACACCCCTCTGCTGGTCCAATCGCCTGTTTTGGCTGCGCCTTCGATTCCTTCCATAGCGTCA
>Ga0209742_10000960_pt1 | contig 14039 bp, 15 predicted proteins | sample DeeMarSeWOR38_10_FD_187462 | JGI IMG/M metagenome (GOLD analysis project Ga0209742, IMG submission 187462) | Marine sediment microbial communities from White Oak River estuary, North Carolina - WOR-3-8_10 (SPAdes) (version 2) | ecosystem: Environmental > Aquatic > Marine > Intertidal zone >... | reverse complement strand
AGCCAGGAAGTAGAATCGGTGCTGGCCGCCGGTGAGTCGTACGGTAATATTAAGCTGGGCAAAGGCAACAAGGTCCAACTCGAGTTCGTTAGCGTAAACCCCACGGGACCCCTTCACGTAGGTCACGGCCGAGGTGCCGTTTTAGGCAGCACACTGGCCAACGTGCTGACTATCTCCGGATATACAGTACAAAAAGAATATTACATAAATGATATGGGCACCCAGATAGATAACTTCGGCCGTTCCCTCTATGCCCGCTACCAGCAGTGCCTGGACAAGGAATCCGACATGCCCCCGGCCGGCTACCACGGTAACTACATGATCGACCTGGCCAAAGAAATAGCTCAGGAGCAGGGAGATAAATATTTATCACTGCCCGAAGGCGAAGCAGTCTCGCAGATAGCGAAGGTCGGGACCGACAAGATGTTACAGGGAATCAAACAAGACCTTGCGCTGCTTAACGTCGTTTTTGATAACTGGTTCTCAGAAAAAAGCCTTTACGAGGGCGGGCAATATGACAGGGTCATGGAACTGCTCCAGAGCAAGGGCTACATGTCCAAAAAGGAAAATGCCACCTGGTTCGAATCAAGCGCCCTCGGCGAAGACAAGGACAATGTCCTCGTGCGCAGCGACGGTTCTCCCACTTATTTTGCCTCCGATATTGCCTACCATTACAACAAGTTCATGGAGCGGAAATTCGACCAGGTAATCGACATCTGGGGGGCCGACCACCAGGGACATGTCCCCAGGATGAAAGCGGTGCTCAAAGCCCTGGGAAGTGACCCTGAGCGGTTTACGGTAATAATCTGCCAGTTAGTCACCCTGCGGCGTGGAAAAGAGATAGTCAAAGTGTCCAAGCGTAGCGGCGATATCATTACTTTAAAAGAGGTTATAGACGAGGTCGGCCCTGATGCCTGTCGGTTTATATTCCTTTCCCGTTCTGCGGACAGCCAGATGGACTTCGATATAGAGCTCGCCAAGAGGCAATCAGCGGACAATCCCGTATATTACGTTCAATATGCTCACGCGCGGATTGCCAGCATTCTTGAGTTAGCTAAACAGCGGGAGATAGACTGCAGTCAGGGCGATGTTTCTCTCCTCACTACGGAGCCGGAGCTCACCTTAATTCGCCGATTAATACTCCTCCCCGAAATAGTAGAACAGGTGGCAGGTACCCTCGAGCCTCACCACTTACCATACTATGCCCAAGATTTAGCCACCGTGTTTCACAGTTTCTATAAGCAATGCCGGGTAGTCACGGAAGACGAAGCACTGACCAATGCACGTCTCAAGCTGGTCAAGGCAACCCAGATTGCCCTGGCAAAAGTCCTCCGTCTCATGGGCATGAGCGCACCGGAAAAGATGTAATTCTCCCTTTCGAGGTCTGGAGACAACCTGGATATCTACAACCATATCAGAGAGAACAAAATGCAACACAGTATTATTCAAATTTTCAGGCGAAATCGTGCCACTACCCAGAGCGGTCATCTCAAAGATATAATAATATGAGGCCCAAGATTTACGGGAAGTGCTGAACATGCTCGGTATTGAACGCTAAGGCGGACACAAGATGACAGCTACACATATATTGGCGATCCTGGGAGTCCTGTTCACTATTGGATTCATAGGGGACTACCTTTTCAAGAAAATAAGTTTTCCCGACATACTAGTGCTACTGGCTTTGGGTTACGTGGCCGGGCCTGTCTTAAATATTGTAAATCCGGCCTGGGTAACCCCGGCAGCGCCGATCATAGCCGAACTATCCCTGGTTGTGATTCTATTTAACGGCGGTCTGGGTCTCGACTTTTCGGAAGCTCGGACCCACGCGCCGAGGGCAATAGCTCTTTCTCTGGTGGGTATAGGAGCCAGTATGGCAGTAGCGACGGCCTTCGTGCACTATATCCTGGATTGGGATTTGATGAGTAGTTTATTGCTTGGCGCCATCGTGGGCGGCACAAGTCCCGCTATCGTGATACCCCTTATCAAGCGAGCCAAAGTCACTCCGGAGGTCTCATGCCTGCTAAATATTGAATCCGCTCTTAACGGTGCTTTGAAGATTGTGATTGCCCTGGTCATCCTGGAAGTCATGACCGTTGGGGCAACCGGGAACATAGGCCCTGTGATTGCTAAAGCTATCGGCACGCGCTTTCTTATAGGACTGGGGATTGGCGGTGCTGCCGGTTTTGCCTGGCTCTGGGTGCTGACATTCATAGAAGGCGAACTATATGATGATATCTTGACCTTAGCCGTCCTTTTCTTACTTTATCTCGCTGTGGAGAGTTTGCAGGGCAGCGGGGCTATTTTTGCTCTCGTGTTCGGCTTAATCCTGGGAAACGGCATGGATTTCGCCGGGTTCTTGCGCACTAAGAGGACCATCGAGGTCCACAATACGATGATGACATTCCACTCCCAAATATATTTCATAGTGAAGACACTCTTCTTCGCCTACCTGGGACTTATGATAACCTTTGACGACCCCGAGGTGATCGTACCGAGTATCCTCCTGTCGCTAGTGCTACTGGGGGTAAGAATCATAGTGGTCCCTGCAATTTCCATAGGCAAGAAGCGCTTGCGTGCCAACACCGGAATACTGGCCACCATGATGCCTCGAGGTCTATCCGCTGCTGTGGTAGCTGAAATAGCTGCTATCTCAGCAATTCCCAATGCCCGGCTTTATCCTGAGATAACCATAGTGGTTATAGCCACGACTGTTATAATATCAGCTGTAGGTATTCCCATCTTTGCCAGGAAAGCCCCAGAGGAGAGCAATAAAGCGAATGCGTAGGTGGCGAATCGAACCACCTTAAGCTAGCTCCAAGCTTTACTCCGCCATTGCTCGCCTTACTGTTGCTTGACGGAAATTGGCTTTTACTCTATGATTAAGTGAATTTACTACTATATCTAATTCACATTATAGCGGAAGGACATGTGTGTGGGGCCGATTGTACACAAGATACAGGCAGAGCCAGTCCGCAGGAAATCGTTCAGGCGGGCCTGGTAGATATCGCCCTGGCTACCTGCGGATGTTCGGCAAACAAGCAACATTGTAAAGGAGGATAGAAATGGCTGTTAAAAAAGTTGGCGAAAAATATCGCTGCAAAATCTGCGGCAATGAGGTGACAGTAACCAAGGCCGGCGGCGGTACTCTGGTCTGTTGTGGTGAGGATATGGAATTAATCAGCTCTTAACTTTCCAAGAGGATTAAGTAAATGGAAAAAGAACAAGCCCGGACGATAGAGGTACTTCAGCTTGCGGTTCGTATGGAAGTAGAGGGCAAGGAATTCTACCTGCAGGCAAGCCAGAAAAGCAGCAATAGGCTAGCGAAGGATTTATTTCAACACCTGGCTAATGAAGAGGAAATTCACCGCGAGAAATTTGAGGGAATATATGACGCCCTCAAGAAAGGGAAGAATTGGCCTGATGTTGAGCCGCCATCCGAGAAAGGAAAGAGGCTTAAGTCTCTTTTCGCGGAAGCTACAAAAGCGATGGGCAGCAAGAGCACAGTGGCCAAGTCTGAACTTGAAGCCATTAAAATAGGTATGGAAATGGAGATGAAGTCCTACAATTTATATCATTCTCGGAGCGAAGAAAGCACTCTCCCTGTGGAAAAAAGATTCTATGAGACCCTGGCGGGAGAGGAGCGGGGACACCACCTTGCGCTTGTCGATTCCTACGAATATCTCAGTGACCCGTCAGGGTATTTTGCCAAAAGCGAACATTGGTCATTGGACGGAGCTTAAAGGAACAGGATCGTACGATATGGGGGATGTCGCTTTAAGCATTGAACAATTAAACGTGGAGGTGGAAGGGCGGGAGATTCTGCATGATATAAATCTGGAGATGAAACCCGGCGAGACTCACGTCCTGTTCGGCCCCAACGGCAGCGGGAAAACCACTTTGCTCATGGCAATAATGGGCTTTCCCAAGTACCGGATAACCAAAGGCAAAATTACTTTCAGGGATCGGGACATAACCAAGTTACCCATTGACGAGAGAGCCCGTCTAGGGATAGGTATATCCTTTCAGAGGCCGCCAGTGGTTAGAGGAGTAAAAATGCGCGACATGGTGGCTGCCTGCTTTGGGGAGCGAGAACCAGAAGAAAGTATCAGCCAACTCGCAGAGAAAGCCGACCTAACCGATTTTCTGGACAGGGAAATGAACTACGGGTTCTCGGGAGGCGAGATAAAACGTTCCGAGTTGATGCAATTACTGGCGCAAAAGCCGGCATTAACATTGATAGATGAGCCTGAATCAGGTGTTGATCTGGTAAATATCGCCCTTATTGGTAAACTTCTAAACAACCTACTGGAGAAAGACTGTCCCATTCCCGAGCGAAAATGCATGGGACTCATAATTACGCATACCGGGCATATCCTGGATTATGTTAGCGCCCGTACGGGCTATGTCATGTGTAACGGTGTAATCGGATGTGAGGGAGCCCCACGTGAGATTTTAGCCAGTATAAGAGAGAAAGGCTACCAGGAATGTATCACATGCTTCCTGAGGAGGAGAGCCTCAAGTGGTTGAGACCGTATCATCTAAAACAAACAAAGATAAAGCCAGAGCAGCAGCCGATAAACCGGCGACATTCGGTGAGGACATAGCTTTAGGCGATTATGTCAGCTCAGCTGAGGAGCAGCCGTACCAGAGTGACCCTTCGAAGCTCCCTGTCGAAGATAAAGATCGGATGCTGGAGGCAGGAGTCATTTTAGACGACCCGGGCCAGAGAGCGGGAACATTTATCCAGATGGATAACAGTACAGTCCATAGTTCGGTCAGGCAGGAAGGCTTGGAAGTAATGGCAGTCAGCCAGGCTCTGGAAAAATATGACTGGTTGGCAGACTACTGGTGGCAGGCAGTAGCGGTGGATACCGATAAGTATACGGCCAATGTCGAGCTTAACCATCACAACGGCTACTTCATCAGGGCGCTGCCGGGCTATAAGACTATTTATCCTGTTCAGACCTGTCTCTATCTGGCTAAGGCACAGAGTGCTCAGAATGTGCACAATATTGTTATTGCCGAAGAAAACTCGGAGCTACATATCATCACCGGTTGTACAACCGCTTCCAAGGAAGAAGCCGGCCTGCATCTGGGTGTCTCCGAGTTCTACATAAAGAAGGGGGCTAAGGTCACCTTCACTATGATACACAGCTGGAATCCGGAGGTAGCCGTTCGTCCACGCACCGGAGTGATGATTGAAGAGAATGGTTTGTTTCTCAGTAATTATGTGCTTACCAAGCCAGTCCATTCACTACAGATGTATCCCACAGCAAGGTGTGTGGGAAAGAATTCTGTTGTCAGGTTTAACAGTATTCTGGTTGCAGCGCCGGGGTCGTCGCTGGACGTCGGTTCCCGAACCATACTGGATGCCGAGGGAGCAAAAACAGAAATCATATCACGAGCCATAACTACCGGAGGGAGCATTATTGCCAGGGGCTATATAGAAGGTAGTGCCCCTGATGTCAAAGGTCATCTGGAATGCCGAGGACTAATTCTGACTGGAGAGGGCACGATCCATGCCATACCCGAGCTTAAAGGAACCTTAGCTGGTATCGACCTGTCCCATGAAGCGGCAGTGGGGAAGATAGCTGAAGAAGAAGTAGAGTATCTCATGGCGAGGGGGTTAACCAGAAGCGAAGCCACAGCTACAATAGTGAGAGGATTCCTCAGAGTGGACCTAGAGGGATTGCCGCCCTTACTCAGTGCCGAGTTACAGCGGGCAATCGCAGCCAGCGAAGAGGACCTTATGTGAAAAAATACCGATAGGAGACTAGCAATGAATACGAAAGCTCTACGCAGTTTAAGCTACGGACTATACGCGGTGGCATCTCAAAAAAAGGGGAAGCTGAACGCACAAATCGCCAATACAGTAGTTCAAGTCACCTCTGAGCCTCCTACTATCTCAGTGTGCATCAACAAGCAGAACCTGACACACGAGTTTATCACCGAGAGCAAAGTCTTTACCGCCTCTATACTATCACAGGATACACCGCTCTCCTTCATCGGACATTTCGGATTTAAGTCGGGGCGGGAAGTGGATAAACTCAAAGATATCAATTGCAAACTCGGTGAAACTAAGGCTCCCATAATACTGGACCACTGTCTGGCTTATCTCGAAGTCAGGGTAATTGATCAAGTAGATGTGGGAACTCATACTATCTTCATAGGGGAGCTTGCAGGAGCCGATGTTATTCGGGAAGGTGAACCAATGACTTATGCCTACTACCATCAGGTTAAGAGAGGCACCACCCCCAAAACAGCCCCCAGCTACATCGAAGAGACAAAGGAGGAGGTATCTAAAATGGCGAAATACAAATGCAGTGTCTGCGGGTATATCTACGACCCCGAGTTAGGCGACCCCGACGGGGGTATTAAGCCGGGAACGCCTTTCGAGGAGATACCCGATGATTGGGTATGCCCTGTCTGCGGTGCAAGTAAAGACCAGTTCGAGAAAATATAGTAGTGATGGGACAACGATGATAGAGAATTTAAGCCACGAACAATTAGCAGGGATATTGGAGGCACTACCGGTGGAAATTTCTTTCGTTGACGAGAACGACTCGGTTAAATTCTGGAACAAGCACGAAACGAGAATTTTCAAACGGCCGACTTCAGTGATTGGAAAATCGGTGCAGAACTGCCACCCGAGGCAAAGTGTGGGCAAAGTAAACCAGATATTGTCCGATTTCAAGAGTGGAAGAAGGGATTCAGCAGAGTTTTGGATAAATCTCAAGGAAAAGCAGGTATATATCAGATATTTTGCGGTACGGGATAAAACGGGCAAGTATCTGGGCACGCTGGAAGCCACTCAGGATATTACAGAGATAAAGAAGATTGAAGGAGAAAAGAGGTTGTTAGAGTATTGAAGGAAACCATAACATGAAAGCAAGACAGATAAGTAAAAATGTTCACTGGATAGGCGCTATCGACTGGGACAGGCGTCTCTTTGACGCCCTGATACCCCTTCCCGACGGAACAAGCTATAACTCTTACCTGGTTCACGGCAGCCAGAAAGTGGCTTTGATAGACACCGTAGACCCTTCCATGCTACATGTTTTAACGGCCCATCTTGAGAATGTTCCCGCCATTGACTATGTCATTGTCAACCATGCCGAGCAAGACCATGCCGGTTCTATCCCCCAGGTTCTAGAGAAATATCCCGATGCTAAAGTGGTTACCACAGCAAAAGGGCGGGACTTGCTCATGGCTCTCTTACTTATACCGGAGGGCAGGTTTATCACTGTAAACGACGGTGATACTCTATCCCTGGGCGATAAAACCCTGGAGTTTATCCATGCCCCGTGGGTACACTGGCCTGAGACCATGCTTACATATTTAAGGGAAGACAAGATACTCTTCCCCTGCGACCTTTTTGGCTCCCACCTAGCTACCACAGACTTGTGTGTAGCCGACGAAGGGCAGGTCTATGAGGCAGCTAAAAGATACTTTGCTGAAATCATGATGCCTTTCCGCACCAGCATTGAGAAACATCTGGAGAAGCTAAATGGTTATAAGATTGACATCATCGCTCCCAGCCATGGCCCACTCTATAACAAACCATCGTTCATCATAGAAGCATATCGAAGCTGGGTGTCCGACCCACCAAAAAACATTGTAGTTTTGCCTTATATCTCCATGCACGGCAGCACACAGAAAATGGTAGAACATTTCGTTGATGCACTGGTAGACAAAGGTGTCACTGTTAAACAGTTTAATTTAGCGGTAACCGATATTGGGAAACTGGCTATGGCATTGGTAGATGCTGCCACTATGGTCATAGGCACACCCACAGTTCTAATTGGTCCACATCCTAACATTGCCCATGCGGCATTTCTAGCCAACGCCTTAAGACCAAGGCTCCAGTTTATCTCCGTTATTGGCTCATATGGCTGGGGCAGCAAGGCGGTGGAACAGCTCACAGGAATGATTCCCAATCTTAAGGCGGAGGTGCTAATTCCCGTGCTCAGTAAGGGATTTCCCACGGAAGAGGTGTTTAAAGCCCTGGATAACCTGGCAAGTACCATTGCAAAAAAACATAAAGAGCAGGGTCTTACCTAGTAATGTCTTGCTCTGAGAGGGTGGGGTATGGATAAAACAATAACAATTCCACGATGCTTTCGCCATCACAGAAATGTCATAAATTTGTAATTTTTTCAACCTCTGTTTTATGACTTCTTTATTAATTATTTTCTAAGATTTCAGCATGAAATATCTTCAGAGTGTGCCTATACTACCATCAGCGGCTATACTATGAGTGAAGCGGTAAAGATATAGTGATGATGGCTGATAAAATGAGTTAAAAGGAAGGAGGAAGCAATGAATCACTGGATGTGCGATGAATGCAACTATGTATTTGAGGCTGAGACGCCGCCAGATGCATGTCCCGGCTGCCATGCTAAATGTACGTTTATGAATGTCAGCTGCTATATTCCTGATTGCGGTGGACCTGATCATTACGACCCCAAACTGGTAGCTCAGCATGCTAGAGAATCAAAAAAAAGGCTTAAATAATCTCGATTAAGGAGGTAACTAATGGCGAAATTAGGAGAGAGTATTCAAACAGGTGATTGGAAACAAGAGAAACATGTGCCTGCAATTGAGTGCCCTTCCGAAGTAAAGTCGGATGAGCTATTCGAGGTCAAAGTTAGTTTAGGTAAGGCAGTGGCACATCCCAATACCACAGAGCACCATATTCGCTGGATAAATGTCTTCTTCCATCCGGAAGGAGAAAAATTTACCTATCAAGTAGCTCATTTCAATTTCACTGCCCACGGCGAGTCCGCTGAGGGGCCTAATAAGGGTGCTGTCTATACTAATCATGAAGCATCGTTTTCTATGAAGATCGGCAAGCCTGGTGTAATTCATGCTTTATCTTTATGCAATATTCACGGTCTCTGGGAGAGCACAAAGGAAATTAAGGTAGTATAGTAGTCATTTACAAATATTCAAAGGAGATATTAAACATGGAAGAAGTAAAAGAGCAAACAAGCCACATGCCCCACATAGGCGAACCGGCTCCAGCTTTTGAGGCGGTAACCACTCACGGGAAACTCAAGCTGGAGGATTTCAAGGGAAGCTGGTTGATTCTCTTTTCACACCCCGCGGATTTCACCCCGGTATGCACTACTGAGTTTATCGCTTTTTCAGAGATTTATCCGGAACTACAAAAGCGGGGGGTAGAGCTTCTGGGCCTTAGCGTAGATAGTGTCTCTTCACACATCGCCTGGGCGCGCAATGTAGAGGAAAAAACCAAGGTGAAGATACCGTTCCCCATTATTGCTGACCTCAACAAGGAGGTTTCCCTAGCATATGGAATGATTCATCCAGGTCAGAGCAAGACCGAGACTGTCCGATGTGTGTTTATAATCGACCCCAACCAGACTATCAGAACGATACTCTACTATCCGCTGACCACCGGCCGGAATATGGATGAGATATTGAGAATAATAGATGCATTACAAACTACAGACAAGAACGGCGTAGCTACTCCGGCCAACTGGCGACCGGGCGATAAGGTAGTGGTACCGCCACCGAATACACAAGAAATGGCCGAAGAGAGACTCAAGCAAGGATATGAGTGTATAGATTGGTATCTCTGCAAGAAGAAGTTGTGAGCAAAATAGGAGGAGAACATGGCATGTATTAGCCCTGATGGTAAACCTACAGAATCAGGTTCTAAAATGCTCCGTGCCTTAAAAGCAGGTTTAGGGGCTCCCGAGGAAATTGCCAAGGAGACTAGTCTCCCGCTGTTTAGGGTGAGAAGTGGATTGCGTGAACTTGCTGAGGCTGGGCTGGCTAAGCCAAAAGGTGATGGATACGAGATAAGCGAACAGGGAGCTAAATTATTAAAATAACTCCACTAGCCGGGATTTCATATCTATACGGGCGTGTTTTACGCTTAGAAGACAGGCTTGTGTTGACAAGAAATGCCATGTGATTCCACGACAAGATATTCAGGAGAACAATAACATAGGAGGAATGAATGGACAAGGATAAAATTATTGCTTTACTTAATCAAGACCTTGAGGGCGAACATGGAGCCATTATTCAATATCTGGTCCATGCTTATGCTATGGGCGAGGGCGAGATGGCCTGTGAAATCGAAGCTATTGCCCGGGAAGAAATGCGCCATTTTGACTGGCTGGCTGAGACTATAGTCAGTTTGGGTGGTACTCCCAGCATTGAGAGGGGAAGCATGCGCACTGGTGGCGAGGCGGTTCCCAATTGGATGAAGAATAACGTGCTGTTAGAGCAAGATGCAATCTCTCTATATGAGGAACACATTAAGGCCATCGATGACCCTAAGATAAAACGATTATTGAAGCGAATTCTCTCCGATGAAAAGTCGCACCAGGGTGACTTCAAGCACTTTGTAGACAAGGCTCAAAAGGAAAGTGCCCGTGATTTAAGGGGCTCTAGACAGGACAGGGTTGCTCAGGTTCTAAACTGGGGAATCGAGCATGAATACACCGTTATTCTTCAATACCTTCTCCATTCCTATATGACGCCCAACGAAGACGTCAAAGAGGAAATGCAGGACCAGGCCATAAACGAGATGCAGCATCTTGGATGGCTGTCTGAAGAAATGGTTGATAAAGAAGGCAGTCCCAAGATCGAACACACCGAGGTGGATAAATCCACCAAGACCCCTGATATGCTTCGAGCAGACATCAAGATCGAGAAAAAGGTAGCAGCCGAATATGACCGCGCTGCCAAAGAAATTGACGAGCCCGACCTGAAAAAGCTCCTCACCCGCATAAGAGATCACGAAGTATACCATGCAGATGTATTCGATGATTTGCTGAAGGAAGAGGAAAAACGAGACTGATTTGTTTATTTAGCCGGAAGTGCAATGCTAGCTTGATTATCAGCAATCTAGAAGAGGATAGCAGCCCTCGATCGATTAACTTGTATAAAGTCGTGAGAGGCCGCATCCTGGCAGGAATTTAGTTAGCCTCACCTTATACTGCAAATTCCAGAAAACCTTAAGTAATTGAGACGTGGGTGGGATAGTATAATGGCCAGTAAAACTAATTCCAAGAAGTCTGGCAAGGCTTCACTCCACATAACCGGGATGACCTGCACTACCTGTGCACGCACTATCAAAAAGGGTCTAGCTAAGACTCCCGGTGTGGAGCAAGCTGACGTTAACTTTGCTTCCGAGAAAGCCTCAATAAAATACGATTCTTCAAAAGTTGACCTCGCCAAGATTAAGAATACGGTTTCAGAATTGGGGTATGGAGTCGCCACCAAGAAGTCCATATTCCCAGTCACCGGCATGACATGCGCTTCTTGTGTTGCACGGGTGGAGGAAGCTCTGTCAAGCGTGGCTGGAGTGATTTCGGCTAACGTGAATCTGGCATCAGAGAAAGCTACCGTGGAGTATTTAGAGGGAACCGGGGTGGCTGACATGCGACGCGCGGTAAAAGACGCGGGCTATGAACTTGGCCCCGAGGTGGAAGCCCTGGAGGATGTGACCACGGTTGCCCAGCGTGAGATTCGAGTTATTAGGAATAGATTTATCATCGCTGCTATCCTGACCGCATCAATCATGGCTTTGGGCTGGGGTCCTTATTTTGTCGGGAAGTCCTATCTATTATTAGTTCTGGCCACGCCAGTGCAGTTCTGGGCGGGTTTGCGATTTTATCGAGGGGCATGGGGCGCGCTGAAACACAAGACCTCCGATATGAATACTCTGGTTGCGGTAGGTACCTCGGTAGCTTACTTCTACAGCTTAATAGCCGTTATTGTCCCCGGCATTTTTACCACCGGTGTAGTGGAACCCCACTTATATTTCCATACTTCAGCGGCGATCATAACCTTGATTCTTGTTGGTCGTTTTCTGGAAGCTAGAGCTAAAGGACGAACTTCAGAAGCAATAAAGAAACTCATCGGTATGCAACCGAAAACCGCCCTAGTCACGCGTGAGGGCAAGGAGAGGGAGATTCCCGTTGAAGAGGTTGAGGTTGGGGATCTCATCCTGGTACGTCCCGGCGAGAGGGTGCCCGTCGATGGCATAGTTAGCCAGGGCTATTCCAGTGTTGATGAGTCCATGATTACCGGGGAGAGTATCCCTGTAGAGAAAAAGGTTGGTGATGAGGTTATAGGTGCCACCATTAACAAGACAGGCAGCCTTGAAATCGAAGCAACCAAGGTAGGTAAGGATACAACGCTGGCTCATATCGTCAGAATGGTGGAGCAAGCACAGGGAAGCAAAGCTCCTATTCAGCGTTTTGTGGACGTTATTGCCAGTTACTTTGTGCCCACAGTCATCGGTATTGCCATTGTGACTTTCGTAGTCTGGTATTTCGTGGGACCAGCTCCGGTTCTGACTTTCGCCTTCCTAAACTTCGTCGCCGTGCTTGTCATCGCCTGCCCCTGTGCCTTGGGACTGGCCACTCCAACCGCGATTATGGTTGGTACGGGCAAGGGAGCCGAGCAAGGGATTCTCATCAGGAATGGTGAAGCTTTGGAAAGGGCTCACCAGATAAACACCGTTCTCCTGGATAAGACGGGTACTCTGACCCGTGGCGAGCCCGGTGTGACTGATGTAGTCGCTGCCCCTTTTTCTTCCCCAGAGGAAGTCCTTCGATTATCTGCTTCCGCAGAACACAGCTCAGAGCACCCACTTGGTGAGGCTGTGGTCAAAGCTGCTCTGGAGAAGAAACTGGAGTTATCTCCGTACTCAGATTTTAATGCCATCCCAGGGCAGGGTATAGAGGCCATAGTGGAAGGGAAGAAGCTTTTGCTTGGCAACCTCAAATTAATGGAAGATAGGGGCTTTTCTTTGAACGGGCTGGAGGCAAAAGCCGCCGAACTACTTAAACAAGGGAAGACGGTAATGTTCCTCGGGTGTGATAGCCAAGTAGCAGGAATCATTGCCTTGGCTGACACCCTAAAACCAGGCGCCAAAGAGGCCCTCCAGGCACTGCACAAGATGGCTATTGAAACAGCTATGCTCACCGGGGATAACCAGCGCACGGCAGAGGCTATTGCCCGAGAATCAGGTATTGACCGTGTCCTGGCTGAGGTGCTCCCTGAGCATAAGGCTAGGGAGGTCAAGAAATTGCAGGAAGAGGGAAAGGTGGTGGCAATGGTGGGCGACGGCATCAATGATGCTCCCGCATTAGCTCAGGCGGATGTTGGTATCGCTATTGGTACCGGTACCGATGTTGCCATGGAAACTGGAGATATTACCCTGATTAGGGGGGATTTGATGGGAGTGGTAACAGCAATATCGCTAAGCAAGCGGACCATGAGAACTATCAAGCAGAACCTCTTCTGGGCTTTTGCGTACAATACAGCCCTCATCCCAGTGGCAGCCGGGGTATTGTATCTCGCCTTCGGGAAGACCGGTGTACCCTCCGGGCTTCATTTCATCTTGGGTGAGTATGGTTTTTTAAATCCAATACTGGCAGCAGCGGCCATGGCGGCTAGCTCCATCACTGTAGTATCCAACTCGCTGCGTTTGAGAAGATTTAAGCCAGCCAAGCTTGGCAATTAACGAAAGGAGGTATTCAATGGCAATAGACCCAGTTTGTAAGATGCAGGTAGAGGAATCTAAAGCAGCAGCCACTTCGGAGTACAAGGGAAAGAAATACTACTTCTGTGCTGTCGGTTGCAAGAAAGCTTTCGACCAGAACCCTGAGAAGTATCTCGTTGAGAAAAAGGATTAAACTTACATGAACGTAGATAATATGTGGAAGTGTACTAATTGTCATCATGTGGAATTTGGCACTAACAAACCTCCACACTGCCCGGTCTGTGGTGCTCAGGCAGAAAAGCTTGTCCCGTACGATGCGCCGGGGATCAAAGGAACTAAAACGCTGAACAATCTTAAAGCTGGTTTCATAGCTGAGTCGCAGGCGCACCTGAGAAACCTTGCTTTTGCCATGAAAGCTGAACAAGAGGACTATTCTCAGGTAGCGAGATTGTTCCGTGCTATCGCTGAAGCTGAGGCAGTCCATGCTCTCAATCACCTTCGCCTTTTGGGTGCAGTATCCGACACGCAGGATAACCTTGAAAGTGCTTTTGAG
>Ga0209742_10000958_pt1 | contig 14062 bp, 9 predicted proteins | sample DeeMarSeWOR38_10_FD_187462 | JGI IMG/M metagenome (GOLD analysis project Ga0209742, IMG submission 187462) | Marine sediment microbial communities from White Oak River estuary, North Carolina - WOR-3-8_10 (SPAdes) (version 2) | ecosystem: Environmental > Aquatic > Marine > Intertidal zone >... | reverse complement strand
TATCGAGTTGATGATCGTTGTTGCGATCATCGGTATCCTGGCAGCTGTTGCCATCCCTGCCTACATGACGTACATCCAGAAATCACGCCTGACATCGCTTGTTTTCCCGGGGATGCATGCAATTGAAACCAACATGGGCCTGATATATGCAACTTCGGGTACAACTGACTTCTCATCTGTTGTTATTGATTTGACAATAGCACAAGAAGATGCCGATACAGTTTACTTTAGTCCCTCACACTACACAGCTGGCTCCAGCGGTGGCCTTTTTATCACTATTCAACGTGGCCCCGATGGTAAAATGTCAAAACTTGAGGGTGACACATTCTATGCAGTTCCAACTTATTCTGCTGGTAAAATAGGAAGCTGGCGACTTGGTGGGCCACTAGCCGAACGGCTTGGTCTGTCAAATTAATTAACAGAATATCGTAAACCCACAAAGGCCGTACCCTCTATAAAGGAGGGTGCGGCCTTTTTTTTGTTGATTTTTAAAAAATTTATTAATTTATACAATCCTTTTACTCCTGAAATGGTTATGGCTCCAATGAAAGAATCCAATATCCTGAAATTGTTTTCACGCCCGTTTGTGGTTATCCCCTTCCTTTTGTTTCTTGTTGCAATAAGTTATGCCAACACTCTTTATTCCCCTTTTGTCCTGGATGACATGCACTCCTTTGTAGAGGAGCCCAATTTATATGTGCATGATTTTTCCTTTGAATCATTCAGCAAGCTGTCTGACACCTTTTTTGGTAAAACAAGGATCATCCCATTGATCACCTTTTCAATAAATCACTATATGTCAAAGGGCCAGATGCCCATATACCATATTACCAACATTCTGATTCATCTTTTTGCCACGCTGGTTGTCTATTGGTTTATAAGAACTCTATTCCGGACACCGGTGGGGACTTCAGCTCTCAGGGGTATACCGGCCGCCTATTTTTCTTTCTTTGTAGCAGCGCTGTGGGCTTTGAATCCGGTACAGACAAATGCCGTGACATATATAGTTCAGAGGATGACCTCGATTTCAGCTCTCTTTTATATTGCCTCACTGACTCTTTATGTTAAAGGCAGACTGGCAACTACTCGAAAAGACAAAGGATTGTTTTATTTGTTTTCTGCCGGTATGGCTTTGTGCGCCTTTCTTTCCAAGGAAAACAGTTATATTCTGCCTGCCGCTTTTCTCCTGGTGGAATGGATTTTTATTTCACCAAATGTTTTTACAAAAATTTTGCAGAAACTGAAATGGTACCACTGGATTGTCATATTATTAATGGCCTTTGTTTTAATACCTTTACTGGAGCAACGCTGGGCAGGAATATTAAATTCATATATCAATGTGAGACCATTCTCTCTGGAAGAAAGGCTTTTAACCCAAACAAGAGTGGTTGTATATTATATTTCACTGCTCTTTCTGCCATTGCCCGGGAGAATGAATTTCGATTATGACTTTCCCCTTTCCACTTCCATCTTCTCACCTCCAACTACGTTTCTGTCTCTGGCTTTATTGGGTTTGATACTTATATGGTCTTTTCGAAGAAGAAAGCGTTATCCATTAATTGCTTTTGGCGTTTTCTGGTATTTTCTCAATCTGCTGATAGAATCAACTGTCATTCCCCTGGAGATGGTTTTCGAACATCGGCTCTATCTGCCATCAGTTGGTTTTTATATTGCTTTTCTAGCAGCATTGGATCTGTTTGCTACATACTTGAAAACAAAACGTTCATCCCGAGGGGTTGAAGAAATATTCGTCCTGATAATGGTCGTAATTGTGTCATTTTTTTCGATTGGTACAACAGTCAGGAATAACGTCTGGCGGGATTCGTATGCCTTGTATAGTGACTGTGCAAAAAAGTCACCGAATAAGCCGAGAATTCATTTGAATCTGGGTGTAGCAATGGGACGGGACGCGAACCTTGAACGCGAGTCGATTACGGAATTTGAAAAGGTGATTGAACTGGGAAAACCGAAAAAGGAAAATTATATTCAGGCTGCAACTAATATTGTCATTGCCTATGCTGAACTTGGAGAATATGAAGAGGCAATTGCCCAGGGAGAAAAATATCTTGAAGAAGCCCCGGGGTATGTGAGTGGAAAAGGCTATCCGAAGTTAATGAACAATCTTGGATACGCCTATTATAAAACAGGTCAATACAGTGAGGCAATGCAGGCGCTTGTAAGCGGTATTACAAAAGAACTGACGAGGTATAATAGGTATCTTGTTGATTCTATGGTGATAATATTATCCGGAGCGTATGACCATGAAGAATACCGAGACAAATTAGAGCTTACAGAAGAAAATGGCAACAAGAGCATCTCTGTTCAATTACGGATGGCAAGACTCCTTTCAGATTTGCGAGATTATGAAAAAGCAAATGATTTCCTGGAAGCAGTAATTGAAATTTATCCGGAGCATGAATTGGCCAACAAACTTCACGAAACAATTCAAGATCAGTTGCAGAAAAATATAAAACAGAAGGAGTTGATGAATCTAAAAAATCACCCTCTTTATAATGAAAGTATGATCTACAGGATATCACTTGATCTGTCTGACTTTATCCTTAAGGATTATTCTCCTCTGCATTTCACAGTCGGCTGGCTACTGAACAAAGCAGAAAAAGCCTCACAACCCGATGATCCTTTTGTATTGTGGTATAGGGTAAAATGGTATATGGAGACAGGGGATAGTGAGAAATTGATGCAGGAGCTCCAAGATGCTGCGAAGCTGCAACCGGATTTTGTGCCGCTCCTCAGGCTAGCTGGTGAGTATTATGAACTCATCGGAGAACAGGATAAAGCGATAGAAATTTTTGCGCATATATTGGATCTCTACCCTGGTGAACCCCTCTGGCTTAAATATGAGAATAGAATAGTCGAATATAATGAAATAAAAACAATGCAATGAGTAATATTACAGATTCAACAATACCGCCGAGAGAATTAACTATACTTTTGCCTGCTTATAATGAAGAGCAGAGTATCGGGAATACAATCAGGGGAATTAAAGAACTCTATCCAGATTGTGAAATTCTAGTTGTTGATGACGGCTCTGCCGATCGGACAAAGGAAGAAGCGATCATGGCTGGCGCCAATGTGATGAGTCATCCCCATAACATCGGCAATGGAGCTGCCATTAAAACGGGACTTCGATATGCCAGCGGAGAGTGGGTGCTGATGATGGATGCGGATGGGCAGCATAAACCTGCTGATATTGCCCATCTGCTCGAGCATAAGAATGATTATGATATGGTGGTAGGGGCCAGGAGCAAGGGATCAAAAACTTCTTGGCACAGAGACCTAGCCAATTTTATCTATAATTGGTTGGCTACCTTTATTACCAAGTTCAAAGTTGAAGACCTTACTTCAGGTTTCAGGCTGGTAAAAAATGACAGGGTAAGTAAGTTTATTTACCTTCTGCCAAATACCTTTTCCTATCCAGCAACCATTACCATGGCATATTTGAGAAGCGGCCTGTGTATTAAATATGTACCGATTCAGACTTTAGCACGAAAGGGCAAAAGCAAGATAAAGCTCTTTCAGGATGGTATCCGTTTTTTTCTCATAATTATAAGAATTGCAACTCTTTTCTCTCCCTTTCGAGTTTTTCTCCCGGTCAGTTTTATATTTTTTATTACAGGCATGGGATATTATATATTCACTTATATAACACAGAATCGTTTTACTAATATGTCAATGCTGCTTTTGTCGAGTTCGGTGATTATTTTTATGATAGGGCTTGTTTCTGAACAGATAGCGCAGATGAGATATGACAGGGTGGAAGACTAATTAAGGATTTCAATTTGAGTATAACCCCTAATGTAATTTTGATAAACATTGACCTGCTATTTTTGCTTCTGTAATTGCAATTATTACATCCTTAAGCTCTTTTACCAGTTACACCCTTTAGACCTTCACAAATTCCCTTCCAAATAAAATATCTTTGTTCTCTGGTTTCTTTTGAAACAAATCCAAAATAAGAAAATGTAAAAAACACTTTTATAATATTCCAGAATTTCCAGGTTAGTGGAATATACGATATCTTCTGCAGCAATATACTATTTCTGATAATATAATAATGTCGCTGAGGCGAACGATAAGGCATTCGTCGATTGCCAAAAAACCAATACTCGCAGATTTCATCACCCATATTATGCTCCATCACAACTTTAGAGGTTCCAAATATTTTATAACCTTTGTCAATAGCCCTGAAGCACCATTCTGTTTCTCCATGATCCATGAAAAAATCTTTCTGAAGCAGGCCAACTTTATTCAAAGCTTCTATAGAAATTAACGATCCTGAACTGTTGAGACTCTGGCATTCAATTATCTGTGGTTTTGTGGGAATTTTCTTCAGCCAGAATCCCCATTTTTTTAAATGAAATCCGAGATAATTTTTGTCTCGCGGATCGAATAATAAAGGGCCTAACGCGGCAGGATTATTCCCGGATTTAACGAGAAACTCAAAATCAATTTCAAGAGCTTTAATCATATCCTTTGGGGGAATACTATCATGGTCAAGAAAGAGAACAAAATGAATTCCCGGATGATTGTGCATTAAATATTCGATACCGATATTCTGGGCATTGGAGATGCCAATATTTTTATCCAGGGCGATAAGTGTAATAAAGTTCTTGTTTTTTGAGATTTGTTTAATTTTGGCAAAGGTATTGGCATTGGTGCCATTGTCAACAATAACAACGTCACATTGTGACTCTAGGCTGCGGAGTTGCCGTGTAAGAATTGTTATGTCAGGATTGTATGTAATAGTTATTGAAACTGTTTTAAATGATTTCGCCATTATTATAATTATTATAACTATTATGAATAATTGATAAAGTTAAAGGTTATCTGCATAAATAATGCTGCGGAAGAATTCTTTCATTGCATTGCGATTCTTTTCAATATTTCCAGTCGGAGTATTTGTCATTGGAGACGCAATTTTTAAGCTATGGGCATGTTTTATTGCTTCAACTAATGATTTGGTTTCACGGGGGTCATAAAATAATATTCTTTCCATGAATGCCTGAAGTTCCGGTTCACTTTGTAAGTCCTTTTTATTCCCAGGGATAATAATATAGCATCCCGCATAAAGGGCCTCATAAGTGGTACGACCAGTTCTGAAATCCGGATCCCCCCGGACTACAAAATCACTAATAGCATAAATTTTATAAACTTCATGGTAATCGAGCATCCCCATGAAAATGATTCTGTCGTTATCATTTTCAGCAATTGAGCGACAATAATCCATATATTCTATGTTACCTGTGCCAACGATAAGAAGTCTGGCATTTTCGATTTCAGATTCTGTAAATGCCTTAAGTATTAAATCAGTTCCTTTAACTGGGTGAATGTTTCCCAGGCAGGTAAATATTTTCCCATTAAAGCTCTCAAAGCCATATTCCTGGAGTATTGCCTTCCTTTCATGGCGAAGATCCCTGGCCTCATTCATGTCAAAGGGGTTATTAATAATGCTTTGCAGCGGTAATAAGTTGCCTAACGATAATTTTTTGAAGCCTTCCTGGGTGCTCTTGTCAATAAATATTAAGCCGCTTGCATTACAAAGGTCATGAATTGCCCGATTTGAAAATTTAGACTTTTTATTCAATATCTCTCTAACATGTAATATATGTCGAGAATTTTTTGAAACCAGTTGATGCAACACCACAGAATTGAAATGCACAAAGGTATATTCAGGTTTTCCCATTATAAATCTGGTAAGAGGTAAAGCAAAATAAGCTATTATATTATTAATAAAATAGGCCAAATTTGCCTTCAAAGAAGTTTGCCTCCCTTCGAAGCAACTGCTCCAAGGTAAAGGTAAAAAATAAATTTTGTTAACAGAAGCTGGTTTCTCAGCAAAAGCTTGTCTTATTATTTTCGGTAAATGAAAGAGACGACCAACAAAAAAAGGGAGGATTAAATCAACTTCAAGAAAATCCTGATGCTGAAGAAATGTCAGCAAGCTATTGCCAGCACCTCCTCCAAAAATACTGCCAAGAGGGACATGGGATACAAAAAGGCATCTTGTTTTGTTTTGAATTTTCACGATTTATTTGTGCTTTTTCGTTCCGACGTATCTAGTTGATCTTTCATTAGTTCGGATTTCTTTCGAGCAGCCACCAGTTGGGTTGAGGAAAACTGTCACCTAATTCAGCAGAGAAATCAGACCAAAAAAAATTATTTAGTACTGTAAAACCGGAATTTTCCCATACGGGGTCGAGTTTTTTTTCATTTTTGTGTTGGTATATGATAGCGTAATCTGCTTTCCATTCCTGCAGTTTCGCTTTTACCTGTTCCGGTTCTCGGCCCCAAAAATTTGGAGCCCCTTCATAATTAGTGTCAAAAACTGCCCACCAGTCAGGCATAAAATGAAATCTTTTTAGATTTGCTACATGACTGGGCAATTCATTTAAGATCCTGTATCCGTCAAAAATATGGTTATAATCATCATGAGGGTCTGTATAGCACATAAGAACCCGCTGGTTTTCCTGAACTGGCGCCAAAAAAGCCGACACCCCGTCAATTAATTTGCGTATGTTAAATGGTTTTGCCGAAGGGATTGTTAGGAGTGAATCAGTTTTCCAGGGAGCAGGTGAAAAAGGAGGAAGGGGCGATATAACTAACCAGAAAGAGGGCAATAAGAAATAATTGTGTACATTTATAGTTGTCAAAGTAAGAAGAGACAACATTGTCATAAGTAATGTCTGATAATCGGCAAAACGGAGAAATCTTGCATTAATAATATAAAGAATAATCCCACTGATCAGTAATGGATCAAGAGTTCCTTCAAGGTAATATAACATAAGAATATACTGTAAATATAAAAGAATGAAATAGGAATGCCGGAGATTTATTTTTTTGTCAGTTCTTTTATATTTTACATTTTTCTCTATTACGCCCAATGCTTTTAAAATATTCACGAGAGGATTGAAGTTTTCATCATGTTGTGAAGCGTTACTTTTAAAAACGGGAGAGAAATTCGTTAAAAGTTTTATTAATGCCGGAATTATTGTTAAAAAAGGAAAGATGGAAGTGAGAAAAAGAGATTGGACAAGACAGAAATATGCTACAATAACAACAATCGTAAAACTAGTAAAACTGATAAAAAGCCAAATGCAGCCGGCAAGAATCCAGTTACCTTGAATTATCCCATAAATGCCGAGTGGAAATAATGCCCACCCTAAAACGTTATAATTCTGTAACGCAAAAGTGTTTGCATAAAAAGTCGTTGAAAAGAGCACTAAAGCCATTATTAGAATTATCCAGGTCGGGTCTGCGGTATTAAGCCAGATGAAATGCATAAAAAACCATCCGAACATGCCAAGAAGAAGTGTTATGTTGCTTGCTTTCCAGTAAGAGTATAAAGAAAGCCAGGTATATTGAAAAAAACGGCCTAATCTGTAATCGCCGAGTCCCAGGTATGGACTCATCCCGGATCTGCCAAACCGGGAAAAGTTAATTGCAACAGTCCAATAAAATAAACTGGTTATGCCTGTAGCAGGTGTAAAATTCAGATAATCTGCCCTATGATCATGAGCCAAAACGCGGCAAGCCCATAAAGATTGCACAAGACGGACCGGGGTGGTTATCAGTAATGTTAAAGGATAGAAAGGCAGGAAAAGAAGCTTTTTGCCCCCAAAACGAACGTTGAGTCTTTTAATGAGCGATTTCAGGTTCAACAAGTATTGCATGTAATTTATTAATGGACCTGGCAGAATTCATAGTTTAGTCAACAGCAGAAAATTTTCGCTTCAGCTTTTGGATTAATAGAGCGTAATTTTTATGTGAGAAAAATGTCCAAACAAGCAACAGGCATGAACCTGTTGTGATTGCAGCCACTGACCATGACGATGTTTTAGTATTATAAAAATACAGAATGGCAACAGTGGCGCTGACTCCTATCAGAACCTGGATTCCCAGAATAAGATAGTCATAATTTATTTTCCAAAGCCGTTCGCTTACAGCGACAGAAAGAATAGTCCATATTGCAAAGGAAAATGAGGTTGCTGCAGCTGCTCCCATACCACCAAATTTTGGAACCAGTACAATATCAAGTAGAATATTCATTATGGCAGCAAATCCCATAAGCAAAGGTGTCAATATTGTTTTTTCTGCCTTCCATATGCCTCCGGCACCAATAAGATAAAAACCATAAAATACCGCATACCAGGACAACACGCCAACAAGTGGATAGGCATAGTAATAGTTTGGTGCTGCAAGCAGGCGAACAAGATAAGGTGAGACAGCGGTAAGCATCACTACAGCAATCGAGCCACATCCTAAATAGAAGCGTCCAATCGTCCTGAATAAAAGAGGTCCTTCTTGGCTGTGCATTGCATCCATTGCAACGGGCCACCATGCCTGGCGAAAAGTTGTTACAGCCAATGTCACGAACATAGCAAATTTTGCACCAACAGCATATATCCCCAGGGCATCCGGACCAGCAAAATAATTAACAAACCAACGATCAGAAGTGTTGAGTATATACATAGCCAATCCCGCTGGAACGAGCGGCGCACCAAATTTCAACATACGTGGCCACCATTCCCTGTGCCACCGCCCCAGGTCGAGAAAATTTTTTACCAGGAACCAGCCGCTTATTGCAGCTATAAATGCACCTGTGAGAGACCCGATAAAATATCCCTTAATCCCATATCCGAATTCAATTATTAATAATAAAGCGACAACGGCTGCAATTACTGTTTGTGAAAAGGTGATACTGATAAATTTCCATGGGTTGTATAGTAACCGGAAAAGTTCTGCACTTTGCAGCATTATCTGGAAAAAAAAAGAGCCTGCAAAGGCAATGGCAAAATATTCCCAGGAGAGTTGTCCATTAAAAAAAAATCTGTTCAGCAGCGGTGATAGCAAAGTGGCGCATACCACAATAACTAGCCCCCAAGTCAGACGCCACTGGAAAATTGCTGTAACCACCGATGATTGAGCTCGTTGCCCATTTAATTTCTGTTCAAAGAAATAAAAACTTTGGGCTGAATCCATTCCCATACCGAGCAGCATCGCAAGAAAGCCGTTCAAGATAGTCAACATTTCGATGATACCATATTCGGAAGGGGGGAAAATTCTAGTATAAACAGGTAGAAGCAGGAAATTAATTCCCTTGGCGATTATTCCACCGAGCCCGTAGACTATAGAATCCTTGCCGATTTGTTTGAGGCGAGATTTCATTTTGATGAGTTAATTCTGAAGCTGAAAAGATTGAATTAGATTCGCCAGGAGATATATGTATACTCTTTGTTTGCTATTTCAACCTGACCGGAGATTTCAGCATTCCAATTTTCATTATAGAAACGCATGACAGCTCTATTTGAAGACAATGTTTTTGTAAATACCTTATAGAGACCTTTGTTTTTGAAAATTCTGTTAGATTCTGCAATCATATTTTTTCCGATTCCAAGCTTTTGATAATTTGGTTCAACTGCTATGAAAGCAACTTCACCGGAATTATCTGCCTGGGGAGTTCCTGCTGTTATTGCTGCAACCGCTTCTATTAAACGGGATGGATTTTTTATTGATAAATTGATGCAGGCCAAAATAGTTCTAATGATTTTTTTTTTCAGCACCCACCGGAACAATTTATCCGGAGCAGTAGCGATGTTTACAAATCCAACAAGTTTTTCTTTGTGAAGAGCTACAAGAACGAGGGCATATGGACAATCAAGCATTGTTTCATAATATCGTTCTAAAAATTTGTGCCCCAAACTGGGGAGTAGATCGTTTGGAAGAGCTCGTGCGTGTAAAGATGCAACGGCTTTTACTTGAGCCGCTTTCATATTTGTAATCGCTAACGTTTCCATAGTGCTGTAATTCTTGCAGATGATTTCAAAATATTCCTATAAATCGGTAAATTGATTGTTTCAATCGACAGTTTCTCGGCAATATCAGCATGTTTCTTTATTGATTTTGATTTTGCATATGACGACATATGCGGGATGGAATATTCTATAAGCCGGCCAAGTTGCACTCCGTCATCAAGAGCCTTGGACAAAACAGTTTCACGGGTTTTAACCCGAGGCACATAATGTGAATAGGTTGCCCCGTCTACAATTGGTGGCAGTTGCAGTTCTTTTATGCCATGAAGTTGCCTGGAGTATAGTTCGGCCAAATGACGCTTAGTGTTAATAATGATGTCATATTTTTTAAGCTGCTGTATGCCAACTCTTGCTTCAATATCGGTCATTTTTTCAAGATAATCTGAAGGCATATCAATAGAGTTTTCATCGTAATATTTAACAAGGCGGCCAAGAAATCCGGACCGTTCCAGTCTGTTTATTAAACCATACAATGGAGGCCAGAATGTGGGATACACTGCAAGCAGATAAAAAAGGCGGCGGAAGCTTTTGGTCAAGGATGGAGATGCAAGTCGGCTGTCTCTCAATTTCCGTAATTTCTGAGCAATGGTGTCATTATCAGTTGTTACCATTCCTCCAAAAATCGAAGTAATGATTTTGCTGATATTCAGACCAAAAAGTGCTGCGATACCTTCTTTTTGAACCGGCCGGCCTTTCCATTCAGCAGCAAAACTATGGGCGCAGTCTTGAATTATCGGAATATGTGGATATTGTTGCCGGATCATATCTAATTTATCCAGGTCAACAGGATAACCAAAGATTGAAGTGGCAATTATTGCGCCCGTATCTTCAGTTATTGCTTCAGGCACTAAATCGAGATTCATATTATAATCTTCTTCCTGACTGTCGACAAAGACAGGTATGTTCCCGCTGAAAACTATTGCATGCGGGACCACCACGCATGTATAGGCTGGGCATATTATTTCTTTGTCTTTTAATCCAAGGGTTTCCAAGAGCATCATCAGGCCGGTGCGGCCATATGGAAATGCAATTGCATGCTTTTGGCCCATTTTTGCCGCAAAGGCCTTTTCAAAGCGCGCAACATCATCATGCTGCGGCCAGGTCAGGGCCGCCTTTAATTCCTGCAAGCCTAATGCCGGCTTAAAACGAGGGATCATATCTCGTCGTCCTGTCTTTGCCAGTAACCTTGACTGGCCATATGGATGGCACTGAATGGCGTTGAAATTGAAACCTTCTGGAATTCTGAAATATTTCCTTTAAACTCATCAGAGATCTCAAGGGTGTTATCAAGATTAATAGTTCTTTGATTAGAAAGAGGGGCAAAGTTTTTACCGGTGATGAGATAACGAACCAATTGTTTTTTGATCCAGTTTCCCATATTGCTGCTCCTCATAACTGTTATGTTGAGTATTCGGAGTAAAATAAACTGCAGCGGAGATGGCAGCTGTTTCTTCATGCACGAGAATTTAGCGGTAATGCTGATTTTATCGTCATCCAAAGCAACTTGGTTGTCTTGATTATAGCCCTGGCTACTGTAAAGACGACCTTTTGTATCCTTGATCACCACTCCCGTATCAATTTTACAGTGCGCCCCCTGATAACTATAGACGACCCCCCCCTTATGAGCGGATATTATCGTGTAACTATCCTTTCTTTTATCAACGATCAGGCCTGCTTCCTTAAAATATTTTTGCCATGAATCATGCGACAGGGAAGGCAATGTATGGCCTTCTGTTTTTTGATGAAGATTATCTTCCAATGAATTTTTAAGAATTGTTGTTGTCCAGCAGTAAGAGTTAAACATAGGAATTAAATTAGGGGGGTCCATACATCCTAGGGTTACACAGGCATTTTGAACAATGGATTCTCTCATGAAGTCAGCAAGTGCAGCTGCTTCTGGGATGTCTTTGCCCAATAATTCTATACCAGCAGGATAATATAATCTGGTGTTCCTGCTGCCATAATATCCTCCAAATGACCCGTCTGGATGAGCAAAATACCAGAGAAACTGGATGGATTTTCTAAGAGGGCCAAGCAGTCCAATTTCTGGATGTAACCTATGCAGGTCGGCAAGATAGTATGTGCAAAGGGTTTGGTAACCTGGATCAGCCCCGTCATACTCTCTAAACCAACCTTCATTTGACTGTTCTTGCAGGATTCTATTTAAGAATAATGCACCACGTTTTGCACCATTATCACCGGTTAATGAACTCCACTTGAATAAAGCAACGGCAGCTGTTGCCAAGTGGTTTGAAATAAAAGCATGTGTTTCATCAACTTGATGAAGGAACCGTATCATTGGTTCAACTATGGTTAGATAACTTTTCTGTTTTGCAGATGATAATTTGATGTTGAGAAGTTCGATGGTGGTAAGCAGATCGTAAGCAACCAGCGAGGTAACACAAAAAGAGGATTCATAGGGAAACGCTTCTTCCATGCTGCCGTTTGCCCTGCGGAGCATGCCAGCGCCGTAAAACATAGCATCTATTCTTTTTAATACGCTTTCTTCGCATAAGTATTCGGGAAGTTGATTATTCACTAGAAGCCTTGCAAGGCCATTTGCTGCTCCCTGGAAGGTGCCGTTTCCAAAATCTATAAGCTTCCAGGCCGACCTGAAACGATCCCCTTGACCATAAGTCGGACTTGAGACATCCATATCAAACATGGCAAGCAATTGAGGGATTACGTTATGTATATGAGTCAGGTATGGGTTTTTGGACTGGCCCATAGTTAGTTATCCGTTGTTAATATTTTCAATAGATCTGAGAATCCTTCATGCCAGTCGTAATCATTATTCATGACCTGCTGATGCCAGACTATGGTTGCAGTTCCGTTGACAGCTCTAATTTCATCCAGCCAGTATTTCATCTGAGTTGATCGTATTTCTTTGTTTAAAACCTGATAATCATAAAGATGTGAGTCCATAAGAACTAAAGGCGTGGCAAATAATTCCATCTCTTTTTTCTTTGCAGGATCCCATGGATGAAACTGTAAAGCAGAGCCATTTCTAAAGCCAGGGCGGTCATTGAATCCCAGGGTGGTGTCCAGGCGAAGACCTGCATCGTGTTGGGCTTTCCATGTGTTTTCCCAACTGAAGCGAAGCCAGTGCTGCCGACAATTTGTCACCACTTGGCCAAGAGATTTCTCTAAACGGGCCTTTTCTGCCCGCATCATTTCCAGGTTATTCCAGGTGTCAAATGACTGATGCAGACCAACTTGCCACCCGTCATGATAAAGCTTTTTTACCTGGTTAGATATTCGGGGTTCGAAAATGTCATATGCAGGGTCAAATAACCTCTGCTTTAGACTTCGCTGTAATGCGCCAGGACCGGCATAGAAATTGAAACAACTTTTCAGGCCATAGTGACGTTCAAGTTGGGTAATCTTCTCAAAGCACCAGTAATCTTCATAAGAAAAGAGAAAACGAAAGGCTTGGATAAGTTTTTTGGTTGCCGAGGCTAAGCTGCCGTTTGCTGCTAAACGGAGACAGTTAAAAAGGTGAAAAGCGGTTTGTTTAAATCGTATCGCGATTGTTTTTTTCACAGCATCCACATCATGGGTAACAATAATTTCCGGCTCTGGCAGTATCCCAAAAATTTCCTCTTCTGTTTGGCTTTTATCCTGGGATGCCCATTTTCTGAGGAAAAGTGCAATTCGGTTTACCCAGGCCCGCTCCCAGATACGTTTATCCCAACCCTTGAGGTGAGATGCGTAAGAATGTATTGAGCCGTTCTGCTTTTCGAATTCTCTCTCCGCGGTTCCATTTAAATACCAGAAAGCTGCTGTAAACCAATCAGCCTGTTTCCAAAGGGGCCTCTGTGTTCCTATTATGCAATGTGCAGGAACAAAAAGCGCTCCTTCTACCCCAATTTCTGCTGCCCATTCAGGCAATTCAATCATTTCCATTCGAGGAGGAAGGAATTCAGTTTGGACGTCTGGTGCGGCTGGTATGCACAATTGCTCTAGTGTTTCATGTCCCTGTGGCCAGTAGCGCGCTAAAGCCCTTATGACATATTTTCGCTTTGTTTCTAGAGCAGGCGAATTATTAATAATGTCATTTCGGGTGTTCACTTTATCTGTAGGAATCGATAAAACGTTGGTGCCATAATTCCAGGCACAGGGCGCCCCAAAGCTGCCGGCCGAAAGCACCTTCAGTGTTGATGAGTTTTTCAATGGACTTTGGAAAGAAAATGCCTCTTTCCCTGCTGGCTTTGCTGAGCAGGATTTCAGTT
>Ga0209742_10000954_pt1 | contig 14102 bp, 13 predicted proteins | sample DeeMarSeWOR38_10_FD_187462 | JGI IMG/M metagenome (GOLD analysis project Ga0209742, IMG submission 187462) | Marine sediment microbial communities from White Oak River estuary, North Carolina - WOR-3-8_10 (SPAdes) (version 2) | ecosystem: Environmental > Aquatic > Marine > Intertidal zone >... | reverse complement strand
GACCAGCCCTGATATTCGCGGTGGTGAATACATTGGGCCAGATGGATTCTTAGGCCAACGTGGATATCCACACTTAACCAATTCCAGTGGCCCCTCCCATGATCGGGAGGATGCCCGGCGTCTTTGGGAGGTCTCAAAGCAGCTGACCGGAATCGAGTTCAATGTAGTTTAGATCTTTCAAATCCAGAACTTGATTCCTCACCGAGGGGATCGGAACTCATCGATTTCCTCTCAAGAAATCTAAAAATCTAATCTTTACCCCCAGCATGGTATGTCCACGCTGGGGGTTTCGATCTATTGACAAATCGTTTAACATGTTTTAAAATGAGTGAGTAGTCAGTCATTATAAAAGTGTGATCTCAGGTGATGGCCAGAAAATTGAGTCCAGAAAAAAGAACAAAATTTTTGAATTCTGCGTTGAAGCTGTTTGTCGCCAATGGGGTGAAGAATACTTCAACCAGCGCAATAGCCAAGGATGCGGGTACAGCCACTGGCACGTTATTCTTGTACTTTCCAACAAAGCAAGATTTGATTCATGAATTGGTTTTAGAAATCGGCAAGGAGCAGTCTGATTACATCAAATCCCTGTTAAAACCTACCCTTTCGGTACGGGAAACTTTTTTAACGATTTGGAATGGCTCAGTGCGCTGGTTCTTAGAGAACATGGATGCATATCAATACATCAGGCAGGTAAGAGATTCGGGTCTGATCGCAGAGGAAGTTGTACAAGAATCCGAGAGGTTCTTTGATTACTACCATGATGCAATCGAGGCAGGATTTACTGAAGGTTTTATCAAGCCTTACCCAACTGAACTCATCGGCAGCATGTTATATCAAACTATCGTAGCCGTGATGAATCTGATCGGCGCAGTATCGGACCCCAAGAAACAGAATGACTACATCCAACTTGGATTTAATATCTTTTGGGATGGTATTAAGACTGATGAGAAAAAAGGATAATAGATGAAATATCGAAGCGTGATTGTAACGAAAAGAGGAGGTCCGGAAGTCCTCCAGGTCATTGAGGAGAAATTGGCACCACCTTTACCAGGAGAGGCGCAGATCAGAATCCTGGCCACGCCCGTTTGCCAGGATGATGTTGCCGTGCGGGTTGGCAACCGGCCCTTCCTGGCCAAGGTGCCTTTCGTGCCGGGTTATTCGATCCTCGGTGTGGTGGAAGCGATCGGCGAGGACGTCACACAAGCCGCTGTAGGTGACCGAGTGGCTGCTTTAACGAATTTCGGCGGCTATGCCGAGTACATCACCCTCCCCGCAGAGGATCTGGTTCACGTTCCTGAAATACTTCACTCGGCAGAAGCAGCGGTGCTTATCTTAAACTATCTGGTTGCTTACCAGGTGCTGCATCGGATTGCGATGGTAAAGCCGGGCGATAAGGTGCTCATCGTCGGTGCGAGTGGGGGTGTGGGAACTGCCTTTCTGGAGCTAGGCAAGCTGGCTGAACTTGAGATGTATGGATTAGCTTCCCGAAGCAAACAGGATATCCTAGCCGAATATGGGGCGACGCCGATCGACTACCACACACAGGATTTTGTCGAGGTGATCCGGGATGCGGAACCTGAGGGTCTTGATTTCGTCTTCAACGGGATGGGGGAGGAGTACTTCGAGCGCGGCCTGGCGATTCTGAAGCGCGGTGGGGTGTTAGTGCATTACGGCGGACCGCAGAGTTTTTCACGCTTCCTGCTCCTGGTGACCAAGTTCATCCTTTACAACTTGCTGCCGAATGGGAAGCGGATCAAAGGCTACGGCACACATAGAGGGGAAATTGAACCTTTCAAGGAAGACTGGGGTGAGCTCTTCACGCTGCTGGAAGAGGGCAAGATAAAACCTGTCATTGCCGAGAAATTTCCGCTCCTGGAAGCGAGAAAAGCCAATGAGCTGTTAGAAAGTGGCCAGGTCACCGGCAACATCGTGTTGTTGGCGCCGGAATTAATATAGATTCTCCAGTTGCGCAAGAAACGATCACGAAGCCACTAAATACTTATTTCATGAATTGATAAAGCGGGGGTAAGATTTTCGTGCTATCCATCATCTAGGTGCGGACCTTTACTGGTATCATTTCACATATTTGCAGTATTGTTGATTTTGGGTGTTGAATTTGGATGCAACTTTGGTAATCCCTGCCCTGGATGAAGAAGAGAGCCTGGGATATGTTCTCGAAGCGGTAGATATGGATCTGCTCAGCGAGATCATCCTGGTCGATGGTGGCTCCAGCGATCGAACGATAGATATTGCCAGGGAGCATGGCGCACGCGTAGTTCAAGAGCCTCGGCGTGGCTACGGCCGTGCCTGTGCCACAGGCGTTGCCCATGCTCAGGGCGAAATCGTCATCTTCTTGGATGCGGATGGTGCCGATGACCCGAGTCAAATCCCAAACCTGATCACACCCATCATTAAAGAGGGGGTAGACATGGTTTTGGGTTCGCGGCTGGCTGGTAATATCTATCCCGGCGCTATGCCCTGGCACCAAAAATTTGGCAATCAATTATCGGCTGGATTGATTCGGCTCATATACGGATTGCCTATCTCCGATCTCAGCCCATTTCGATCTGTGCTGCGATCGAAATTATTGGAATTGGATATGCAGGAAATGACCTATGGCTGGCCGACGGAAATGATCACCAAATCGGCCAGAAAGGGATGGCGCATCCAGGAAGTACCAGTAGATTATCATCCTCGTATCGGAGGTAGATCAAAGATCAGCGGAACGGTCCGGGGGACAATCCTGGCGACCTATTATATTTTGCGGACGATCATCAAGTATTCTGGATCCAAGGGTTAACAGTGAAAAATCCAATCTTGATCATCATCGCCAAAGAGCCGCAGGTTGGCACCACCAAGACCCGCCTCAGCCCTCCGCTCAAATTATCTGAAGCCGCGGATTTGTTTGAGGCACTATTAGATGACACAATCGACCTTGCTTCAAGCATTGAAGGGATCGATTTGGGGGTCGCAGTCACACCACCTGAGTCAGTCGCATACTTCGAGCGAAAGATGCCTACCGGCACTATTCTCATTCCAGTGACCTGCGTTGATATTGGTGACTGTCTGAAACGGGTCTTTGAAGAGCTGTTTCAACGAGGATATGCGAAGGTATTAGCATTCAACTCCGATGGCCCCAGCTTGCCAAAGGAGTACATCAACAGGGCCGTTCATTTCTTAGAGGAGAATGATATTGTCTTTGGACCCAGTGAAGATGGGGGTTATTACTTAGTGGGTCTCAAGGAGCTCTATCCAGAGATCTTTAGTAACATTGAATGGAGCACTTCCCAAGTATTGGCGCAATCATTGGCGAATGCTGGGAAGGTGAACCTGCGAGTCGCCTTATTGCCTGAATGGTATGACGTCGATACTGCTTCAGATGTAAAACGCCTCATGGAGGAAGTTGACACTCTTCCGGCGAACCAGCTCGAGCATACACGGCGCTTCTTCGAGGGATTGCCACCGAAATTAAGATCAATTCTTGTTGATGTTGAATGAATTCGCAGATATTCCTGAAAATTCGCGCTTGGGGTGGTGTTTCATTATTCGCCGGGATAATTATCGCCATTAGCTTGACATTTCTGATTCCGCTGCCCAATTTGCGCGGACCACAGGTTATCGCTTTTCTCGCCTCTTACCTGATCGCAGCTGCAGCTTATTTAATCGCGGTGTTCCGCTTAGATAGAGATAATCTATCGATCAGCATTATTTGGGGATTTGCGATTCTGTTTCGTCTGGTATTCCTTTTTACTGAACAATCATTATCCGATGATGTATACCGGTTTATCTGGGATGGCAACCTGCTTCGTCAGGGCATTAATCCGTATGCCCAGGCAGTCAATTCGCCTCTCCTCGATAGCTATGAAAATCCGTTGAGAGCTCTCGTGAATCATAATTGGATGGCGTCTCCCTACTTGCCGGCCGCACAACTGATCTTCCTGTCAGTAAATGGGTTAATTCCCGAAAGCGTTTTCTCATTCCAACTTGCATCCGTCTTTCTGGATTTGTTGATTGGCTGGCTTGTATTTGATAGCCTGAAGCGATTATCCATTCCTCTGGTAGGGGTATTAATTTATCTCTGGAATCCGCTCATCATTTCAGAATTTGCGAACGGCGCGCACGTCGTCGATGCTTGGATGGTCTTGCTGGTTATATTGGCTTTTTGGCTCATGATTCAAACTCTTAATTTCCCACGACGTGAGAACTTATTCAACTTTGGCGTCATTCTAGCGATGGCCGCTGCAACGTTAACGAAAGGTCTGCCTGCCCTCTTGGTACCCATATTTTTGAAACGATGGCGGTGGAAATGGTCCCTCTTATATTTGGGGATCATTTTCGGTACACTGTCCGCTTTTGCTATTGGTGCAGGCTGGGGGATTATTGGCCCCTTAAATGGTGTCGGTGTTTTTGGCGCAATGAGGATTTTCATGAGCTGGTGGAATTTTAACAGCAGCATATATCATTGGTTGGAAGTTGGTTTAAGTGGCTACCGGACTCCCGGGGCGGTACCCATTGAAGCAGTGGGGCAGGAGCCGATCCTGATAGCAAGATTATTAACCTCTTCTGTTATCATCCTCGTCTCTCTGCTGACCGGGTGGTGGGCATGGCGAATGGATTCCCCGCAGCGGGCGAATTATCTCACCCGTACATTAACTTTGATCCGTCTTTCCATAATTCCGATCGGAGCATATCTTCTCTTTACACACACGGTTCATCCCTGGTATGTCGTATTTATCCTTCCCTTCTTACCTTTTTTATTACCAAGAGGAGATGAAGTGTCTCAAATTAAACGATTTATTTGGCCCTGGCTTTATCTTTCGATCGCGGTTGCATTGTCATATTTAACTTATTTCGATCCGAATGATCTGCGTGAATATGACATCGTCCGGTTGCTCGAATACATTCCGGTATTTATCTTATTGATTTGGGCTGGTTGGCCTTGGATCCATCAAGGATTTATTTTTATCTTTGATAGGGGGATGCGTTGGGAGCGGATAAAGCGCAGATAATTTCCCAACCAGGCACCTAAGAAAGTGAAGATGGTTGCCGTTAGACTGCTGAGTGCAAGCGTAGGTACACCGGTAAAACCATGACCAATATTGCATCCACCTGCGATGGCAGCACTGAGTCCCATGGCCAGACCGGCGGTGAACATGCGTAATGTGCTGGATAGATTGGGTATCTGCCAGCGCAGTTCACGGACCCGCCAGGCAGCAATGAAGGCGCCGAACGGCATTGCAAGCACGAGGAATGAGCCCCAATTTAACACACCTGGACCATCGATGAACATTTGCACGAATTCACCCGTTCCACCAACCACGCCTACTCCGTAAGCCCACCCCGTTGGCCAGGAGACAACCCAGGCCAATGTGCCAATGATGCCGAGAACTAAACCACCTTTTCGCCAATCCCATCCCCCCAAATAGGAACCGGGATTACCCCGCAAAAGCCACCAACCCAATAAGGCCGCAAGCGGAATAATTACCAACCAGGAATTTAGCCCTATTGCATTGGGTAATGTGGCCGGATCTCCACTATCAAGTGTCACTTCAAAGCTTTGTAATGCCTTCTGCAACCCAATCAGAGGCCCAAATCTTAACGCCCATTCTCCGATGGCAAAGCCAATCAGTGTGACGAATGCTCCCAGGTTGCCATTGCCAACTCGATACCAGACTGTGCTCGAGCAGCCCTCAGCGTATACCATTGAGAGGCCGAAGAAGAATCCACCGATCATGGCTGCGATAACAAAAAATGGAACAATATTTGTACTCACGCCCCCCACATTGAATTGGATCAGCAGGGCTAAACCGATCATCTGGATCAAGACTGCCAGCCCTATCAATCGCAGCAACACTGTTCTGCGGTGCAAAACGACTTCCCGGTAGGCGCTATTGAAGCACAGGTTTGTTCTCTGGAGTGCATAACCCAAGGGTACACCAATCACGGCGCCCAAGAGGGCAAGTTGAATTAAACTCATCTTGATATCCTAGCTAACGCCAAGTGCAAGTTTTGCATTTCTCATTAAAATGTCATGCTGAGGCGATGTGGAGCGGAGCCGAAGTATCCCTGGAACCGCTGCCAACCAGAGCCTAAGGGTTTCTTCACTCCCCCTCACAAGCTCAGGACTCGGGCTTCGCTCGTTCAGACTTGTCCTGAGTGAAGCCGATGGAATGACAATTAACAGTGGTCATTCTTGAAAGATAAAATAACTTGCACATCGGGTTAACTATCTTCTTAATGGATCTGAACGGATTTCTGTTGCAAACGATCTTCCAAGCCATTTGCAATCTGGTTGTGAGGGGGTTCGAAATCTGTAAGTCAAATAAATGGCTAATGTAAAGTTCATAATTGTGTAATAAAATTCTTCTATAATTCTACTCCAAAAGGTTGTAATAATATTTCATCGGTATTAAGCAACTATTAAATATCTTTAGGAGATTCAATATGTCAATTGATATCCTGCTTGTGAATCCAGTTTTTCTGAGTCAAAATGAGGCGGAGCGGGAGCTGATGAGTCCTTATTTCCCGCTAGGTTTACTATATTTGGGAGCCTTCTTACGCGATCGAGATTTCCAGGTGGAAATCTTTGATGGCACCTTCATGGATGGGGATCAGGATTTTATCAAGGCGCTGGACAAGCATAATCCAAAAGTAGTGGGCATCACAGCTGTCAAACCCAATCGGGAAATGGTTCTTGAATTAGCGGAAATGGCCAAAGATTCCGGATCGTTTGTTATTGTCGGCGGTCCTGATCCAACATATACACCAGAATATTATCTTTGTGATCATTCGGTTGACCTTGTGGTGCACCACGAAGGGGAATTGACCTTAGTGAAAATCCTGGAGGCAATGAAAGTCGACGAAAACGGGTTCTCCTCTCTAGCTGGTATGCCAGGGATTGCCCACCGCGATGAAAATGGCAATGTAGTGGTCAACCCACGTCGTAAATATTTGCTCAATTTGGATGAGCTACCACCTCCCGCCAGAGACATGATTGATATCGAAAAGTATTTACAGGTCTGGAAGGAACAAAATGGATACGCTTCCTTATCGATATCTGTGTCACGTGGCTGTCCCTATGGTTGTCAATGGTGTGCCGATGCAGTGCATGGGCAAGAATTTCGTATACGTTCAGCTGAGAGTGTGGTCGCAGAGGTGAAGTCTCTCATGCAAACCTATAATATCGACCGCTTGCGTGTGGTAGATGATGTGGATGGCATCGATGCAGATTGGATATCAGATTGGGCTGCCATTGCTCAAGATCAGCAGGCAGTATTGCCGTTTGAAGCGCTCTATGAGGTTGAACGCCGAGAAATACCCATGCTCGATATCCGCGATAGCCTCTGAAAGAAGCGCAATGTATATTTTCCCACCGTGAGTGGGAATCTCCATGCTCCACCTGAGTAAGATTAATTTCAATTTTGCGATCGCTTTCATATCAGTCAGTCCAGATGAAATCAAATTTCTTTGATCAAGGTTCGCCATATCTCCATCATCCATTGTTGACTCCAGAGAGAACTGCAAAGGAAATAGATTTCATTCTCTCTATCATTGATATAAAACCAGGTGACAAGGTTCTGGACATTGGTTGTGGAGCTGGAAGGCACAGCATTGAACTCGCTCGTCGCGGGTACACTGTCCTGGGAGTAGATCCATCAGAAGCGATGATCACCTCTGCAAGAGAAAGATCGGCCGGAGAAATACTCAAACCCGAATTTCGCCAAATGAGAGGCGAAGAATTACAACTGGAATACGAATTTGAGGCTTCAATTTGTTTATTCACCACCTTAGGGCAGATAATCGATCAGGAGGATAACCGTAAGTTGCTGAATAATGCCGCCAGATCCCTTCACCCAGGTGGGTATTTCGTGATGGATATTCCGCAGCGAGAGTGGTTAGTAAGCAATTTAAAACTTAACGAGCATTTCGATGAAGGTGAAATCCACACAGAAGTCGAGCGCAGCTACGATCAAGAGCTCAAAATAATCACTGAAGTTTTTACCCAGGAGTCAAGGGAAGGTCAGCGCACATTTTTGCTCCGCTATCGACTATTCAACCGAAGTGAGCTCAAGATGCTTCTGGAAAATGCGGGATTCATCGACTTAGAGTTCTTTGGGGGATATGAAGGGGCACCTCTCGGATTGGACAGCCCAATGATGGTTGTTAGTGCGCGAACAAGTGCTCCGTAGGGGTGTGTCCTTTCAGTTGACTGCGTAAGAAATACAATTTTGTGTGCGTCTTAATGGCTATGTGTTGTAAAAGGAATTTTCTTCTCAACATCTACGGTGATCTTTGAGCTAGCACATAAAAAAACAACTGTGACCATTTAGTGAATGGTCATTTGCTTGAAATTGATAACGGTTAATAAGGAGAATTTATGAAGCAGTTACTATTTGTTGGAATTTTGTTTTCGATTTTGCTCGTAGCTTGCGCGCCAAATACTGGCGATCAAGATGCTGAACCTTTCGTAATCGGGGCGATTCCCGATCAAGACCCAGAATTACTTCAGCGCCGGTTTGGATTATTAGCTGACTATTTGTCGGAAGAGCTGGGTGTTCCTGTTGAATATATTCCGGTCACGGATTATGCGGCTTCTGTCACTGCCTTCCGTGTCGGCGATTTAGACATGGTTTGGTTTGGAGGTTTAACTGGTGTTCAAGCCCGATTGCAGGTTGATGATGCGCAGGCGATCCTGCAACGAGATATTGATGAGCAATTCCATTCAGTATTTATCGCTAACACAGATAGTGGCATCGCACCGATCGATGATATTAGCGGTTTGAGTCAGCTAGAAGGTCATAGCTTCACTTTTGGCTCCGAGTCTTCAACATCTGGTCGCCTGATGCCTCAATATTACTTGGGTGAAGCAGGTGTGGAACTAAGCGAATTTAAGGGAGAAGCTGGTTTTTCAGGTTCCCACAACACCACTATTGAACTGGTGGAAGCAGGATCTTTCGAGGCTGGAGTGCTGAATGAACAAGTCTGGTTGAGCAGCGTTGAATCTGGCGATGTGGATTTAGACAGGGTCCAGGTTATTTGGCGCACACCTGCGTATTATGATTACCATTGGGTGATTCGTCCTGATGTCGTTGAGCGTTATGGTGAGGAATTTGTTGATCGTGTCACCCAGACATTTACTCAATTGGCTATTAACAACCCAGATCACAAGGAAATTTTGGATCTCTTTAGCGCAGAGAAGTTCATCGTGACCGAGAATGGAAATTACATCCAGATAGAGAGTGTAGGCCGGGAGATTGGCCTGATTAAATAAGGAAAGCGATCATTTCGATAAACGATCAACCCATCTTTGAATTGGTTCAAGCCAGCAGGAATTTTGGTGATTTTCCTGCTCTGGAGGATATTAACTTTAAAGTTGAATCTGGCGAGCGAGTTGCAATAGTTGGCCCGAGCGGTGCAGGAAAGAGCACGCTTATCAGGCTGCTAAATGGAACTCTGTTTCCAACATCCGGTGAGGTGCGGGTATTGGGTCAGCGACTAGATAAATTGAGTCCAAGTGCACTGCGCAAAGTGCAAAGCCGAATTGGCACGATATACCAACAATTTCATCTGGTGGATAACCTGCGCGTCGTACATAATGTCAACGCTGGGCATCTATCTCACTGGAGTTTCAGCAGGTCGCTCGTATCATTGATCCGACCCATGAATACACAGGCAGCTCTTCACGCTTTAGAGCAAGTTGGCATCCCCGAAAAACTTTATGAAAGAACCGATCGGCTTTCTGGCGGCCAGCAGCAAAGAGTGGCAATAGCACGTGTGCTGGTTCAAAATCCTGAAGCAATTCTGGCTGATGAACCGATTTCTAGTCTCGATCCAGAGTTGAGTAAAGAGATCATGGATTTGCTTCTAGATCTTAGTCGCCGCTCAGCCAAAACGCTTTTCAGCAGCCTGCATGCGATTGGATTTGCCCTAAGTCATTATGAACGTATCATCGGATTGCGAAGAGGTCGTCTGCTCTTCGACTCTGCTGCGGATGATGTAACAGAGTCAGTGATTGACTCGCTTTATAAAGATTGAAATTTTTGACACATGCAGAAGACACTAGGCTCGAAAGTTCTTGGATCAGGAAGCGCAATTCCACAGCAACCATCTTTCTTCAACCGCAGGATGATGTGGGTGGTGATCTTTTTTGGCGGCTTGGTGTGGGCTCTATTTGAGAGTGGCATATTCCAAAAGGAATTGGTCAATACCGGGGGAATAACGCTTGGGTTGGAATTTCTGACCGCAAGCCTCAATCCTGAACTAAGCAGGGAGTTCATCCTGTTAACGCTTGAGGCCACACTGACCACTTTGGCATTTGCGGTATGTGGTCTGTTCTTGAGTGTGATAATCGGCTTCTTTGGTGGGGTGCTGGCTTCAGAGACTTGGATAAAATCCTTTACGATCGCGAGAAGGGATCAAGAATTACCATTAATTGTGCGTGGATTGTGGCTGTTTCTTCGCTGGGTGTTGGTGCTTTTTAGATCGATCCATGAAGTCATTTGGGCCTTGATTTTTGTGGCCATAATTGGTTTAGATCCACTATCCGCGATTATGGCATTAACTATTCCCTTTGCGGCAATTATTGCCAAAGTTTTTTCGGAAATCATCGATGAGACAAATCATGAACCTCTACATGCTTTATTAAACAGCGGGATCCCCCCGTCAAAAGCATTTCTTTATGGGGTATTGCCCTTGACTTTTGCAGACATGCTCTCCTATGGTTTTTACAGGTTTGAATGTGCGATCCGGGCGGCTGCTGTGCTTGGTATCGTCGGTGTAGGTGGTTTAGGTTACCAAATCTTTCTCAGCCTCCAGACTTTAAAATTTCCGCAAATCTGGACTTTACTTTTTGCTCTGTTTTTGTTGAATGGTCTTGCTGACCTGTGGAGTAGCATATTAAGAAGACGGTTGGGTGTGGAATCCAGGTGTGGCGGTTCGTGTATTGATGTCGAAGCGATCCAGACCACTCGCAATGGTGTTGAACCAAGCTTCCAGGACCGATTTGTCAAGTTCTCGATAATTTTTGCGGCCGTGCTTGTGCCGCTCTCATTTTGGTATGTAAGTCCAGATTTCGGGAAATTAATATCTGAGCGAACGTTCCAAAACATGATCTCTGTAGGCGAAAGCGCATTCCCTCCAACCTTCGAGATCTTTTCTTTCGCAGAGTGGATTGATCTCTCAAAAATCACCATAGCGATGAGTGTCCTGGCACTTGCATTCGCGGGTGCGGCCGGATTGATTCTCTCATTCCCAGCGGCAAACAATTTACTCCTGCCGGGTGGGATATTTGCCTATGGGCGAGATAAAAGGATTCCGCGTTTCCTGGCAACCGCTTTATTTGGTTTGACCAGAGCATTCTTGTTAATCCTCCGATCTATACCAGCGCCGATTTGGGCACTGCTTCTGTTGTATGTCTTTTTTCCTGGCATATTGCCTGGTGCATTGGCGCTGGGGATCTATACTGTCGGGGTTTTAGGACGGCTCGTGGCCGAGGTGATCGAAAATCTCGATGGACGACCGCTATCAGCACTCAAAGCGCAAGGAGCTGGTAGGAGCGGTGTATTCCTGTATGGTGCGCTGCCCCCGACTGTGCCTCGCTTCGTCAGCTATCTCTTATATCGTTGGGAGGAAATTATTCGTGCAACTGTGATCGTAGGGCTCGTCGGAGCTGGAGGGTTGGGTCGTTCGCTCACAGAACACCTAACCAGCTTTGACTATCAATCTGTTTTCGCAATACTAATTGTTTTTATCGTGATCACTTTCATGGTAGATTTAATAAGCGCTAATGCAAGAAAAACCTTACGTAGAGCATAATCCAATTTAATCAGAAAGGAAACCCAACATGGAAAATTTTTTAGCAATGAAGACTCAACGCGTGCCGTTAGTATGGATTTCATTACTACGTATCTTGCTGGGAGTATTGTTTCTCACTACCTGGTACAGTAATCTCTCGAAGGGCTTCTACACCCCAGAGGGGTTAGTTGATTTCTTCACCAATGTATTTCCCCAATCGGAAAATCCATTGGCTTGGTATGCAGCTTTTATCGATGGCGTCATTATCCCCATTCGCGGATTCTTTGCACCATTTCAATTGGTGACGGAATTCCTGATCGGATTATTCTTGTTAATAGGTTTTCTCACCCCACTGACCAGCTTCGCAGGTATTTTTTTTATTGTCAACACTTTTCTAGCAACATTTGGTCACGATTGGCCTTGGAGTTATGGCATGATGTTGGGTATTTTGGGAGTCGTATTGGTCACTAGGGCGGGGAGGAGTATTGGAATTGACAACCTGTTGCTCAACCGGAGAGGAGAACCTAGGATACCATTTCTTTGGTAAGAATGGTTATCGATCAAGTGGGCACTCAATTATCCATCCTTGAATTTCTTTACCTGACCAATATTGGATTATTGGCTATTTATGGAATTAACGCGCTGATATTAGCTGTTTTGCGGATTTGGCGTCATAAGTCCATCCAAATCATCGATCCTGACATTGATTATGATTGGCCGCAAGTCACCGTGCAGTTGCCCATCTATAACGAGCGGTATGTTGTCGAACGCTTAATTGAATCGGTATCCAAATTGGATTATCCGCGCGAGCGACTGCAGATTCAGGTTTTGGACGACTCAACAGATATAACGAGTGACATCATTTCCCCATTGGTAGCTGCTCAGCAGCGTAGAGGATTTGATATCGAACACATCCAGCGGGATAATCGTCTGGGATATAAGGGGGGAGCTCTGGCAAACGGTATGCAGACAGCCAAGGGTGATTTCATCGCCATCTTTGACGCTGACTTTCTACCGCCCCCTGACTTTCTCAAGCGCACGCTTCCCTATTTCGATCAGGATGAAAATACGGGCTGCGTACAAACCCGTTGGGGGCACCTGAACAGGGAAAATTCTCTGTTGACCCGCACACAGGCTAATGGAATCGACGGGCACTTCATCATCGAGCAAGAGACGAAGAGCCAAGCGGGATTATTCCTTAATTTCAATGGAACAGCAGGGATATGGCGCCGTAAATGCGTTGAGGATGCCGGGGGCTGGCAGCATGATACGTTGACAGAAGATCTAGATCTCAGCTACCGGGCTCAATTGGGTGGTTGGAGAATCTGTTACCTGCCCCATATCACCACACCTGCGGAATTGCCTGAACATATCAACGCTTTTAAAGGCCAGCAATTTCGTTGGGCGAAAGGAAGCATTCAAACAGCAAAAAAACTGCTCAGCACTTTATGGCGGTCATCAGAACCTCTATTGGTGAAAATTGAAGGAACGATCCATCTCACTCATTATGCGGTTCATCCGTTAATGATAATTAATTTGCTGCTCATGCTTCCGTTGCTGTTAAGGGGAAATTATTTGCTCAATATCTACCCGGTTTTCGCGCTGGCAGCGATCGGTCCAATGTTCATGTATCTGACGGCTATGAGGAAGCAAGATTTACCCTTAATAAGACGCTTATTTAATCTGCTCATGCTTGTGCTGCTCGGTATGGGGTTGTCCTGGAATAATACCCGCGCCGTCGGGGAAGCGCTTCTAGGTATTCAAACTCCCTTTAAGCGGACTCCAAAATTTAACTTACACGACAGGCAAAATGCGGTGAAATATCTTGATTATCTCCTGCCCAAGGATGGAAGTATGTGGCTCGAAGCTTTGATCGGAATCTATGCACTTGGTTTAATGCTTGTCGCAATAATTCATGGGAATTGGGGATTGGTTTTCTGGTTGTCGCTGATCTCCGGTGGGTATGGTTATGTCACGATCATCAGCATCAGGCAATCCCTTGAAGGTAGACAACGTCAGACAGGCACATCAGTCAGTGAGGCGATCAGGATTTCCGCCCAAGCGAGCTCTTCCAATTCGGGGCAAGATTGATCTCAGATTTCCCCCAAACAGGAATTCATGCCTTCTCTGGGAAGGGGTTTGGTAGCAGGATCTTCATTTCTCGTCATAAGCGCTTGAACCCGGCATGCCAGCTACATAGCTCGTGCTTAAATAAATAATCTCTCGAAGCATCTCCTCATCCTGGATGATCGAATTGGAAAGTGCAACATACTCGCGCTTGATCGGTCCCTTGGGGAAGAATCGAAATT
>Ga0209742_10000951_pt1 | contig 14117 bp, 15 predicted proteins | sample DeeMarSeWOR38_10_FD_187462 | JGI IMG/M metagenome (GOLD analysis project Ga0209742, IMG submission 187462) | Marine sediment microbial communities from White Oak River estuary, North Carolina - WOR-3-8_10 (SPAdes) (version 2) | ecosystem: Environmental > Aquatic > Marine > Intertidal zone >... | reverse complement strand
TTGTCTTTTGCAAACCAGGCGGCGTCAATGATTTCGGATCCATCAAGGCAGATTTCACCCCTGGCATAATCGGCAACAAAAGCAAGCATCAATGAATCGGGAAACGGCCATGGCTGGCTGCCGAAATAGCGGATGTTTTTTACCGTTATGCCGACTTCTTCGCGGATTTCTCTTTTAACGCACTCTTCCAGAGATTCTCCCGGTTCCACAAAGCCGGCCAATACACTGTAAAACGGCAGTTTGAACCGTTTGTTGCGGCCCAGCAGAATTCGGTCATTTTTCAGCACGGCAACGATAATGGCCGGTGACAGGCGGGGGTAATTGACCAGGCCGCATTCCGGGCAGATTTTAGCCCGTTCGTCCGCTTTATCCTCGGTTGGGTTGCCGCATTTTCCGCAGTACCGGTGGATTTGACTCCAATTCACCAGCTGATTGGCGCGGCCGGCAACCCAGATTAAATCCTCTTCCATGGATCCGAATAGTCCCCGCAAATCTTTAAACACCAGTTGTGCATCCGCAGCAGGGGTGCCGGCGAATTCGGCTGCGAAACATGGGCGTTCATCCAGGATTCCGAGGTACTGTTTGTGAATAACTGAGGATTTGCACGTTTCCAGATCGGACCGATCGGGAATGGAACAGTTGTCGTCCTTAATTTTTACCAGCAGCCGTCCTTTGTCAAAGATAAACCACAGGGCAGATTCCGGCTCAACAGCGGAGGGATTGAAATCGGGTTTAAACGGCATAATTTTCTGAACTCCATCAACTCAATTTAATTTTGCGCTCAAAATCTTCTCTAATGCGGCGGGGAAGCCTGGGATTAAAATTTTGTATCAGATAATCCTTGAAATCCGATAGTGCCTTGATCCGGCCTTGCTGGAATTTTTTTTCCGTTGGACTGCCGGATAGGTTTTCCATGGCGGCTTTGGCATCTTCAATCCGATGATCGATCAGTTTGTACATATCCAGCAAATAACTGTAAGCCATTTTGTAAAAAAATAACGAATAAAATTTTAAATTCAATAAACTGGCCTTAAAAGGTCAGGTTTTGTTTGAGGGCTCCCGCAAAATGCGGGATTTCGCATCCGATCTTAGCATATTAAGGTGCTCAAAAGGCGCAAACCGGTTTAAAAGCGGAGCGTACACGATAGTACGTGAGCATTTTGAACCGGATCGCTACACAGCCATCGGGCAAAAGATGGCCTTTTAAAGCCAGTTTTAGAAATATTTCTGGGTCTTCAGGTCCACCCTCTCAGCCAGATATGCGCGCAGACGGTGCCATTCATCCAGCTGGCCTTCATAAAATCGTTTTGATTCCATTTCGTGGTTTGCATCCGCTTTATTTTTAAGGCTTTGGGCGCGTGCGATTTTTTCGCTGATATAATTGTGTATTTCAATGAGGTATTCGTTGGCCATGGTTTTTACCTGTAATCGCTGCCTGCTAACCAGCTATGATTTTTTCACCACAAAGAACACGAAGTACACGAAGACAGTTCAATTAATTATAAAGTTCTTATTTCTTTTCCTTCGCGTCCTTCGTTGTAAAATATAAATATCTCAAATAGATATCATATTTAGAGAGAATGGCGCCAAATCATTTTTTATTCTTTAGCCGTTTATCTGCTATTGCGTGGAATCTTGCGGCCTCGGCAGGGTTACCCTTGGCGGCATAGATGCGGCTGACCTTTGCATAGAATTCAGCGGCATTGGCGGGGACTTCCTGTGCCAGGGAAAGATACAGGTCTAAAATGTCGGTATTCAGCATGCCGGAATCAAAACAAAGATCCGCATAACGTTGTTTGATAAACGGATCGATGCGGGCATGGCAACCGCGGCACTGCTCCATTATCTCGCGGTACAGATTGCGGGCATTGGCAAACTCTTTCAGGGCCTCATGGGTTTTTGCCAGTGCCCGGGCAGCAGGCTCGTTCCAGCCATAGTTCTTTAAAAAATTTTGGTATAATTCCTTTGCCGCGCTATATTTTCCTGCATGGAACAGGGTTTCCCCTTTTAAAATATATACCGCCACAGATTCCGTCAGCTCTGGCGGAACCGAGGCCAGAAGGGCTTCGGCCCGGTCAAATGCGCCGGTCTCCCAGTAAATTTCACACAGAAGCTGATAGGCGGGCAAAGCCCGGGGCTGGTTTTCTATGGCTGTTTCCAACAGTTTTTGTGCTTCCAAATGCTTTTCCAGATTTATATACGCCGTGGCCAGCTCCAGTGGAATGTAGCTGTCAGCCCTTGGGTTTTCTTGCATGGCTCTGCTCAAATAATCCGCTGCCAGAAAAAATTCGCCCTGGTTTAAGGCCAGGTAACCTTTTTTGAAATTATCACCGTAGCTTCGATAGGCTTTTTGAACATCCTCAGGCAATGTCCCGCATAAGGCACTGAAATATTCATCATCGGGTTCATGCGGCATCAAATTTTGCCGCGCTTCGGTTTCCTCCGCATCATCGTCATGGCCGACAATCGTTTGTTCGACATTTTTGCTCATCTGAAAATCGAGCTGCTCAAGCTTTTTTGCCAGTTCCGATTTAAGCGCTGCAGTTTCGGCAAGCTCCAGCGCCAGGATATACAATTCGCGGGCGTCATCGTAAAAGCCGGCATCCAGCATCTCGTCGGCATTGTGTTTGTGACTGCGAGCCAGAGACGCTTTTGCATGCTGGATTTTTTCCTGAATCCGGGATTTTAAACCAGCGCTTTGCGGCGCCGTTTTTTCCAATTTTTCCAGTGCCCGTTCGTATTCGATCTTGGCTTTACCCCAAAGATCGGCCGCAAACAACTCATCACCCTTTTGTTCGTGGGCTTCAGGGGTCTTGCCCGAAAATATTTTTAAAAAGGACATGATTTTTTCCCGGGGCGGTCGCAAATACCTCAAAAGAAATCAGGCCAGCGGCGGATTCAGGGTTTGATACCCGCACCTAAAGCTGCCTGCCAATTCGCTAGATAAAAACTAGTCAGATTTAGATGAGGTATTGTTAATCTAGTATTTGGGAACAAAGCACAAATCAGCACTAGATACAGTCTGTTTAAAAAGAAGAAGGCATCTTAAAACCAGGATGCCTTTCCCGTGAAGAATCTCTAAAAATCCTCGACTTAAAGATTTATCTGCCGGGGACGATGATGCGTGATTCCGGCCTTTGAATGCGACCCTCTTCCTGCTCCTGATATTTTTTGGCTTCCTCTGCCAGTCGATCCATAGCGGCTTTTATGGCCTCCGGAAATTTCTTGATTGCCTGTTGTAGCTCTTTGGCCTGAACCACTGCCTGAATCGGTAAAGGACCGCCGGGGGTCATCAGGGAGGTTTGAGCCACAAAAACCGGCTTGCGGGTTTTGTCCTCAGACCCATCGGATTTAACCGGCGTCATGCGTTTGATCATTCCCACTTTGAGATCCGTAAAAGTTTCTTCTTTATAAAGGTCGTTTCTGGCGATCTTTAATTCCATCTCCTGGTTTTGTTGTTCTGCCATTATCGAGTCTCCTTCGACTGCCTGTATAGGTCCGATGGTCATGCAATGTCGGCTTTAATTCAACAGCATAACACCCGGGATAATATCCTTAATAAATTAAGTGTGCAACCTAACAGATCGCATGGCATAACGCAACTTGTTTGGCATGAAGTTCCCCGTGGCTTTATGGTCGAGTGGCAAAAGCCATGGAAGCATTTTACAAATTCGTACAAAATTAAAAATTTATGGGTCATATTATGATCGTGATAAATCGAAAAAAGTTATTATTGTATAATTTTGTACAATTATGCTGACGCCTGCTGATGGTGGCCGGCTACTGAAGAAAAAATTTATGTGGTTATCTGGAAATCTCCAGTTGAATACATCCGATAGTTATCTCACCACGAAGATCACGAAGACAGGATAGAATAAATTTAGGATCTCTTTTCGTGTCCGTCGTGCCCTTCGTGGTTTAAAGAGCTTAGCTTGGGCTTTCTGCATAACCGTAAAAATTTATTCTTTGCATTTGATTTTCGCAGCGGTTTAGAAAACCCGATCCTCCTCCGGTTTGATCCAAACAGGGCCTGAGAAAAACAATCCAATCATATTCTGAACATCAGCTTTTTGGTGCTTGCTTTTATAATGGCAATCATTACATTAAGGTTTCAATTTAGCCTGGCAAAATCATCATCTTCACAACTTAATCAAAGGAGATCCAAACATGGCCAGAAGAGTTGTCATCGACACCGAGGAATGTATCGGATGTGAGAGCTGCGTGGAACTTTGTTCCGAGGTCTTTGCGTTTAACGAAGCTGAAGAAAAGGCAGAGGTCATCATGCCTGAAGGCGGTCCGGAAGACTGTATAGAAGAAGCCATCGAGACCTGTCCGACGGAGTGCATTAGCTGGGAAGACTCCGACTAAAACTCGTTTCAATACACTCATCTTTTGGCCCAGGGCTGTGTTGCTCGGTGTTGAAATTTACTCACGTACTACAAGTACGCTCCGTCATTTCGACACCTCGCGCCTTGGCCTGAACCAAAATCCAAGCACCTTGAAACGCGTTGAACATCTTAAAAATATGGATTTAGTTTTGGGTGAGTGGCGACGGCTCAGGGCCGAACGGCTTGTCGCAGGCCAGCAGCGTAAATTGCATTCCGCCTTTGTGCTCGTCGTGACCTTCGTGGTTATATTTTTATTTCTGACCCGGCTAAGACCTCACGTTAATCGTCAAACTCGCCGACAAGCTTTATCTCTCTTTCAAGTTTGACACCAAACCGGTCCCATACCCTTTGTTCTATTCTGCAAATCAGGCTGAAGACATCAGCGGCCTTCGCATTGCCGGTGTTCAGAATAAATCCGGCATGTTTGGGACTGACCATGGCATCACCGACGCGTTCACCTTTCATGCCGGCTTCTTCGATTAAAGCCCCCGCATAATAACCCGGAGGTCGTTTGAAAACACTGCCGCATGAAGGGGAATCTAGAGGTTGTTTTTGGGCACGCAATGCCAGAATATTATCCATTCGTTTCTTCAAGATGCCGGCGGCCGTTTTTTTGAATCGGAATTGGCCGGAGGTGATCACCACCCGTTCCAGCTCGGGAACCCGGCGGTATCTGAAATTAATTTTATTGCGCCCGGCTTCAAAAGAGCTGCCATCCATTTGAAAACCTTTGACTTTAACGGTTGTCTGTTCGATCTCCTGTCCGAATGCCCCGGCATTCATGCGCAGTGCTCCCCCCACGCTGCCGGGGATTCCGGCCATCAATTCCATACCGCCAAGTCCCCGGTCAACCGCATCACGTATCAGGTCCAGCAAACGGGTGCCGGCCATGACGACAGCTGTGGTGCCGTCATAGCGCCACCCGCTGAAATTGGTTCCCAGATATAGTATCACTCCCGGCCAGCCTTTGTCTGAAACCAGCAAATTCGAGCCGAGGCCGAGAATAAACAGCGGCATGCCGGCTGCGCGCACGATCGCGAGCACCTCACCGATACCGTCCTCGCTTGACGGCGCAGCCCAGACCGCTGCCGGGCCGCCGATTTTATAAGAAGTGTGAGGCGCGATCATTTTATCGGTCTTAACCTCAACTCCTGCGACGCCCGCAAGCTGATGCGCGATATGTGCCGTATCAAAATCTATGCTTCCAGCCTTTGTCACGTCATTCTCCTTCAAGCCATGAACGCCCTTGATCAACTGGCGTTAAAGCACAAAATCTTTTGGAAAGCAATTTCAGAGGTTGATCTGCTTTTCGGCCGATAGCTTTTTTCTGCTCTTATCGAAACGCTGAACCTATGCACGCTGAACCCCTGAACCCGATGACTGACACGCGATTTGTAAGAATATAATCGGTTAGCCGACAAACTTATGGTTATCGGTTGTTCTATTTGAAACCTTTGAATCTTTCAGGGAGATGCAACATGTTCAGAAAAATCATCATTTTAAAGACAATTTTGTTAGGGCTGATTTTGGCAATTGACCTGAGCCAGGCATTTTCCAGAGTCATTGAGGAAAATGGCCATACCTATATCGTTGATCGGCATGGTGAACGCTGGGATGTCACTCAGGCCGTATCGATTGGTTTTGAGCCTCATCGTTTTCAACATGGAATCGGGCGAGACGCTTTTACACCGCTTGATGATGCTCAATTTAGCAGGGATATCGCCGATGTGCGCAGGGACGAACGCGTAATCGGCATTGCCGAAGGCCAACATGCCAATGCGTATGCTGTTTCCAAACTCTGGCGCCATGAGGTGGCCAACAGCTTTGTCGGTGACCGGCCGATTGCAGCGGCCTACTGACCGCTTGTAAATTTAGCGGCTGTGTACAGCCGCCGGATCGACGGCCGCGATATCACCCTGGTGCCCTCGGGTTGGACCTATGACAGCACATTTGTTCTGTATGATAAAGAAACCGGTTCGTTGTGGTATCCAAAAAAGGATGGACTGATGAGCATCCAGGGCATCTACTTTCAGAGAAGGTTACCCGGGCTGACATTTGAGGACACCCACTGGAAGGCGTGGGTGAAAAAGCATCCACATTCCCGGATTATGAAATAAAAAATACTCAAGTTTTTCCCATGGTTGCCGATAGATTTTCTGGTAGGGGGGACCTAAAAAAAAGGAGGGCAACTATGGAGACTCAGGATTTTTTACGAGTCATCAACGAATTGGATTTCATCCTGGATGATATCGATGAAATTAGCGGACAACTGGATCTGACCAAAGCTGAAAACAACAAGCTATTTCAAGCGATCAGCAGCATCGAAAAATCAAAAGAAATTCTCGTCAACCTTTTTCCCAGCATAAAATCACTCGATTATGACGTACGTGAAGAACTGGCGGCCGAGCTCCTGGAAAATTAGAGGTGACTGAAATCCATTCGAAGGGGGGACGGCGGGACCGGGCTTAAAGCCTGCTGGCAGGCATCATGAAAACACGAGTCATGCGTTTAAATATTCCGGGGTATAATCTGTTTTCTGCCGCGGCCAATAAATTCGTCAAAGATGACTGCGTAACGCTGTCGTTATCGGTTTCATTTGTTTTTTTGCTTTCGATCATTCCGTTTACGACCTTAAGCATTCTGATTTTTGATTTGATTAAGGGTTTCGTTATTTCCAATTCTGCCTGGGCCGGCAATATTTCCGAAGTCCTTGCAGAAGAAATCAACCACATTATTCCTTTCGTAAAAAGGAATTGGATAAAGTCCCATGTGATTAACCCGGATGCTTACGGATCTTTCAAGGCGATCAATTTTTTAATGCTGCCGATCATTAGCGGCCTTTTTTTTAAATCGCTTGAAACATCGTACCGCAAGATTTTCCAGCTTCCAGCGCGGCATTTGCTTTTTGGGCAGGCGTTCTATGTCATCATCAGCGTTTTTGCCGGCTTACTTTTCTTTATGTCCAACTTTATTCTGATTATTCTTTCAACGGTAGTATCCCACATCTTGCATGCCATAAACAACACGCCTTACGTTAATCAGGTTTCCCAGTTGGCCACGACTGCATTTACTTCTCACCGCATCAATGTTTTGTCGGCATTGGTACTGATTGGTTTTTATCTGGTCACCATCAAGCTGTTTCTGAATGTCAAAATAAAGTTGAGGCATCGATTGGCTTCAGCTGTTGTCTTTTGCCTGCTGTGGCTGATCGCCCGCAAACTCTTCAGTGTTTATATCAGTCATATCACCGAGGTCAGTGTGTTATATGGCTCCCTTAGCTCCGTCATCGTTATCTTAATGTGGATTTTCTACTCATCCCTGGCACTGTTGTTTTCCGTTGAAGTTCTTCACAACCTTCATTCCGGGCATTATCACTACCGGCAGTGGTAAATAGCGCATAGAGTGCAAAGCGCTACCCCATGCCCCATGCGCTATGCGCCATGCCGCTTTGAGCCGAGCGGTTGCTATCGGCGTAATCCTGCCTATATTATTGTTAACCCGGTTAAGCGTTTCAAATTTTCAAAAGATGAACAAAGGAGCTATCAATGAGCGAACCGATTCGAATTTCTCCCCAGGAGGCAAGGCAAAAAGTCGTTTCCGGACGGGCGCTTCTGGTCTGTGCGTATGACGATGCCGACAAATTTAAAAAGAATCATCTTGAGGGGGCAATATCTTTTTCAGAGCTTCGGTCGCAACTGACCGGACTCGCCAAAGGCCAGGAGATCATTTTTTACTGTGCCTGATCGCAGGAAGCCAGTGCCGCCGGTCAGGCGGCAAAACTGAAAAATGATGGCTATCTCAACGTCAAAGTGATCAAAGGTGGTGTGGAAGCCTGGAAAGCCGCCGGATATCCCATTGTTTAACAGCAGCGCTCTTAAAATTTTCCGCTTCTGTGAAGGTTTGCGCTTTTTCTTTAATCAACCGAATTTTCAGGAAAATATTGACATGTTTTTCCTCCCGGTTTACAAAAGGAATCTCTGCAGAACAAATATCTGTGGGAGGATCTAACATGACTCCATTTTTGCGCAGCATTGTTTTGACCTGCTGTTTCCTGATTTTTACCGGCTGTGCCAGCGACCGGATTCCGAAGTGGAGATTTTTTCATGGCAATTTGCCGGGTCAGGGCTACATGCCGGTAGAAAGCGGATTTGCGCTCTCTTCAGCCTGGATCACCCAACCCTATAAAATTACGGCCGCTTCTCCGGTTATCGGGACCGATATCAATGGGAGAGACATCATTTATATCGGTACGGTGGACGGAGAACTGGTGGCTATCAATTCCGAGGATGGGACCGAACGCTGGCGCCGCTCATTCGCCACCGGTGATAAAATTGGCCATATTGCATCCACACCCGCCGTTTCCAGCAATGGAAACGTTTATGTCATTTCCAGCCAACGATTGGCCAACCGGCGATTTAGAAGTGCGCTTCACAAGGTCGATGGATCTAGCAAAATTCGCTGGTCTTTCGCATTTGCGGATGACGGATTTACATCCGGCGCTCCCAAGATTTTGAATTGGGGTGGGGACACCCTTATTTTTATTTACCTGACGGCTGTCGTTGATGACGAACCGCAGGGTGAACTTTTGGTTTTGCGCGATAACGGCAAAACAGTTGACGTGCTCGATCGCAGAGCCCTGGGCCGATGTAACTGGGGCAGCGCCGACCAGCGTGCCAGCAGTCAAGATGTTTTTGATTCATTTTCAGCGCTCGGGGAATTTATTTTCGCAAATCCTGCCGAGTCCGGCGGCGGCACAGACGGCCTGCCGGATATGTTTGTCGATCCCACGGTGGCTGTTTTTGCAGACAGAAAATTACCGCTGATAGCAATTGCAGATAACCTGTGCAACATCGGTGCTTATGAATGGAATAATCAATTATCTGTTGTCTGGAGGGATTTCCATCCGTTTGAAAAGCACTCTTCTACCTCTCTGATGTCCAGCGGGATGATGGTTTTCGGACGAAAGGATGGAAAGACGCTGGCCTATGATATGGAAACCGGCGTCAAATTGTGGGAGCATGATGCCGGCAGACCGGTTTTTGCGACTCCGGCGGCGACCGCTGAGAAAAATATTGTCATTATCGCAAAGGATCATCTTGAGGTTCTGGACCAGCAGAATGGCACCCTCATATACGATGGTGAGCTACCCCGCAAATTTCCCTTGATGGGCCAAACTTTTGCTTCGCCGGCGGTTACCGAAAATTGTATTTATGTATCCACTGCCGCAATGCTTACTTTCAGCCAGGATTTGGCGACTCGCAGTCAGGATACCAATTTTAGCGGAAACGGCCTGGCATCCATTGCGCTTGCAAATAATGGTGCGGTCTACGCTGTGGCCGAAGATGGAACGATCCACAAGTATATGGGGCCAAAATAAGAAGTGGTTTCAAAACCCCATCTCCCCGCTCAATGAAGCGGGATTTCGCACCTAATTTTAAAGATGCTTTAATAAGGGGCTCAAGAGGCCCAATGTCTGCGTTGTCCCGCAAATTGAAATACTCACGTACTTACGTGTACGCTCCGTTTTCAATTTACGGGACGCCTTTTGAGCGCCTTAATGAATTAAGATCTGATGCGAAATCCCGAAATTTGCGGGGGACCTTGAACCTGATCTGAGGTTTTGAAACCACTTTTAATCACTCGAAATTATCTCAAAAACAGGATTTTGGTGCAAGATTCCGTCTTCGCCAAACGAAAAGCGTGGCTTCGCCGAGACAGGCGCGGCGGAGCAGAGTTCACCCGCAAAGCGGGACTCCCCGTCCGATCAAATCCCCGTTGTGGGTCGTAAACCGCAGGCATAATGCTGTATGTATGTCGAGGATTTAAAACGAGGCTCCAACAAAGATATTGGGCCAAAAGACATTTTTGAGACGGCTTCTAATTATTCCTTTTTGCGTTTCTGGGGATTTTTAGCAGCACTTTCAGACAGCCGCTCCATCACTTCCTGCCAGTCTTTTACGGTCTGCTCTTTTTGGTTTTCATCAAACGTGTAGCGTTTATCTATATGGCCGTCAGCTGCGCCGATTACGCTGGCGGGGCCGATAATGGCATAAAGTTTGACGCCTTTTTCTTTCAAGGCGTTCAGTGTTTGTTCGCCGCGCCACTCTAAAATCGGAGCATCCGGAAATTCCATCTCATCCAGCCAGCTGCGGGCCGTCCGGATGCCCGTATAGCGGCTCAAATAGATCACACGATACTTCTTGATCAGCATTTTAACGGCCTGGCGATTGGCTCCGGCGGCGATATCCGATATCAATGCATCTTTGAATCCGCCTTCGATTTCAATCAGAACCGCTTTATCGCTTTTTTTCATTACCAGCAGCAGACCGCTGTCGCTTTCCCCGTTGGATGTTACCCTGACTTTAATGATACCTTTGCGCCGGGGTATGAATTTCCGATACCCGTAACCGTCTCCACCGGTTAAATTTTTTCCGATGCTTTTATCATCTATGTAAAACTCCACCAGTTTTCCGCCGGCGGCAAAAATTCTGCCCTTGGTTAAGACTTTTAAATAAACCGGTGTGCCGATGGTTGACACCTGGTCGAAAACAATGACGGCAGCCAGGCCGCGGGTGCCCGTCAAAATTAAACATCCGGCAATCAATAAAGCCAAACGCAGTTTTTTCTCCAGATTACCCTTCATTTTCGCATTCTTGACACTTCGGGCCGGTTTTCTTAAAATACAGTTGCGTGCAGGCTGGCAGCATATATTTGCCGCTCAGCCAGACCTGAAAATAAACATTGAATTTCAATGCACCCCCGATACCTTTATCATGACCGGATGGGCAGAGCCAAGAGATTTTAGAGAATGGGCAAAAAGCGTATTCGCAGCGCGACCTATTTTGCTGCTCATGCTGGTGAGCTCCATTTTTATTTTGGAACTTCGATTTGATTGGGCCGAGCGCCTAATTGGGTCGTATCTGTTGACCACCAATTCAGAGCGCCCTGAATCCGGCTCTATCTGGGAAAAAAGCCATCAAACCCGAAGCGCGCAGGAAACCCTCGAACAAATCCTGACCGACCGTCAGACACTGCAGCGCGAAGCCCGCAGCGCGGCCACCTTTACGCAAATCGCCACCAATGTTGCTCCCGGAAAAGGCGTCATGCTTTCAGCCGATCATTTTCGCAAGCTTTATTTGCAGCTGGCAGCGCCTTTTGCCAATGACATTATTTCCCCCTTTGAGCTGCTCGGAATCGTCAGTAACGGGCGCTGGCACCGGACTTACTTCGAGAAGTCCGGTGATGGCCTGGCGATCTATCTACTGGATGCCAATAATCGGGTATTGCGGCAACTGGAACTGAATGCCGTATTGCTGGCCCAATTGAAACGCGGTGAAGTCGCGCCGGCTGAATCGCTGGATCAGCTGACTGTTTTTAAAAATCGGATTTATTCTGCCGAACAGTTCTTTAATTCTCTGGAAGCTTTTCCCGAAGAGGTGCGCCGCAGCATGCTGCCGCATCCGGAGACACTGCTGGAAGCAGCCGGGCAAATCGTGCGCGTCGGCATTTCCGATGAAACCCTGTCGGGCTTTATCGAACTGGGCTTTGAATTTTTCGATGGCACCCAGCACCGTGTCGTTGTCGTACAGGGCCATGAATGGGCCGTCTGGCGATTAAGAACCCATCTGGAAGGTACGGACAGAGACAATGCTGCCAGCCAAGTTGATGATCCCCGAAAAAACTGGAAGCGTCAATGAGTCTGTTTGCCATAAGTTTGCGCCGTTTTAGCTTCCTTTTTTACCTGGTAATGACCCTGGCGGGTCTGGGGGCCTTGCTGTCGACCGGTCTTTTTTTCCTGGCGGTGCGGGAATTGCCGCAGGTGCCGGAGCCGTTGGGGCGTATCATTGAAACCCCGCCCACGGAGATATTCGCGGCAACCGGCGAAAGGCTGATGATCATCGGCGGTCGCGAAGCCGTGCCCCTCAACCGGATTTCCCCTTACTTCATCAAGGCGGTGATCGCCACCGAGGACCATCGTTTCTGGGATCATCATGGCCTTGATAAACTGCGCACCCTGAAAGCGCTGTGGATAACGCTTTTTGAGCGCGGCAGGATCCAGGGAGCTTCAACCATTACCCAGCAGCTTGCCAAAAATCTGTTTTTCAGCTACCGGCGAACCTATATGCGCAAATTTCGCGAACTGCTGGTTGCCCTACAAATTGAGACCCAATACAGCAAGCGTGAAATCCTGGAAGCTTATCTGAATCAAATTCCCTTTGGCGTTGGCGCTTATGGAATTGAACAGGCGGCCCAATCGTTTTTCGGCAAACCGGCACTGGAGCTTAATCTGGCAGAATCCGCATTGCTGGCCGGCCTGCCGAAGTCGCCGACCCGCTATAACCCTTACCGCTATTTCGAGCGCGCCAAAATACGACAGCAGTTGGTGCTGGGACGCATGAAAGCCGTGGGCTATGCAACGGCTGAAGAAGCTGAGGCCGCCTTTCAGTCCGAACTGCAGTTAAGGCCTCATTCTGCCGGGACACCCAGGGGCAGCTATTTTCTCGACCTGGTTTTAAACGATCTTGAAGACCGTTACGGCCCGGAGGTGGTTTACCACGGCGGGTTGAAGGTCAGCACCACGCTGGACCCCCAGCAGCAGGCATGGGCAATCGAATCCTTGCAAAACGGCTTGATAAAGCTGGATAAGCTGATAGGAATTTCCGGCGAAGATGCAACCGGCGGCACCGGCCCGATCGCTCACCCGCAGGGGGCGCTGGTTGCCATCGAATGCAACTCCGGTGCCGTCAAAGCCCTTGTGGGCGGAAGGGATTATTCGGAAACGGAATTTAACAGGGCGGTGGAGAGCAACCGTTTGCCCGGATCCGGTTTTAAACCCTTTCTTTATTACGCGGCCCTTGAAAAGCTGGGTTTGACTCCGGCCAACGTTTTTGTGGACAAACCCATTACGATTCCGGTCACGGGCGCCAGAGAATGGACGCCTGAGAATTTCGGGCGCGAATATGAAGGGCCCATGATTTTAAAACAGGCCCTCATGAAAAGCGTCAATGCGATTGCTGCCCAGCTGGTCGAACGGGTCGGTCCGGATGCGGTAATTGATGCGGCCCGCCGCGCCGGAGTCAACAGTTCTTTAACCTCCGTGTATTCACTGGCGCTGGGGACTTCCGGTGTTAGCCCCCTGGAAATGGCTTCGGCATTCGCCACTTTTGCAACCGGCGGTGTGCGGCATGAACCATACTGGATCCAGCGGGTCGAGGACCCTCTGGGGCGTGTGCTGGAGGAACAAATCATCCGCGGCCAGCGCACGCTGGATGCCGGCATTGGCTTTCAGGTGGTTGACATGATGCGCGGTGTTCTGACCGCGGGCACCGGCCGCATCATCCGGCGAATGGGATTCGATCTGCCGGCTGCGGGAAAAACCGGTACCTCTGATGATTTTCGCGATGCCTGGTTTACCGGTTTTACGCCGACCCTCAGTGTCTCGGTCTGGGTGGGATATGACCGTAACATCAGCATGCGCGATGTGAACGGGGTCGGCATTACCGGCGGCCGGGGGGCGGCACCGATCTGGGCGGATTTTATGATCAAGGCCACAAACGGCGAACCCTCCCGCGAATTTGCCGTACCATCGGAAATACGCTTTGAAACGGTTGATCCAATCAGCGGTGCCGTCGCCGGACAATGGACCCGCGGCGCCGTTCAGGTCGCTTTGCGCTCCGGCCAAATAGCTACTGCCGTGGTGCAACAGCCGGCGACAAACGGGGCGGACCA